>Ga0209810_1003482_pt1 | contig 16467 bp, 14 predicted proteins | sample Coa_R1_7_FD_187159 | JGI IMG/M metagenome (GOLD analysis project Ga0209810, IMG submission 187159) | Surface soil microbial communities from Centralia Pennsylvania, which are recovering from an underground coalmine fire - Coalmine... | ecosystem: Environmental > Terrestrial > Soil > Unclassified...
GATGGCCGTTTCTCTGGCGGCACGCGCGGCGCCTGCATCGGCCACGTCTCGCCCGAAGCGGCGGCAGGCGGCCCTATCGCCGCCCTCGTCGATGGCGACCTGATCTCCATCGACCTGATCGAACACCGCCTCGATGTCAATCTGACCCCCGAACAGATGCAGCAGCGTCTCGACGAGGCCCGCGCGGCCAACGCGATCAAGCCGCCGCACGCTCCCGTCAAGAGCCGCTGGCTGCGCCGCTACGCCTCCCTTGTTACCTCCGCCAACACAGGGGCCGTACTGGCAGACATTTAACCGTTTCGCCCGTTACCCGGTCTCAGCGACCGCCACCCGGTCCCAGCAACCGCCACCCCAGGGCGACCGCAAGGGTCGCCCCTACTATACACGATGCGCGCGACAAACGTGGGGATGGGAAATGGGACATATATAGTAGGGCGACCCTTGCGGTCGCCCTGGGGTGGGGCCGGGGCGATATAAATACATGACTTTTGTCTCTGCATACATTGCAATTTGGCCCGGAAACAGGTAGAATAGGGCCGACTTGAGGAAAGGATTGCGCAGGTATATGCTTTGCACATCAGAAAGGCAGGATGGCGATGGTACCGACATCGGTATTTCCTGCTACAGTCTCCGTCTTAACGCCCGCGACTTCAGCTAATCTGGGGCCGGGTTTCGATAGTCTGGGCTTAGCACTACAACTGTATAACCGTTTTATCGTGGAGCAATCAGGGGATGATCCACAGCGACCCCTCATTGAGGTGTTCGGGGCGCCGGGGGCCGGTCTCTCCACCGGGCCGGATAACCTGTTTTTCCGCTCCTTCGCGCTCCTCTTTGAGCGGCGACAGGTCGAGCTGCCTGCCGTTTCTATTCGTATGTTCATCAATATCCCGCCCGGCTGCGGCCTGGGCAGCAGCGCCACCGCCGTTGTGGGTGGGCTGGTGGCCGCCAACGAGTTGCTGCGCGTGCGCGGCGCGGCTGTCGCGAAAGAGGAACTGCTCGAACTCGCCGTCGAGGCCGAAGCTGGCAACCACCCCGATAATGTCGCGCCCGCCCTGCTTGGCGGCCTGGTCGCCACGACGGCTGCCGGTGGCAAGATTCGCGCCGTGAAAACGCCATTCCCCGATGCATTGAAAGCCGTCATTTTTACGCCATCCTTTCCCATGGATACCATCGCCGGGCGCAAGCTGTTGCCTGCCAGCTACTCGAAGGCCGATGTCACCTTCAACACCGGACACGTCGCCCTCCTGCTGACCGCGCTGCAAACGGGTCGCTACGAACTGATCGGCGAGGCTATGCAGGATCGCCTGCACCAGCCCTACCGTCAGGCGCTTTTCCCCGCCATGCCCGCCATCATTGACGCGGCGGTCGCGGCGGGCGCGCACGGGGCCAGCCTCTCCGGCGGCGGCTCCTCCCTCATCGCCCTCGCCAGCGCCAATTTTCATGAGATATTGCAGGCAATGCAGGAAACAGCGCGCGCGCACGGCGTCGAGGGAACCGGGCGCATCCTGCGCGCAGACCAGCAGGGGGCGCGGGTTATCAAAGCCCCACGCGGTCGGCGTGATGGCGCGCGCAGGGATGAGAAAACCGCTTACGCCGACCAATTCTACTGGTCTCCGGCCAGATCAGGTGAGGAGCGAACTGCCAATGAGTAGCAGGTTGACGCGAGAGATCGACAGTGCGCTGGCTTCCATCTCGCTGCGCTGTGTAGAGTGCGACGCGCTCTACCCCGGCAGTGAGGGTCGCCATGCCCCACGCTATCGTTGTGACTGTGGTGGCGTGCTGGATGTCGAAACACAGCCCATGCCGCGCATCCCCCTTACTCCTCTGCTCGACGAGGCTGGCGACATTCTGAACGCGGTGGAGATCGATCTGCCCCCGCAGGCAGGCGCGTCCTGGCGGCAGCTATTCGATGAGCGATCAGACGGCCTGCACACGTGGTCCGGCAACACGGAAGAACTCTTGCTCAACCAGAGCGGCGTCTGGCGTTATCGCGAACTGATCCTGCCCGTCCCCACGCGCTACATCATCAGCCGTCCCGAAGGCAATACGGGCCTCTACCCGGTCGGGCTGGAAAACTGCGGCTCCGGGCGCGCCGGGCATCGCCAGATTGGCAAATTCGCCGGGCTGGAACGGCTTTATCTCAAACACGAGGGCGAAAATCCGACCGGCAGCTTCAAAGATCGCGGCATGACAGTTGGCATCACGATGGCGCACCTGCTGGGCGCCACTGCTGTAGCCTGCGCCTCCACCGGCAATACTTCTGCCTCGCTGGCTTCATATGCGGCGCAGGCGGACATGCGCTGCATCGTCTTCCTGCCTGTCGGCAATGTCGCCGCCGGCAAACTGGCGCAATCGCTGGCCTACGGCGCCACTACCATCCAGATCGCCGGAGATTTCGATGACGCCATGCGCCTGGTCGAACAGGTCTGCAACGAGGCTGGTATCTACCTGCTCAACTCGCTCAATCCCTTCCGCGTCGAGGGGCAGAAAGCCATCGGTTTCGAGCTATTGCAGCAGCTTGACTGGCAGGCTCCCGACTGGCTTGTTCTCCCGGCGGGCAATCTCGGCAACACCTCCGCTATCGGCAAAGCCTTCCGGCAGGCATACCAGCTTTCGCTCATCGGTCACATGCCGCGTATCGCCTCCATCCAGGCAGCGGGGGCGAATCCTTTCTATCGCAGCTTCGTGCAGAAGTTCGCCAGTCGCGAGAGCGTACAGGCTCACACCGTCGCCACCGCCATCAAGATCGGCAACCCCGTCAGCTACAGCCGTGCCCGCCGCGTCATCGAAGAAAGCGACGGCGTGGTCGAAGAGGTAACTGACGAGGAGATTCTGGCTGCTAAAGCTGTGATTGATCGTTCCGGTATCGGCTGCGAGCCTGCCTCCGCCGCTACACTGGCCGGTATGCGCAAACTGGTCGCGCGCGGCGTCATCAAACGCGACGAGCGCGTCGTCGGCATCCTCACGGGCAACCTGCTCAAAGACACCGTGACGGGCATCCCCCAACGTACCGGAGAGGCCGTTGTCGAACCAACACTGCAAGCCATCAGGAGCGTACTCGAACTATGAGCCTTACGCAGCCCAGGCCTTCCGCAGAGACGAAAGATAGTGCAACGGGAAAGCGCGGCCAACAATGGTTGCGCTCCTTTCTCACCTCCTGGGATTTCTACCTGATCTTGCTGATCCTGCTCATCGCCGCTTTCCTGCGCTTCTACGGCATCAACACCACCGAATTTGACGAAGACCAGGCGATGCTCTTTCGCCTGGCCTACGATGCCATCCATCACGGCCTGCTGCCCGTCACCAGCAATCGCTCCTCCATCGGCCTCGCCAACCCTCCCGGCGCGATCTACCTGCTGATGCTACCGGCAGCCCTCGGTAGCAATCCCATGTGGGGGACGGTGCTGGTAGGGGCTTTGTCCGTCATTGCCGTTGTGCTGACCTACATCTTCACGCGCCGCTATTTTGGGCGCACAGCCGCTCTTGTGGCTGCGCTGCTCTACGCCGTCACCTTCAGGCCGCTGATCTACGAGCGGTTCATCTGGCAGCCTAATATGATGGCCCCGTTCGTCGTTCTCTTCATCTTCCTGCTCTTCCTGGGCGTCGTCGAAAGCCGCAAGGGCTGGCTCTTTCCCGCGCTGCTCCTGCTCGGTCTCCTCTACCAGTTCCACGCCATCACCCTGCTCCTGCTCGCGCCGTTAGCGGTTGCCCTTGTGTTTGCGTACCGCACATTGCGCTGGCGCGATCTCATTTTCTCGGCCATTGGCCTGCTCATCATATTTTCCCCGTTTCTGCTGTGGGAGTTCATGCACAGATTCATCGATCTGCTCTCGCTCCTGCCCGCCTCCGGCGGCCATGCTGTGATCGATGACCAGGCGCTGCGTTTCTACCGCTCGTTTCTTGTGCCGTATACCACGCCCCCCACCTATCCGGGTTCCATCCAGCGCGCCTTCGCGCCCATTGTGGACAGCCTGCACCTCTATGTCGTCATGTTCCTGCTCGTGCTGGGCGGTGCGTTCGTTGCCGCCGGGTTGATACTCTGGCCGGATCGGCACATGCCTCGCTCCGCTCAGCATAACATGGATGGAGCGCGGGGACAGAGCAGCAGTGGAAGCTTTTCGTTGCGGGCATGGTGGTCGGATTTCTTTGCTAGCGGCTACAGGCGCGGCTTGCTCCTGCTGCTGGTCTGGCAGATTGTCCCGCTGCTGGCGCTCTCACGTCACTCCCTTGACCTGCATGCTCAGTATTTCCTCGTTCTCTTGCCCGGCCCCTTTATCCTCATCGGCCTCTTTGTCGGCAAGCTCGCTGAATGGTCGCGCCGCTTCCAGCAGAGTATTCTGGCGCTGCAATGGGCGCGCTACGCCCTCTATTGCGGCCTGACCGCCATTGTGCTGGCGCAGTTCCTGGGCAGCTTCGGCGGCGTGCTGGATCAGGTTGAGGGCAAGTATGATGATCGCAGCTTCCAGCCCTATCCCTACCACAACGACCTGAGTTCCCTGCAACACGCACTGGCCGAAGCCGATCAACTGGCCGCGCAGCGCCGCCTCTCCAGAGTCTACATCACCTCGGATGCCGCCACGCAGACCGCGCTGAGCTTCCTGACGGAGCAGATGCATACGCCAGCGACATTATTTGACGCTGGCAAGTGTCTTGTGCTGCCCGGACTACAAACAGGCCCTGCCGCGTTGCTTGTTGGCCCCTATGATAGCCTGACCAACGCGCTGCTCGCCCACTTCGCGCGCGCCACGCTCATCGCTCAACCGGCGCGTCTGGGCGGCGCACCCTTCAAACTCTACCTCGTCGATCCTGCCGCGTCCATCGCTTCCGCAACCACACAGACGCAATTCGGCAACGACCTGCAATTGCTCGGCGTGCAGTCCCTGCCGCTTGCCGTCAACAATGCTTCCTGGCTGGTGACGCGCTGGCAATTGCTGCGTTCCGCCTCACCCGCGCAGCGCACCACTTACAATTACACGTTCAGCATGCTGCCTGCCGCGAGCGCAACGACTATGCAAGCCACTTGCAGCCTCAGTTCCATGCAGCCCGGTGACCTGCTGCTGGCCGCGTTTGCCCTGCCACAGGGGAACCCTCCACCGGCAACAGTGACGCTCTCCGTCCAGTCATTTACCACCATGCCCGACAACCCAACCATTGGCCCGCTGCACCTCGAAACCTATCTCAGTCTCTCTACTCCGGTTATCACGCTGCAAACCGCCGACGGAAAGAAAAGTGTAACAGCGGGGGTTTCGCCTGCGTAAATATGCTGTAGAAAGAAAATAGCTACTGGAGGAAACATTGATGTTAAAACGCCCCGCCGTCGGCGTCGCTGTGATTATCAGAAATGGCGATCAGGTCTTGCTCATGAAGCGTCAGAACTCTCATGGAGCCGGAACATGGGCTATGCCCGGCGGACATATAGAGTACGGCGAATCGCCGGAGGCGTGCGCCATTCGTGAAGTTGAGGAAGAGGTCGGTGTGCGCATTGCCGACCCCACCTTTCGCACCATCACCAACGATGTTTTTGAGCAGGAAGGCAAACATTACATCACCGTCTGGATGGAGGCCAGCTACGTCTCCGGTGAGGCGCATATCAAATCCGCCCGCGAGATGTCAGATATCGGCTGGTTCTCCTGGAATGCCCTGCCCACTCCACGTTTTCTCCCGCTAGAAAACCTGCTCGCTCAGGGGTATGTTCCTGAATAGATCGATAAGCGTGTCATGCTGAGTCCAGCGAAGGGTGACGCTTACCAGACACTGGCGAAATTGGATGAGGATTGATACAATAGAAGTGGTAGTATGCAAGCAGAAGGGCAAATGAGATGCACATGATGAGATTTAGAGGGAGAGGAAAACTCCTACCGCCCTGGAATATGCCCTCTGACCCTGTGAAAGCCGTGTTCTGGTTCATGCACTGGCTGTTACAGGTCGTCGTGCGCTTCTTCTGGGTACTCGTCCTCGCGGGCGTCGTCACTGAAAGTATCCTCAACGGCGTTGTAGGCGGCGGCGTCACACTGTTGCTTGGCTTCGCGCTCTGGGTCGTGCTGTTCTTCATCGTCAATGTGACCACCAGCATCTCACAGACCGTCTCCGAAATCAGCCGGGTGCAGCGCGATTTCCGCGACTTTGCCGTGCGCCCTCCCAATCAAGCGGAGAGAGAAGGGCGCGTTGTCGAAGGCACCATCACCGATCTGGAGGAGGAGCGGCGCAAACGCAGAAGAGAATAAAAGCGCATGCCAGCCGCGCGGCTGGCATGCGACGCCTTCTGTTATTTTGCCGACTTCGTAGCGTCCTCAGTAACGAGCAACGCCCCCTCGATTTGCTTGCGCAGCCGTCCGCGCATCAAAATGCCCTTGATGCGATGAATCTCCAGCCCGTGATTGAAGAAGAGAATCGTGGGGATACCGTCGATATTCCACTGCTGGACAACTTCTCCATTGGCGTCAATGTCCAGTTTCGCGAAAAGTACGCGCCCCTGAAACTCTTTACTGACGGCCTCAAATTCTGGCTCCTGAATCTGGCACGCCGGACTCTGGCTCGAAGTAAAGCTGACCACTACCATCTGTTCCGTGTCCAGCACCTTCTCAGCGAAGTCCTCGCCAGTTACCTCAATGTAGCTCTCTGCCATGCCTGTCCTCTATTCTTTTTCAGCAAGTTGATATGGTTTTTCCAAAAGGGTATCACTGAGAAGGAAAGCTGTCAAGGCAGAGTCTCTCTCTCAAGCGGGTAATAACGCTTCAGCATCTTCAATCAGATAGCGGTAGCCCTGCTCGGTCAGGAAGAGTTGGCGATTGGCGGAAAAATCCTGGTCGCGGGTGTCGCGCGTTACGATGGAATAAAAGTAGGCCAGGCTGCCGTCGCTTTTCGGGCGCAGGATGCGGCCCAGGCGCTGCGCCTCTTCCTGACGCGAGCCGAAAGTACCCGATACCTGGATGGCGACATTGGCGTCCGGCAGATCAATGGCGAAATTAGCCACCTTGCTCACCACCAGCCGTTTGATCTCACCCCGGCGGAATTGCTCATAGAGCTTCTCGCGCTGCACGTTCGACGTTTTGCCGGTCAGCAGGGGAGCATTCAATTCTTCGGCCAGGGTGTTGAGCTGGTCGATGTACTGGCCGATAACCAATATCTGGTCGTCGCGGTGGCGTTCGACGAGGTGGCGCACCACTTCGAGCTTGGCGCTGCATTCGGCGGCCAGCCGGTATTTCTCTTTCTGTTCGGCCAGCGCGTAGTTCAGTTGTTCATCTTCGGTCATGCCGACGCGAATCTCGTGGCATTCGGCGGTGGCGATCCAGCCCTGGCGTTCCAGTTCGCGCCAGGGGACATCATATTTCTTCGGCCCGATCAAGCTGAAGACGTCCGCCTCGCGCCCGTCCTCGCGCACCAGCGTGGCCGTCAGGCCCAGACGGCGGCGCGCCTGAATCTCCGCCGTGATGCGGAAGACAGGAGCGGGCAGCAGGTGGACCTCGTCGTAGATAATCAGGCCCCAGTCATAGCTGGTGAAGAGGGCGAAATGGGGAAAATCCTCTTCGGAAACTTGCGTCTCTCCCTTCTTTGAGGGCGCGCGATAGGTCAGAATCTGGTACGTGCTGACGGTAATCGGGCAAATCTCTTTGCGGTCGCCCGTGTATTCGCCGACCATCTCAGGCGGAATGTCAGTCTTGTCGAGAATTTCCTGAATCCACTGACGTACCGCAATCGTATTGGGGGTGAGAATAAGCGTGGCGCGCTGAATATCGGCCATTGTTGCCAGGCCGACAATGGTTTTGCCCGCGCCGCAGGGCAGCACCACAACCCCGCTGCCCCCGCTCGGCGCGCCCCCTGCATAGAAGGCGGCTGAAGCAGCATATTGATAGGCACGCGGCTGGAAAGGCACGTTCTGGCTCGTGATCGCGCGCAGCGTCAGCGGTAGCGGCGAGCCGTCGGTGTAGCCGGCCAGGTCTTCGGCGGGAAAGCCAATGTGAATCAATGCCTGCTTGATATGCCCGCGCCGCGAAGCATCAACCTGGATGGTGTTCCTGTTCAACTGGCGCAGCAGGAAGGGCTGCGTGCGCTTGTGACGCAGAATTTCGGTGATTAAGGTCGTATCGCTTGAGGTCAACAGCAGCGCGTCGCCCTCGCGGATCAGCTTGACGCGCCCGTAACGGCTCATATATTCGCGAATATCTACGGAGATATTTGAGGGGATATCGTATTTACTGTACTTTTCGAGTAATTCCAGCACCATCTGCGCGCTCATCCCACCGGCAGCCGCATTCCAGAGCGAAAGCGGGGAGAGGCGGTAGGTGTGAATATGCTCCGGCGATTTTTCCAGCTCCGCGAACTGAGCAAGCGCGTCCCTGGCTTCAGCATGTAACGGGTGGTCAACTTCCAACAGAATCGTGCGGTCGCTCTGAACAATCAGGGGGTTTTCTGGATTCATTCATCTACACTCCGGCCATCTCGGCCCATCTTTTGAGATACTTCATAACGGCGCTTACAGCGGCCTCTTCGTAGCCGCGCATCAGGTGGCGCGCGCCGGTGATCACATTTAGCCCCTTCGGGCCTTTTTGCTGCTCAACGAACGGCTCAAGTTTGTAGCGCGGACAGACCTCGTCAAACTCGCCTGTAACAAACAATTTTGGGCGTTCAAAGGGGCGAGGAAAGCCGCCGGCGGCGCGGTACAGGGGCAGGCTGATGGCGACAAGCGTGCGTATGTGCGGGTCAAAGGGAGCGTACTGAAGGGCGATATAGGCTCCGAAGGCATGTCCAACCACGCAGATTTTCTCCGCATTCACCCCTGGCTGCGTCAGCCCGAAGGCGATGGCGCCGGCCAGATCAAGGGCTTCCAGCCGCCCGTCCGTCTGCTGCCCCTGGCTTTTGCCCACACCGCGAAAATTGAAACGCAGGCCCATCATGCCTGCCTCTGCCACCGCACGGGCCAGCGCCACCGTCAGGCTATCGTGCATATCGCTGCTGGCTGGCTGCGGGTGGCAAAAGATGACGAGGGGAACCACTCCCTCTCTTGTTGCCGGTTCGTGCATAATCCCTTCTAACTGGAACGCGGGCTGTCCCCGATTCGTAAATGTAACGGCTCGTTCCGTCGCTGATAAAACCATCGTCTCTCTTTCCCTGTATCCCTGTACCGTGAATCTGCTCGTTTCATCTTATCTCAGTTATCTTCATCCGTCAACAGGTTGTTCCGAAAATCCCACCGCCCGCGTGGCGGCGCAGCCATGCCTGCATGATTGCGCCTGATATGCCTGAGCAGGCAAACTCCTCTTTTCCAGAAAGACACAACTTGTTCTGGCATGTTATAACATGTAAGAACATTAGAAGTAATAAGAAAACGTACATTTTTCAGGCAATATCGGAATCTGTGCTATAAAACCCTATGAAAATGAGCAGGAGGATGTTATACTGAATAGTAAGATGGGTATATATTTTGGTTGTGGTCACAATAGAATATGGCGCCACTCTCTTTTTGCTAGCTCTGCCTGATTGCGGAGGGAGATCTGTTCGGGAAGATATCCTTCGACAAGACAGGTGAGAGATCGGGGGCGGCAGCGTTCCGGGCAGGTTCTGTGTATTTTCTGACATCCTTCCTGCCTGCATTGGAGCATGAATCAGTCCCTCTTAGCAGTATTCTTCGTCTGACGAGGTCTCGGGGGGTGTTCTCGACAGACCCATATGACAGCAGACGGCACAAAGATTGTGCGATTCACCCGCCAGACGGCGACGCGGCACCGCGTTGTCTGATGGAGTGTTGTTTGTTGCTGTCCTCTCAGTCTGGCGTGTCGACCGAACTGAGGAGGCCGGTGAATCGGATGTGGAAACGGTTGGAGCGAAACAGGTAGAGTGTTGTGAAGTTTCCTGGTGAAGATTATAGAGGTAGGAATGCATATGGCCAACATTTTAGTCGTAGAGGACGAATTACAGATCGCCAGAATGCTCAAAGAGACACTGGAGATCGAAGGCTATCAGGTGATAAGTACCCGAAGCGGCGAAGATGCTGTACAGATTGCGCTACGAGAGCCTCCTCACCTTATTCTCCTTGATATTATGCTTCCCGGTATCGATGGCTATGAAGTTATTCGCAGGCTGCGCAATCATCCCAAAACGATGCACATTCCCATCATCGTTTTGAGCGCCCTCGGTGATACCGACAATAAGGTGCGCGCTTTCGAGCGAGACGCGGACGATTTTATCACCAAGCCTTTTGATACCGATGAGCTGCTTTCGCGCATGCGCCGCCAGTTGCGCCGTGTGCAACAAAGCTTTCTTTCTCCCCTCACCGGTCTACCCGGTGGCTTGCAGGTCGTGCGGGCCATCAACTACAAGCTCAACAGTCAGGAACCCTGGAGCATCCTCTATCTCGATCTCGATAATTTCAAAGCCTTTAATGATGTCTATGGCTTCCTGGCGGGCAACGATATGATCCTGCTCGTCGGCCAGATTTGCCAGCGTCTTGTGCATCAACTGGGGGGGGCCGAGGATTTTGTCGGCCATATCGGCGGTGACGACTTCGTCATTGTCACTTCACCTTCGCGCGCAAAGACGCTCTGCACAAGAATCATGGATTGTTACAAAGAGGAAAGCGCGGCGCTTTACCTGCCGGAAGACCTGGAGCGCGGCTCCATCAGCGGGCTGGATCGCAAGGGCAGGCCTTTCCAGTTCCCGCTGGTCTCCCTTTCGATAGGCGTCGTGAACAACCAGTTACGGCGTCCTCACAGCATTCAGGAAATCAGCTATCTGGCGGCAGAGGCCAAACGCCACGCCAAACAATCGACCGATAACATCTTTTATCTCTCTCCCTGTCTTGATCGCAGCGTGCAGGGACGCGAACGCCATACACCGATGCCATCTTCTATCTCGAACACAGCTTCTCGTCCCTCAGCCTCCCTGCTGCCCTATACCTACGCATCGCCCAACACCGATCACCTGTACTCTGGCGATGACGAGATGGTTGCAGAGTACGAATCGCACATTTATGGTTGAACAGAACCGGGGCGCAGTGGTACAATGTCATACACAGGATCAGTAATTGTCCCGGAAAGGCTGAAATGACAACAAATCAGGACGAATCCTTTAACGAAATCGCGCAAGAGAATGAGACAGACGTTGTGAGCGACGAGGAAAGAGAGGCCAGGCGACAGGCGGTGCGTGAAAATGCGAAGCGCGTGTTGCGCGAAAGCGGCCTGGCGGAAATGCTCATTGCCATCAATAAAAATCTGCTCAAGGGACGGGGAACCTTTGAGGAATATGATTCGATGGTGTTGTTCAAGTGGGGAACATTTACCACAAGGCGGCATCTCTGGATCGAGGTCAGCGGCAACACTATTCGTTTCCGGCTGGCTCCCCATCTCAAATGCGGCGCGCCCGCCCCGCTCTGCGATGGCGAGTATCATACCTTCACCGCCCCCATGTGGGCCAATCACGATTTTCTCTCCGCACAACTCCGAAAATACTACGAAAAACCCGTCGCCGAAAGCTCAGACGACTGACAATCAGGCGTCGTCCTCCTCGAGTGGTTCGAGGGCCAGCGTCTGCATGGCGCCGATGCCGCCGAGGAAGCGGCGAATGGTTTTATAGTTCGGGTGCGCATAAAAATCTTCTCTCTCGGCCTCGCCGGCCCAGCTCAGCAGGTTCAGGAAGATCGATCCGTGCCTGTAGGGGCTTTCGGGGGGCGAATCGGCTGAAGCAGGGGAGCCAGCGCCGACGTAGAGTGGAGAGTAGGCCGGGTTTGGATTGGGCCGGACGGCAGGCTCCTTTGTCCCACGCGCGAGAAAGGCAAAGGCCAGTGTAGGCTGCACTGCCTGCCGCCGCAGGCTCTCTATCCAGCCGCGCTGTGCCAGTTCGGCCTGCTCTGGCCGGATAGTCGCCAGGTGTGCCTCCGCCAGCAGCGGCTTTGCCCCCGGACGGCTATAGCCCCAGGTATAGTGCATGAACCACTGCTCCGGCGGGGCCGTCAACAGCTCGGTCGGCGAGGCCAGCAGCAACTGGCGCGGCCCGTACCGCTCCTGCGCCTGCCACCAGAAGGCTTCATTTTCCCACGTCGTCAGTATCAAATAGTAGCCATCGTCCCCCCGGCTGCGATAAAAGAGGGATGTCACCAGCCCCGGCGCTACGCGCACGGTGTTTGAAATCAATTTTATGCGCGCCAGCCCATCCGCCTCTTTGCCGGGCAATATCTGCGCCAGCGTGATTACCAGCAATTCCATCGCTTCAATCTGTCTTTCTCCTGTGTACTGCCTTGTGCTTGTTCCAGTTCTTAAGTATACTGGTATTGGAGCCTGTTGCCTATCTTTAAGCCTTTTTGTACCAGCCCTTATATTTTTTGCGAGCAGCATGAGCCAGGAGGAGTTTCGATGCTTGACCCTGAAACCAACCGGAATATTGTTGAGTGGCGGCTGGCCGGGCCGGAGGACGCGGCGATCTGGGTGGCTGTAACTCGCCGCAGCGCCGATCAGATACCTTTTGAGAGCGAAGATGCACAACTTGAGCGGTATAAAGAAGAGTCTCCCGAACAGCAGGCGCAACGCTATCTGCTCTGGCGCGATGATACCCCCGTCGGGCGGCTACGTTTCTTCACGCAGGGTGATACAGCGCAGCTCGATGGCCTGGTTCTCTTGCCGGAGGCGGGCGGCAGCGTCGCGGCCCAGGTTGTCACCGAGGCGCTGGCCCGTGCCGCCGCGCTCAACATGCGCCACATCGAAGCCACCTATCCCGCCGCCTATATCGCCTCGTTTGCCTCTGCTGGCTTCGAGCAGGTGCGCAGCCGCACGGGGATGATGGCCTCGACCAGCGTCTCTATCCCCCCGCCACCCCTCCCTGCCTCGTTGCGTGTGCGCCAGATGACGGAGGACGACCTTGACCACGTGGGAACATTGCTGCAACGCGCGTACATGGGTGGGCCGGATAATCGCCATCCCGACCTCGCTGGCTGGCGAGCGGAGGTGCGCGCCATTTACGATGGCTCTTTCGGCCCCTTCCTGCCCGAAAGCTGCTTTGTCGTGGAACATACCCTTGATCGCTTCAACCTGGCGGGCGCTCTGCTGACCCACGTCGAGCGCGGCATCCCGCGTATCCGTCACACGGCGGTCGCTCCCACCTTTCGCCATGTCGGCCTCGGCCAGTTGCTGGTCGTCAAAGCCATGCAGCGCCTGCGCGAACAGGGCTACGCCTCCGCCCTTCTCTATGTGACGCTCGGCATTCCCGCCGTCAACCTCTACCGTCGCCTGGGCTTCGTCGAGGTCGGCCCCACCTACATCGAAGCCGAACGCAAACTCTCATCAACCGGCGCGCTGGTCTGACGCAGGCGCCGATGGCATCGTGTATATGGCAAAGGGGAGGTGAATATCATTTCTATTTCAGGCGAAGGCGAGAGTCAGAATGAGTTTGCGCTGATCGCCCGGCTGACAAAGGGTCTGTCGTTACAGGTCGGTGTCGTGCTGGGCGTGGGCGACGATACCGCTATTCTCGATATCGGCGGCGAGCAACTTTTGCTGGCGACTGTCGATAGCCAGGTAGAGGGAGTGCATTTCACGTTTCAGGGCTGCGGCGCAGAGCAGGTTGGACGCAAGGCGCTGGCCGTCAACCTGAGCGATATTGCCGCAATGGGCGGCCAGCCACGCTATGCCCTTGTCTCGCTCGTCATCCCGCCCCATCTCTCGCTCGACCTGTTGGAGCAGGTCTATAACGGTATACGTCTGGAAGCCGAAGAGTTTTCGACGGCCATTGTGGGCGGCAATATCGCCGGTACGGGCGCGGCTGTGGCGGGCAAAGGCGAGCAACTCATCCTCGATATCACCCTGCTTGGTAGTGTTGAGCGCGGCCACGCCATTACGCGCGCAGGCGCGCGCGTGGGCGATACGCTTTGCGTCACCGGTTCCCTCGGCGCTTCTGCCGCCGGTTTCTACGCCCAATTCCATCCTAACCTGCCCTATCCCGCTCAGGCCCTCGAGGCCGTGCGCCTGCGTCAGTGCATGCCGCAGCCCCGTGTGCGCGAGGGCCGCGTACTCGCCCACTTCGGGCCAGACATCATCACCGCCATGCTCGATATCAGCGACGGCCTGAGCGGTGATCTCTCCCACCTCTGCCAGCGCAGCCATGTCGGCGCTCGCGTGGAGGTTGCCCGGCTCCCCATTTCCCTCGCCGCCCGCGCTATTGCCGCTACCGCCGGACTCGACCCTTTACAATGGGCGTTGCACGGCGGCGAAGACTACGAACTGCTCTTCACCGTCGTCCCCACCCACATCGAGGCCGTCATCCAGGCCGTGCAATATGCTACCGACACACCCGTCACTCCCATCGGCACCATCACCGAAGCGCAAGATGGTATGCAACTTGTATACCCTGATGGTCGCGTTGAGCCGCTGCAAGTACGAAGCTGGAATCACCTGGCGGCTGGCTATTGACAATAGCCTCGCCCGTGTCATGCCGTAAAAAAGACCCTCTCACATGTCATGCTGAGCGAAGCGAAGCATCTGGTGCCACCCGTTCCTCCTGTATGGGAAGGAGGGTACAATGAATGTGTCATGCTGAGCGGCAGCGAAGCATCTGGTGCCACCCCATGCTGAGTATAGCGAGATCAGATGCTTCGCTGCGCTCAGCATGACACGGGCGGGCGAGATGGTTTTTGATAACTGGCGGTTATTGACCGGACAGGAGTTCTTGATGGCAGCAAAGGTGTATTCGCAGCGGCTGGGGCTGATCTCTGATGAGCAGTTTCAAGCTGCACTTGACCATTTTAATCTGGGACGCTTCGTTCGCGCGCAACCGGTTCCTTTTGGCCTGTTCGGGCAAAACGTCTTTGTCAGCAGTACCGAAGGCGAATATGTGCTGCGCGGCGATCCCCATTTCTGGTGGCAGTTCCCCACCGAACAGTTTTATACGCGGCTGCTCCACGAGCGCACGCACGTCCCTGTCCCCTGGCCATATCTGATCGATGTTTCTACGGAAATCTTTGGCTGGAGCTACGCGCTCATGCCGCGTATGCCTGGTTTGCAACTGGCTGACCCGCAGGTCAAAGCGCAACTGGAACCGGCAGCAAGCACAGGTATTGCTCGTGCGCTGGGAGAAAATCTTGCCCATATGCAGCAGGCGACATGGCCTTTCTCCGGTCGCTACGATGCCGGTACCGGGTCTATCCAGCCGTTTGATCTGGCGCACGAAATAGCGTGGCCTTTTCCTGTAAACTCCGACCCACAACTTGCGAGCATAGCGCCAACGACCATCTCATACCGTGAACGAGTGCAGGCATGTCTCAGACATAACGTCGCTCAAGCGCGCGAACACAATGAGGCTGCCACAACCCTGGATGATATCGCCTGGGTGGAAGACTTCATTGCTGCTGCACAGGATGCCCTCGCTGAGCCATTCGAACCATGCTTCGTGATGGAGGACTACAAAGAAGGCAACCTTGTTGTCCAGAACGATGGTGGCTGGCGAGTCAGCGGCGTCTTTGATTTGATGGGCGGCCACTTCGGCGATGGTGAAGCTGACCTCTCGCGCCCCCTTGCCGAATATCTTAACGAAGATACGCAACTGGCCCGTGAGTTTTTGCGCGGCTATCTGAGTCAAAAGTCGCCGCGTCCTGGTTTTGCCGAACGTTTCCCCGTCTACATGCTGCTCGACCGCTCCATCCTCTGGGAGTTTTTCCAGCGCACCGCTCAACGTTGGTGGCCCGAAAACTGGACGTTTCGGGACTGGGCCGGGCAGTATCTCTCCCTGGAGGAATTGCTCTGAATGCCGGTCAAATCTTTCCATCGATGCTTCAATCCACGATCTGAATGCTCCCATCCTGCTGCATGGAGAGGATGACCGGGCGCGCGGCGGCGCTGGTAACGATGACGCTGTTGTAGGAGTGCAGGGCAATGGTGCCGCTGACACCAACCAGCTTCTCTTTGCTGATGCGCTGCACCAGCTGGCTCGAAGTCGGCATTTTATTGATATCGTTGATCGGCCCGATGGCGTTGAGGACAATCTCGATGCCGTCGGCGAAGAGGAGCGCACCCTGATCGAGCGCGGCTGCTCCACTGCAATAGCTGCCGGGCGTGGCGAAAGAGGTACAGAAGCTGGCGTAGAACTGCTTTTGCCATGTGCTGCCGCTGGTCGGCGAACGCGCCGCCGAGGCGGCGGAGACGAAGATATGCGGCAGCGTCAATTGCTGCTGGCGCGCCCAGGGAACCAGCGCCTGCAAGGCGGAGGGCTGCACAAATTCGCCGGCGATCATCAGCACCGGCTGCTGGTTGGCGGGCAGTTGCGCGATGGCCTGCGCCAGCGTAATCACGTCGTTGGTGAGCAGGGGGGCAAAAATGAGGTCGGGACGCGGTTTCGCCTGCAGCGCGTCGTGCAGCCCGGCGAGCAGATCATCGCGTGACCCCTGTGGGCTTCCATTGTCATCCAGCAGGCCGGTGGAGATGATGGTCTCCTGAGCAACGACCCGCGCTCCGCTGTTGCGCGGGAAATTTGCCAGGAACGCCTGCGCCG
>Ga0209810_1003483_pt1 | contig 16461 bp, 16 predicted proteins | sample Coa_R1_7_FD_187159 | JGI IMG/M metagenome (GOLD analysis project Ga0209810, IMG submission 187159) | Surface soil microbial communities from Centralia Pennsylvania, which are recovering from an underground coalmine fire - Coalmine... | ecosystem: Environmental > Terrestrial > Soil > Unclassified...
GTGGGCCCGCAAGGAGGCGCTGGTCAAAGCGGCCGGCTCTCGTCTGCTGCGCGGCCTGGCGGCACCGGCGCACGGCCCCGGGCCGCTGACGGTCCATCACCCCGGGGTTTCGCCGCACCCGGTGCGTGTCGCGGATCTGCAGGCTCCACCGGGCTATTGCGCCGCGGTCGCGCTGATCGGTGCCGAGCCCTTCCGCGTCGTGACACGGACATGGGAGTGGCCGCAAGCGCTGTGGGAGGCGAGCACCGCCAGGCAGAGGCAGCCCTGTACCGGGTCGTAGTCGCACAGCGCGATGCTTCGCGGCGAGTCGGCGCGCGCGTCATATTCGGCGGCGAGTTCCCACCACAAGCCGGTGAGCGGCTGCGCGGCTTGCGCGACGCGCACCCGGCACTCGCCCCCAGACGCGAGGGCGCCCGCGTGCCGGGCCCAGTGCGACAACGCCGACCCGAGTATCACCGTCGACGCGGTGTGCTGCGCGCACAGCGTCTTGAGCTCCTGCTCGACCGCGTCCTCACGGATCCCTGCTCGCGTGATGATCGGCCCGAGCCGCAGGGGCGAGGCAGAGTTCGGCCCGTGCCCGCAGTCCCCGAGAAGCAGGGCGACACCGGTGTGGCCCGCGGGGATCGCGACGTTGTCGCTTGCCCGGTAGGGGAGTGCGGCCTGCTCGACGACGAGCAGCAGGGCGCGGCGTAGCCCGGCGGTCCGCGCGTACTGGCGGATAAGGCGCAGCGCGGTGAACGGCGCGGCAACACCCTGATCGCTCAGCCCGAAGGCGAGCGGCTTGCCCGGACAGTTCCCGCTGAGCAGCGCGGCCATGTTGCGGCCGGGGTTGACGTCCGGGATGGCGTACGCGAATACGAGCAGATCGACGCTCTCGTGCGCGGGCACGGCCCGCTGGAGCAGCGCGGTCGCCATCTCGCTGTACGACCAGCCGGCCCAGTCGCGATCGTCGCACGACGCATCGAGCCCGTGCTCGCGCAACATGTCCCGCATGTACAGGTCGAGCCGCGCGGCGTACGCCGCGTCGTGCGCCTGACGCGCCGGTTGCGGGAACGCCATCCGCACCGCCGCGCGCACGTCCCAAGCGGGACCTTCCCGGCCGTCGGCCAACACCGGATCGCCCAGGTCGGCGGGTTCGGCAGATTCGGCAGGGTCGGCAGGGTCAGCGAGATCAGTGGGGTCAGCGAGACTGGTGGGGTCGGCGGCGTCCCGGCGCGGCGCGACCGCCGAGAAGGCCATCAATCCTCCTCGGGAAGCAGATTCGCGGCGATGTAGCCGGCCAGCGTGCCGATGGTGGCGAAGTCGTCCCGGCCCAGCTCCTCGACGCTGATCTCCCGCTCCAGGCGCTCCTCGAGTTCGAGCACCAGCTCCAGCGCGGCGGTGGAGCTCAGACCCAGCGCCTCCATCAGCGTAGTCTCCGCCGTCGCGCCGGCGACCTCACGCTTGAGTACCCGCGGCAGCAGCGCGCAGATCTCCTCGACGACCCGATCGCGCAGCCCGGGATCGGCCGCCGTGTCCAGCTCCGTCATTGTTCGCTCCCTTATCCAGTCGGTCCGGCGCAGTGCGTCAGTGTTCGAAAACCATGGCCGCGAAGGCCGCGCCACGGCCGGCCCCCGCGGCCATCACGTAGTGCTCGCCGGGACGCAGCAGCTCCCGGCGCACAGCGGTGCGGTAGTTGATGAAGGCGTCCGCGCAGAACACGTGGCCGTATGCGGCCAGGTTCTCGAGCACGACCCGCTCCAGCGGGAAGCCGAGGATCCGGCAGACCTGCCGCCAGATCGGCGCGTTCACGTTGTGCGGAAGCAGGGCGCTGACCGCGTCGAGAGGCAGCGCCGCACGCTGCAGCGCCGCGTGGATCGTGTCCGCGAGCAGTTGCGCGTAGTCGCGCTGAAAGGCCAGCGCGACCTGCTCGGCGTCGTCGTCGTATTCAGCGCGCTGGTCCACGGCGTACGCCAGCATCCGGTCACGCGGACCGTCGGCGGCGACCAGGCAAGCCGAGGCGCCCTCGCTGAAGAACGTGGTGTCCGGCAGGATCTCGGCCTCGGCGGTGAACGTCTTCTCCCCGGCCAGCACCAGCGCCAGGGCGCCCGGATCGGGATCGGCGGCGAGCAGGCGGCCGACGACGTCCAGCGCGAGCAGCCCGGACGCGCAGGCGTGGTGGCCGACGGCGAACGCGCTGGCCCGCTCGAGCCCGAACTCGCGGCACAGCTCGTGCACCGGGTGCAGCGGATACGGGACGACCGACGGGAAGGTGCGCGCGTGCACGACATAACGGACGTCCTGTTCGCGGCCGCGCAGCCCGCCGAGTCCGGCGACGGCGGCGCGCAGCAGGTCGATCAGGTCGCCGCCCGGGTCCCGGCGCACCTCGCCGAGCTTGTGATACCTGCGGAAGACCTTGACCTGCATCGGCGTGAGCCCATACTGGGCGGCGACCTCGTCGACGCTCGTGCGCTGCTCGGGAAGGTGGACCGCGACGTCCAGCAGTGCGGTCACGGCGCGCTCCCGCGCTCCCTGCTCCTGCTCCTGCTCGACATTCACGCCGCCGTCTCGGCCAGGTGCCGCTGCCGCATCAGGAACTTGCGCACCTTGCCCGTGGGGCCGAGGATCAGCTGCCCGTCGTCGATCACGACGACGTTGCGCAGCGTCGCCGCGGCGGCGCCGGACAGGGCGGCCCGGATCGCGGCGGTGCGCTCCGCGGTCGGGTCGGCCCAGGCGTGCAGGCTGAGCAGCACGTCCGTGAACACCCCGCCGCTCGCCGTCGCGGCCACGATGGTGCAGTCGCGCACATCCGGGCACGCTTTGAGGATGCGCTCCTCGGACATGGCCGTGTACAGCCACTCACCGCCGCCCAGGTCCACCGAATCGACCGCACGGTCCACGTGGTAGTAGTAGCCGTCGCCGTCGCGGTACATCAGATCGCCGGTCAGGTAGTAGCCGCCCAGCCGGTTGCGATAGGTGTTCACCGAGTCGTTCCAGTAGCCCGGCGCCAGCGTCGGCGCCTTGAGCCCGAAGTGGCCGACCTCCCCGACCGGCACTTCCCGCCCGGTCTTCAGGTCGAGCAGCGCGACGTCGGCGAACACGTGCGGCCGGCCGACGCACCGGCCGTACCGCTCGGTGTCGGTGCGGTGGGTGATGTGGAAGGCCGAGTGCCCCATCTCGGTGGAGCCCAGGCCGTCCACGAAGCTCGAACCGGGAACCCGCCGCACGCCGTCGCGGGTGACGATGTTGCGCGAACCGGCCGCGACCAGGTGCCGGACATGCGGCTCGTGCGCGCAGTCCCCGGTGTTGAACCACAGCGACACCGAGTCCAGGTCGTACTCGGTCAGGTCGAATCTGGCCAGCTCGGCCCAGGTGACGGCGAAGCCGAACACGCCGGTCGGCCGCCAACGCGCGATCGCGTCGAGGATCGCGGCGCCATCGCGCTGCTGCGAGAGATAAAGCAGCTCGCTGCGATTGCACAGCGCGTGGTTGACGGTCATGATCCCGGCCGCGTGCGCCGACGGCAGCGCGCTGAGGATCCGCTCGGTGCCCTGCGCGCGAGGCGAGCCGAGCCGAATCATCCGCGTCGCCGCGAACAGGCTGCCGTGCGAGTGCACGACCGCCGCGGGCATCCGCGTCGTACCGGACGAATGGGTGATGGCGATCGGATCATCGGGGTGCAGGCGGTACGGCGGGGGAGCGGCGCCCGGATCGCCGGTGCCGGTCTCGGCCGCGTCGATCACGAGGCCGACGGCGAGATCCTGACCGGCCAGCCGCGCCCGGTGCTCGGCGTCGGTGAGCAGGGCGGTGCCGCGCAGCCGCCTGATGTACTCGGCCGCCACGTCCGCGGGCAGTTGTGGATTCATCAGGGCCGGAATGGCGCCGATCCAGTTCAGCGCCAGCGTGTTGAGGAAGCAGTCGGCCGAGCTGGACACGTGCACGGCGACCGGGTCGCGTGGGCCGACGCCCCGGCCGATCAGCCACGCGGCTCGGGCCGCGACGCGCTCGTGCAGTTGCCCGAGGGTGAGCCCTGCCCAGGCCGGCAGGCCGTCCACCGCGCGGTCGAAGGCGATCCCCGGGCCGTCCAGCGGCGCGCCGTGCTCGATCAGCTTCGGCAGCACGTTGCCCGCACCGAGCTGCGGGTCCGCGGCCAGCGCCGCCCGGATGCCCGCGATACTCATGGCGTTACTCATGGTGTGCTCTCCCTCTCGTTCGCAATCCGGGCCCGCGCCGCGGCGCCGTTTCGAAAGCACTGGCGCGAAAGGGCTGTCTCCCGGGCTCTGTCTGGTCAGCCACGTGCCGCCCCCGCGAGCTGCGCCGATCCGACGGTCGCCAGAATCGCCGCGCGCAACTGCTCCCGGCTCGGCTGCAACGCCCGGTCAAGTTCCAGAGCGAACGGCAGGACCGCGCCATCCGGACGGGTCACCCGCCTCGGTGGCGCGACGAGCCGCATGCTCTCGGCCGCGGCGGCGACGATCTCGGCGCCGAGGCCGCAGGACCGGTTCGCGTCGTCGAACACGACCAGCCGCCCGGTGCGTTCCAGGCTGGCGGCCAGGCCCGGCCAGTCGAAGGGATGCACCGACCTGGGGTCGAAAACCTCGACCGAGACCTCCCCGGCCAGCTGTTCGGCCACCGCGAGCGCGTCGTGAACCAGGTGCCCGACCGCCACGACCGTGACATCTGTGCCCGGTCGCTGCACCCGCCCGACCCCGAGCGCAACCGGCGCCACATCGGCGAAATCCAGATCCTCGCGGCGGCGCAACGCCCCTGACGGCGCGAAGACCACGACCGGGTCATCGTCCCGGATGGCCGCAACCAGCAGGCCGTACGCATCCCGCACGGTCGCCGGCACCGCGGTCTTCACCCCGACATGCGCGAAGAGACTGTAGGGATGGTCGGAGTGCTGCCCAGCCCAGCCCTCGCGCGAACCGGAGCCGGTCACCAGGTACGTCACCGGCACGCGCGCCTGGCCGCCGGTCATCAGCGACAGCTTGTGCGCCTGGTCCGCGATCTGCTCGAAGGCGAGGAAGAGCAGCGCCGGGATCTGGAACTCGATCAGCGGGCGCAGACCGGCCAGCGCCGCACCGGTGGCGAAGCCGGTGAAGGCCTGCTCGGAGATCGGCGTGTCCAGCACTCGCTGCGGGCCGAAGCGGGTCAGCAGGCCGGCAGTGACGTTGGTGGCGGCGGACCTGACGTCCTCGCCGAAGACGCACACCGCCGGATCGCGCGCCATCTCGTCGCCGAGCGCCCGATTCAGGGCCTTGAGGTACGACTGGTTGGCCATCAGCCCACCCCGCTCCTGGTCCGGGTGCCGTCGGCGTACAGGTAGTCGAGCGCCGAGTCAGGGTCCGGATGCGGGCTGCCGGTGGCGAACAGCACCGCCCGCGTCAGCTGCTCCTCGATCTCGGCGTCGATCCGCGCACGCACCGGGTCCGGCAACCGCGCGCCCTGGATCTCCAGCGGATCGCGCGCTCGCGCGGCCTGCACCTCGTCGGCGCTGCGGTACCGCGGCCGGGCTGCGTACTCGAAGGTGTGATGTGCGTCGACCCGGTAGGTCACGCATTCGAGAAGTGATGGCCCGCCGCCTGCGCGGGCGCGGGACACGGCTTCGGCGGCCGCCGCGTACACGGCTTCGGGATCCATGCCGTCGACCGTGTGCGCGGGAATGCCGAAAGCAGCGCCGCGTCCGGTGATCGTGCCGGCTACCGCGTCCTCGGTCCGCGTGGAGGTGGCGAACCCGTTGTTCTCGCAGACGAACACGACCGGTACCCGCCACAGCGCGGCCAGATTGAAGGTCTCGAGCACGACGCCCTGGTTGACCGCGCCGTCACCGAAGAACGCCGCGGTGACCCGGTCGGCGCCGGTGCGCCGGGACGCCCAGGCCGCGCCCGCCGCGATGGGGGCCGCCGCGCCCACGATCGCGTCCGCGCCGAGGATGCCCACGCCGAAGTCGGCCGCGTGCATCGACCCGCCGCGGCCGCGGTTGAGCCCGGTGACGCGCCCGGCCAGTTCCGCGAGCATCCGCGCCGGATCGGCGCCCTTCGCCAGCACGTGCCCGTGGCCGCGGTGGGTGCTGGTGATGAAGTCGTCGCGGCGCAGCGCCGCGCACACCCCGGCCGCGATCGCCTCCTCGCCGATGTACGGGTGGATGCCGCCGACGATCACGCCCGAGCGCACCAGGTCGATCGCGCGCTCCTCGAAGCGCCGGATCAACCGCACGGTCCGATACAGCTCGGCGCGAAGCGAGGCGGCACGGTGTGAGTCAGCACGGTGTGAGGCGGCACGGTGTGAGTCAGTGCCGTCGAGATCGGCGTCGTGGTCCATGGGAGTCCCTTCTGCACGCAGGCACGGCCCGGTCAGAGTGCTGCGCCGCTCGCGGCGACGGTCACTGCGGCCGCGTCGTCCACCTGCGCTCGCACCGGCTCGCCGATCGCGGCGAGGATGCCGTCCCACAACCGGGCCCGTGCCGTCAGCGCCGCGTTGACCGTCCGCGCGCAGTCCGCCCAGTTCTGCTCGTCATCGCCGCACAGGTCCGCCAGCATCTGCATGGCTATCGGGGTGTGCTGCTCGCCGTCCACCTCGATGTGCCTGGCGAGGTAGTCGACGAAGGTATCGAGCCCGCCGACCAGCTGGTTGACCCCGACGACCTGCTGGAACATCTCCGGGATCAGGTCCTCGCGGCCGAAGGCGAACGCGGCGGCGCGGGCGTGCACCGGGGCCTGCTCGATGAACTGCCAGGTGGTGGCGACGAACTCGGCGCTCGCCGCGGGCACGCGCGCTTCGACCAGGGAGTCCGGTACCGGGTGCCCCGCGCGCAGCAGCCGCAGGAACGCCGTGATCGGGCCGGTGTCCGCGCCCGCTTCAGTCATGCCGCCGAGGTAGAGCTCGAAGTGGCTGATGAAGCCGCCGTGCAGCTCATCGCTCTCCTCGACCAGGACGATGTCGTTGATCAGCCTTCTGCTGCCGGTCGGCCCGGTCGGCACCCACGGCAGCTCGACGCAGGTGAGCGAGCGTTGCAGGGACTTGAGCAGGGACATGAAGTCCCACACCGCGAAAACGTGGTGTTCTTGGAACGTGCGGATCGCGGACGGGTCGGTGAGGCGGGCGTAGAGCGGGTGCGCGACCACGCGCTCGCGCGCCGGGCCGATGCGCCGCTCCAGCCGGTCGATCCCCGGGTGTCTGCGTCCCCAGTCGTAGCGCGACATGGCTTCTCCTGACAGTCGTGGCTCAGCCGAGCGCGGCGCCGCCGGGTTCGGTGGTGAGGGGTTGGTCCTGCTCGCTCCAGATCACCGGGCAGTACTCGGGATCGGCGTAGTCGGGGCGGCCGTCGGGCAGCCGGCGCACCAGCGCGTCGTGGTTGTACGTCACGGCGGTGCCGTCGCTCAGCTCGAACCGGCGGTATTCGTTGGCCGCGTCCTGCAGGTGCAGCGAGACCGCGCGGCGCGGCCGGTCGCTGCGGTTCGGCCCGCTGCCGTGATAGGTGCGGCAGTGATGGAAACTCAGGTGCCCCTTGGGGATCTCCATCTGCACCTTGCGGACCTGCACGTTGTTGTACGCGGCGTTCTCGGCCAGGACGCGTTCGAGGTCGAACTTGTCGCGATCCGCGAAGTGCTTCGTCATCGAGTCCTCGCGGCCGATCTCCTTCCACAGGTGGCTGCCGTCGATCATGGTGATCGTGCCCATGCTCGGGCCGCAGTCGTGGAACGGGATGAACGCGGTCAGCATCCGCTCGGAGGTGCAGGTCGCCCAGTAGTGCTTGTCGAAGTGCCAGGGCACGATGTTGCTCGGCTCGTCGGCGACCGGCGGCTTGTAGATGAGCGTGGACTGGAACAGCCGGATCCGCGCCGTCGCGGCCAGCCGCGCCGCGACCGCGCCGATCAGCGGTTTGCGCAGGATCCTGGCGATCGGGTCGCTCTCGACGTGGATGTAGTCGTTGTGCCGCTGCACCGCGCCGTGGCCCGGTTCCCAGTAAGCCAGGCGCGGCGGCCGCAGCGGCAGGGTCCTGCTGCGCTCGCCCGCGTAGAACCGCTCGCTCGCGTCGACCAGCTCGTCGACCTCGTCGTCGGTCAGCAGCTTCTTGGTCAGATACCAGCCGTGCTCCTCGTAATGCGCCACCTCCTCGTCGGTGGGCAGCAGCTCCCGCTCCGCCTCGGTGAGCGGGGGGATGGACACGGTCGAGATGCTCACGCAGGCCTCCGCGATTCGGTGGGCGCCGGGTTGCGCACGGCGGAGAGCTCCCGCTCCTTCGCCGCGTAGAGCGCGGGGATGTTGCTGGTGCCGAACGTGCGCGCGCCGTGCCGTTCGATCAGCTCCCAGAAGAAGGTGTTGCGCACGTGCATGGATCTGGCGAAGATCTGGTACATCAGGCCCCAGTGGTCCCGGTCGGCCAGGATCCCGCGCGAGCGAAGCCGCTGCACCGGGATGTCGATCGGGCCGAGCCGCGAGCCGAGCTGCTCGTAGTAGGCGGCGGGAGTGGGCGCGAATCCGGCTCCGCGGGCGCTGAAGGCGTCCACCGCCCCGGCCAGGTCGTCGGTGCTCAGCGCCACGTGCTGCACCCCGGCGCCGCCGTGCCAGGCCAGGAAGTCGTCGATCTGGCCCCGGCGGCGGCTTACGTCCGGCTCGATCAGGGTGAAGGTCACCGCGCCGGACGGGCTCTGCACCACCTGCGAGAACATCCCCTGGTCGCCGACCTCCACGTACTCCTCGAAGATCGGCTCGAACCCGAAGACCTTGCGGTAGTGGCGCACCGTCGGCTCCAGCTCTCCGGCCGGCACGCAGAAGGCGGCGTGGTCGATCGCGGTCAGCAGGTCCGGGGCGCCGGGCGGCGGCACGTCGGCGCTCTCAGCCAGGCCGGGCAGGAATCCGGCTGCCGGGCCGCTGCGCTCCACCAGGCGGTGCGCCACGTCGCCGAAGCCTGAGACCACGGCCGTGACGATCCGTTCGCCGTCGCGCTCGTAGACCCGCGGCTGCTGCAGCGGCGTCGCGCCGGCCGCGACGTACTTGGCGTACGAGGCCGCGGCGTCCTCCACCCGGAAGGCGATCGTCGCCACGCCGTCGCCGTGCCGGGCCACGTACTCGGCGGCCGGATGGTGCGCGGCCAGGCCGGAGGTCAGCAGCACCCTGCTGTCGCCCTGGCCGACCAGCAGGCTGCGCCGTCCCGGCGCGCCGGTGTCCGGGCCGCCCTGGCCCAGGACGCGGAAGCCGAACGCGCGGCACAGCACGAAGGCCGCCTGCCGGGCGTCGCCCGCGAAGAATTCGACGTGGTCGACAGCGAGCAGGTCCACTTCGCTCACCTTCCTTTCGCCGGCGGCCGCGTGGTGTGGCGGCGCGGAACGGACTTCACGGATCGGATCTGGGGGGTCGGGTTCATGGCTTGCGGTGCGTCAGACCGCGCGCGCGAGTCGGGTGCTCGGCGGTCCGAAGACGAGGCTGATGTTGTGGCCGCCGAAGCCGAACGAGTTCGACAGGGCATAGCCGATCCGGGCCTGGCGCGGCGCCTTGCGGATGTGGTCGAGGTCGCAGTCCGGATCCGGGTCGTCGAGGTTCTGCGTCGGCGGCAGCTGTCCGCGGCGCAGGGCCAGCACGGTGACCGCGGCCTCCGCGACCCCGGAGGCGCCGAGCATGTGCCCGGTGACCGCTTTCGTGGAGCTGACCGGCGGCAGGTGCGCGCCGAACGCGGCGCGGATCGCGCGGGCCTCGGCCACGTCGCCGAGCTTCGTGCTCGTGCCGTGCGCGTTGAGGTAGCCCACGTCGCCGGGTGCGATCCGCGCGTCGGCCAGCGCCCGGCGGATGCACTCGGCGGCGCCCGCGCCCTCGGGGTCGGGCATCGTGGGGTGGTGTGCGTCGTTGGTGGCGCCCCAGCCCACGAGGTCGGCATAGGCGGCCGCTCCGCGCGCGTCCGCGTGCTCCGCGCGTTCGAGGACGAAGATGCCGGCTCCCTCGCCGAGGACGAGTCCGGCCCGCCGCCGGTCGAAGGGGCGGCTCGCTGCGGCCGGGTCGTGCGCCCAGCCTCGGGCCAGGGCCCGCGCGTTGGAGAAGGTGTCGGCCAGCGTGGGAAACAGCGGCGCCTCACTGCATCCGCAGACGACCACGTCGGCCTCCCCGGCGCGCAGCAGCCGCGTCGCCTCCCCGATCGATTGGGCGCCGGCCGCGCAGGCGGTGCCGATCGACGAGCTGTAGCCGCGGATCCCGTACTTGATGGCGATGCGGGCCGCGCCCATGTTGGGCAGCATGCCGGGCAGCAGATACGGGCTGACGCCGAGGCGCCCGCGCTGCGTGCGCGTGATGACCTGGTCCTCGAGGGTGGCCAGTCCTCCGGTGCCGGACACGATCACCGCGGTCCGCAACGGGTCGGCGTCGCGGCCCACGACGAGTCCGGCGTCGGCCAGCGCGTCGGCCGCGGCCTTGAGCGCCATCACGACGTAGCGGTCCACCACGCGGGTCTCGGGCGGCGGCAGCACGCTGGTCGGATCGATCGGCGGCGCGAAACCCGCGACCTCCAGGCACTCGGCCAGCGGGTGTTCCTGCGGCGGGCGGCTCAATCCCGACCGGCCCTCACACATCGCCGCCATGATTGCGTCAGCGCTCTCGCCGACCGGCGTCACCAGGCCCATGCCGGTGATCACCACGCCGCGGTGGTGAACGCTGGGGTCCCGAACACTGTGGTTGTGAACGCTGGGGTCGTGAACACTGCGCTCGCTCATGCCCGACTCCTCTCGTGCGCCGGGGCGCCGGCCGCCAGCAGGACCGCCTCGGCGCGGTCGCGATCGTGCGCGCCGGCCGCCTGGTCGACCCGGATCAGCAGCACCTCGTCGGCGTCCGCGTCCTCGATCAGCAGTCCGGCGACGTCAAACGCGGATCGCTCCTCACCGAGGCAGACAACAGGGCCAACGAGCCCTGATTGAGCAGCGATGTGACCTGCGACCGCGTTCGGCACGCACTGAAAAAACAGCAGCGGGCCGACCCGGGCGCCGGCATCGACCGCTTGCGCCACCTGTCGTGCGCCTGCCAGGTCGCCGAGGGCGCTGGCGATGATGACCGCGGTCCGGGGCGACGCGGCTTCGGCCATGCCGGTGGTCGCGTGTGCTCGCCGATCGAGGCAGCGCAGTGCGATCTCGGCGGCGAGCGGGCTGAAGGAGGAGTTCACGAATCCGGCGAGCGCGGGCGGGGTGGCATCGGCAGGGGATTCGGGCCAGGCCGAGGACGCGAGCACCGCGAGCCCGGCCGCCCGCGCGCGGTCTGCCAACGTTGTCGCAGAAGTCTGAGACGGCCGGGCGCGGACCGGCGGCGCGTCACCGGCCGGGTCGGTCGCCTCGACCGGCATCACGGCGCCCGGGGTGCGCAGCGGAATCACGGTGCACCTACCAGCAGTGCGGTGTTCGCTCCGCCGAACGCGCTGTTGACGCTCAGGGCGTAGTCGATCGGGCGCTCTTGTCCGGCCTCGAGCACCAGGTTCAGCCGGCAGGCCTCGTCGCGGCCGAGGTAGCCGGCGTTGACTGGAAGGCGCGCGGCGCGCAGGGCGTGCACCGTCACGATCAGCTCGATCAGTGCGCCTGCTTCAAGTGCCTGGCCGTGCACCGATTTGGTGGAACTGACCGGCACCGTCTCGGCCGATTCGCCCAGCGCCAGGTGCAGTGCGGCGGCTTCGGCCGTGTCGCTGTGTTCGGTGCCCGAGCCGTGCGCGTTGACGTAGCCGATCGCCTCGGGGCGGATGGAGCCGCGCTGCAGGGCCGCCGTGATCGCCCGCGCGAGGCCGGCGCCGTCGGGGCGTGGTCGGCAGACGTGGTAGGCGTCCCCGGCGCGGCCCCACCCGGCGAGCCTGGCGAGGACCGTGGCGCCGCGGCGATGGGCGGATGAAGCGGATTCGATCACGATCGCGCCTACGCCGTCGCCGAGCAGCAGTCCGCGGCGCTGCGCGCTGAAGGGTCGAACCCGGCCGTCGGGGGCCAGGGCGCGTCCGGCGTCGAAGAGCGCGAACTGATCCGGATCGACCAGGTAACCGGCCGCGACCACGACGCTGCTCACATGCCCGCGGGCTACGGCGGCTGCGGCATCGGCGACCGCGGTGCTGGCCGCGACGCATGCGGACGTGTATACGCGAACTGTTTCGGTGGACAGCCCTGCGCGCCGTGCCGCTGATCGCGCGAAGGCGTGCGCGTCGTGCTCGTTCGCCTCGGCGCCCTGCGCCCGGGGCAGGTCCGGGTCGCCGTGCACCGCGAGGTAGAGCGGGCACTGTGCGCGCCGGCCGGAGGAGAGCCCGGCCTCGTCGCAGGCCTCGCGGACGACCTGATCCAGTTCGTCGCGCAGCGTGGGTGATCCCGGCAGCGTCGCGGCGACGCCGACTCGCCGGTCCGCGACGTCGAAGCGCCGCACCGCCTCGAAGCCGGGCGTGCCCTCGAGCGCCGCCGTGAGCAGCGGCGCGACCCCGCGTCCGAACGCGCTGGAGACGGCGGCCGCGGTGATCACGACGGGCTCGGCGCCGCGGCGTGCGACCGGGGGATCGGCGAGGGCGATCGCGTCAGTCATCGGCCGCCTCGAACAGGTGGTCGCGCAGCACCTGGGCCGCGCCGGAGACGCTCGTCATGCGGGCCAATGCCGCGTCGTCGAGGTCGATTCGCCGCCCGTAGCGCTCCTCGACCTGGTGGATGAGCCAGGCCAGCTCCATCGAGTCGATGTTCTCCGACACCTGCTCTGGCCTGCGGTCGCCGAAGGCCGCGAGCATGGTGAGCAGGTCGGCGCGCTCGGGGAAGCCGGACACGTTCAGCGCCCTGCCGCCGACGCGGACTCGAGGCGCTGCGCCACGGCTCGTGCGAATTCGCCGATGGTCATCGCGACGAGCTTCTCGGCCTCGTCGTCGTCGAATCGGACGCCGTATTGGTCCTCGACCCGCACGGAGAGCTCGGCCAGGGCCAGCGACTCCAGATCGGCTCCGGCCGGGCCGAGCAGGGTGTCGGCGCCTACGTCGGTGACGTCGTAGTTCATCGCGCTCAGCGACTGGATGATGAACGCGCGGATCTCGTCATCGGTCATCTCGCGGAGACGTCCTTTCTGCGGTGGGGGAGAGAGAGATGGCTGGGGCGGGGCGGTGCGCGCAGGGCTAAGGCAGGCGCCTGCGAAGCCGAGGGGACCCGGATCGCGGGATTGATCGGCTGTGCGGCCTGCGGTCGGCCCGGCGGGTTGCTCAGTGGGCGAGGTTCAGTGCGGCGGCTTCGCGGTCTTGGCGCGCGCCGCGCAGCGCGCTTTGATCTCGCACGAGCTTCCCGGTCGCCGTGCGCGGTAATTGGTCGACGACGTGCAGGACCCGGGGTCTCTTGTATGCGGCGAGACGCTGCGTCAGCAGTTCCCGCACCCGCGCCTCGGCATCCGGTCTGTGCAGCACGACGTACGCTTCGACCGCCTTGTCGAAGACGACGACCGCGCCTTCGACCTCGGGCAGGTCGGCGAGCGTGTGCTCGACCTCGGTGAGGTCGACCTTCAGTCCGCCGACGGAGACCTGCGAGTCGCGGCGGCCGAGGACCCGCACCAGACCGGTGTCGGGATCGACGCAGCCTGCGTCGCGGGTGTGCAGCCAGCCGTCGGACCAGCGCGCGGGGTCGGTGTCGCCGAGGTACGGCGAGCTCGGCATCGCGAGGTGCAGTTCGCCGCCCTGCTCGCGGATGGTCAGGCCTGGTGCGGGGCGCAGCGCGGGTCGGTCGGTTCCGAACAGGTCGGTGGCGATGACCCCGACCTCGGTCATGCCGTACATGTTGCCCAGCCGGACTCCGTAGCGATGGACGAAGGACTCGTAGATCCCGGTCCGGACCAGCTCGCCGCCTGTGGTCATCCCGGTCAGCTGCGGCAGCGGCGGCGGCTCGGCCACGGAGGCGAGCAGTTCGATGTGGAAGGGGACGCCGAGCAGCGTGGTGGGCTCGGGGCCGGCGGCCACGGTGTCGAGGATCCCGTGCGGAGTCATCCGTTCCGGGATCGCGAGCTGCACTCCGGCGCTGAGGCCGTAGAGCAGCCCGCCGACCAGGCCCAGGACGTGCACCATCGAGGCCAGCGACACGATGCGTTCGCCTTCGCGCGGAACGCCTTCGATCTGCCGGTACCGGTCGATCTCGGCGATCAGGTCGGCCGCGGTGCGGCCGATCACCTTCGACGGGCCGGTGGAGCCCGAGCTGAGCTGGACGAGCGCGTGCGGTCCGGCGGCGGGCAGGCCTGGACGGCTGGAGACCTGGGCCTCGACGTCGGCGAATCCGCGCAGTGTACCGTCAGGCGCCTGCTTTGCCCGCACCACGACCTCGGGAGCGAGCCGGGAGAGCGCGCGGTCCACCTCGTACGGAGTGAGCCGGTGGTCGAGCAGGATCGCCTGGGCGCCGATCCGCCACGCCGCGAGCAGAGTGCTGATGAACGTCAGCGAGGGCGGCAGACATAGGGCGACCACACCGCGATCGCGCAGGCCGGCCGCGGCGAGCGACTCCTGGTGGTCGGCCACGAGCCCGCGTAGCGACTGCCGGTTGACCGGCGCGCCGAGGACAAGGCAGGTATCGCCCGGGCGGCCGGCCAGGAGCACGTCGTCGACCCAGCCGGGATCCAGCGGCGGTTGCGCACCCTCGATCACGACACACCTTCCCCCTTCGCGCGCCGGTGCATGCCGAATCGAAGACCGGGCGCGGTCTTGAGCCGTTTGGCTAAGTTGCCTGTCTTGCCTGATGGCGGTGCGTTCCGCGGCGCGCAGGGCGGAGAGCGCAAAAGGCCCGGAGTACCGGGCCCGGTGCGTGCCGTCGCGGGTACCCGCCGTCCCGAGCGGCCGGCGGGCCGTAGCCGGTCCTTCGTCGGGCCGGCGAGGTGACGGGGGTTCAGCGGTGGCCAACGCCCGTTCGGCGCCATTCTCATCACAGGATTTGAGGCGCCGCAAGACCCTGCGTCTGATCGGTTTTCTTTGCCCTGGTCACGACCTGGATGACGCAGTCCGCTTCTAGGAACGGATTGGGGAATTGACGTAAGAAGTCACTCGTGGCAACCTCGTCGCTGACCGACAGCACTGATTTAATGTTCGTCATCGTGTTGACGAGGGGTCAGCACGTAGGTGGTCTAAGGCAAGGCACTACCTTGTCTGAGCTGCCAGTATGCCGAATCGTTCTCGAATCACAAGCTCTGGAGATTCGGTCTTTACGCCAGCTGAGATTGGTATATACCATGTCTTCGCTGGTTATCCACGCTATATGTAAGTTTCACGGCCGCAGCGCCGCGGCCGTCACCGCGGTCCTATCAACTGGCTGATTCGATGGCCTGCCGAATAACCGGCCGCGTTCGGCGTGCTCATTTTTCGGAGGGGTGGAGTCTCTTTTTCAAGGCTCCACGAAAAGCCATTCCATAATGCATTCTTCCAGGGGATCTTCAGGAGACTCGCCGTCGTGGATGTCGACTTGAGCGCCGCGCCCGCCTCCGCCGTGCCGTCCGGGCTCAATGCGGCGGTGCAGCGGTATTACGACACGACCCTTGATCTATACGAGGATCTTTGGGGCGAGCATGTCCATCACGGATATTGGGATCCCGGCGAGACGCCGGGCACCGAGGGCGCGGACCGGCGCGCCGCCACCGACCGCCTGGTGCGCGAGCTGGTCGCGTTCGCCGGGATTCCCGCCGGGGCGCACGTGCTGGACGTCGGATGCGGGATCGGCGGCTCCGCGCTGTATCTGGCCGGGAGCTTGGACTGCACCGTCGACGGGGTCACCCTCAGCGCGGCCCAGGTCGAGCGCGCACGCCAGAAGGCGCGCGACGCGGGACTCGAAAACCGGGCCCGCTTCCACCAGGCGGACGCGCTGCGCACCGGATATCCGGACGCCTGCTTCGACGCGATCTGGGCGCTCGAGAGCCTGATGCACATCGCGGACCGGGCGGCGTTCTTCGCCGAGGCGCTGCGGCTGCTGCGGCCGGGCGGCGTGCTGGCGATCGCGACCTGGGCGGTGCGCGAGGGAGAGCTGACCGCGGACGAGGACGCGCTGGTCAAGCAGATCCTGCGGCATCAGGTCATGCCGAGCTTCTCCTCGCTGCCGCAGCACGAGCGGCTGGCCGCCGCGGCCGGGTTCGAGCGCGTCGCCGCGGTGGACTGGACGGCGGCGGTGGCCAACTCCTGGGATCCGGCCTTCGCGCTCGTCCCGAAGGTCGACGGCCCGCGGGCGATGCGCGAACTGGCCCGCGATCGCGGCGTGGACGTGCTCGGGTTCTTCTATGCCGGCCCGCTGATGCTCAAGGGCTTCGAGACCGGCGCCATGACGTACGGCGCCGTACGCGCCGTGAAGCCGCAGCCCGGAGCCGTACCGGCGGCGCGCCCGTGACTGCCGACGGATCGCAGGACACGACGACGGCGGCCGGGCCGGGAGCGGCGCACGGTCCGCTGGTCGCGCAGATCGCCGCGCTGCTGCGGGAGGTCACCGGCGAGGACGAGCAGTGGCTCGCCGGCCTGGGCCCGCACACCCGCCTGGACGCGGACCTGCTGCT
>Ga0209810_1003487_pt1 | contig 16436 bp, 14 predicted proteins | sample Coa_R1_7_FD_187159 | JGI IMG/M metagenome (GOLD analysis project Ga0209810, IMG submission 187159) | Surface soil microbial communities from Centralia Pennsylvania, which are recovering from an underground coalmine fire - Coalmine... | ecosystem: Environmental > Terrestrial > Soil > Unclassified...
AGGGCCTTGCAATTGCATTTACCAAAGTAACCGCTCACTCGTGTCATTCTGAGCGAAGCGAAGAATCTCATATTCAGCACTAAGGATGAGACCCCTTCGCTATGCTCAGGGTGACAGGCTTGGTAAATCCAAATGAAATCCGCTAAATAGATAGATAACAAATGTAATTAATAAGGAGGTAAATACACATGGAATCAAGAGTAGATTACCAGAAGGCTTCACCGGGTGTTATAAAGGCATTGCTTTCACTGGAAACTGCCATCCATACCTCTGGACTAGAACCCTCGCTGATTGACCTGGTTAGGCTCAGAGCCTCACAGATCAATGGCTGTGCTTATTGCATTGACATGCACTGGAAAGACCTAAGAGCCGGGGGTGAAAGCGAACAGCGGCTTTATTCACTTGATGCTTGGCGTGAAACACCATTCTATACCGAGCGCGAGCGGGCAGCACTGGCATGGGCGGAATCTGTAACACGGATCACCGACGGGCATGTTCCAGACACAGTATATGAAGAGGTTAGGAAACAGTTTACCGAAGCTGAGCTGGCAAATCTCACGCTTGCTATTGTGGCAATCAACGGATGGAACCGGTTCAACATTGCCTTCCGCACCCCACCGGGGACGTACCAACCACAGAAGAAAAGAGTGTAGACAGGTAGTCTATCGAAAAGGAGGCAGTAATGAATGGATCTGAGAAGAATAGATTGGTGAATATCCTCGGGATTGCAGGCAGCCTTCGCCGCACCTCATACAATCGGGCGGCATTACGGGCAGCCCAGCAACTCGTTCCTGATGACGCAAGACTCGAAATATTCGAGCTTGATGAAATACCAGGTTTCAACGAAGATGAAGAGCGACAGCCCCCTGATAAGATTGTTGAGCTAAAGGCCCGCATTCGCAAGTCAGATGCCATTCTATTCGTGACGCCAGAATACAACTACTCTATACCAGGGGTGCTGAAGAATGCCATTGATTGGGCATCCAGACCCTATGGAGACAATGTATGGGATGGCAAGCCTGTGGCTGTGATGGGAGCCTCAATTGGCATGCTTGGTTCTGCACGTGCCCAGTATCATTTGCGTCAGGTGTTTGTATTTCTGAATATGCATCCACTGAACCAGCCGGAGGTTATGATTGCGAATGCAGGAGAGAGATTCGGTGCTTCTGGGAACCCGATTAACCAGAAGACAAGAGATTTAATACAGCAACTTCTCCAGAATTTAGTTATATGGACGCGACAGCTTCAGAAAAGCCAACGATGAGCACATAATACCATAAATTTAAATCTTGAATCGTGGAGGACAAGAGATGAAAGCAATCTGTCTACACAAATCCGGTGGTCCGGAAGCACTTATCTACGATGAAGCACCGCAACCCCACCCCAAGGAAGGTGAGGTGTTAATACGCGTTGATGCTGCAGGTGTCACTCCAACGGAGTTTGAGTGGGCACCAACGTGGGTAACCCGCACTGGGGAGAAACGCCATTTCCCTATAATTCTTGGTCATGAGTTCTCGGGAGTTGTTGCTGCGCTCGGCCCTGGTGTTACCGGTGTGACCGAGGGCGCTTCCGTCTACGGACTTAATGACTGGTTTGAGAATGGCACTCAAGCGGAGTATTGCATAACGCGCCCCGAAGAGTTGGCGCCGAAACCACAATCCATAGATCATGTACAGGCAGCGGCAGTTCCGATTGCGGCTCTGACTGCATGGCAGGGGCTCTTCGATCGCGCCCGTCTTGCTACTGGTCAAAGTGTGTTGATCCACGGTGCGGCCGGAAGTGTCGGCAGCTTTGCCGTGCAGTTTGCCCACTGGCGCGGGGCGCACGTGATCGGTACTGCCTCGACACACAACATTGACTTTGTGCACGATCTGGGTGCCGACAAGGTGGTTGATTACAAAGCGACGCGTTTTGAGGATGTAGTTCAGGACGTTGATGTAGTGTTCGATACAGTGGGCAGCGAAACGCTTGAACGCTCCTGGTGGGTACTGAAGCCGGGCGGCAAGCTAGTTACCATTGCTACTCAGAGTAAAGAAATCGAGAACCCAGCCTTACGCGATGCTTTCTTCATCGTGGAGGCAAACCGCTCGCAGCTCATTAAGATCGCACGATTGATTGATAGCGGACGGACCCGGCCAATTGTGGACACCGTGTTTCCACTGTCTCAGGGGTATCAGGCATATGAACGCAAGCCCACGCGCGGCAAGATCGTGTTGCGTGTTGTTAGCTGAGTGAGCACACGTCGGGTTCACAGTTACCGAGGTTACAGACCAGTGATAACTATCAGTTTATGGGCAAAAACTGTGTTTGCGGAAAAAACAAAAAGAGGTCAAGATAATGAACCGAAGGAACCTAATTAGTGTCGTAGTTGGTACGGTGGTTTTAGGCATTGTATTAGGTGTAGTAGGCAGTCGGTCACTCTTTACACCAGCGGCTCGGGCAGGACAAGAAGGAATCATTACATCGGTGCCAGGGCCAATTGATACCAGAATCCTTGAGCAGGCAACCACTATCCCCAATCACCCGATGGTTACCATGGTAACAGTTGAGCTTCCGCCAGGGGCCAGCTCAGCCCCGCATCGTCATCCGGGGCCCGCCTTCGGCTATGTGATAGAAGGAGAGTTACTCTTTCAGATTGAAGGCAGTGCCCCGGTGATGTACAAACAGGGTCAGGCCTTTTATGAGCCACCAGGAGTCGTGCATCTAGTGACCCGTAATCCGAGTACTAAACAGCGAACCCGATTTCTAGCTGTGGTGATTGGTCAGCAGGGTCAGCCTGTCGAACTTCCTATCTGTGGCCCCGGTACAGAAAGTACTAATCGGCGGTGAACCGAGGTGTGATGTGCTAGATAAAGGCATATGAGGAGTAAGTATGACAAAGAGTGTTGATTTTTTACTAATTGGCGGTGGGCTTGCAAACGCAACTGTCGCTGAAACGCTCAGGGAAGAAGGGGCCGGGGGTAAGATTGTTATCATATCGGCGGAAGATTCTCTTTCCTATCACCGCCCACCACTCTCTAAACAATTCCTTCTCGGAAGATAGGAAAAAGAGAACCTACTTGTCCATAAAGAAAGCTACTATAGAGATCACAAGGTTGATGTGATACTCCGTACAAAAGCCCTATCGGTCCATCCAGAAAGCAAAATAGTTCCAACAGATCGGGCCGGAGAATTTCATTATAAGAAACCTCCTTACTGCAGCGGGCTGTAGTCCAAAGAGACTCAACATCCCTGGAGCCAATTTACCAGGCATATATTATCTCCGAACTATTACTTATGCTGAAGCTTTAATGCAAGCAATGGAAGGAGTAAAAAGGATAGTAGTTATCGGCGGCAGTTTTATCAGCATGGAGATTGCCTCCTCATTTGCCAAAAGTGGCATACAAGTGACGATTATTACAATGGAGGACCATTTGTTTGATAAACTCTGTTCTCCTGAGGTATCCGAGTTCTTCACCGCATACTATAAGGCTAATGGGATTGAAATAAAGTCAGATATACGACTTACTGACTGATCGTGAATGTGATTATGAGAGTGAAAAATCGAATGGCTTTACCACTTGACATCCGCGGCCTTATAAGTGTTATGCGCCCCCAAGATTGCCTACCCGATTTCTTCCTTCACACCATCGGTTCATAGCACAGCAAGACATTACCATTGCCAAAGGTTCGCGTATTTGTCAGCTTCAGGGTCAGCTTCTCTTTGATGCCGTTGAACATGGTCTTCCCTTTGCCAAGAACGACGGGATTCACCACGATCTGGTATTCATCGATCAAACCCTCCCGCGCCAATTGCGAAACAATGCTGCCGCTTCCCAAAATCACCATGCCCTCTCCAGGCTCTTTCTTCATTTTGCGTATTTCCGCAGCAATGTCGCCCTTCACCAGCTTCGTATTGTTCCACGACGCCTTGTCCAGTGTTCTCGAAAACACGACCTTCGGCAGATTGTTCATCCGTTCGGCCACAACAGGCATATTCTCGATCGCATACGGTGTCGGCCAGAAGCCCGCCATGAGCTCGTAGGTAATCCTGCCAAATATTAGCTGGCCTCCGCTGCTTGCATTCTCTGCAACAAATGCATTCCACTCGGCATCATCCTTGTGAGCCCAACTCATGTCGCCATTGATATCTGCAAAGAAGCCATCCAGCGTCACCTGATTGAAAACGACTAATTTACGCATCCTTCTTCTCCTTTTAGTTTCCGAGTTTATTGAAGGCCGCTTTTCTGATTCGACCTTCGCAGGCGCGTGTTAGACGGCAGTTCGGGCGATCATCTCAACTCATCCAGAATCGCTTCTCCGGCCAAGATCATCGGGGGCCGCGGAATCTTGATCGCGCAAAAGGGTCATGGCCAGCACCACAACCCAGAGCATGAAAGCGGCAATACTGATGCGCTCCCAAACCCCTACCCACGGCGTGGGCAGATTTGCCGCGATCCGTAGGCCATCCATTCCGGTCAACACGCCAAACACCACGAGGATCACCATAGTCGCGATGGAGTAGAGGCAGAACCACTTACCGAATGCCACTGCCCCGAATCCAATCGCGAGCATCATGAGGAGAACCGTCACCACTGCCCAAACGATGTGCATAGTATCGGTCAGCGTGAACTCAGCCCCACGGAGGTGCATCGGAGGCCAGTACAGGCTAATGACCCCGTCGACAACCATCAAGCCTCCCACGACGCGCAGGGGTCGGTTCCGGCCAGCTGATTTCCAAACGCCCCATCCGAAGGCAGCTACCAGCAAGGCTTAGACGGTGTCCAGCCAGATCCAGAGCGGTCTCGTCGGAGCACCGATCGCTGACAGCTCGCTGACCGTTGGAGTGCATCGGGCCCGTCGTAGTGGGTGACGATGATGCGCGTGTGTTTCACGGACCTCTTCCTCCCTTGCTGGGCGATCGAGCCTGTGCGGCGCAACTAATTAAACTAAAAGCTTCCTTCCCCTCCCCACCGCCTCATTCTCACCCTTTTTCTCTTCTTTCGGGACCCCCATTCCTCGCTTTACAGCCGGACGCCGCCTCAGGGTCTTGTGCCAGCGCATTAGATTGGGAAGGTCCTCTATTCCCACACCAGCCCAGCGGTGAGCCGTAATCCAGGGGAAAGTTGCGATATCGGCTATGGAGTAGAAATCCCCAGCCAGATACTCGTTGTCCCTCAGACGGGTATCAAGCACCTTGTAGAGCCGCCTTGTCTCTCTTTGGTAACGCTCTATTGCGTAAGGAATCTTCTCAGGCGCATAGCGGTAGAAAACGTGCGCCTGCCCCTGCATTGGACCTATACCAGCCATCTGGAACATAAGCCACTGAATCACTGTGGAGCGCCCCTTAATATCGGAAGGAAGGAGCTTTCCCGTTTTCTCAGCCAAATAGATGAGAATTGCACCGGATTCAAAAACGGCAAAATTGTCCTCATCCCTATCAACAATAGCTGGAATTCTGCCGTTTGGGTTAATTTTGAGATACCAATCCTGTTTTTGCTCCAACTCACTTAGATTGAGATGGTGCACCTCATAGGGAATCTCAATCTCTTCCAACATTATGGAGATTTTTCTACCGTTCGGAGTCGCTGCGGTATATAAGTCAATCATTTCTATCCCTCCAAACTATTTGTCTTTAACTTAAAGAAACCTGTATCAATAAACGACGGAGTAATATTCAAGAAATTTAAGTATATCACATCCTTAACTTCGACATTGATAAGTGTTAAGTCTTGACGGGCTGTTGCCTAAGCCGCAAAGATTGGGGGTTTGTCATGGTTATGTATTAGTTGTTGAAACACGACTTCTAAGTTGGTTGATTTTATGGGAAAGTTTTCTGTAAAATTAAGGCTACATGTGAATCCCAGTATGGAGTCTGTGCTATGGATAAAATAAACGAAGGTGGCTGTCTTTGTGGCTCGGTTCGGTACCGGGTGAAAGGCGATCCGTTTATAGCTGCAGCCTGCCATTGTAGGCTTTGTCAACTTCGAACCGGAAGCGCCTTTGGTATTGCTGTTTATTTTGAAGCTTCGAGAATCGAATTTGTGAGCGGCTCTCTGAAGCCTTACAAATACCGCTCAGACGAGAGCGGCCGCTGGATACAAACCGAGTTCTGTGAGACTTGTGGCACAACCGTAACTTGGACGTCTGAATTCCTACCCGGTTATCGAGCGATTGCCGGCGGTACGTTTGACGACCCTAATTGGATCCGTATTGACCGGCACGTGTGGACCAGGTCCGCCCATAGGTGGATGGTGTTTCCATCTGAAGTTGCAACCTTCCCCACTACGTCGCTCAAGTAGAAAAACTAAAGACTGGGTTACCTCTTTAGCTATCCTGGGTACACCCCCGCCCAAGCTTTTTATCAAGCTGGGCTATCTGTCACAATGAGGCAGTGGTTTCTTGCTCATGTTTGTTTGCCCAGAGGTATATAGCCCGTCACGCTTCTATGAATACCAATTTTTAACCTATACCAGACAGCACACTTCTTTAGCCCCCTCTCTATGCTTCTGCCGGATTAAAAGCGTCATCCTTTGCAATGCTCACCATGGATCTCCCAATGGTATTTCCCCTATAATCTTTAAAAATTCCTTTTGAAACTAGAGGTCATCCCAAAACTAGTATTTCATACTCAATGTAGCGAAGCATATTACAGAAGATAGAATAAATGCTGCGAAAAATGAGATTCTTCAGTCGCGGAGTTTACCCTGAGCACAACCGAAGGGCTCCTTCACAATGACAACTCAGAGGGTTTTGGGATAGCTTCTGGTATCATGTGATTACCCTACATTATCACCGTGGTCCATACAATCACAGGCCACTGTGTCACTGTAGAGGGAATTATTATGATTTATTTCCCCCCTTCAAAGTATAAGCTGCAATGAGTTCACCGTGGAGTTGACTTTGGGGGTTATGGTGTTTTGGTGACTAGTTTCTCCGGCGACGGTATCTGCGAGGCATTCCAACCACCGCCAAGTGCCTCGATTAATTGGACGCTTGCCGTCATCTGTTGTATTCGAATATTCACCTCGGTTCGCTGATTGTTCAACAGTGTGGTTTGCGCTGTAATCACATTGAGATAACTATCTATCCCGAATTTATACCGATCGGTGGCGAGTGTTAAAAACCTCTCCGACGATTTGACAGCGGCGTCTTGTTGCTGCAGTTCATGTGATAGAATTCGCAGTGCCGCGAGATTATCCTCAACCTGCTGAAAGGCCGTCAGTACCGTCTGCCGATAATTCGCTACTGTTTCATCGTAGGATGCTAGAGCCTGTTCGGTAACGGCCCGGCGCAATCCCGCGTCAAAAAGTGTTTGCGCCAGAGTCGAACCCAATGACCAGAAGAGGCTTGGCCATGTAAACAAATCCCCGATTGAGGAACTTTGGAATCCCGTGGAACCGCTCAGTGTAATTGTCGGAAAGTATGCTGCCCTCGCTACGCCGATCTGCGCATTTGCCTCAGCCACGCGGCGCTCTGCAGCGGCGATGTCCGGACGCCGCTCGAGAAGCTGTGACGGAACACCTAAGGGAATCGCCGGAGGATTTGCTTTCAGGGGTTCAACCGGAATTGAGAATACCGATGCCGGTTTGCCGACCAGAAGAGCGATCGCATGCTCAAACCGAGCCCGCTGGATACCGATGTCGGTGTCCTGAGCCTGCGCGGTTTCAAGCTGTGTCTCGGCCTGTGCGACATCTTCTTCCGATGCGATACCAGTCCGATAGCGAACCCGTGTCAGATCAAGGTACTCCTTATAGGCAGCTACAGTTGAATCCAATAACTGCTTTAGCGCATCCTGAGCGCGAACCTCAAAGTAATCAACAGCAACCTCCGCCTCTACAGTGAGGCGTGTATTTTCAAGGTCGGCGGCAGTTGCCTGAGCTTCGGCAGTATTCGCTTTGACGGTGTTTTGAATACGGCCCCACAGATCCGGTTCCCAAGATGCATCAAACGGTAGCGAATAGTCTGTAATAGCCGAATTGCTCGACAATCCTGCGATTCCTCCGAATGATCGGCGTGATCTTGTAATGGCCGGGCTGGTTGTCACCGTCGGGAAATATTGTGACTGAGCTTCCTTGACGAGGGCCCGCGCCGAAAGGAAACTCGCAAAAGCCGCCGCGATATTCTGGTTTGAAATGTTGACTTGCTCTTCGAGTGCATTCAATTCGGGGTCGTTGAACATCTCCCACCATTTACCGCGTATCACATCGTCTCTCGGTTGCGCCACCTTCCAGCCCTCTTTAATATTGTCAGATGCGATCTCTTTGTAGGCCGCTGGAACCTGCACTGGAGGCTGAACATACTTCGGAGCAAGGCTACATGCACTCAGAAGTATGGAAACATAAATCGAAGCAGCCAGTATCAATGATGCAACAAGCTCTTGTAATTCGCTGATCATGTGTTTCTTCTCTTTTGCCTTTCAATAATTCAGTCTTGGTTTCATCAATTGCTTTACATGCCGCCATCTCAGCATCACTTACGTGGCTGTGCTTACTGGTCTTCTATGCAACCGTTCCCACCAGAGGCGGAAGCGGTCGAGATAGAGATAGACCACCGGTGTGGTGTAGAGGGTAAGCATCTGGCTTACAATGAGTCCACCGATGATGGTGATGCCTAGAGGCCGTCTTAACTCTGACCCTGTTCCTGTACCTAGGGCAAGTGGCAACGCTCCCAGCATGGCCGCCATGGTCGTCATCAGGATAGGCCGAAAACGCAGTATACATGCCTGATATATGGCCTCCTTTGAACCCCTGCCTTCTGTGCGCTCGGCGGCGAGGGCGAAGTCAATCATCATAATCGCGTTCTTCTTGACTATACCAATGAGCAGTATGATACCAATGAGCGCGATTACACTGAGGTCAGTATGCATGATTAATAGCGCCAGAACCGCGCCCACGCCCGCCGATGGCAGGGTCGAGAGAATCGTAATCGGGTGAATGTAGCTCTCATAGAGAATGCCCAGCACAATGTAAACCGCCATCAGTGCCGTAATAATCAGGAGTGGTTCGCTTGCCAGAGATGACTGGAATGCCTGAAGTGTTCCGGAAAAGCTTCCATGAACTGTCGCCGGCATACCAATGCTCCGTTCCATCTGATTGATGACCCTGACGGCATCGCTGAGTGCCACACCCGGCGCAAGATTGAACGATAGCGTCACCGATGGAAACTGACCCTGATGGTTTACGGCAAGGGGAGCCGTTGTTGGTTCATAATGCGTGAATGCGCTTAATGGAACCTCCCTACCGGTAGGTGGATGGATATAAATCTCCTTCAGTCCCTCCGGACTTTGCCAGAACCTCGACTCCACCTCCATCACAACGTGGTACTGGTTCAACTGCCTATACATAGTTGACACCTGCCGTTGCCCAAATGCATCGTAAAGTGTCTGGTCAATCATCTGCGGCGTGATCCCCATTCTCGATGCCGTTAAGCGATCGTAAACTAGTGAGGCCTGAAGACCATTGTTCTGTTGATCGGTATTGACGTCGGTCAGACCAGGCAGCTTCCTCATTTTCTGTAGCAGAATTGGTCCCCATTTATTCAAATCCTGTAGGTTGTCGCTCTGAATTGTGTATTGATATAGCGCGTTGCTAATCCTGCCTCCAATACGCAAATCCTGTGTGGGTTGCAGGAAGAGGGATGCTCCAGGTACACGTGCGAGTTGTGGGCGCAAACGCTTGATTATCTGGTCCGCACTGACCTTACGCTCGTCGAGGGGTTTCAACGAGATAAACACCCTTCCGGTATTCGTTGTAGTGCCCGCTCCGCCGCCTGTAAAAGCCATCACGGTGGCCACCGCTGGATCGGCTTTAATGATATTTACAAATCGCACCATCTTCTGCTCCATCGCCTGGAACGATGCATCTTGATCGCCCTGAATGCCTCCAGCCATACGCCCCGTGTCCTGTTGGGGAAAGAACCCCTTGGGCACAACAACGAACAGAAAAACATTTAAACCGATCGTGATGAGAAGAACAACCATTGTAAACGCAGAATGTCGCAATACCCATGTCAGGCTGTACTCATAGAAGCTCAGTATCCTAGTGAACACGCTCTCACTTGCTCGATAGAGGCGTCCGTGATCCTCCGGTCGTTGGTGCTTGAGAAGCCTGGAACACATCATTGGCGTTGTGGTCAAGGAAACGATAAGCGACACGAGAATTGCCACTGACAGGGTTACCGCAAACTCGCGGAACAAACGCCCGACAATGCCTCCCATCATCAAGATCGGAATGAATACCGCAACCAGCGAAACACTGATTGAGAATACGGTGAAGCCGATTTCTCGCGCGCCCTTCAGTGCAGCTTCCATCGGGCGCATCCCCTCCTCCAGATACCGCGTCACGTTTTCAATGACCACAATCGCATCATCTACGACGAAGCCCGTTGAAATCGTGAGTGCCATCAACGACAGGTTGTCGAGGCTGTAATGACACAAATACATAACGCCAAACGTTCCGATCAATGAGACCGGAACCGCCACACTCGGAATAAGAGTTGTACGCACATTTCTGAGAAAGATAAACACAACCATAATCACAAGCCCAATTGAGATGAGAAGTGTGCGCTCCACCTCATGAACCGATGCTCGAATCGTGATTGTCTGATCCATCACGACCGTCAGATTGATCGCCGAGGGTATGGAAGCCTTTAGCTGTGGAAGGGCCAGCCGCACGCGGTCGACGGTATCAATGATATTTGCACCCGGCTGGCGAAAAATAATCACCAGTATGGACCGTTGCCCATTCATCATTCCCGCCGCCCGTATATTTTCCACCGAATCCTGGACGTTTGCGATGTCTGACAATCTGACAGCAGCACCATTGTGGTACCCGACGACCAGCGGCTTATAGTCATCGGCTTTGAGTAGCTGGTCGTTCGTTGCCAGATCCGATGTAGTTTTATCATCAGATATCTGCCCTTTCGGCCGATTCGCATTCTGATGGCTCAGCATGTTGCGAACGTCTTCAAGGCCAAGCCCATAGGCATTCAACTGTGTTGGATTTACATCTACGCGTACCGCGGGCAGAGAGCTACCGCCCACAACGACCTGCCCCACACCCTCAACCTGTGAAAGCTTCTGCTGTATGACCGTAGACGCTATATCATAGAGGTGCCCCTGATTATAGACATCAGATGTCAGCGCTACGATCAGAATTGGTGCATCTGCAGGATTTACCTTTCTGTATGTCGGATTGCTCGGCAGGTTAGCCGGCAGATAACTCCGGGCGGCATTGATGGCGGCCTGAACGTCCCTCGCAGCCGCATCAATATTCCGATTTAGGTCAAACTGTAATGTGACGCTAGTCGAGCCGAGGGTGCTCGTGGACGTCATTTCTGTCACCCCGGCAATATGGCCAAACTGCCGCTCCAGCGGTGTAGCAACGGAGGAAGCCATAACCTCAGGACTCGCTCCAGGCAAACTCGCCTGTACCGAAATGGTAGGAAAGTCAACCTGCGGGAGTGGTGACACAGGCAACAGCCTGAATGCAACAGCCCCTGCAAGCGCAACTGCCGCTGTCAGTAGAGTAGTGGCCACCGGCCGATGAATGAATGGGGAGGAAAGGTTCATGTCTAATCACCTGGAACCTGCTCTGTGATTCCGTAACCGGTACGGGACTCAGAAAATCTCCTGGCAAGTCGGTCGAAGAAGAGATAGATGACGGGGGTTGTGTACAAGGTAAGTAGCTGGCTCAGGAGCAGTCCACCAACGATGGCAATGCCTAGTGGCCGACGCAATTCCGAACCGGTTCCAGAGCCAAGAGCAAGCGGCAGACCCCCAAAAAGAGCAGCCATCGTGGTCATCATGATGGGACGAAAGCGCAGTAGACAGGCCTGATAGATTGCTTCAAGTGAGCTCTTGCCTTCCTTCCGCTCCGCCTCGAGGGCAAAATCAATCATCATGATGGCGTTCTTTTTCACAATGCCGATCAGAAGTATGATGCCAATAAGCGCAACCACACCGAGGTCTGTACGGCAGATTAGAAGAGCAAGAATTGCTCCAACCCCAGCCGATGGCAATGTTGATAGAATTGTAATGGGGTGTATGTAGCTCTCATAAAGGACACCGAGCACCACGTAAACGGTCACCACCGCCGCTAGAATGAGGAGCGGTTCGTTCGTCAGCGAGGCTCGAAACGCCTGTGCCGTGCCCTGGAATGCCGCTTGAATACTTGCGGGCATATTGAGTTCCTTCCGAGCCTTTTCAATCGCATCAGTGGCACCACCTAGTGACGCACCTGGAGCTAGGTTGAATGAGATTGTGACGACAGGGAATTGCCCCTGATGATTTATAGACAGGGGCGCGGTTCCTGACTCAAAATGAGTGAACGCGCTAAGCGGCACTTCTCCTCCATTCATAGTGGAGGCGGATACAGAAGTGGAAGGATTTGTAGTCGTGGTCGCGGCTAGTGCCGGGTCCGAAACTGTAGAACGGATATATATGTCTTGTAATTTAGCCGGATTCTTCTGAAATTCCGGCATCGTTTCCAGAATTACATGGTATTGGTTCAGTTGTGTGAACAGTGTCGAGATCTGCCGTTGGCCGAATGCATCGTATAGGGTGTTATCAATATCTTGTGGTGTAATCCCAAGCCGCGAAGCTGTAATACGGTCAATGACGAGCTTTGCTTGCAGCCCCCGAGTCTGCTGATCGGTCGCCACATCGCGGAGTTGGGGAAGTGTCCTCAGTCTGTCTATCAACTTCGATGCCCATGCGTTCAACTCATTCGCATCAGGGTCCTCAAGGGTATACTGAAACTGTGTTCGACTGACTCTATCCTCGACCGTCAGATCCTGTACCGGCTGCATGTAAAGCGTGATGCCACTTACCTTCGCCAGTTCCGGCTGCAGGCGGCGTATAACATCGGCGGCACCTATTTTGCGCTCAGACAGTGGCTTGAGATTAATGAGAATGCGCCCGCTATTGAGCGTTGTGTTTGTGCCATCCACACCGATGAATGAGGAAAGACTCTCAACCGCGGGATCCTTAAGAATGACCTGAGCGAGCGCCTGTTGTCTCTGGACCATCGCGGGGAAGGAAACCTCCTGCGGCGCTTCTGAGATGCCCTGGATAATGCCCGTATCCTGCACGGGAAAAAACCCTTTCGGTACAACGATATAAAGCAAGATCGTAAGGACAAGGGTGGCAACGGCCACCGAGAGAGTCGCCCTTTCATGTTTCAAAACCCACCTAAGAGTCCTTCCATAAAATCTGATGATACTCTGGAATGCGCGCTCCGATGCTCTGTAAAACCGCCCCTGTTGGGATTCAGACTTGTGGCGCAGCAACTTGGCACACATCATTGGCGTAAGCGTGAGGGAGACAACTGCGGAGACAATGATTGTCACGCTGAGTGTAATCGCAAACTCCCGGAATAGCCGCCCGACGATGTCCCCCATGAATAGCAGAGGAATCAATACGGCAATCAGAGAAACGGTCAGAGACACAATTGTGAACCCAATCTGCTCAGCACCCTTCAGCGCAGCCTGAAGTGGCTTTTCGTCCTCTTCGATGTAACGAACAATGTTCTCAATCATCACAATTGCGTCATCAACAACAAAGCCCGTCGAAATCGTAAGCGCCATGAGAGTCAGGTTGTTCAGGCTATAGCCGAGCAGATACATCACAGCGAATGTCCCCACGAGGGAGAGCGGTACCGCAACACTCGGAATAACGGTAGCTGACAAGTTACGTAAAAAGAGAAATATTACCATCACCACAAGTGCCACAGTCAGCATAAGCTCGAACTCGACATCCTTGACAGACGCACGAATCGTTGTGGTACGGTCTGTCAGAATCGAGACCTGAATGGCAGAGGGTAGATTGCTTTTGAGTTGCGGCAGGAGCGTTTTTATACGGTCCACAACCTGGATAATATTAGCACCTGGCTGACGCTGGATATTGACGATGACCGCCGGAACATTATTCATCCAGGCTGCCTGCCTTACGTTTTCGGTATCGTCAATAACCCTTGCCACATCTGACAGCATTACCGGCGCCCCGTTGTGATATGCAACCACAGTTGATCGGTAATCCTTACTCGTCAAAAGCTGGTCGTTGGCATTGATTTGATATGACTGCTGCGGCCCATCAAAATTACCCTTGGCCTGATTGACGCTTGTCTGTTGCAGTGCGGTCCGAACATCCTCGAGGCTAATGCCATACGATGAAAGCGCCGTTGGATTTACCTGGATACGAACCGCCGGTTTCTGGCCACCACTTATGCTTACCAATCCAACACCTGGCAATTGTGAGATCTTCTGTGCAAGCCGCGTATCCGCCAGATCTTCTACCTTTGATAGCGGAATGGCGCTTGATGTTAGTGCCAGAGTCAGAATCGGTGTATCGGCCGGGTTTATTTTGCTATATATAGGCGGAGTCGGGAGATCCACCGGCAGATAGGCCTGTGCTGCATTGATCGCCGCCTGTACCTCCTGTTCCGCCACATCAATATTGAGATCAAGGGAAAACTGCAATGTGATGACGGAACTGCCACCTGAGCTTATTGATGTCATCTGGTTCAGACCCGGAACCTGTCCGAACTGCCTCTCTAGCGGTGCGGTGACAGAAGAGGCCATTACATCCGGGCTAGCTCCGGGATAGAAGGTCACTACCTGAATAGTGGGATAGTCAACCTCTGGCAATGCAGAAACGGGCAATTGTCTATATGCCACAAAGCCCGCGAGCAAGATAGCCGCCATAAGCAGCGATGTCGCAACCGGTCGAAGAATAAAGGGGCTAGAAGGACTCACAGATTTCCCCCCCGGTTTGTCTCGCCTAGCCCCTTGCGTGCTATTACCTTTACTCCATCCTGGAGCTTATCGAACCCATCAACAACAATGACATCACCGGGTTCCAACCCCTCCACCCCTGCTATATTGCCATCGGTTGTGCCTACTGAGATGGTGTGCATCGCGACAGTCTGGTCGGGCTTCACCACGTACACAAACGCGCCCTGAGCATTGCGCTGAATAGCCGCCGTCGGAACCAGGGTGGCTCCTTGCTGCGTTTCGACCAGGAGTTTTACATTCACGAACTGGTTGGGGAAAAGGGAGTTGTCCTCATTTGAGAAGATAGCCTTTAGCTTGACGGTGCCTGTGGTTGGATCGATCTGGTTGTCCAGGGTTAAGAGTTCTCCCGTCGCGATCTTCTTCTGCTGTGTGCGGTCAAACGCTTCAACTATCAGACGTCGTCCCTGGTCTATCTGATGCTGGATCTGTGGCAGATAATCTTCGGCAACACTAAAAATCACTGTAATCGGCTGAAGTTGCGTAATAACAACCAAGGCGGTTGTGCTGTTGGCTTGGACAATATTGCCGGGGTCTACCAGGCGAAGACCAACGCGGCCATCAATAGGTGATGTAATGTGGCAGTAAGCAAGGTTCAACCTCGCGTTTTCAACCTGCCCCTGGTCGTTCTTTACCGTACCCTTATCCTGCAGGACAATTTGTTCCTGGTCGTCGAGCTGCTGCTTGGGGATTGCGTTCCTGCTATAAGCCGCCTTATAGCGATCCAGATCGATTTGGGCTTCCTTCAGTACGGCTTGATCGTGTGCTAACTGTCCCTCTGCTTGAGTCAATTGCGCTTGATATGGCCGCGGGTCGATCACTAGCAGGGGATCTCCTTTGTGAACCATTTGTCCTTCGCGATAATTCACGCTCATGATCTCCCCCTGCACACGGCTTGTCACTGTCACCGTGTAGACGGGCGTCACAGTACCGAGGGCATTGATATAAACCCCGATATTGCCTTTCCGTATAGTAGCCGTGACCACAGGTACAGCACTCTGAGGCGGAGCCGATTTGGCTTTCGTTGATCGCCCCGTCGCCTGATGTTGAAAGAAGAAGAACCCGCCAGCCCCGAAAAGTACAACAATAATAATAAGAAGCCGTATCCACCAATGCCTTCTGGAATGTAGGTCTGAAAGTGAGTGTTGGGGCTTATCGGGACTTCCCGTGTCTGGCATGTATTCAGGCATTTTCAATACCCCTTTCTTTGAATAACCACACCACTGTGTAATTGCATCTTGCTGATTCTTCTCAGCATCTAGAGCCGTCAATTTATTTATGACGTAAATCTATATAAGGAGGATACAAACTATTTTTCCCATTCATGGGAAAACGATCTGGGAAGTCTATTCCTTAGAGAGAGCTTGCCCTCCGGGTTCTACACTTAGTATTAAACCCATCTCATGTACAAAGCTCTTCTATTTTTAATACTACACAAAGAACAATCCCTTTCAAGGGAAATCTTCTCGGTAAACCCTCTCTTTACAACAGGTTATATTGATTAAGGTTATCGGCTACTTATTTCAAATTTAGGTCTGAGATTACGCAGCCTCTAAAGAGTCATTGATGAGAGGGAGATGAGTAGGTATAGGCTGACGAAATAACTCTCGTTTGAAAGCATAAATTGTCTGCTTTTGGCTGTAAGCCGCATGTTGTGTTAAACAAAG
>Ga0209810_1003488_pt1 | contig 16436 bp, 12 predicted proteins | sample Coa_R1_7_FD_187159 | JGI IMG/M metagenome (GOLD analysis project Ga0209810, IMG submission 187159) | Surface soil microbial communities from Centralia Pennsylvania, which are recovering from an underground coalmine fire - Coalmine... | ecosystem: Environmental > Terrestrial > Soil > Unclassified...
TGGCTGGGTGCGGGTGCTGCTTTCTCTAATGGCCCTGTTGGCAGCAGGAGGTGTATCGGCGCAGCAGGCCCCGGCACTGGTGGGTCACGTCCGCACCCCACAGCGTCTGCCCGTGCCCGGGGCGACGATCCGCGTCGAGAGTATCAGCACTCACCAGGCCTGGGTCACGTGGACCGACTCCAGCGGCCAGTTTCAGTTTCCGCATCTCCCAGAGGGATCCTACCAGCTCACGTGCAGCATGTTAGGTTTTCAGGACTTTGCGAGCACGATACAGGTGCCGAATAACGCGGGTCTGGAGATTGTGCTGCATGTCGTCACGCTGGCGGAGCTCGAGCCCAAACCCAAACCAGCGGAAGTTGCCAGCGGCGGCCCTCCAGCGCAGGAGGCCAGCGCTGGTTCATCGTCCTCTGCCAGGGCGGCGCGCGCGGCGACCGCTGGACGGCGGGCGCCCGCATCGGCCGTACTCAATGCCGCACGCGTGCTCGGTGGATTCCAGCAGGTTGAGGTGATGGGCGAAGAAGCGAGCGGAGAAGTACAACCCGGCAGCGGGGAGAGCTCGATCGGACTGGCCGCCGCTGCACAGCCGCTCGGTGAGGCCGCCAGCTCGGATGCGTTCTTAATGGCGGGATCGGTGGCGCGGACCGGACTGACGACAGGCTTGGGCGAAATGGGGTGGGGCGGCCCTCAGAACGTGCGTGGCCCTGCGGGACCCATCGGTGGTTTTCCGGGAGCGCCTGGGGGTGGCGGCCCGGCAGGCGGGCGCGGCGGATTCTATGGCGGGCGGCGGGGCGGGTTCGGTCCCGGGCCGGGACGTCGTGGACCTCCGCAGGGTGGCAGCCTGGCCGAGCTCTGGGCCCGCCGCGAATTGCTCCAGCGCTCGATCAATCGCGTCCGTTTCAACCTGACCAACCGCCTGGACAACTCGATCTGGGATGCTCGACCGTATTCGCTGACGGGCGCTGCGGTCCCGCAAACTGATCATTACGACGAAAATTTCAACGCCAGCCTGGGCGGCCCCTTCCGTTTGCCGCATCTCTATGACGGTCGCGACCGAACCTTTTTCTTTGTCAATTTCGGGCTAGAGCACCAGCGGAGCCCGGTCGACGCCTATGCCACGGTTCCAACAGCGCCGGAGCGTGCCGGCAACTTCTGCGACCGCCCGGTGCAGCTGTACGATCCGCTCTCGAATCTTGCGGGTCCTCGGACTGCGCTGGGTTGCCAGATCCCGGCGAGCCGACTCGACCCGGCAGCGGTGGGGCTGCTGCAGTTTGTACCTCTGCCGAACCTGCCCGGCTTGGTGCAGAACTATCATTTGCAGACCACAGTGCCGATCTCGACCGAGCGCGTGAATGCTCGTGTCGTGCACACGCTTTCGCCTCGCTTGAGCCTGCAGGCGATCTACAACCTGCAGGCCCAACAGCAACACCTGGTCAGCGCATTTCCTACCCTGACCGGGCGCACGCTGGTGCGGAACCAGAACGTCGAGCTGGGCCTGACGCAGAACTGGACGCCTCGGTTGGTGCATCAGACAACGCTTAATTTCAATCGTAGTCGCACCGATACGCGCAGCGATCATGCCTACGGCGACGACATCGCCGCGGCGCTAGGCATTACAGGGATCTCTCTCAGCCCACGTAATGATGGAGTCCCCTTGATTGATTTCACCAACTTTACTTCCCTCGACGATCCCATTCCGCAACTGGTGCGCAATCAAACCTGGCGTTTCGATGACAGCGTCACCCTGACCCTTCGACAACACACACTGCAGGGCGGTCTCGAGCTGCGACGCATGGACTGGAACCGGCTCGGCGATCCTCTGCCCCGCGGCCAGTTTACCTTTACGGGGCTTATGACCAGCCAGCTCGACGCGCAGGGGCGGCCGATCCCGGGAACCGGATTTGATTTGGCGGATTTTCTACTCGGGCTCCCTCAGTCCACCAGTGTGCGGTTTGGTAGCTCGGCCAGCTATTTCCGCAGTTGGGGATTTGTCGGCTACTTCCAGGATGACTGGCGGCTGCATCCCCGGTTCACCCTGGACCTGGGTGTGCGCTACGATCTGGCCACACCGCCGGTCGAGCTGTTCAACGCCATCGCCAATCTGGATTTGAGTCCGGGAATCACACAGGTGGCCGTGGTGACGCCCGGCCAGGCTGGACCATGGTCGGGTCCACTGCCACGGTCGTTGATCCGGACTGACGCCAATAACTGGGCCCCGCGGATCGGCTTTGCCTGGCAGCCGCTGCCGCAGGCGAGCCTCATCGTGCGCGGTGGCTACTCCATCTTCTACAATGAGTCCATCTACCAGCAACTGGCCTTCGAATTGGCCAATCAGCCGCCGTTCGCTCAGGCGCAGGTGCGGTTCACGACTTCGACCCAGGTGCTGACGCTGGAGAACGGTTTTCCGCCTGCGCCTTCGGTGAAGGCGAAAAACACGATGGCCGTCGATCCCAACTATCGCGTTGGATATGCCCAGATCTGGGATTTCGGGCTCGAGCAGCAGATTGCGGGAGGCTGGTTGTGGACTGTCTTTTACACGGGGACCAAGGGCACGCATCTCGACCTCCAGCGTGCTCCCAACCGTGCGCCGCCAGGCAGTCCGCTGACGACCGATTTGGCGCGGCGCATCGCTGATGCCAGCGGGTTCATTTACGATACTTTCGGGGCGTCGTCCATCTATCATGCGCTCCGCGTGAGTGTCCGCAAGCGCCCGACACACGGGCTGATGGTGGTCGCGGATTATACATTCGGCAAATCCATCGACAATGCCAGCACGATCGGCGGTGGCTCTCCCGTAGTTGTGCAGGACGACACCAACTTCCGCGCCGAACGCGGTCTCTCGTCCTTCGATGTTCGCCATCAGCTTCGCCTCATGAGTTTTTACGAACTGCCCTTCGGCGATCGCAAACGCTGGGCCCGCTCTGGGTGGGCGGGCCGGCTGCTCGGCAACTACCGCCTCTCAGGTGTGCTCACAGCCAATTCCGGCACCCCGTATACGGCCCGCGTGCTGGGCAATCAGGCAGAGAACACCGGCACGGGAACGAATTTTTCCGAGCGGGCAGATCAGGTGGGCGACCCATGCGCGGGAGAACACACCACGCTGGCTGCCTTCAATCTTTCTGCATTCGCGCTGCCGCCTCCGGGTCGCTACGGCAATGCCGCCCGGAACACCATCTGCGGCCCCCGGCTGATCAACCTGGATCTGTCTGTGGATCGGTGGTTTCTGTTCGGACGCGATCGGCAACGGCGTTTAGATGTGCGCTGGGAAACACACAATTTGTTGAATACACCGAACTTTAGCGGGATCAACACGGTCGTCAATTCCGCCACGTATGGCCGGGTGACAGGTGTGCGCCCGATGCGGACGATGGATCTCGTGGTGCGGGTTTCGTTCTAAGGCCGATGAGTCGGATACGCGCTCAGCTGCTCACTCCATTGCTGCTGCTTTCCCTCACGGTGAGCGCGCAGCACAGGCCACAGGCGCCCCCTCCGACGCCCACCCTCCGCACCACGGTCCATCTGGTGGTGGTGGACGTAGAGGTGACCGACCGCAGCGGCCGACCGGTCCGAAATCTGCGCCCGGAAGATTTCGTCGTGCTCGAGGACGGGCGTCCGCAGAGGATCAGCTCGTTCCAGTACGTAGACGTGGAGGGGATGGAGACCGCCGCCGGCAGCGGCGCAGCAATGCCCCTCGTGGTTTCGGTCGCGGGTGCAGCTGCCGATCCAACTGTTGGGGACAAGGTGCGAAATCGGCGACTGATCGCACTGTTGTTTGACTTGACCTCGTTGCACCCAGATGAGCTCCAGCGGGCTCGGGATGCGGCAGTGGATTTCGTCCGAAACCGCATGACAGCGGCCGATCTGGTCGCCGTTGTCGTTTTGAGTACGCGACTCCATGTACTGGCGGACTTTACCACCGATCGCCAGACGCTGGTGGAGGCTCTTGGGCAGTTGCGTCCTGGCGCCGAAGGTCAGCTGGCCGATCTGGCCACAGCGCCTGCGACCAACGGCGAGGCGGACGTGACCGAAGATACGGGAGCCGCCTGGACGCCTGACGAGACCGAGTTCAACGTTTTCAACACGGATCGGAAGCTGGAAGCGGTCCAGGATCTGGCGCGGCTTCTTGCGGCGATTCCGGGCAAAAAAATTTTGATGCAGTTCACCGGAGGGATTGTCCAAACGGGTGAGGAAAACCGGACAGCGCTTGAAGCGGCTGTCGATGCTGCCAACCGCGCCAACGTTTCGGTTTACACAGTGGACGCGCGGGGCCTGCTGGCGGAAATCCCTGGCGGCGATGCCAGCCATGCTGCCGCTGCGGGTCAGGCGATGTTCACCGGAGCGGCGGTTTTCCGGCGGATCGATACGCGACAGGATTCCCGCGATACGCTGCAGACGTTAGCGGAAGACACCGGAGGTCGCGCCTTTTTTGATCTGGGCGAGCTCGGGCGAGCGTTCGAACAGGTGCAGCGAGATACGGCTGGCTTCTATCTGCTGGGCTACACGCCGACGGACACGCGCACCGATGGGCGCTGGCGGGCCATCACGGTTCGCGTGCGCCGGCCGGGTGTGCGTCTCCGCTATCGCAACGGGTATTATGCGCCGCGCGACTATCGACATTTCACTGCCGAGGATCGAGAACGTCAGCTCTTCGACGCGCTGCGCTCGACGAGTCCCATCGTCGAGCTTCCGCTTGCGGTGCAAACCGCGGTATTCCGCATGAACGACCGGGAGTATTTCGTTCCGGTGGCCGTGAAGCTGCCAGCCCATGTGCTCGAGTGGGCCGAAAAGAAGGGAAGCCACGAAGCCGAGTTCGATTTCGCCGCAGAGGTACGAGACGCTTCGGGGCGTGCCGTGGGCGCGCTGCAGGACACCATTCGAGTGCGTCTGGGCGAGCAGCTTTACCAGCAAGTCGCGCATCGCGCCCTGCTGTACCAGGGGGGTCTGGTGTTGCCCCCCGGGCAGTATCGGCTCAAGGTGGTGGTTCGAGAAAACGCCACCGGACGCATCGGCACCTTCGAAACCCAGGTGAGCGTGCCGGCGCTACCGGCCAATCAGCTCAGCATGAGCAGTTTGCTTCTCTCTGCACAGTTGGTTCCAGCCAATGGCTCCGGAGCTGTCGAGCGCCAGTCGCTCGGAGGCAGTGCGATCCAGCAATCGCCCCTCGAGGTGGGTGGCCAGCGCGTGGTCCCCTCGGTGACCAATGTATTTACAACCGATCAGACGCTCTACGTATTCTTCCAGTGCTACATGCCGCCGCAGGTCACGCCGGAACGCCTGCGGGCCGGCCTGTTGTTTTTCCGTAACGGCGTGCTGGTCAGCCGGACGCCGCTTGTGGCGCCTGTGCAGGTGGATGCGCGCACGCACACGGCGAACTATCGCCTCAGCCTGCCGCTGGAACACCTCGCACCAGGCCGTTATACGGTTCAGGCCGTCGCGGTTGTGGCCGACACTCCCTACGCGGGGTTCGGGCGGGCCGAGCTTGTGGTGTTGCCCGCACGTAGCTCAACCACGGCTGCTGCGCGTTAGCCCGCCCGTTCAGCGGCCCAGCGCGTAGGGCCAGGGGTGCGGCAGAACAGTGTTGGCGGCAAGCAGCATGAGCGTGGCCCCGAGCAGCGCTAAATTCTTCAGGAAATGTGCCATGTCAGTGGCCCGCATCATGGGGTCTTCGAGGGTCCAGAAGTTGTGCATTTTCGGCGTAACGACGAGCAGAAATAGCCCGATCAAACCCAGCCCTACTTCGGGCCTGAATCCCAGCAGAACGCTCAGCCCGCCGACGAGTAAAATCACGCCGGTCAGCAAAACGGCCGCGCGTGGAGCAGGTACCTTCTTGGCAGCGGCATACTGGATCAGGGAGCTGGTATTGGCCAGATGATTGAAGCCACTCGCAAGGAACAGCGTTGCGAACAACACGCGCCCGAGCAGGAAAACCCACTCCCTTCCCATGGTCGTCTCCTCCGGAACATTGAGCCGGCACACAGATCCACCCGAATCGCCCTGTGGCCGGCGTGTGGTTTTCCGCTAGGTTAGATGCAGCTTACGATCAAAAGATGCGAGCACGAAGCGTTCAGTGCACTTAGCGTGGAGGCAGCGAAGCGATGAATTTTCGTGAATGGTCTTATCCGTCTACGACTCCGGCGGCGGCACTGTGGATCCGGCTGGCCACCGGTGGCGTCTTTCTCTCTGAGGGCATTCAGAAGTTTCTCTTTCCTCTCACTCTGGGTGTAGGGCGATTTGCCCGTATCGGTATTCCGCGGCCGGAAATTCTTGCCCCGTTCGTGGGCAGTGTGGAAATCGTCTGCGGCAGCCTGTTGATCATCGGGCTGCTGACCCGGCTGAGCACGATCCCACTGCTGGGAGTGATCACGGTGGCGATTGGTACGACCAAGATACTCATCCTCGTGCATCAGGGATTCTGGGCGATGGCCCACGAAGCCCGGACCGATTTCGCCATGCTGTGTGGATTGCTGTATCTGCTCAGCGCGGGTCCTGGCTCTCTGTCACTGGACCGGTACTGGGCGCGGCCTGACCCCGTCAGCAAGGACGCGCGGTGATCGCGTCGAGGCGCTCTCCTATTTCCCAGGCTGTGCGCCGCGGTTTGCGGTGCCGGTGCCCACGGTGTGGCCGGGGCCGGCTGTTCAAGCGGCCCTGGCGGGTGGCCGTGCGGTGTTGTTTCTGCCGGCTGCCCTTTTACCGGGAGTCCGGGTACTTTGTCGGGGCCATGTACTTGAATTTCATCATCTCGGCGGTTGTGGCAACGATCCTGTTCCTGCTGGCGGGTGCTTTGCGGCTGTGGCGGGGGTTTCCACTGCGAGACCAACTTGCGATCTGGATCACGCTGAGTGTGCTGTGGTGTCTGGTGTTGATGCGGTCGTCCTACGGTCTCTGGATCAATCTCGATTTCTGGATCAGCCCCTGGGATGAGGGCGCTTCCGGGGACAGCGAAGCCGTAGGCCTCGATCAGGATCCACGGGGTACTACGTGGGCTGTCTAGAACTCCGAGTACGAACGGCTCATGGGTTTGGGTGGCCACCTCCTGCTAGGCTGCGGCCATGTGTGCGCGGCAACACACGCACTGGGCCGTTGTGGTCTGTTGTTTTGTCTCCCTGTTCGCCATACCGGCGCTGGGCCGCGGTCAAACGGCGGACCCCGAGGGCTCGACGCCCGAGCTGAAAAAGGTCACGCAACCGCAAAGCGATGCGGCTTATCTTTCGCCCATCGAACCTGCACGTGCACGCCGGCACCTCTGGCTGGCCCTTGCAGTGGCGCAGCACGGAGCTGCCGGGTTCGATGCATGGACGACGCGTCGCGCGATCCGCAGATATCGTGAGTTGAATCCGTTGCTGCGTCCCTTTGCACACTCGGTGGCCCTGTATCCCGTCATGCAGCTGATGCCGCTGGCGGCCGACTGGGGGGCCCTCCGGCTGGCACGCAGTCGGCGTGGCTGGGTGCGCAGGCTGTGGTGGATGCCCCAGGTCGGCTTGGCGGCTGGCATGATCTGGTCGGGGATCCATAATCTTCGCCTGCAGGCCTCCGAGGGCGTGCAGCCGCGAGCACTGCACTGATTGCGGCGCCCCACCGGCAGTCATTGGCTTGCCCAGAGCGGCTGCGGCAAAATCCGCATTTGCTGGTTTTCGTCGGCGGATCGAGCAAAGGGCTAGCGTGCGTATCCTTCAGTTTGATACCGGCCGGGTCTGGCGCGGCGGTCAACAGCAGGTCGCCTATCTCCTTGAAGGTTTGATCGGGCACGGTATTGCGACTGTGCTGGCGGCTCCTCCCGGGTCGGCGTTATGGCGATGGGCTACGGAGAAGAACATACCAGCGCTGCCGCTGCCGGTGCGGGGGGACCTCGATGTTTGGGCCGCACGGCGATTGGCGCGCCGACTGGCCGGGGAACCGTTTGACTTGCTGCACTGCCATACAGCACATGCACTGGGGGTCGCTATTTGGGCTGTGCGCTGGTTGCGCAGGCCCCCTGTGCTGGTGGCGACTCAGCGAACAGATTTTGCGGGGGGCTGGTTGCGCCGCTGGAAGCTCCATCAGTGCGCCTGCGTGATCGGCGTTTCGCAGGCAGTGATCCGACGCCTGCAGAAAAGCGGTCTGGCAGCGGAGCAGCTCGCATACGTTTCCGACGGTGTGGACACCGATCGGTTTGCGCCCCCGCCAGATCGGGCCGCACTGCGCAACCAGATACGGAAAGAACTGCAGCTGCCGCTGGACGCTCCCGTGGCCGTGAGTGCCGGCTACCTCTCAACGGAGAAGGGTCACTGCGACTTGCTGACTGCGGCTGAGTTGCTCCGGAGGCGCTGGCCACAGGCCTGGTTCGTTGTAGCGGGCCAGGGGCCTCTCCAACCCTTGCTTGAGCAGCGGGCTGCACGGGCTGACCTTCCGGTCAAGTTCGTCGGGTTCTGGCCACCGCCGGACGTGCCTCGACTGTTTGCCGCGGCCGATGTGTTTGTCCTCCCTAGCCGCAGCGAGGCCCTGGGAAGCGTGCTCCTGGAAGCGATGGCATGCGGTCTTCCAGTTGTGGCGACGCGGGTCGGCGGAGTTCCAGAGGTGATTGAACCGGGCCAAACAGGTTTACTGGTACCTGTTCGTTGCCCTGCCGAACTCGCGGAAGCGATTGGTTCGCTGTTCGCCGATCCGGAGGCTGCGCGGCAGCTTGGGCAGCGGGCCCGCCGATACGTCGTCGAACACCGATCCTCTCGCCGCATGGTCGAACAGACTTTGAGGATCTATGAACGCCTGCTGGTCGGGACGCGGTCGACAACCACTGCGCGGGCCGCTGCATCGTTAAAAAATGGGCAGCTGCCCTCTGTTGAAACCTGATCCCGAACAGGAGGTCCAGCGATGAAAGTACGGGTGTACCCAGCATTGGTGGCTGCGCTGATGCTCTCGCTGACGCTGCCGATGTGGGCCAAGCGGTTGACGGCCGAGATCGACCTGGACAAGCCGGCACGCCTGGGCACGGTCCAACTTGCCCCGGGACACTATCAGCTGGTCGCGGATGAGCAAACGGGCGTGGTGCGCGTGTTGCGCAATGGTCGGACCGTGGCCGAGGTCAAAGGCGAATGGTTCAAAATGGATCGCAAGCCGAGCTACACCGAAACGCTCATGACCCAGGACACCATTCAGGAAATTCACTTCGCTGGCCGGCTTCAGGGCATCCGCTTCACCGGCGGACAGACGGCCGAATCCACCACAGGCAGCACGTTGGGCCGCTGAGCCCAACGGGTTTTGCCCTGCTGCAAAACTCTGTCTACGCGTGCCGGCCTGAAAGCAGGCACGCGGGAGGCAGGAAAGCAGCAGGGTTTTCTTTTTGGATGCAGTCTGCACATCGTCGAGATCGTGCACATCCTTCTGCCGCTTGCCTTCTTCGGACGTCCGATGCAGAATGGCGCGCTGGCTTCGAGGCCGACCAGGCCCGCGAGGTGGCCGATGGTCATCGGAGTACCCAGGGAAACCTTTCCCGGCGAGCGCCGTGTGGCGCTGGTTCCCGCCGTTATCCCCGCGCTGAAGAAGGCTGGTTTCGATGTCCTGGTCGAGGTCGGTGCGGGTGTGCCTGCGGGGTATCCCGATGCGGAGTACGAGGCCCGCGGCGCGACACTGGTGAGCGACCGCCAGGAGGTTTTCTCCCGGGCCGATGTTGTCGTGCAGGTGCTCTGCTACGGGTCGAACGATCGTACCGGGCGCGCCGATCTTCCCCTGCTACGCCGGGGTCAGGTGCTGATTGGGTTTTTGCGCCCGCTCGGGCAGCTGGAAGTCCTCCAGGAAATCGCAGCTACCGGCGTGACGGCGTTTGCGGTCGAGCTGATGCCCCGCATCACGCGTGCGCAGCCAATGGACGCGCTCTCCTCGATGGCCACCGTGGCCGGCTATAAGGCGGTGCTGCTGGCCGCCGATTATCTGCCACGCATGTTCCCGATGCTGACGACGGCGGCCGGGACGATCACGCCGGCGCGTGTGTTCGTGATCGGAGCCGGGGTCGCCGGTCTGCAGGCGATCGCCACGGCTCGCAGGCTTGGCGCGCTGGTCTCCGGTTACGACATCCGGCCGGCCGCCCGTGAGCAGATCCAAAGTCTGGGTGCCCGCGCGGTCGAGCTGCCTCTGGAGACGCGCGATGCCGAAGACACCCGCGGCTATGCCCGGGCCCAGGACGAGCAGTTCTACCAGCGGCAGCGTGAGCTTTTGGGACGTGTCGTCGCGGAAAGCGATGTGGTGATCACCACCGCGGTCGTTCCAGGCCAGCGGTCGCCTGTGCTGGTCACGGCCGACATGGTCGCGAACATGGCACCCGGATCGGTGATCGTGGATCTGGCGGCCGAGCGCGGCGGCAACTGTGAGCTCACCCGCGCCGGCGAGGTGGTCGAGCAGCACGGTGTCACCATCATCGGCTACATCAATCTCGCCAGTCGGGTGCCCTTTCACGCCAGCCAGATGTATGCCCGCAACCTGACGGCCTTCCTGCTGCACCTGTTTGCCGACGGCCGGCTCGACCTCGGCCGCGACGACGAGATTGTGCGCGAGACGCTGCTCACCCATGGGGGAGAAATCGTGAATGCGCGCGTGCGCGAGTTTTTCAAGCTGCCCGTGCTGCAGAAGGTGTAGCCGGCTGGAGGTGCGCCCATGCCACCTGATCTGATCACCAGTCTGTACGTCTTCGTGCTGGCTGGTTTTCTGGGCTTTGAAGTGATCCGGCGGGTCTCGCGATTACTGCACACGCCGCTGATGTCGCTCACCAATGCCCTGGACGCCGTCGTCGTTGTCGCTGCCATTCTGATCGCCGGGCGGCACGAACATCGTTTGAGCACGCTGCTGGGCTCGATTGCCGTAGCGGCCTCGTTCAGCAACGCGGTCGGCGGCTTCATCATCACCGAGCGCATGCTGCGCATGTTCCGGCTGGACCGGCAGAAGAAGTGACGCCATGACGCCCGCAGGCCTGGGAACGCTGCTCGAGATTGCCTACATCGCCGCCGTTTCGCTGTTCGTGCTGTCGCTGAAATGGCTGAGCTCGCCCGAGACGGCGCGTCGGGGCGTGCTGGCGGGGGAGCTGGGCATGGCGCTGGCCGTTGCCGCCACGCTGGGCTCGCACCAGGTGGTCGAGTACCGGTGGATTCTGCTGGCCCTGCTGATCGGCGCCATCGTGGGCATCCCTCTGGGCATGGTCACCATGACCGCTGTGCCCCAGCGAACCGCGCTGAGCCACTCCTTCGGTGCGCTGTCGGCGGCGTTGATCGGTATTGCGGAATACTACGCCAGCGCTCCCCGCGTTCCCCGCTTCACGATGGCCGAAATCGCGCTCGAGGTGATCATCGGCTCACTCACCTTCACCGGCAGCCTGATGGCTGCCGGCAAGCTGCAGGAAATTTTGCCGCAGCGGCCGATTACCTATCGCGGCCAGAACATTGTCAATCTGTCCCTGCTCGGCGTTGCCGCCGCCATCGCGATCGCTCTGGTTCTGGATCCGGGGCGCACGTATCTGTTCCCGGTGATGGTCGCGCTGGCTTTGATTTTCGGCGTTTTGCTGATCATCCCCATCGGCGGCGCCGATATGCCCACCGTGATTTCGTTGCTGAATTCATATGCAGGGTTGTCGGCGGCACTGCTGGGTTTTGTGCTCGACAGCAAGGTACTGATTGTTTCCGGTGCACTCGATGGCTCTTCGGGCTTCATTCTGTCGGTCATCATGTGCCGTGCGATGAACCGATCCTTTACCAATGTTCTTTTCGGGGCCTTTGGCAAGGTGCAGACGACGGCGGCGCAGACCGAGGAACGGCCCGTGCGGGCGGCCACTGCGGAAGATGCTGCACTGCTGCTGTCCTCAGCCAGCCTGGTGATGATTGTGCCTGGCTATGGCATGGCCGTGGCGCAGGCGCAGCACAAGGTGCGGGAGCTGTTTGATGTCCTTACGCGTCGGGGCGTGGACGTGCGCTTTGCCATCCATCCCGTCGCCGGCCGCATGCCCGGTCATATGAATGTGCTGCTGGCTGAAGCCGATATTCCGTATGATCGACTGCTCGACATGGAGACGGCGAATTCCGAGATGGCGCGTGCCGACGTCGCACTCATCATCGGCGCCAATGATGTGACCAATCCTGCGGCGCGCACCGATCCCTCTAGCCCCATTTACGGCATGCCCATTCTCGATGTGGACAAAGCGCGCACCGTGCTGGTCATCAAGCGCAGCCTGAATCCGGGGTTTGCGGGAATTGACAATCCGCTCTATTACATGGAAAAAACTCTTATGCTGTTCGGGGACGCCAAAGCGATGGTGGGGGAGATCGTCCACGAGCTGACCCGGGAGAAAGTGGCTATCGCGTAAACAGTTCGCGCAAGCGGGCTCGTCAGAGCCGTGGATCGTTCCGGGGCGGGGTTGTCTGAGGCGGGTCGCAAGGCTGGACAAGCGAGCGCCAGGCCGCCACTGGGCAGAACAGGGCAGGCGGAGGCGAGCGCGAGGCCGGCCGGAACAAAGGAGAAGTCGGCATGAATCCCGCACTCACGGTGCACCGGCTGCAGTTTGCGTTTACCGTCACCTTCCACTACGTCTTCGCGCAGTTGACCATGGGCCTCGCCCTGTTTCTGGTGGTACTGAAGACCCTGGCGCTGCGCACCGGCGATGAACGCTACGACCGGGCCGCGCGATTCTGGTCCCGACTGTTCGGCATCAGCTTTGCCCTGGGCGTGGTGACGGGCATTCCGATGGAGTTTCAGTTTGGCACCAACTGGGCCGAGTTTTCCCGGCGTGTCGGGGGTGTCATCGGGCAGCCACTGGCGATGGAAGGTGTGTTTTCCTTCTTTTTGGAATCCAGCTTTCTGGGACTGGTGCTGTTTGGAGAAAAACGCCTGGGACGGCTCGGACACTGGGCGGCAACGGTAGCGCTGTGGCTGGGTTCATGGCTTTCGGGGTTCTTCATTGTGGCCACGAATGCCTGGATGCAGCATCCGCAGGGATACACGGTGGGTTCTGCCGGTGAGTATGGACTGGTCAGTCTGCGCGGTTTGCTGCTAAATCCCTGGTTGGGCTGGCAGTATGCGCACAATATGCTCGGGGCAACAATGACGGGGGCTCTGCTGCTCTGTTCAGTCGGTGCATTTTATCTGCTGGCCGATCGTCATCAGGATTGCGGGCGCCTGTTCGTGCGCCTGGGGACTGTGATTGGGCTGATCGCGGGTTTGTTGCTGATCTATCCCACCGGAGACGGGCAGAGCAAAATGGTGGCGCGCTATCAGCCGGCGACGTTCGCCGCCATGGAGGGTGTGTTTCAGACCCAGAGCGGGGCACCGATCGTCATCATCGGACAACCCGATGTGGAAAAGCGGCGTCTGGACAACCCGCTGGCAGTGCCTCGCATGCTCAGCTTCCTGACCTACCATCGCTGGGCAGCGGTCGTGCGGGGACTCGATCAGATCCCACCGGCCGAATGGCCGGATCAGATTCCGCTCGTTTATTACAGCTACCACATCATGGTGGGCCTGGGCACGATCTTTCTGGCCGTGCTGGTGGCATCGGCGCTGCTGCTGTGGCGCGGGCGGCTGTACACCAACCGCCCCATGCTCTGGGTGCTGATGCTGCTTCTGCCGTTTCCCTTCATTGCCAACACGGCCGGGTGGATCACCGCAGAATCGGGTCGCCAGCCGTGGCTGGCCCATGCGCTGGTGCGCACGGCCGAGGGAGCGTCCCCGCAGATCTCCTCCGGTAACGCATGGTTCACCCTGCTGGGTTTTCTGGGCATGTACGCCCTGCTGAGCATCCTGTTTTTGTTTCTGGCCTGGCGGCAAATCGAACGCGGTCCGGTGGCCGCGAGCTGAGGAGCAGCCATGGGTACGGTCTGGTTTTGCCTGATTGCCTTCATGCTCACGGTTTATGTCGTGCTGGATGGCTTCGACATCGGTGCAGGCATCGCGCATCTGGCAGTGGCGCGGACTGCCGAGGAGCGGCGCAAAGTCCTGCGCTCGATCGGCCCTGTGTGGGATGCCAACGAGGTCTGGTTGATTGCGGCCGGTGGCACCCTCTACATGGCGTTTCCCGGACTGTACGCTTCGAGCTTCAGCGGGTTCTACCTGCCGTTGATCATGGTGCTGTGGCTGCTGATTCTGCGCGGCATTTCGGTGGAATTCCGGAGCAGTTTCGCCCACCCGGTCTGGATGGCGTTCTGGGATGGCGTGTTCGCACTTTCGAGTGTGTTGCTGGCCGTCTTTTTCGGCGTGGCGCTGGGGAACGTGGTGCGCGGTGTGGCCCTTGATCCAGCGCAGCGATTCTTCGAACCGCTGTGGACGAATTTCCGGCCCGAAGTGCCCACGGGGATTCTGGACTGGTACACCGCACTGGTGGGTCTTTTGGCCCTTGTCGCCCTGGCGATCCACGGGTGTGCCTGGATCGCTCTGCGCACTGATGGGGAAACTGCCGGGCGGGCTGTGCACTTGCTCCGGCGGCTCTGGTGGGGTGGTGTGGTTCTGACCGCAGTAGTGACCTGGTTTTCTTGGGATCTCCAACCGCAGATCATGCACAATCTCAGCACCCATCCCTGGGGATGGGTCTTGCCGGCGCTGGCCGTGGGCGGGCTGGTGCTGACCCGGCGCTGGAGTGGCAGGCGACCTCTGGCCACTTTTCTGGCCTCGGCGGCTTATCTGGCCGGCATGCTGGCCTCCGCGGCTTTTGGCCTGTACCCCTACGTGTTGCCCGCGCGCAGCGATCCGTCTTTGTCGCTCAGTATTGAGAATACCCGTGCGCCCGTTGCCAGCCTGCGACTGGCGTTCGCGTGGTGGGCGGTAGGCATGGCCCTGGTGTTTCTCTACTTCTGGTTGCTCTACCGCCGCATGGCCGGCGGAGCCGGTGAGAACGAATCGCACGGTTACTGAGAGCCAGCGACCGCCACGTCGGTTCTAGAGGTTGCGGAAGCGGCCGGGCAGCGAACTGCCCGGCCGCGGTCTGCTACGGATGCTTCTGGAACCAGGCGAGAATTTCAAGCACCTTGGTCATCTGATGGCTGGGACGCCGGCTCAAACCGTGTGGTTCGCCCGGCACGCGGACCAGCACAGCATCCACCTTCCGTAGTTTCAAGGCCTCGTAGAACTGCTCGGCCTCGGTGATGGGTGTGCGGTAGTCTTCGGTACCCGTCATCAGCAGCGTCGGCGTTTTGACATGGCCTACCAGCGAAAGCACCGAACGCTGCATGTACTGGTCCATGTACTCCCACGGCGGTCCCGGAAACCAGTACCGGACACCGGTGATGGGAATGTCGGCCGTCAGGGTCCAGCTCACCCAGTTGACGACCGGATAGAGCGACGCCGCAGCCTTGAAGCGATCGGTGTGGTCCACCATCCAGCAGGTCAGCACGCCGCCGCCGGAGCCTCCGGTCACGTAGAGCCGCTCCGGGTCCACGTAGCCGCGGCTGATCACGGCATCCACGCCCGAGTTCAAATCCTCGAAGTCGTGTCCGGGATAGGCATGGTGGATCAGATTGGCGAACTCTTCGCCATAACTGGTTGAGCCACGCGGATTGACGTACACCACCACGTAGCCCGCAGCGGCCATGAGCTGCTTTTCGATGTCGAAGCGGTTGCCGTAATTCGCGAACGGGCCGCCGTGGATTTCCAGAATCATCGGATACTTCTTGCCCGGCTGAAAATCCGGCGGCTTGAGGATCCAGCCCTGAATCCGGCGCTGGTCGTAGCTGGAGTTGTACCAGAACTCTTCCACCGTGGCCAGCTTCTTGCCAGCAAGAAACGTGGCGTTTGGATTGGCCACGATGTGCGTGCCGGACTCCTCGAGCGTTCCCGTGGCCACCGAACCCGGCAGTGTGGCCGTGGTGACCACCGTGGCAAAGCGTCCGTTGCGCGCCACACTGAAGCTGGCACCGGCGCTGTAGCTGGTATTGTTGCTGCCCAGGTGTTCGGCCACGACTCTGTGCCGCCCGTCCAGAGTGGTCAGGCCCAGTTTGGTGTCGCCCTGATCGTCGTAGAGGAAGAGGATGCTGCGGCCATCGGGTGCCCACTGCGGCCTCTGCACGTCGCGATCCAGGTCAGCGGCCACCACATGGCTGCCTGAGCCATCCCGGTCCATCACGTACAGATGCGTTGTCTGGTGGCCCTGGTAGCGGTCGTCAAAACCCGTATAGGCGATCAGACGCCCGTCCGGCGATAGAGCCGGTGCATTGTCAGGTCCCCGGCGATCCGTCAGTGCTTTCCAGCTTCCATCGGCGATCGAAAGCTCGTACACCTCGGTGTTCTGCGGGTCGTATTCCGCATCCGGACGCAGGTTGGCGGAGAAGATCAGGTGCGTGCCGTCGGGCGTCCAGTTCAAGGGGGTACCGAAGAAACCTCCGCCGAAGTTGTAATCTCCGTGCGAGATCTGGCGAGGTGCACCACCTTCGGCGCTCACGATAAAAATCTGCGTCGTACCAACGGGCAGGTAGCCCCGACCATTGAAGCGGTACACAAGC
>Ga0209810_1003489_pt1 | contig 16431 bp, 9 predicted proteins | sample Coa_R1_7_FD_187159 | JGI IMG/M metagenome (GOLD analysis project Ga0209810, IMG submission 187159) | Surface soil microbial communities from Centralia Pennsylvania, which are recovering from an underground coalmine fire - Coalmine... | ecosystem: Environmental > Terrestrial > Soil > Unclassified ...
ACGGGACCGGGGAGAATCTGCGGATCGATCGATTCGATTTGCGCGCGGACCTGCGACTCCAGCCAGAGTTCCGGCTCGCGGCGATACAGAGGATTGCCGCGATCGGCGGTATCGTGGCAGCGGATGCGGGACAACTCGGCGGCCAGCGGTTCGACCTCGCCGGCCGTGCACGGGCGGGGCCGACAGCCGTCAAAAGTCCACAGCAGGCCTCTGTCGCTCAGGCGGGCCAGTTCCACTCCGCGCACTCGCAGCCGGATGCTCCCGTCCGGCGCTGGAATGCGTTCGAAGCCCGGAATGCGGTAAAGAGGAGCGAGGGAACTCTCGTCGGCGATCGGCGCGCGGCAGATCGCAACGGCGCTGTTCAGATTGCCGTAGTCGGCGAGATCGAGAGGCGCCTCGAAGCCCTCCTCGGCGTAAGCCCAGGCGCGCCACTTCGCTCCGCTCAGGTAATTCAGCCGCAGGCAGGTGGTGCGCTCGAGCCCTGCCGGAAGATAGAGCACCAGGCCCTCGATGGCCAGGCGTGTATCGCGGCGCCGCAGGTAGTCGAGCCAGATCAGGCCAAAACTGAGGACCTCGTCGACGATCGAAGCCTCGGCAGGCGCGCACATTGCTGCCCATCCGGCCCCGCCTTTTTTGAGGAGCGCGCGCGGGAAGTTCGGCGACAGCGTATTCTCCAGGTTCGCCTCCGCGCTGAGATCGGCGACCTTCATGTCGGGGAATTGCCGCCGCAGGAAACGCCGGAAGCGCTCCCGGAGCTCCAGCCGCGCGCCGCGGCGGTCATGGTTGCGGGTCGAGGGCCGCCCGGCGTCGTAGATGGTCAGCGTGCCCGTCCGGCCGCCGAACACCTCGGTGCGCAGGGTCATCTGATCGGGCCGCGACGAGAGCACGGCGGTAATGCGCCGCGACAGGTTCGAGCGCTCGCTCCACGCGTGCAGCAGCACAGTGTTGCCGCGCTCGACGAGTTCCCAGGATTCGGGTGTCAGCGCGAACGGCGCCGAGCCGGCTTCGACCAGCATAGGCCGCGCCGCCTCCTGGATATATTTCCGCACCTGGGCGGCTATATCTCGGCCCTGCACCGGCGCCTTCGTCCGCACAGGGACAACCGAAGTCGCCATACCGCCCTCCTACAATGGGTATCGACCTTGCTTCACGATTCCTTAGCGCTTGTCGAACAAAGAATCCAGCGCGCCGCCGCGCGCGCCGGCCGGCGCCGCGAAGACATCCTTCTTCTGGCTGTCACCAAGAAGTTCGGAGCCGACGTGATCCGCGCCGCTTTTAATGCCGGTCTCCGCGAATTCGGCGAGAACTACGTGCAGGAGTTCGAGACCAAGCGCCCCGCCCTCGCCGATCTGACAGGAGCGCGGTTTCACCTCATCGGCCATCTCCAGTCCAACAAAGCGCGCCGCGCCGCCGAACTGTTCGATTGCATCCAGACCGTGGACACGCCAAAGCTCTCCGAAAGACTGGGCAACGTCAAACCGCTGGATGTAATGCTCGAGGTAAAGCTCTCCGAGGAACAGGCCAAGGCCGGAGCCGCGCCGGACGATATCCCGGCGCTGGTGGAAGCTGTACGCGCGATCCCATCACTCAATCTGCGCGGCCTCATGACGATGCCCCCATGGTCCGACAACGCGGAGGACTCCCGTCCATATTTCGTGCGCCTGCGCCAGCTGGCCGAGAGCTGCGGCCTGCGCGAATTGTCCATGGGCATGTCGCACGATCTCGAGGTGGCCATTGACGAGGGCTCCACGTGCGTCCGGGTCGGAACCGCCCTGTTCGGGCCGCGGCCGAAGCCGTGACCATCGGCTACTGGGCCCCGCTGCCGCCGTCGCGCACCGGCGTGGCCGATTACGCCGCCGCTCTGCTCGCCGAGCTCCGGAGTGCCGCGCCGGTGCAAGTCAACCAGCCCGGCGACATCGCGCTTTACCAGATTGGCAATAATCAGCTGCATCGCGCGATTTACGAACGCGCCCTCGCGCGCCCGGCGGTGGTGCTTCTGCACGACGCGGTTCTCCACCACTTCATGCTCGGCTGGCTTGACGAGCGGGCGTACATCGAGGAGTTCCGCTACAACTACGGCGTCTGGGCCGAGGACACTGGCCGGCGGCTCTGGGAGTCTCGCGCGCGCTCGGCGGCGGATCCGGTGTTTTTCCGCTACCCGATGCTGCGCCGCATTACGGAGCGCGCGCTCGCCGTCATCGTTCACAATCCCGCCGCGGCGCGAATGGTCCGCGCGCATTGCCCGGAAGCTCGTGTCCATATCGTTCCCCATCTGTTGATCCCGCGGCCGGCGCCGGCCGAATACGAAACGGTGCGGCTGCGGGCCGATCTGGTAACGTCTCCGCGCTCCTATCTGTTCGGCGTCTTCGGTCATCTGCGCGAATCCAAACGGCTGGCGACGGTGCTTCGCGCTTTCCGGCGCGCGCGCAAAATGGCCGATATTCGGCTGCTCGTCGCCGGCGATTTTGTCAGCTCCGTATATGAGCGCGCCATCGAGCCCACGCTCGGGTTCGCCATTCGCCGCCGCCGCCTCGGCGCGCGTGACTTCGTGCGCCATGCTGCCGCCATCGACGCATGCATCAACCTGCGTTATCCGTCAGCCGGCGAAACCTCGGGCATCGCCGTGCATATGATGGGTGCGGGTAAGCCTGTGCTTCTGACCGACGCGGAGGAGAACGATTATCCTGCCGGCAGCTGTATCCGCATCGCGCCCGGCCTGAGCGAGGAGGAGGAACTGGCCGCGGAAATGGTCCGGCTGGCTGAATATCGCCAGGATGGGCGCGCCGTGGGCGCGAACGCCGCCGCGTGGGTTCGCAGCACTCACCACCCGGCCGCCGCGGCGAAAGCGATCGTGGAAATCATGCGCTCCTGCTATGAGGTATGCTCCGCGAACCGGCAGTGAGTCGCATCGTCGCCGGCGCACTGGCCCTCTCCGCCTGGGCCGTGTTCGCGGCCACGGCCAATCCGGACGTTACCGCGCAGCTGCACATCCGCCTCACCATGCGCGACGGTGTGCATCTCGACACCAATGTTTTCCGCCCCGCCATTCCGGGCCGCGTGCCGGCGCTGCTGTTTCGCACGCCCTACGGCAAGGGCGTCGGGCTCCTTCCCGGATATCGCGCCTTCCTCGACCACGGCTTTGCGGTGGTAACCCAGGACGTGCGCGGGCGCTTCGCATCCGAGGGCGTCTTCGACTCGTTGCACGACGAGGGAGAGGATGGCTACGACACCATCGACTGGATCGCGCGGCAGTGGTGGTCCAGCGGGCGCGTGGGCATGATCGGCGGGTCCTATCGCGGGATCGTGCAGTGGAAAGCGGCGGTCCTCGACAACCCGCATCTGCTGGCCATTTGTCCATCCGTGTCGGGCTGGGACGATTACACCGACCGCTTTTATTCGACCGGCGGAGCGCTCAAGCTGGCGCATCGTCTGGTGTGGATGTCCGAAAACGTCCCCGCCCCTGGCTTCCGGGCTCCGGCGCTGGCCGACTACATCTATCACCTGCCGCTGCGCACCATCGACCGCTCCGCCACCGGGGAACAGGTCGGCTTCTTTCAGCAGGCCCTGGATCATCCCGGGTACGACGGCTTCTGGAGAAACCTCAGCGTGCGCGAGAAGATCGGCCGTGTGCACGCGGCGGTGTTCAGCATCGCGGGGTGGTACGACAATTACGCCGAAAGCGACCTCGGCGCGTTCAGCGCGCTGCGTGCGAAGGGGGCCCCCGCCGCAATCGTCGTGGGTCCGTGGGCGCACAACATGATGTTCCGGTTCCACGATTCGGGCTTCGGGGCCCAGGTGTTCGCCCCGGTGCGCCGCTATCAGATCGCCTGGCTCGAACGATGGCTCGATCCGCCGCCCGCGCGGGCGCCGCGAGCGATCGGCCTGGATGCGCCGCTGCGGATTTTCGTCATGGGGAGTAACCAATGGCGCGATGAACAGGAATGGCCGCTGAAGCGCACCTGCTACACGCCCCTGTATTTGTCTGGCGGTGGGCGCGCCAACACCGCCTCCGGCGACGGAGCGCTTTCCTGGAGGCCCGCCGAACTCTCCTCATCGGATCATTTCCTCTACGATCCGACCAAGCCCGTGCCCACCGAGGGCGGGGCCGTGTGCTGCGATCCCTCCGTGCTGCCGTGGGGACCGATGGATCAGGCCGCGGTCGAGCGGCGTCGCGACGTCCTTGTGTACACCGGCGACGTGCTGCGCGAACCGGTTGAGGTGACGGGCGTCGTGCGCGCTTCTCTTTCCGTCGCCACCAGCGCGCGCGACACCGACTTCACGGCGAAGCTCGTCGACGTGCTTCCCGGCGGCGCAACGCGCAACGTGGTGGACGGCATCCTGCGCCTGCGTTATCGCGGCGGACTGGACAAGGCCGTGCTGGCCCGCCCCGGCGAGGTGTACCCGATCACCATTGACCTCGGCGTGACCAGCTACGGCTTTCTCCCCGGTCACCGCCTGCGACTGGAGGTGTCGAGCAGCAACTTCCCGCGATTCGACCGCAACCCCAATACCGGCCGGCCCATTGCCGACGAGCGCTTTCTCCGCACGGCATCGCAGACCGTACTCCACGGACCGCAGTTCGCCTCGCATCTGCTGCTACCGGTAATCCCGTCCGGCGCCGGCGCCTGTCTCGCGACGGAATTGACTTCACCCGCCGTGGCGCGCTACAGTCCGAAGAAGAGCCTTCCTGTTCGGGCGCGGTAGCCAAGTGGTAAGGCAGAGGTCTGCAAAACCTTTATTCGGCGGTTCGATTCCGCCCCGCGCCTCCAGAATTCCGCGATAAGCTTCGCCCGTCAGTGCCCAACTCCGCCGCCCGTTCCTGGTCGCACGCCGCCCCCATTGCCATTTTTGCCACTGGTTGTCTGGATGTTCCCGGCGCTATCGTATAACGTGCAGTCATATCGCGCATGGCCTGCCCGGACCACTAAAACCGGCGGATCGCCGATCGTGTGCGACATCACCGAGAATGTGGCCGGGGTATCGGGATGGGCCGGATCGGAATGAAATACGACTGTGGTTGGACCGCTTGACTGAAAGGACAACAGGTCGCCGGTGTCGGCCATCACCGGGTCGGGGCTGGCGGATGCCGTTCCATTTGCCCAGGTTAGCTGGATGATTCGCTCCATGGTTACCTCCGTGCTCACTATTTGTTCAGACGGCGAGTACATTAGTACTGTCTCACGACGCCGGCCCGCGCTGCGTCTGCCGCTTTCTGTATCAAAGGGGCTGGTATCGCTTTGCTCCGCGCCCGGATTGTGTTTTCATCGATTTCACTATGCCCGGCGCTGACGAGCTCCTTCGCACGATAAAGGCCGACCTCGAGCTGAAGCATATACCCGTGCTTGCGCTGCGAATGCCCATTCCCGGCTTCTTCTAAACGCGCGCCCTTCGCGACGCTGCGCGCCACGAGTGTGCCTCGCTCGACTCCGAAATCAGGGTCGCGGTCGCTGTGCGTAACAGCTCGTTCCTGGATTCTTTCTGGCATTTGCAGGAGGGGTGCGCGGTCGCGGGAACCCTAAAGCTCAACATTGCAGCATTGCCTTTGGCGCTTCTTGTTAACCCCCTTGCGCGGTTTGGCAGAGAGTTCATGGACAAGTTTGCAGAGCGGTGGCAAACACACTCAAGCCATTCGCATAACAATTGACACACTGATTCCGGCTGCACATATGGCTGGCATATGGAAGGAGGCGGAGAAAGCGAATGTCCTTTCATCCAGGCTGCGGCGCCAGAACAGATACAAAGTGGAATGCTTTGCTGGCACGTTATAGAGCCGGCTGGATGCATATTAGGCGCGATTATCACGGCAGTTTCGATTACTGGATATTTCTACCCCCAGCTTCCGTTACTACCAGCCATCTCTCGTATGGCTGCCTTCTGATAGGCGACATCTTCCACGAAAAGATATTCGCCCCGCCAAGCTCCGCAAAGGAACATCGCGTACTCCGCTATCCAACACGCGAGCGCCTTCGTGGAGCCGCCTCGAAAGACGGCTCCACGGCGGTCGTACTTAGATCGTTCCGGACGCGATGATCGGCGTGAACGTAATCGGCGCGCCGGTTGGGTTCAGGAAACACAACCCTCCAGCGACCGATCCTCCCGGCGGGAGACTGCCCGTCGGTTGGAGGATCACAAACGGCGAGCCGGTGTAAGGCGAGCCGGTGAAAATTCCGGAAGGACTGTTGAGTGTGGCAGTCGGCACAAGATTCGTGACGAGCACCTCAATCGGGCCGGCAATTGTCGTGGAACGGACTCCGCGGTTGATGGGCAGATTCGGGTTGCTCACCCTGATGACCGTACAGGTGAGCGGGTTACGACCGCTGCGGTCCGGCAGGAACGGGTCGATGGAGATAATGACCTCCGACGTGACGTCCAGGATCACACTAGCACTGGCGGAGCTCGGCAGATAGAAGCTGTCGCCGAGGAAACCGGCGCCGACCGTCGTTGCGAAAAGCTGATTCGAAGTGATTGAGCAGGAGGCGCTTCCGCTGGCGTCGGTGGCGCCCGTGGTGCAGGTCTGTGCCGTGCCGCCGGTGCCGAGGGTGATTTTTATCGTGCGGCCGGAGATCGGTGTTATACCGTCCTCCTTGAGCACAGCACTCAGGCTTGTCGGAACGCCGCTGGCAATGAGCGTGGGTCCGGTGTATGTCGTCGTGGTTTCTTCTTTGGTAATGGTGAACGGCTTCGGGGAGCTGCTGGCGGCCTGGTAGCTGCCGGAGGCGGAAAAGCTGGCGGTCACCGTGTAGGCGCCGCCGGGAATCTGATTGAGCGTAAGGCTGCATGAGGCGACACCAGCAGCGTTCGTGATCCCGCCGCAGCTCTGGGAACCCAGTGTGAATGTGATGCTTTGGCCCGAAATCGGGACGGAGGTTCCCTGGAGCACGAAGGTCGCCGATAAGTTCGCAGCGTCGTGGTAATCGCCGGTAGTGTCGCCGGTGTATGTGAGCGTCGTTGGGGTGGAGCTAACCACAGTCTCCGCAAAGAATGAGCTGATCGGAATACTGCCCGGTGACGCCGGCGGCTGGTTGGTCGCACTCGGCCACACGTTGTATAAGCGCCCGAGCAGGCACGCGTTCCCGGTGTAATCGCCGTATTTGGGGCAACCGCTTCCACCCTGGCAGGTCTCACCGCTCGGACATACGGTGGCGTCCGTACCGGCAAAATCGCACGGTGTCAGCGAGTCCGAGTTATTGTTCGGGCTGTGGCGGCAGAGCCCCGCAAACTGAGGTTGGGTGGAACACGATTCGGAGTCGTTTGCACTGCGGGTCTGGCAGCCCCAGCCGGAGGCGCATTCGGGGTCGGCCGCGCCGTTGATCCTGAAATCGCCGCCGGCGGTTAATATCCCGCCGCTGCGGAAGGCGCTGCCGCTGTAATAATCGGTCAGGTCGTTGGAAGTAGTGGTGGCGGCGCGACGGTCCAGCCAGGAAACAAATGCCGCTCCACCGGTGGCGCAGACCCATGGCTCATAACGGCGTCCGTTCGTGGAACTGCTTACCTGGACTGGAGCTCCCCACGCGGCGCCGCCGTTGGTAGAGTCCCTCACCAGTACATTCTCGTTTCCCAGAGTTGTTAGTGGGGTGGGGGCGTTGCCAGGCGGCACAGGGTTGGGCGCAATTGTATTCGTGGCGTAGGCGGCATAGAGATGGTTGGCATTGGTGTCGTCCACTGCCACGGTGTGGCTCCTAAGGGTGTTGCCGTCATTGCACCGGTCGAGCCCTGGCACCGGACAAACAACACCATTGACCCCCGTCGCGATGGCGACCTGATTCAGGTTCTGCACCAGTCCGCTTTGGCACGAGCTGAAACTGTCCAGGTTGATATTGTTCCCGTTATCGGTGACCACGAACACTGTGCCGTTCTGAGATACCGTGATGCGCGGAAAGTCTATAGATCCGCCGGTATGGAAAGACACAGCGCTCCACGTCACGCCGCTGTCCTGGGAACACGAGATGCCATACCCGAAGCCCTTGCGAAAGACCAGGTAAACCTGATCTCCGCCCCCACTGCCGGCGTTGAAACGGTCGGCCGCGATATGTCCCTGATCGGGGATGTTCCCGAATCCGCAGCCGGATGTAACCAGGCAATCGATGACGTTGACGGAGTTCCCGAACGTAACGCCATTATTGGTAGATACAGCGATCTGCTGGGTGTTATTGCAGTTCTGCGATGCGACGGGGCAGGTCGCATTATTGCTGCCGATCGTGTCCCAATAAAAATTGCCGCTCTTCGCAAAAGCGATGGAGGAGTCGCCTCCGGTGCAGTTTCCGGGGGCGAATCCGCCAAAGAAGAATGAGAAGCCACCATTGTTGGAGGTTGCGTGAGTGCACTGCTGGGCTACTACGATGTTCGTGCCGTTCGTCGAAACCGCAACCTCAGACTCGCTGCCGATAGTCGTATTCACCACGCCGAGATCGGTCGCGTTGCCGGGTGTCGGCGCAACAGCGAGCGCTTGAACCGCCTCGAGCCGTTGCTGGCGCGGTTGCGCATCTGTCCGAAGAGAGGGGCTCCTGCGGAGCTCTTCGGTCTCTTTGGCGGCCCGATTCGCAGAATCGACGGCGTGCGGGCGAATGGCCCGGCCAATGCTTGCCATATCATCCAGAACATTCTGGGGCGCGGTTTCCGGGGCAAAGCCGTCGAGGCGAATGACTGCGTTCCCGGCGGCGATTGCCGTTGTGATCATCCACAGCCGCTCCGGGCTCGTCTCGCCGCCGCGCGCAGGCACGCTGGCGTGAGGCGTCGGAATGAGTTGACGCCGCTGCAGTGCGGGCCAGCCCCCGATAGTCATGAAGTTCGAGGTCATACCCCATTCGGCTTCGATTTGACGCAGACGGAGCAAGGCTTCCGCGTGGTCCGCACAGTGTATGACAGTACTCTCGATTCTGGCGATGCTTTGCTGTTCCTCCGGCTTCACGCTCGCCGCTCTTTCGGGCGTAACGTACCAAAGTTCGTGCACGTTCGCGTAATGATGCTCGGACCAGCCTCGCGGATACTCGACGGCGCCCGCCTGATCTTCGAGAGAAAAGACTCGCTTCGAAGCCGGGCTGGACGACGTCATCCCTGTTTGGGCCATGGTTGCCGGCACGCCAATAACCACAGCGCCGGTTAATGTCACTTGAAGGATCAAATTGAACTTGCGCACGCTGGTTCTCCTCCTCTGGCTAAGACTTTTCTGACAACACGCAGGCGGCGGCTAAGATTGCGTACAAGGGCGCTACGCACCAAAAAGCGGACTAAGGCCGAGTTCGCGCTCGACCGAAGCGCGGATGGAGAATTAGATGTCGGTTACTTAGCACGGAGGATACACGCCGACTTTCGGGAATGCAAGAGATATTTGGGATTAAACCAGCAGACTAATGCCTGCGAATCGTTGAGCTGCCTGGTCCCCGCTGGTAGCATGCCGATTGTAGCTTTCGGGAAGATCAAGCTATGAGTGAGGAGGGCCGGTATCTGCGGAACCGGCCGCGTGCCCCGATCGGAGAAACAATGATCAACCGGCTCCGTCTGTCTGTTCTGTTGTCATTGATCGTATGTTGTGGGGCGCAGCCATGTTCCACACGAGTCCCCCACCCAGCGCCGGTAGCGCTCGTCGACGGCAAACCCATTCTGGATAGCGAACTGTCATCCCTCATTGAGGGTCAGTTGCGGAGACTCGAGTTGCAGGAATACCAGGTCCGGCGGCGCGCCCTGGACGACCTTATCACGGAGAGGTTGCTCGCGGCCGAAGCCAGGGAGAAAGGAATCGCTTCCGAAGAGCTTCTGCGCCATGAGGTGGATGAGAAAGTGGCCGAGCCGAGCGAGGCGGAACTGCAACGCGTTTATGCCGACCGGAAGGACCTTTCCAACGTTCCTTTCGAGCAAATCAGGGAGCAACTCCGGCAGCAGCTGAAGCAGGATAACCTGGCGCGCGCGCGGCAGACTTACATCAACGGACTGCGCCAGCGGGCGCACGTCACGGTGCTGCTGCAGGCGCCGCAGGTGAAAGTCGCCTCCGATCCGGCGCGTGTCCTGGGGGATCCCGGCGCCCCAATTACCATCGTCGAGTTTTCCGATTTTCAGTGTCCCTACTGCCGTAAAGCCGAGACGATCCTGCACGAACTGCTGAAACAGTATCAGGGCCGCATCCGCCTTGCTTATCGCGACTTTCCGCTGAAGCAGATGCATGCCCAGGCCGAGCGCGCGGCCGAGGCCGCGCAATGCGCCGGTGAACAAGGCCAATTCTGGCCCTTCCACGATCTGCTTTTCGCCAACCCGGGCAGACTGAGCGATGCGGATTTCAACCAGCATGCCCGCACCCTGGGCCTCGACAGTACCCGTTTCCAGGCTTGTGTGCGCGATGGTAGATTCCGGTCCCGGGTCGATCTGGACTTGAAGGAAGGGATTCAGGCGGGAGTGGACGCCACCCCCGCTTTCTTCATCAACGGCCGCTTTGTCCCCGGCGCGCAACCGATCGCTTCGTTTCAGCAGATCATCGATGCGGAGCTCGCCTCCGTGAACCAACAAGGCAATTAGACGTCGGGAGGGATCAGCTTCTGGTGACGGTAAAGGTCACCGTGTTGCTCGCGCCATTCTCATTGGAAATGCTGACATTGTATGTCCCCGCGGCGATATCCGCGGGAACCTGAAACCTGAGCGTAAGTCCGTCTTCGGAGTTCTGGTTCCTGATGACCTGCGAGCCAAGGTGGACCGTGTTCCCGCCGAAATCCGCTGCGCTGCCGTTGCCGGAAGTCGGCAGAAAACCCTTTCCCGAAACGGTGACCATCGTCCCTGCGGGGCCGGCCGCCGGGTCAAGCGATGAAATGGAAGGCGGCGTGGCCGCGGCGCCGCGCTGCTGGCCGGCGGGCGTCAGACCGCCCGGAACCAAAAGGTCCAGCGCATACGATGTCCCGGCGGCGTTCCAGGCAAGAAGGAGCGCAACGATGGCGCCTGCCCGCATTTCCGGGAGTATATCATCGTGACGGCTGACGGGTTCAAACCGGACACATCCGCAGCACGCCCGTACCGATTGCGGTCCGCGCGCTCGGCGCCGCATTACTTGGTCGCCATCGTTGTTGTTACATAATAGTTCGGATACTGAGGCCGCTTCCGTACCGGAGGTGGATTCTTCTTCAGCTGATCCATCACCACCTGCACTGCCTTTTCCAGCTGAGTGTCATGACCTCTCCGCCACTCGGCGGGATCAAACTCCACGTCCACGTCAGGCGAAACGCCGTGATTCTCGATTTCCCACTTACTATCGGTTGTGTAGAACGCCAGGTTCGGTGTGCCGGTGAAGCCGTCATCGATCAGGTCTCGCGGGTTCGTGTAATGCCCAACCAGTCCGCCCCAGGTCCGCTTGCCCACCAGCGGCCCAATCGCCGCCTTGCGAAAGAGCCACGGCATTGCATCCCCACCGGAACCGGCCATTTCATTGATGATCATTACCTTTGGTCCGAAGATTCCTTCGATTGGTGTGGTGATGTCCTCGCCTTCGCGCATGGTCCAGAAACTCAGCAGAGGGCGGCGCAGATAATCGATAACGTAGTCGGCAATATCGCCGCCTCCGTTGTACCGTTCATCGATAATGGCGGCATCCTTGTCAGTCTGGGCGAAGAAGTACCGATTGAAGTTCGTGAATCCGCCGGTCGCCGTGTCCGGCAGATAGATATAGGCCACCTTTCCGCCGGTCATCTGGTCGACCTTGCGGCGGTTGTCCTCGATCCAGGCGAGATTCCTGAGGTCAGTCTCATCTTCGAGGGGCACGACTGTAACGTCCCGGGCGCCTTTGTCGTCCGGATTCGGGCCGACGCGCAGCACGACGGACTGACCTGCGGTCTCTTCGAAGAGGCTGAAGATCTCGTCCGAAGCGCGCAGTTCTTTTCCACGGACGGCCAGCAGATAGTCGCCCACGGACACTTCCACTCCGGGCTGAGTCAGTGGCGCACGCAGCTTCGGATTCCAGTTCTCGCCGTTGTAAATCCGTAGAAAACGGTAACGCCCATTCTCGATGCGATAATCAGCGCCCAGCAGCCCGCACTTGATTTTCTTAGTCTCCGGATAGTCGCCACCGCCAACGAACATGTGCCCGACGGTGATATTTCCGAGCATTTCCTCGAACAGGTAGTTGAGGTCATCGCGCGAGGCCACGCTGTCGAGAAAGGGTTCATAGCGTTTCTCGATGGCCGCGCGATCCAGCCCGTGCAGGCCTGGATCATAGAGGAAGTCCCGTTCCCCGCGCCAGACCTGATGGTACATGTGTCTCCACTCTTCCTGGGGATGGACATAGACCTCGAGCGTATCCAGCTTCAGGGGCCCACCCTCTCCGGGTTTGGGTGGAGCATCAGGCGGCTTCGCCGCAGGCGCAATGAACCACTGATCCTTCTGCCGGTAAAGCATCTTCTCGCCGTTGAACGAAAGGCTGAAGGCATTGACGCCATCCAGGATTTTCTCCACTTCGCGCGTTTTGAGATCGAACTTGTGAAGTGTCTGCTGTGGTCCCGCGGGATCGTAGTCGATCGGGTCTATCGGAGGGCCCTCAACCAGAAACAGCACTCCCGCCTTGCCAGCCGCTATCGAGGAGTAATTTCGCGCAGGGATCGGCAGCGAGACGATCCGCTGTCCGATGCCGGCAAAGTCGATCGTCACGGCCGGCGGCTTGCTGTCTCTGGGCTTGTCGGCGTCCTTTGCCTGATCCTTTCCAGTCGCTTTAGCCTCAGGCTTCTCCTCGTCGCTCTCCGGCGCCACGGGGGACGGTTCACCTTTCTTCAGCACTACCGCATACACGCTGCGCGTCACCGGGTGGTTGAGACTGGACATGTCCAGCCAACCGATTGAGAGCGCCGCGTCGGTGCTGGCCGTGAGATAAAGATACTTTCCTTCTTTATCGAAGCAGGGAAACAGCGCATCACTCATGCCGTCTGTAATCTGCGAATGTTCGTGCTGGCTGACCGAGTAAACAAATACGGCATGCAGATGATTCCGCAGCTGCTTGCTGTATGCGATCCAGTTGCTGTCTGGCGCCCAGGCGGGGTTCATCAGCTGAAGCGGACCCGCGTAGGTGTCGGTGTCCACCTTCACGGGAGTCTTCGCGGCGAGGTCCACGTACCACAGATTCAGTCGCTTGTCGGTGTAGGCGATCTTGCGGCTGTCCGGCGACCACACTGGCGAGTAGTAGAAAGAGGGGGTCGGACCAAGGTCGATCTTCTGAATATCTCCCGTGCCGCTCTGATCACGAATCCGCAAGGCATACTCGCCGGACTCGTCCGAGAAGTATGCGATCTGCTTGCCGTCCGGCGACCACGCGGGGTCTAACTCGGCCACATCCGGCGTGTTGGTGAGGTTCCGAATGTCGCCTTTCTGCGCTGGAACGGTCAGGATCTCTCCACGCGCGCCAAAGACGGCGCGCGCTCCGGTCGGCGAGATTCCCGCGAACCGGATTCGCTTCGACTCAATTTTTTGAAAGTGAGGGCGCATCGCCGTGAGGTCTCCGGCAACCCGAATTTCGACCTTTCGCTCCCTTCCGGAACTGAGGTCCAGAACGTGTAAGGAACCGAACTCCTCGTAAACAATGGCGTCGGCACAGGCGTCTGCAGATTTCAGATCCAGCGAGTTGCCATGGACCACATTCCGTACCGCCTTCGTTTTCGTGTCGTAGGCATACATTCCCACCGTGCCGTCACGATCAGAAAGGAAGTAAATGGTATCGCGTACCCACATCGGGTTGAAGTCGTTGGAATTGTCGCGCGGGATCTCAGTCTCGACCGTCGAGTCGGCCAGGTTGGCAATCCAGATCTTGCGGGTTTGCCCGCCTCGATACCTCTTCCACGCCTTCTGCCATTGCAGGTTGGGGACGTAGGCCAGACGCGACCCGTCGGGGGAATACGACCCTTCTTCCGCTCGTGGCAGCGGAACCTCCGCAGGCAATCCACCGTCCAGAGAAACCGTAAAAAGCCGCCGAAATCCGAACGAGTAGCTGTTCCGCGGCGACCGGAAGAGAATGTGCTTGTCATCGCTCCAGCCGACTACTTCATCGTCGCCGGGGTGATGCGTCAGGCGCTTCGGAATCCCGCCCGCGGCCGGCATTACGTACACATCCTTATTGCCGTCATATTCGCCGGTGAACGCAACCAGAGTTCCGTCGGGAGAGAATGCCGGGTTGGTCTCGATTCCTGGTCCGGCCGTGAGCCGCCGCGCGTCGCCGCCTTCGCGTCCGACAATCCAGAGGTCCCCGCCATAGCTGAAGACGATCTGCGTTTTACTGATGCTTGGTTTCCGGAGCAGCTGTGGCTTCTCACTTTGCGAGAAGCCCAGTACCGAGGCAAACAGAACTGCAAACACGGTGCGGTGCATGCGAACTCCTTTCGCTCCTGAACTGGGGTGGGTTTAGTATACAGCGGCACGGGCCCTTGCAGTCTCGGGTAGACAAGCGCACGATGTTGACTCAAACGTCAAATAGTTAGAGTGTAAGCGTGGAAACTGATCGAAGCCGTCAGGACTTGAAGCCTCGTGGCTCGCAGACGGACTCGGAGAGCTTGCTGGGCGCGTGTTCAGCACCGTTCGGCCCCCCGGATGGAGAGCGGAAACTGCAGCCCTTTGGTTCCGCCGCGGCCCTCTTCGGTTTTGATGCGAAACCCAGGCCGTATACGAAACCGCCGAACCCGCGGTACCGTGCTTGAAGTCAGCACGCTGAACCGTGGTAGCATGCCCGCATGCCTACAGAACAAATCATCGCGCTTTTGACTCAGGAGCGAGACCGCCTGAATCGTGCCATCGAAGCGCTGCAAGGAACGAAGCGCCGCGGCCGGCCGCCGAAGAATCAGCTGGCCTCGGTTGATGGCGCGTCCCCCGCTCCAGCAACCCGGAAAAGCCGCTCGGCCGCATCTCGAAAAGCTCAGGCGAAGCGCATGAAGGAATACTGGGCGAAGCGGAAACGGGAAGAGAAGAGAGCGTAACTCACTGAGTATCTCCTTCACCCGCTCTCGACCTGACCCTCGGCCGGCGTCACTCCCTGCCGCTAAAGCCACTTTCTGGAGAGCTTCGATCTGCACAGCGTGCGCGATCTTCGGGTCGCGCTGCGTGACGTGCACTCCGGCGAGTCGATCCCTTTCAGTGCTTCGTCCGAAACTGATTCGGTATGTACGCGGCGACCACGCCGATCCACGGCGGACCGCATTCGTCTCCGTTGACAATCTGGGACATCTCAGCCGAAAGGATACGAAGACGTGAGACTGGGCGGATACAGCTTACGGTCCTGCAGCGAATCGCCGGTCAGGGGCACAAAACGGATCGGCCTTTACGCTGCGGCGCGGGAAGTCCCATATCACGCGCGAACCAATGTTAACCCCGTGCGAACCGGATGTTAGCCAAAGAGGCTCACTTTGCCGATCCCATTCGGGGAGCCGAACGGCGGGAAAGCGCAGCGAGTAGCCTCTCTACTGTTCTCTAAGTCTCCGCCTGCGCGAGGATCTCACCTGGCGGCGCATGGGAAGCGGGCCTACTCGTCGAGCTGGTGCGCGCTAAAGAATCGGAATATGATAACTGTCCAATGGGACATTCCGAAGAATGGCTCGCGCACCGGCGACTCCGGAATCTGCGCAGCTGCGCGGAGCCGCCGAGGCCAGGTTCGAGGCCCGCAGCAGATGCTCCACGCCATTAAGCGGTTGCTTGCACATGCCGACACTCGCGATCTCACCGTTTATGATCCGCGAACCACCGAAAGACGACGCGGCATCATTCAGAGCAACAGGTTTCTGTGGCGAATTTATGATGAATGGTATCGATTGATCTGCGCCCGTATTCCAGACGGTCCCGGCAGAGTGCTTGAGCTGGGCTCCGGGGCGGGTTTTCTTGCCCAGTACATACCCGCCGTCATCACGTCGGAAGTCTTCCCGTGCCCTGATGTTCAGCTCGTCGCAGACGGTCGCCGATTGCCATTCCGTCTGGCAGCCTGAAGGCAATTGTCATGGTCGATGTCCTTCATCACATCCCCGATAATCGCGCCTTCCTGGCGGAAGCGCAAAGGTGCCTGCGATCCGGTGGAAGTACCGTTATGATTGAGCCGTGGGTCTCGACGTGGTCACGGCCAATCTACATGCGTCTGCACCATGAGCCTTTTGACCCGGATGCGAAGGATTGGAATGTATGCGTCCCCTTAACTCCGTGTCTCAGTTTTGGGGTTCACTCCACTGCTTTCCAAACCTCCTTTCCCTCCTATGAGGAAAAGTTTTTCGAAACGGCCCGAAGCCGTCAAGGGCGGGCCGAACAGGCGCCGGCGGAGCGACACCCTTGACGGCTTCGGGCCGTTTCGAAATGATTCGCAGGCGGGGAAAGGACGGAAACGTAAGGCCGATTCGGAGCCGGAAGCGCTTCTAAGCGGAGGTGGCGATATGTGCCGTCAACCATGGTTCTATCTGAGACTCGTGGCCTATAGCTTTATTCGGTTATCCGAGGGGGCATAGG
>Ga0209810_1003490_pt1 | contig 16425 bp, 15 predicted proteins | sample Coa_R1_7_FD_187159 | JGI IMG/M metagenome (GOLD analysis project Ga0209810, IMG submission 187159) | Surface soil microbial communities from Centralia Pennsylvania, which are recovering from an underground coalmine fire - Coalmine... | ecosystem: Environmental > Terrestrial > Soil > Unclassified...
GCGAGACGAGCGAATGGAATTTCGCCGCGGGCGCCGAGGCGGCGGTCGCAACGACCGACGCGCTGCTCGATGTTCTGCTCACGGAATGACGTATTCGCTCGCCTATTCGCCGTGTCCGAACGACACGTACATCTTCGCCGCGCTGACGAACGGGCTGCTGCCCGACGCGCCGCGCGTCGAGGTGGTGCTCGACGACGTCGAAGCGCTCAACACGGCAGCGCGCGAAGGCAGGTTCGCGCTCACCAAAGTGAGCTACGGCGCGATCCCCTACCTGCTCGACACGTACCGCATCCTGCGCAGCGGCGGCGCGCTCGGACGCGGGTGCGGCCCGCTGGTGATCGTGCGCCCGGGCGCCGGCGGCACGGCGCCCTCGCTGCACGACCTCCCTCCCGACGCGACCTTCGCGATTCCGGGCCGCTACACGACGGCCTACGTGCTGCTGCGGCTCGCGCTCGGACGCGATCCGCGGGTCGTGGAGATGCGGTTCGACCGCATCGTCGACGCGGTCGCGAACGGCACGGTGGACGCCGGGCTGATCATCCACGAGTCGCGCTTCACCTACCAGCGCGCGGGCCTGGCGAAAGCGATCGACCTCGGTGACTGGTGGGAGTCGGCGACCGGCAACCCGATCCCGCTCGGCGCGATCCTCGTCCGCCGCGACGTCCCAGACGACGAAGCGCGCGCCGTCGACGAGGCGATCCGGCGCAGCCTGCGTTTCGCGCGCGAGCGCGAGGACGCGATCATCGACTACGTCCGCGCGCACGCCTTCGAGATGGACGACGACGTGATGCGCGCGCACATCGGACTCTACGTCAACGAGTACAGCGACGACCTCGGCCCCTCCGGCATCGCCGCCGTCGAAGACCTGTTCGCCCGCGCCGCGCGCGCCGGCCTCGTCCCGAGCGGGACGTCGCCCGAGTTCGTGTAGGCGATGACGACGCGTCGCGCATTCCTTGCCGGTATCGGCGCCGTCTCGGCGAGCGCCGCGTGCCGCGATGCCGCCGCGGCGGCGGCGCCGCGCGTCATGCCGGGCGACGACGTCTTCGTTCGCGACGGCTGGCGCGCGCTGCGCGGCCGCGGCGTCGGTCTGATCACCAACGCCTCCGGCGTGCTGAGCAGCGGCGTCTCGGCGATCGATGCGATCCACGCGAACCCGCAGATCGCGCTGCGCGCGCTGTTCGGGCCGGAGCACGGGATCCGCGGGACGGCGGGCGCCGGTCAGACGGTTTCCTCGTCGCTCGACGAACGCACGGGACTTCCCGTTCACAGCCTTTACGGCCCGACGCGCAAGCCGACCGAAGCGATGCTCGACGGCGTCGACGTGCTCGCGTTCGACATTCAAGACGTCGGCGCGCGCCCGTACACGTACGTCTCGACGATGGCCTACGCGATGCAGGCCTGCGCCGAATACGGAAAAGAGATGTGGGTGCTCGACCGGCCCAATCCCGTGGGCGGCGAGCTGATCGACGGCCCGATCCTCGAGCCGAAGTACAAGTCGTTCGTCGGCCTCTATCCGATCCCGGAGCGCCACGGCATGACCGTCGGCGAGCTCGCGCGACTCTTCAACGAGCATTTCGGGATCGGGTGCGCGCTGCACGTCGTGCCGATGGAAGGCTGGTCGCGCGCGATGCTCTGGGACGATACGGGGCTGCGCTGGGTACCCACCTCGCCGAACATGCCGTACTCGCGCACCACGCTCGTCTACCTGAGCACCGGGCTGATCGACGAAGCGGGCGTCAACAACGGCATCGGCACGGATCGCCCGTTCGAATACGCGGGCGGCTACGGCTTCGACGCCGCGGCGCTGCGCGACGCCCTCGCGGCGCGCGCGATCCCGGGCGTCGAGTTCGAGCCGGCCGACTGGTCGCCGGTCCGCGGCTTCTGGGCCGGAAAGACGCTGCGCGGCGTCGCGCTGAACGTCACCGACCCGCACGCGTTCCCGAGCGTCCGCACCGCGCTCGAGATCCTGTGCGCCGCGCGCGCGCAGGGCAAGTTTCACGTCGCCCACCAGGCGATCATGGACCGCGACTGGGGCACGGCGAGCGTCCGCACCATGGTGCAGGACGGCGCCGCGCCGGACGCGATCCTCGCGACGTGGCAGCCCGGACTGCGGGCGTTCGCCGCGCTGCGCGAGAAGTATCTGCTCTACTGATGTCCGGCTGGGGCGAGTGGTGGGAGGAGACCCGCGAGCGGCTGCGCGCGATGGCGATCGTCGCCGGCATGACGCTGCCGGCGTTCGGCGTCCGCCCGTACCAGACGCGCGAGCTGAAGGACGTCTACGGCGCAACCGACGTCCCGCCCGAGGAGCCCGGTCGCGCCGACGCGAGCGAACGGCGGCGCGGCTGATCGCGCTCGGGCGGTGAGCGGCGCTTACTCGCCGCGCTGGTGGGCGCGTTCGCGCAGCTGGCGGATCTGCCAGACGTGGATGAAGCGCTGGATCTCTTCCTGCGTCCGTTCTTCGACGTCGACGAGCTGCACGCCGTGCGCGAACTTGCGGCGCCGGACGTAGAAGTAGGCGATCAAGACGCGCGCGCGGACCGTCATCTCCTTGAACGGCTCGGGCGGGACCATGATCTTCTTCTTGATCTTGCCGCGCGGGGTGATCTCGACGGTCTCCTTCTCGACCTGCACGTTGCGCACGAGATCGTTCGGCAGCGTGAAGCGCAGCTCGAGCGGCGAGCCTTCGGGGAAGTCCTCGTCACCGATCAGGCGCAGCCCGTGGGCGGAGAGGTCGGTCGCGATCGCGGTGCGGCTGCCGGGGCGGCCGCCCACCGCGTAGGCGACGCCGAACTCGAACGACGCGCGGTAGCTCTGCCGCTGGGGCTCGGTCACGCGGGCGCGTCGCGGCGGCGCCTGACGCCGCTTCGTCTTGCGCCGCTTCTTCCAGAAGAACACCGAGCGGGCGGGATTCCAGGAACTCGTGCGCCGCCCTTCGTAGCCGCTACGGCCATGGCAGCCGCGCTCGCGCCCCGGCTTCTCGAGGCCCTCGGGCCGGACGCCGTGCGCGTCGATCCCGAGGACCTCGCCGTCTACGGCTTCGACGCCTATTCCGAGAGCGTGCTCCCCACCGCGGCCGTCGTTCCGCGCGACGCGCGCGAGGTCGCGATCGCGGTGCGGATCGCCGGCGAGTGCGGCGAGCCCGTCGTCCCGCGCGGCGCGGGCACGGGGCTCTGCGGCGGCGCCGTTCCGACCCGCGGCGGCCTCGTGATCTCGTTCGCGCGGATGAATCGGATCCTCGAGCTCGACGCGGCGAACCGGCGCGCACGCGTCCAGCCGGGACTCATCAATCTCGACCTCTCGCGCGCCGCGGCGCCGCACGGCGTGTTCTACGCGCCCGATCCGTCGAGCCAGAAGATCTCGACGATCGGCGGCAACGTCGGGACGAACGCCGGCGGGCCGCACTGCCTGAGCTACGGGACGACGACGAACCACGTCCTCGGCGTGGAGTTCGTCGACGGCGCGGGAGAGCTGCACCGCACGTCGATCGACGATCCGGGGTACGATCTCACCGGCCTGCTCGTCGGCTCCGAAGGGACGCTCGGCGTCGTCACCGCCGTCGACGTGCGGCTGCTCCGTCTCCCTGAAGCGGTGCGCGTCTGCGTCGCCGCGTTCGCGGACGTCGAGGCGGCGTCCGAAGCCGTCTCGGCGATCATCGGCGCGGGGATCGTTCCGACCGCGCTGGAGATCATGGACGCGCTGATCACGCGCGCCGTCGAGGCGCACTATCACGCCGGGTACCCCGAGAACGCGGGCGCCGTGCTGCTGGTCGAGCTCGCCGGCGCGCCCGACGACGTCGCGGCCGGCGAGCACGTTCTCGCCGGGATCGCGCGCGAGCACGGCGCGCTGTCGTGGCGCGCGGCGCGCGACGCCGCGGAGCGCGACGCGCTCTGGGCGGCGCGCAAGGGCGCCGCCGGCGCGATCGGCCGCATCGCGCCCAACTACTACATTCAGGATGCGTGCGTCCCGCGAACCCGGCTCCCGGAAGTGATGCACGCGATCGACGCGATCGCGCGCGACCACCGGCTTCCGGTCGGCAACGTCTTTCACGCGGGCGACGGAAACTTGCACCCGCTGCTGATCTTCGACCGCCGCGAGAAGCGCCAGGTGCAGGCCGTCGTCGACGCCGGCACGGCGATCCTCGAAACGTGCATCGCGATGGGCGGGACGATCAGCGGCGAGCACGGGATCGGGCACGAGAAGCGCGAGACGCTTTCGCTCGTGTTCTCGGCCGACGACCTGGCCGCGATGGCGCGCGTGCGCGACGTGTTCGATCCCGCGCGCCGCTTCAATCCGGACAAGATCTTTCCGAGCGGGGCGATGTGCGGCGAGGTCGGCGCGCGTCCCGCCGTGCGCGGCGCATGATCGTCCGCAAGCGCCGCAAGCCGTCCTACGCGCTCGGCGAGCTCGCTCCCGCGCGCACGGTCGAGCCGGAGGACGCCGCGGCCGCCGCGCTCGCGCTGAGCGACGCGGCCCGCGCCGGCGAAGCGGTCGTCGCGCACGGCGGCGGGACGCTGCAGCAGAGCGCGAACGCGCCCGCGCGTTACGACGTCGCGCTGCTGACCCGCCGGCTCGACGCGCTGCACGCGTACGATCCGCGCGATCTCACCGCGGGCGCGGGCGCCGGGATCACGCTCGACGCGCTGCGCCGCGCGCTCGAGGAGCACCGGCAATTCGTCCCGTTCGACGCACCGCGCCCGGCCGATGCGACGCTCGGCGGGACGCTTGCGGCGGGCTTCGCCGGTCCGCGCAGGCTGACGTACGGACGCCCGCGCGATCTCCTGATCGGCGCGACGGTCGCGCTCGCCGACGGCACGCTCGCGAGCAGCGGCGGGATGGTGGTCAAGAACGTCACCGGCTACGACATGGGCAAGCTCTACGTCGGCTCGCACGGGACGCTCGGCGTGCTCGTCCGCGCGAACCTCAAAGTGCTGCCGGCGCCGGCGGCGCGCCGGCTCGCGATCTCGCCCTTCGACCCCGACTTGCGCGCCCGCGTGGTCGCGCACGCGCGCGCGCGGCTCATCGAGCCGACGGCGCTGCTGGTGATCGACGGCTTCCCCGGCGCGGCGTCCGACGCCCCGCGCGACCGCCGCCCGCGCGTCGTCGCGCTGTTCGAAGGCTCGGAAAGCGCGGTCGAGCGCGCGATGCGCGCGTACCGCTCGGCGCTCGGCGCCGCCGGGGTCGGCGCGACGCGCGTCCTCGACGACGCCGCCGCCGGCGACGCGTTCCAGTCGGTTCTCGACGCGTACGTCGAGCACGCGGGCAAGGCGTCGATGACCTTCGTCGCGCGCGGTCTCCCGGCGAGCGCGGCGGAGCGCGCCGACGGCGCGATCGCGCTCGGCGCGATGTTCCGCGCGACGCACGCGGCCGCCGGCTACGGGATCGACGTGATCGCCGACCTTCGCACGGGCGACGTCGTCGCGCGCTTCGCGTCGAGCGGCTTCGATGCGAACCGTGCGGCGGAGTTCGTCGAGGCCGCCGCGATGATTCGGGAAACCCTCGGGCCGGCGCAGCGGCTCGCCGCGCACCCGGCGGTCGCCGGGCTCGTCGACGCATGGGGCGAGCCGCCGGCGACGCTGGCGGCGATGCGCGCGCTCAAGGAGCGCTTCGACCCGAAAGGCGTGCTCGCGCCGGGGCGGTTCGTGGGCGGCATCTGATGCGCATCGCGATCCCCGACGTGCTCCGGCGCGACGTGCGACGGACGCTCGCACGCGTCTTCAGCCGGCCGACGCGCGTACGCGCGCTGGTCGCCCTGGGTCCGCGCGCCTGGCTCGCGACGGCGCGCTACGTGCTCCGCGTCATCCCGCTCGCCTCGCGCGAGCTCGCCGGGATCCGCGCGCGCGCCGCGCGGATACCCGATCCCGCGCTGCGCCGTGAGGCGCTCGCCTCCATCGACGGCAAGGCGTACCACGTGCAAGGCGGCGCGATCCTCGCGACGTTTCTGCACGGCGCCGCGGCGCGGCGCTACGTCGCGATCGTCGCCGCCCTCGAGACCATCTACGACTATCTCGACAATCTGTGCGATCGTCTTCCGGGCGTGACGCAGAACGCGTACGCGACGCTGCACGACGCGCTGATCGACGCCCTCGACGATCGGCGTGTCCCGGCCGACTACTATCGCGACGGTCCGCCCGGCGACGACGGCGGATACCTGCGCGGGCTGGTCGAGGACGTACGCGACGGGCTGCGCGCGCTGCCGCACTACGCCCAGCTGCGCGAGCGGCTGGTCGACGTCGCGCGCTTCTACGCGGAGCTGCAGGTTCTCAAGCACGGCACGCCGGGCGCGCGCGAGCGCGCCTGCGACGCCTGGTACGCGCGCAACCGCGAGCGGTTCCCCGGGCTGGCGTGGTTCGAGTTCGCCGCGGCGTGCGGCTCGTCGCTGCCCGTGTTCGCGCTGATCGAGCTGGCCTCGCGCGTGCGGCTCGACGAGCGCGAAGCCGACGCGACGCTCGACGCGTACTTCCCGGGCGTCTCGGCGGTGCACATCCTGCTCGACTACTTCATCGATCAGGCCGAAGACCGCGAGCACGGCGAGCTCAACTTCGTGGCGTGCTATCCGTCGACCGCCGACGCGGTGGTGCGGCTGCGGCGGCTCGTCGAGGTCGCGCTCGCGCGCGTGCGCGGCCTGGCCGGCGCGACCCGGCACCGCTTCGTGCTGCAGGCGATGTGCGTCTTCTACCTGACGCACCCGAAGGTGTTCGAGCAGCGCCTCGACGACGCGAGCGTCGCGCTGCTCAGCGCGCTGGTGTAGCTATTCGCCGGCGAGGCGGCGCTTCTGCCACGCCAGGAAATCGATCGCGGCGAACGCGACGAAGAGCACGTTCGCGACCAGCGTCGCGACGCCGACGAACGGGCGATACCACGCGTCCGCCGCGACGCCGTAGACGACCGCGAGCGCGAGCAGAACGACGAGCAGCGTGCGCGTCGAGGCCGCGAGCATCGGGTGTTTGCTCCACAGCAAGAACGATGACGCGAACGCCAATAAGAAGACGTACATACCTGCAGTATCGCCGCCGGCCATATCCCGACGTTCGGCGTCGCGCGGACCGGGCCTTAGACGAGGGCGGTCATTTGACGAAAGATATACCGTCATGCCGTTCGTCCGCGTCCGGCGCGCCGCGGGCGCGCTTCTCGCCTCCGTGCTCCTGGCCGGGATCGGCCCCGCGCCCGTCGCGCTCGCCGGCTTCTCGCCGTCCGCGGCCGGCGAAGAACGCGCCGACGAGGCGCTGTTCCTCGACGTCCCGAGCGCGGCCGGCGCGCTCGCCGTCGCCCGCGAGCTGAACGAGCGCCCCCACTACGACGGCACGCCGGCCGACCGGGACCTCGCCGTCTGGGCGCGCGACCGGCTCGCCGAGGCCGGCTTCCAGACCCGGCTCGAACAGTTCACGACGCGCGTCGACACGCCGCGCCGGCTCGTCCTCGAGCTCTACCCGAAGGGCGAGGAGTACGTCCCCGGGACCCCGGTGCGGCGCCGCCGCGGGACCCCGCCGCTCGGCCTCGACCTGCGCGAACGCGGCGACCCGGCCGACCCGGCGACGACGGATCCGGCGGTCGGGCTCCCGTTCAACGCGGACGCGGCCGACGGCGACGTCGTCGCGCCGCTCGTCTACGCGAGCCGCGGCCGGGCCGAGGACTTCGCCGTGCTGCGGCGGGCCGGCGTGGACGTCCGCGGCGCCGTTGCGCTCGTCCGCTACGGCGCGGCGTTCCGCGGCGAGCTGGTGCGCAACGCGCAGGCGGCCGGCGCGCGCGGCGTGATCCTTTACGACGATCCGGCCGACGACGGGATCGCCCGCGGCCCGGCGATCCCCGACGGGCCGTGGCGCCCGGCCGTCTCGGTGCAGCGCGGCGCGCTGGGCGAGGGGATCCGCATCCCCGTGCTTCCCGTCAGCGCCGAGAACGCCCGCACGCTCCTGCGCTGCCTGCGCGGCCGCGAGGGTCCCCCGGGCTGGGCCGGCGGCCTCGATCTCGCCTACCCGCTGGGCAAAGGGCCGGCCTGGATCCATCTCGTCGTCGAGCTGAACCGGACGCAGCGGACCGAATGGAACGCCGTCGGCGTGCTTCCCGGGACCGCGCCCGGCGATAGCGTGCTGCTCGGGGCGCATCGCGACGCGTGGGTGTACGGCGTCGGCGACGACGGCTCCGGGATGGGGGTCGTGCTCGAGGCGGCGCGCGGCCTCGGGTTCCTCGCGAAGAGCGGCCGGCGCGCACGGCGCACGATCGTCGTCGCGCTCTGGGACGGCGAGGAGATCGGGCTGCGCGGCTCGGCCGACTACGCCGAGCGGCACGCGGCCGAGCTCCGCCGCGGCGCCGTCGCCTACCTGAACGCCGACGAGAACGTGACCGGCGAGCGGGTCGGCGCGTCGGCCAGCGGCGCGCTCGAGGGCGTCGTCGCCGAGGCCGCGCGCAGCGTCCCCGACCCCGACGAGCCGACGCGGACCCTGTACGAGCGGTGGGCGGAGCAGCCCGGCGGCGTCGCGTTCCGCGAGCCGGGCGGCGGCTCCGACCACGCCTCGTTCGCCGGCGCGTTCGGGACGCCGGTCGCGGAGGCCGGCTTCCACGGTCCCTTCGGTCCCTACCATTCGAGCTACGACACCCTGCGCTACGCGACGACGTGGAGCGACCCCGGCTTCGCGCACCATCGCGCCGCGGCGCAGCTGTACGGCCTGGTCGCGCTGCGGCTCGCGAACGCGGACGCGTTGCCGTACACGTTCTCGCCGTACGTCGCGCGGCTCGACGAAGCGCTGCGGGTCGTCGAGGAGCGCGCGCGCCGCGCGGGCCGCCCGCTCGACGCGGCCGCGCTGCGCGCCGACGTCGCAGCATTCGCGCGCGTCGCCCGCGACGCCGACGCAACGACGGCGTCGGGCACCGGCGTCTCGCCGGCGCGCGCGCTCGCGGCGGCGCAGCGGCTCGACAGGGTGGTCTCGGGCGCCGACGGCTACGCCGCCGTCCCCTTCCCGGCGATCGCGCGCGCGCTCGCATCCGGCGATGCCGCGCGGATCGACGCAGCGCTCTCCGAGACGCGGCGCGCGGTCATCGCGGCGACCGCGGACTTGCGCTGAAGCCTCGTGCTGCAGCCCGCGGCGCCGCCGGCGATCGTCTCTCCGGCTCCCCCCGCCGCGCCGGCGCTCTCGCCGCTGTGCCTGCCGCTGCGGCGCCGTCCGGCAGGCGCGCCGGCGCCCGGCGCGTCAGAACCGCCTGCGGCGACCGCATCGCCCGCCGCCGGCTCGTCGCCCGGCGCATCGCCGTCGCCGCATCCGGCCGCGCGCGGCGGTCCGGCGATACCGGCGCCGCGGCCGTGGGCGACGGCGGCATGGCTCGCGCAGCACGCGGCGTTCTCCGCGTGCGCGCGCCGCGGCGGCCTCGACGCGGTGTTCCTCGGCGACTCGATCGCCGCGTTCTTCCCGACGCGCGGCGCGAGCGCGTGGGACGAGACGATCGCACCGCTCGGCGCTGTGGCCGACTTCGGGATCGAAGGCGATCGTACGCAGTTCGTGCTGTGGCGCGTGCTGCACGGCGAGCTCGACGGCAGCGGCGCGCGCGCCGTCGTGCTGATGGTCGGGACGAACAATCTCGCGAGCGCGACGCCGCGGGCGATCGCGGACGGGATCGCGGCGATCGTGCGCGCGCTGCGCTCGCGGGTGCCGAACGCGACCGTCGTGCTCGACGCGCTGCTTCCGCGCGGAGGTCCGGACGATCCGGCGCGCGCCCGGGCGGCGGCGGTCAACGCGTTGATCGAGCCGCTCGCGGACGGCGAGCACGTGCGCTGGCTGGACGTCGGACCGGCGTTCGTGCAGCAAGACGGCACGATCGCGCCGGAGCTGATGCCGGACGCGCTCCACCCGTCGGAGGAAGGCTACGAGATCTGGGCCGCCGCGCTCGCACCGCTGCTGCGCGACGTGCTCGGGAAGTAGCGCCCGCCGAGCCGCAGCAGCGGCCGCTCGAGGAAGCGGTATGCGACGAACGAGGCCGCGATCGAGAGCGCATAGCCGCCGGCGAGGATCGCGATCCGCCCCGGCGCGCCGTGCGCGTGCAGCCGTCCGACGACGAAGCCGATCGCGCCGATCACGAGCACGTGCCACAAGTAGAGCGCATAGCTCGCATCGCCTTGGGCGCGCAGCCATGCCGGCGCGAGCAGCCCGCGGCGCTCGAGCCCGAGCGAGGAATAGACCAGCAGCGCCATCGGGACGCCGACCGCCCACGGCCGCCACCACGCGATCTCGAGGTACTCCCGCCCGGAGTACGCGGTCGCGACGCACACCGTGACGATCGCGGCGAGCGCGAGCCCGAACAGCGCGCGCGGCGCGACGAAGGCGCCGCGCAGCGCGGCGGCGCCGATCGCGATCCCGAACACGAACTCCACGTTGAGCGCGCTGCCGAGCACGCGCACCCACGGCGAACCGTGCGGGCCGAAGACGCCGATCGCCGCGACCGCGAGCATCCACGCGGCGACGATCGGCGCGAGCAGCCGGAGCCGGAAGCGCAGCGCGAACGCGAAGACGACGTAGAACGCCAGCTCGTACGTGAGCGTCCAGCCGACGACCAGCAGCGGCTCGCCGGGCTGCGGCAAGCACAGGAACGAGGCGAGGAGCTCCGGTCGCGCGCTGCGGTGCGCGCCCGTCGCGCCCGGCACCACGAGGTAGACCGCCAGAACGATCGCCGTCACGGCCCAGTACGGCGGATAGATTCGCCAGAAGCGGCGCTCGAGGAAACGGCGTGACGCGCCGCGCGTCCCGAACCACGCGGCGGTCGACGCGACCATCACCGTCCCGCTGATCACGAAGAACAGGTCGACGCCGTACGTCCCCAGCACGTGAAAGGGCGTCGTCCAAGGACGTCCCGGGAGATACGTCGACTCGACGGCATAGACATGGACCACGACGACCATCAGCGCGGCGATCGCGCGCAGCGCCTGGACGTTCCCGAGCACCTCGCGCGATTCGACGCGCCGCGCCGGGCGTCCGGGTCCGCCCGCTGATGCGGGTCGCCGTCCTCGGCGCGTCGGGATTTCTCGGGCGCCGGCTGACCGCGGCGCTGCGTGCGCGCGGCGACCAGCCGCTGGCGTTGAGCCTGCGCGATCCCGAGGCGGCAGCACGCGCGAGCGACGGCTGCGACGCCGTGGTCAACCTCGCCGGCGCGCCGGTTTCCGCACGCTGGACGAACCGGCAGAAGGCGGCGATCCTCGCCTCGCGCACGACGCTGCCGCACCGGTTCCTCGACGCCGCCGCGCGGCTGGAGCGCCCGCCGGGCGCGTACGTGAGCGCCTCGGCGATCGGGTACTACGGGACGAGCCGCACCGCGACGTTCACCGAAGCGAGCCCGCCCGGCGAGGACTTTCTGGCCCGGGTCTGCGTCGCGTGGGAAGCCGAAGCCGACCGTGCGCGCGAGCTGGGGATGCGCGTCGCCCGGATCCGCACCGGGATCGCGCTCGGCGCGGAAGGCGGCGCGCTCGCGCGGCTGCTGCCGCTCTTCCGCGCCGGCCTCGGCGGCGTCGTCGCGAGCGGACGCCAATGGTACTCGTGGATCCACGCCGACGACGTCGTCGGAATCTACCTGCACGTCCTCGACGGCCGCGCGGACGGCGCGCTGAACGCGACGGCGCCCGAGCCGGTGACGAACGCCGGCTTCACCCGCGCGCTCGCCGCCGCGCTCCGGCGTCCGGCAATTTTCCCCGTCCCCGCGTTCGCGGTCGGGGCGCTCCTCGGCGAGGCGGCGATGATCGTCACCGAAGGACAGCGCGTGGTGCCGGGGCGGACGCTCGAGAGCGGCTACGCGTTCCGCCACCCGCACCTGGACGAAGCGTTGCGCGACCTCACGCGCTAGACACGGAGGCGCTTCGGCGCCCGGCGAAATCGGCGTCACGATGACGACGCTCTCCTCCCCCGTGCTCGGCGGGACGCTCCCGTCGACGATGTCCGACCGGCAGCTCGGCGTCCGCGCGATCTTCGAGCACGCGGTGCGCGCGCACGCGCGCAAGCACGTCGTCTCGCGCGAGGGCGGTCGCATCCTGCGCTTCACCTACGCGGAGTTCGGCGCGCGCGTCGCACAGCTCGCGCACGCGCTCGCCGCGATCGGCGTTCGCCCCGGCGACCGCGTCGCGTCGTTCGCCTGGAACGGTCACCGGCACCTCGAGCTCTACTACGCCGTCCCGATGATCGGCGCCGTGCTGCACACGGTCAACATCCGGCTCTTTCCCGATCAAGCGGCGTTCGTGCTCGACCACGCGGGCGACCGCGTCGTCTTCTACGACGGCTCGCTGGTGAAGCAGATCGGCGCCGCGGCCGCGCTCGATCCGGACGCCGGACGGGTCTTCGTACAGATGGGCGCGAGCGCCGAGCCGTTCGAGGGCGCGCTCGACTACGAGTCGCTGCTCGCGGAGCAGCCGCAGACGTACGACTGGCCCGAGGTCGACGAGCGCGCCGCCGCGCTGCTCTGCTACACCTCGGCGACGACCGGGGATCCGAAGGGCGTGCTCTTCTCGCACCGTTCGACGCATCTCCATGCGCTCGCGACCGGCCTCACCGACGCGCTCGGCCTGTGCGAGCGCGACCGCGTGCTGCCGATCGTCCCGATGTTCCACGTCAACGCCTGGGGAACGCCGTTTCTTTCGATGATGGTCGGCGCGGACTTCATCATGCCGATGGAGCGTCTCGACCCCGCGGGCGTGATCGAGCTGTGCGAGCAGGAGCGGGTCACGTGCTCCGCCGGCGTCCCGACCGTCTGGCTCGCCGTGCGCGACATGCTTCGCGCGCAGAACAAGACGCTGCCGGATCTCAAGCGGATCGTGATCGGCGGGAGCGCGATGCCGCCCTCGCTGATGGACGATCTGCGCGCGCTCGGGATCGACGCGATCCACGCCTGGGGGATGACCGAGATGTCGCCGGTCGGAACCGTCTCGCGGCCGATCGCGGAGCTCGAGGACGATCCGGAGACGCAGCGGCGCGAACGCTACAAGCAAGGCCGCTTCTCGCCCATCGTTCAGTGGAAGATCGTCGACGAGCACGGCAACGAGGTGCCGCAGGACGGCGTCACCCGCGGCGAGCTGCTCGTGCGCGGCTTCGCGGTCGCCAAGTCCTACTACGAGAACGAAGCGGCGAGCGCGCTCGCGTTCGAGCCGGACGGCTGGTTCCATACCGGGGACGTCGTCACGATGGACCGCTACGGCTACATCGAGGTCGTCGACCGGGTCAAGGACTTCATCAAGTCGGGCGGCGAGTGGATCTCGTCGGTCGAGGTCGAGAACGTCCTCATGGGCCACCCCGCGCTTAAAGAAGCGTGCGTGTTCGGCGTCGCGCACCCGAAGTGGCAGGAGCGTCCGGTCGCCGCCGTCGTGCTGCGCGAAGGCCACGAGGCCGACGAGGCGGCCGTGATCGCGTGGCTCGCCGACAAGCTCGCGAAGTGGCAGACGCCCGACCGCATCGTCTTCGTCGAAGCGATCCCCCGGACGGGCGTCGGCAAGTTCCTCAAGCGCGCGCTGCGCGAGCAATACGCCGGGCTGCTCACCGATTCGTAACTTCGCTGCATACGTAGAAGGACTTTTGTGGTGTGCCACCGACGCGGCACACCGAACCGCGACACTGTCTGCGGGCGCCTTCCCAAGCATCTTTCGCCGCTGAGCTTCGAAACAGGATCGTGCAGACGCTTTCGATGGAACGACCGACCGCAATCGACCTCTTCTGTGGGGCCGGCGGCCTCTCGATAGGTCTCGAGCGAGCCGGATGGCGCACGGTCGCCGCAGTGGATTGCGACCGCGACAGCATCGCTTCGATGGAGTCCTCGAAGCGAGCGGCTATTCCGATCACGGGCGACTCACGAACCTATTTAGAAGGAACGCGAATCGTAAGAGCCGACATCGCGAACATCTCCGCGAGCGACTTACGCCCCGCGGGCGAGAATGCGCGTTGGCGACCAACGCTTCTTGCCGGCGGCCCTCCGTGCCAGCCTTTCAGTTCGGCCGGAAGGATGCGCAGCTTGCAGGACCCTCGCGGAAGGCTCTTCGTGCAGTTTGTGCGCATCGCCGCCGAACTTCGTCCGCGCTTCATCCTCTTCGAAAACGTGCCTGGCCTCGTCACGGCACGATCACGCGATGGAGTCCCCGGGGGAGTCCTTCGGCTGATCCAGCGCGAGTTCGAACGGATCGGCTACGCCTGTCGATTCGAACTCCTAAACGCCGCCGATTACGGTGCGCCGCAGCGTCGTGTTCGACTTTATATGGTCGCCGCGCGCGAGGAGTCGCCGCCGAATTTTCCCCCACCGACTCACGCAAAAGCGACGTCTCTCGTAGCCGCCCAGCCCTGGGTAACCCTCGGGGAGTTTTTGGAATCGCAACCGCGGCCAGAAGCCGGCGACGTCGTGCGTCCGACGATGTCCCGTGAACGCGAACTGTCGCGCCTGAAGCCCGGAACAGGACTCAAAGCCGGCGGCCTGGTGGAAGCGAACCGTCCTGGAGGTCATTGGGGATATCGGCAAGACTGCTTTCTCGCTGATCCGCGTCTACCGTCGAGGACGATCCGCGCCGCGGCCACGCCGGACTGGATTCGAGACATTGACGGCACGTTGCGCCGCCTAACCTGGCGCGAGTGCGCGGCCCTCCAAGGTTTTCCTTACGAATGGAATTTCGAGGGCACCGTGACGGCGCGGTTTCGCCAGATCGGCAACGCCGTTCAGGGACACATCGGTTCGGCTATCGGTTCGGCGATTCTGAGCGCTTCACGAAAACGACGCGTTCCGGATCGCGCCGAGTCGTTTCCTTGGCCGCCCTCATTTCACAAACGCGTACGCTACACCGCAATGGAAGATGCGGTTAACGGCGCGGTGCGAGCGGCCGCGCGGGAAAGGCGCTCAGCTTGAGCGCCCAACCGATATTACCGAAGTTGTGGAGTCGCGACGAACTGAAAAGCGCGAGAGACACCGCCGAACAACGCGCGGCACGCGAACGGCTCGGCGAGGGACCCGACGCGTTCGCTCAAATGCGCACATTCGTCGAAGCGGAAATTCGCGACGCCATGCTGGCGACGCTGGACTTGACGGCGATCGACGAAGCGACTCTCTCGAAACATCCGAGTTTGTGGCAGATTTTGCGTTACTTCTGCGGCCCGCCTATTAGCGAAGAGGACTTATGGACGCTCGTCGGTCGTAAATTCAAGCGCACACCACCGAGTGCGGCGGCCGCGGTTGCCAGCACGCTCGTCGCGCTCCTCGACCGAACACGATTCCCCTGGGTAGACGCGGAGCGCCCACCTACCGACTCCGAGCGCGAGCTGGCGATCGCCGGTACGGCGGTGCTGCTCGCACACGAACGGTTGAAAACGAATAAGAGACGTGCGACGTCAACGGCTCAGGAAGACACGGTCTGCAGCGCGCTGACCAATGCCGGCTGGACGTTCGACGCGGCCCGAACGCAAATCATCGATCTCGACAAGCTTGCGCGCGGTAGTTTTTCACGCGAACGAAAAGTGGATGGCGTAAAGTGTGACGTGCCCGTTCGACTGCGAGACGGGAGATTACTGGCTCTCGAATGCAAGGTCAGCAACGGACCGAAAAATTCTTGGAAGCGGCTCGCCCGCGAAATTGGCGGTAAGGCTCAGCAGTGGACGCGCCAATACGGCTCGCGCGTGGTCACGGGCGCCGTGTTGTCGGGCGTGTACGACCTTAGTAACCTGGTCGCCGCCCAGGAAGAGCAACGCGTGTACTTGTTCTGGGAACACGATCTACGCTCGCTGCTCGAGTTCGTCGATTGCGCAAGTTGAGCGGTGTCCGATGTTCCACCAGGCGCCGGCGAACCCTCGTGACACATTGAGCAATGTCGGTTCGAATTTCGCACTCCCAGATTACGACGACAGCCCAGCCAGCCGCTTCGAGCGCCCCACACGACAATTTATCCCGGCGCTTGTTGCCCGAGAGCTTGTTTTCCCAAAACGCAACGTTGGTTTTCGGTCTCGGCCGCCTGCACTTCGGACAATCGTGCCAAAAGCAGCCGTGAACCAACACGACGACCTTCCGCCCTATGTAGGCGATATCCGGGCGAGCGCCTTCGACGCGTCGGTGAACCCGATAGCCTCGTAGTCCCGCCCCGAAGAGCGCTCGCCGCAGCAGAATCTCCGGACCCGTGTCCACCGAGCGATTGGCGCGCATCGTCGCGGTGGCGTCGTATCGAGGAGCACGTCGCGGCCCAATATCCGTGCCCGAGAAAGACGCAGCTTCTGCCATGTCGCGAGGTTCGTCTACCGTTCCCGCCGACAAAGCCCCTGGGACGGCGCACGTGACTGCGGCTCGCGGAGTCGGCGCTAACAGAAGTCGACTGCGCCGACGAGGCGGCCGTGATCGCGTGGCTCGCCGACAAGCTCGCGAAGTGGCAGACGCCCGACCGCATCGTCTTCGTCGAAGCGATCCCCCGGACGGGCGTCGGCAAGTTCCTCAAGCGCGCGCTGC
>Ga0209810_1003491_pt1 | contig 16424 bp, 12 predicted proteins | sample Coa_R1_7_FD_187159 | JGI IMG/M metagenome (GOLD analysis project Ga0209810, IMG submission 187159) | Surface soil microbial communities from Centralia Pennsylvania, which are recovering from an underground coalmine fire - Coalmine... | ecosystem: Environmental > Terrestrial > Soil > Unclassified...
CGTCTTTCATGTAGTCGGACAAGGGCGCCGGCGGCGGCGAGTGCATCCGCAGCCGCCGACCCGCCGCTGCTTCGGCAGGACCATCAGCACCCCCCGAATGTCAGTAGGCATATTCAGCGATCTTAAACCTGGACAGATACCGCCCCCACGGGTCGCCCGACCACGATGTCAAAGCGGAATCCGATCAGGTGCGAACACTCTTTCGTCTTCCCCGGGCGTGACCGGCATGTCCCGGCGGATCTAGGGCGCCCCGCAGATGGCCCGTCAAAGCCCGGCCACGACGGTTGCGCGGAGAGCGACCCGTTCGACCGGACGCCGTTTTAACGCTTTTTTAACCATGGCAGCGTCCCATTTGCGATGAGCTGAATCCCATCGCCAATTTTTCCTTAACGTTCTTAAACACCATGCTAGAGTTAAGGCGTCAGCAAGAAACAACCCAAGTTTGCCGCGGTGCCCCTTGCCAACGCTGCCCTTCCCGTGCGCTCGTCGCATTCGACGCTCGCAATTCGGCCGGAACAGCCTGCTTCGGCGGTTGAAGCGTCTGAGCCACGTTCGATCAATAGTTGCCGCTTATTAAACAAATCGGCATGAAATGGATGGTCTTGCAGCGCCGACCCCATCGCCCGCACCGGCCCCGTTCCTTAATCGCATCCCCGCCACGCTTTCACGCGGCGCCGCTTGTTTTAAAGGGTAAGAGCAGATGAATGGGCCATTGACCTATTTCGTTTCGCCGCTCGGCGACGATACGACCGGCCTGTCCGCCTCGGCGGCGTTTCATACGATCCAGCAGGCGGCCAACCTCGTCAACCCGGGCGACACGGTCGAGGTAATGAGCGGCACCTACACCAGCGCCGGCACCGGTAACCCGAACCAGGTCGTATGGATCACGCATTCCGGCACCGCCGCGGCGCCGATCACGTTCGAGGCCGCGCCGGGGCAGCACCCGATCATCGACGTGACCGGCGTAAACGAGGGCATCCAGATCGAGGGCGCGGCCTATATCGTCATCAGCGGCTTCGAGGTTGTCGGCGACGCGCAAAGCATCAGCCTCGCCTATGCGCAAAGCGTCGAAACCAGCTTAAGCAATCCCTTGACCAACGAAATCGGCATCGGCGTCGGCAATTGGCCGGACAACACCGCGCATCACATTACGATCGAAAACAATACGGTCCACGATCTTCCCGGGTCCGGCATTGTCACCTCGCACGCCGACTACATCACGGTCACGGGCAACACCGTTTATGATAATGCGTTTTGGTCGCCGAGCGGCGGCAGCGGCATTTCGATCTTCGAATCGACCGATATCGACGGCAACACCGGCTATAAGACGGTGGTCTCGAACAACATCGTCTACGGAAACCACGAGTACATTCCTTATTTGTATAGCGGGACCATCTCCGACGGCAACGGCATCATCATCGACAGCAATCTTCATCAAAACAGCGACCACTTGGCCTATCAGGGCAAGACCTTGGTCGATAACAACATTATATTCAACAATGGCGGCAGCGGCGCTCATGCGTATTCGAGCCATAACGTCGATTTCATCAGCAACACGGCGTACCTGAACCAGGCAGGCCCGCAACTCGGTGCGCAGTCGTCGCAGAACATAAACATTTTAAACAACATCATGGTCGCCGGCGCGACGCCGCTGCTGCTCTGGGACGCCGCCAGCACCAACGTCGTCTACGACTACAACATCCTCGACGCCGATGCGAATACACAACCGCGAGGGGCGCACGACATCGTCGGCGATCCGCAATTCGTGAACCCGTCGGTCGATCCGCAGCTCGCCAACTTCCAGCTGATGGCGACCTCCCCGGCGGTCGGCACGGCCCTGGTCATCCAACCGGCATCGGTGCTGGGCGTGCTTCAACCGATCGGGGAACAGCCGGACCGCGGCGCCTTGCAGCACCAAGGCCCGCCGTCGCCGCCGGTCATACAGTCGCTCGCCTCGCCCACCTTCAACCCAGAGCCGACGCTGACGGGCAGCGCCGCGGCGAACAGCACGATCACCGTCTTCGACGGGACCGCATCGCTCGGCACGACGACCGCCTCGGGTACCGGGACGTGGAGCTTTACGCCGACAAGCCCCCTGGCGGTGGGGTCGCACAGCTTTACCGCTACCGCGGCCAACGCTTCGGGCACCAGCGCGGCATCGGCCGCCGTCGCCGAACAGATCGACGCCGACGTGGCGCCGAGCATCGCCGCGCTGACCTCGCCGACCACCAATCCGGAGCCGGTATTGTCCGGGACCGCACCGCCGGGCACGCAAGTGACGATCTACGACGGCGTCGTGCGGCTCGGAGCGGCCATGGCGACGGGGTCGGGGGCGTGGACCTTTACGCCGGCGGTCCCCTTGGCGATCGGCAATCACAGCTTCACGGCGACCGCAACCGACGCCGTGGGCACGGCCAGCGCGATCTCGGCAGCGGTAACCGAAGAGATTATCGCGGGGTCGGGTCCGCCGGCGCCGACGATCAATCCGCTAGCGGGTCCGACGTATACCGCCGACCCGACCCTGACCGGCACGGCCAAGGGCAACGCGACGGTGACGGTGTACGACGGCACGGCGGCTTTGGGCAGCACCACGGCGACGGCCGGCGGCGCCTGGACGTTCACGCCGGCTTCGCCGCTCGCGGCTGGGCTGCACAGCTTTACGGCGACGGCGTCGGACGCATCCGGCACCAGCGCCGCCTCAGGCCCCGTCAGCGAGCGGATCACGATGCTGGTATTGCAGGTGTCGGGAGATCCCTGGAACGGCGCGCCCCAGTTCACCGTCGACGTCAATGGGCAGCAGGTCGGCGGCATCCAGAATGCGACGGCCTCGCACGCGCAGGGCCAATGGGGCAGCTTTACGTTCGTCGGCGATTACGGCTTGAGCGGCCCGCAGAGCGTCGCCGTCAACTTCATCAACGACGCCTATGGCGGGCCGGGGCAGGACCGAAACCTGTACGTCGCCAGCCTGAGCGTCGACGGTCAGCTCTATCCCGGCGCTGCCGCCGCCGACAATGCCTCGCTCGGCTACACCAGCCCCGACGCCGCACTGATGCTGGTCGACGGCACCGTGACGTTCTCCCTTTCGGCCGGCTCGCCTCCCCCTGCCCCGGCCATCAACGCGCTCGCCTCGCCGAGCTTCGCCGCCGAGCCGACGATTACCGGCACCGCCGCGGCGAACGCCACGATCGCCGTCTTCGACGGCGCGACGCAGCTCGGTACGACCACGGCGAGCGCCGCCGGCGGCTGGAGCTTCACCCCCGCCGCCCCCCTCGCCATCGGCGCCCACAGCTTTACCGCCACCGCGAGCAACGCCAACGGCACCAGCGCCGCCTCGGCCGCCGTCGCCGAACAGATCGACGCGGACACAGCGCCCATCATCGCCGCGCTGGCCTCGCCCACCACAAATACGGAACCGCCGCTCTCCGGCACCGCCCCGCCAAACACTACCGTCACGATCTATGACGGCGCGACGAAGCTCGGCACCGCGACCGCGACCAGCGCCGGCGCCTGGGGCTTCACCCCCGCCAGCCCCCTCGCGCTCGGCCTCCACAGCTTCACCGCGACCGCGACCGACGCCAACGGCACCGTCAGCCCGAGCTCCGCCGCCGTCAGCGAGCAGATCGTCGCCGGCTCGACCCCGCCCCCGCCGGTCATCAACGCGTTTGCCGGCCCCACCTACACCGCGGATCCGACCTTGACGGGCACGGCCGAGGCAAATGCGACGGTAACGGTGTACGACGGCGCGACGGCGCTCGGGACCACCACGGCGACGGCGGCAGGCGCATGGAGCTTTACGCCGGCCTCGCCGCTCGCCGTCGGCCTGCACAGCTTTACCGCGACGGCCACGGACGCATCCGGGACCAGCGCCGCCTCGGCCGCGCTCACCGAGCGGATCACGGCGCTGGTATTGCAGGTGTCGGGCGATTCATGGAACGGCGCGCCGCAATTCACGGTCGACGTCAACGGCCAGCAGGTCGGCGGCGTCGAAAGCACGACGGCGGCGCATTCCCAGGGCCAGTGGGACACCTTCACCTTCGTCGGGGATTTCGGCCTTAATGGGCCGCAGAGCGTCGCCGTCAACTTCATCAACGACGCGTTCGGCGGCTCCGGCCAGGACCGCAACCTCTACGTCGCCAGCCTCAGCGTCGACGGCCAGCTCTATCCCGGCAGCGGGGCCGCCGACGATGCCTCGCTCGGCTATACCAATCCCAATGCCGCGTTGATGCTGGTGAACGGCACCGTCACCTTCTCACCAACCCCGCTCTCCAGTTAGAGCGGTATCCAACGGGGAGGAACCTCGAAGACGGGTGGGTAAAGCCCGGCCACGAGATTTTGCGAAAATGGCTCTGTCCGACGAGTTGCGGCTCAGGCCATGTCGAAAGCAATCACCGATTCCACCAAGCCGAACCAGGCCGAGGCCAAGAAATTCGTGTGAAGTTCCAGACAGGCGGCCACCGCGGCCTTGGCGGCGGCGTCGGCTCTGATGGCCATGGCTTCGTGCTGCGCCGCCAGCCACAGATAACTCTTTCTGGCCGCTTGCGTCTGGCAGCGCTCGGCGATGACGCGCAATTCATCGACAATGACCCACAGCTCGTGCGCCTGGTCGCGATATCGCTTCACATGCTCATAAACGCCGGCCACGCGGAGTCTCCTTGATGGGGCAGTGGGGGATTTGCTCATCGTCAGGTGGCTTCGCACCTTCCTTCTGCTCGGCCCGCTTCTTCAGCCGAACGCGTTTCGAATGCGGCTTCGTGCCGATCGAATTGCCGCCTCCACGCGCCGGTATGCAGCGAGAGGTAGCATGCTTATCCGCGGCCTGTCAGCACCCCGCGGCCAGCCGAAGCAGCCGTCTTACGGGATCGTGATCAGGCGCACGGCCCCGATCGCTCGAGGCGTCGAGCTTGCATGATGGTCGATAGATGGGCGCGGCTCCGAAGCCGCTGCTTATAGGCCTTGAAGCCTATTTGCGGAGGGTCCCGCCGGCCGCGGCCAGCGGCGCGCGCGCCTCCAAGCGCTCGAGCTCTATCCTCGTCCTTGCGCCGACGCGCAGAACCCGGTCCGTAGCCGCGCGCAGCTCGGCGCGGTTTGCAATAGAGTCGTAGGCCAGCGCCGCATCGAACGCGACGAGGAAGGCGCAAATATCCCCGTAAATGCGCTCGCGCAACTCCGCGTCGATGAACGGGGCCGCGGCCTGCCCGAATTCGGGCCGAGGCCCGTTGGTCATGCCGCCGACATCGTTGGCACGCCCTGGCTCCGCTTCCTGCTCCGTCGCCAGCGTCGCTCCGGGTTGGCCCGCCGCGGCACGGGGAGCGAACATTGCCGCCGTCTTCGCGGTTTCGGAGGCCATGGGTTCCTCCGGCATTTGCCCGCCGTTCGGACGCGGGCCGCGCCGCAATTCGCTCTCGCCGGAACGGCCGCGACCGCGGCGAAGTGTGGCGCCCGCATTGTCCGACATCGCGAGGCCAAGCGCGGCCCCATGGCCAGCCGCGCCTTCCGCAGCGGCAATGCCGCCTTCCGCGCTTCCGGCCGCGGGCGCGGCATGAGCTCGGCTCCGGGTGATGACATAGCTGATCGCCGGTGGCGAGCAGTCGTATGTCTGCGCAATATGCGTCATCGTTTCGCCAGCCTCGTAGCGCGCCACGATCGATGGCCAGTCCTGCGATGGAATTTTTCCTCTTCTTGCCACCCTGTTCATGTCGATGCCTTCGCGTCCCCCATTCCCCAAGTTAGCGTTGCGTTCCGCGCATTCAAGACAATTTTTTCATGGCCAGTGATTAAGTGGCTCATCAATTCTCGCGTCCATCAAACCCCGGCAATTCATCATGAGCTGCATTAAACGACCAGAAAAAGCAAAAAGGGCAGTCAAGCGGCACATCCGGATATTCTATAACATGAAAAAAAATCAGCGGATGGCGCGCAGGTCATCGCCTCGCTGTCGCTACCCTGTTATCCAATGCGCGAATGCGGCGGCCGATCTCCCGAGCTGCCTCCGCCGCTTCCGTCTCTCCCAGCTCTTGACTATATTCGTCCGCCAAGCGGGCGCAGGCCTCCTGCCACTCCGCGGCCTGCTGGACCAGCGTGCTGATCATTTCGGTTCGCCGCAATCTGGCGCTCGCCGCCGCCGTCCGCTGCTCTACCGGCAACGCGCGCCACAGGTTGCCTGCGCGTTGTATCGCATGGTTATAGCGTTCGGCGGCGGTCATCATCGGGGATCGCTCCATGCGGCCACGAGTTTAAGCAAACACAACTGGAATTTTGCATCAAACAGGTGTCGCGCGGACGGGCGAGCCCGACGCTGCTAACCGACGTTAACGCAAGATCGAAATTGAGCAAAGCACGAATCGTCTGCTGTCTTTTGTCAAGCCCATATGCCAAAGGCTGCCCTGGCAACACGGCTTACGCCCTCCTCTATCAGCTATCGCAGCCTTGGTACGAGCTGGGGCGACCGCCACGCGAGCCATCCCTCTGGCCGCCGCCTCAAAGGGCCTTAAATCCGGTTGGCCTCGGCCAGTTCATGCTTTACTTAATTTAAAAACAGGTTAAAAATCTAGCCCGGAACCTTAAAAATCGGGCCGTGGCGATCAAAATGGCGCCACACGCCGGTTCGCGACAAAGTCCCGCGCAGCTCATTGGTTGGCTGCATATACCGCCGGATATACCGCCGGTCCCGGAGTGTCCGTGAGGGTCTAAAAGGATGAGCAGCAATCCTTTCGATCTGAAATTCCGCGAACTCGCCGCCATTCTGTTCAAGGAGTGGTGGAAAATTGCCATTGTCTTCCTGTTGCCGATGGCGGCAGCGGTTGGGTGGTCATACACAATCCGGCCCTATTATACCGCGACCTCGGACCTCCTCGTCGAAAGCGGCCGCGAGTTTCAGGTGCGGCCGGATCCCGGCCAGGCCATCGTCTCGGTGCCCTATGTCACCAAGCGCGAGATCATCAATTCCGAGATCGCGATCATGACGAGCACGGACGTGATCGGCAGCGTCATCGACGAGGTCGGGCTTGCGCGGATCTACCCGGATATGGCCGGACGACAGCCCGGGGAAAGCACCGCCGACCTCGGCATCAGACGCTTCGGCGGCGACTTCAAGGCGCTGCCTGTCGAACAATCCAACGTTATCAGGATCAGCTACAGCAACCCGAACCGCGAGATCGCCATCGAGGTGTTGAAGGTCGTCATCGAGCTGTACCAACGCAAGCATGCGGCAATGTACAGCGTGCAGCAGGACGCCTTCCTCGACCAGCAGACCCAGAACTACAAGGCGCGGCTCGACGAGATCAATCGACAGCTGACCTTGCTGAAGAGCGCCAACGCAATCTTCGATGTGAGCGCGCAGCGCGCCAAGCTGATCGACGAGCGTTCCGCCGTGGTGGGCCTGATCGAGCAGCTTCAAAATGCGTCGCGCGCCGCCCAGGCGCAGATCGCGGCACTGCGCTCCGAACTTGGGCCGACTGACCCTCGTCTCGCCGGGAGCGGCGACGGCGGCGCGAGCGACGCGCTGTCGGCCAAGTGGCGAATGCTCGACCTCGAATTGCTGGCGGAAAAGTTCCGGCAGCAGGAGCTGTCGTCGCGGACGACCGAGATCGAGGAAATCGATCAGCAACTGCGCAAGATCGAAAACGGTGCACGCAGCGTCGATGACCTGGAACGCGAGAAACGGGCCCTCGAGGATTTGTTCCGGACCTATCGGACACGCTTCGAGGAAGCGCGCGTGACCAACGAGGAGCTTGAAAAGCGCAACATGGTCAGCGTGCGCGTCATGCAGCAGCCCTACGCGGGCACCGAGCACGCCGGCCCGCGCCGCACCCTGTTCGGCGTCGCGGGAGTGGTGATCGGTCTCCTCGCGGCCGCAGGGATGCTGATCTACCTGCTCGTGTTCCGCGAATCGTTGATCTCGGCGGAAAGCGTCGAACGGCTCATCGGAGTGCCGGTGCTGGCCTCGGTGCGGACGCAATAGCCACGCCGACCGAATCGACGACGGTCATGACAGAAAAGGTAGCCCGATGAGCGGAACGTGTCGCGGCCGGCGCAGCCGGTTCGGTCTCCTCGCCCTCGCGGCGCTGGCCGCGTCGCTGCTCCCGCTGCGGCCCGCCTGTGCCGAGTACCGCCTGCAAATGGGCGACACGATCGAGATCTCCGCCATCGGCATGCCCGACTTGCGGCAGCGCGCCAAGATCAACGTCGATGGGCAGATCGCATTGCCGCTGATCGGCGATCTGAAGGTCGTCGGCATGTCCTTGCCGGAACTGCGCATCACGTTGCAAAAGCTGTTGCCGACCCGCTTCTTCCGCCGTACCGACAGCAGCCAGCACGAGGGGCTGCACATCCTCAGCCCCAACGACATCGTCGTCGATATCGTCGAATACCGCCCGGTCTACGTCGACGGCGACGTCGCAAAGCCGGGCGAGCAAGGCTATCGCGCCGGTTTGACCGCGCGCCAGGCGATCGCGCTCGCGGGCGGCGTCGATCTATTGCACTTGCGCATCCAGAATCCCCTGCTCGAAAGCGCCGATCTCCGCAGTGAACACAGCGCCTTGTGGATCCAATTCGTCAAGGCGCAGGCGCATCTCCTGCGCCTCGAGGCCCAGCTCAACGGCAAGAACCAGTTCGATCCGTCACAACTGGTGAAGGCGCCGCTGTCGGCCGCCGTGGTGACGCAGATCGTTCGGGCCGAGACCGATCAGCTCAGTGCGGCAGATGCCGAATACCTCAAGGAGAAGAAGACGTTGCAGCAGGCCCTGGCGGAGGCGAACCAGCATCTCGGACTGTTGCAGCAGCAGCTGCAGCGGCAGCAGCAGGAGGCAAACGTCGATGCCGCCGAGATGGAGCGGGTACGGGGTCTGCTCAGCAAGGGCTTGGCGACCGTCGCCCGCGTTTCGGACGAACGGCATGCCGCATTGCTGGCTACGACCGCCGCGTTGCAGACCGCCGCGCAGCTGACCCAGGTGAAGCGAGACATCAGCGACCTGGTTCTGAAATTGCAGAAACTCGACGACCGCAGGCGCATCACGCTGCTGGGCGAGGCCGAGCAGGCGCATGTCGAAATCGCCACGCTGCACTCCCGTCTCGAAGCCGTACGGGAGAAGCTCCTCTATACCGGCGCGGTGTCGTCGCAGCTGGTTCGCGGGCTTCCTGCGACGCCGACGATCACGATCATCCGAAAGCAGAACGGCAACGAAGCCCGCATACCGGCAGACGGGGAGACGCCCCTGCTGCCGGGCGATGTCGTCGAAGTGGTCATGAATGTCGAGGTCGGCGCCCAGTCCCTGACACAATGACAGGCTCATCCTGGCAAGAGGGCCGCGCTTGACGACGGCATCGCCTGACGCGGACTTCCGTGCCCCGGATCAGCCGGCGGTGAACGCCTATCGCGGCCGGTTCAAGATCGAGATCGTCGCGCGTTATGCCGAGGTGATCGCCATCTTTGGCATGCTGTTGATATTCTTCGGGTTCTTTTGGACCCCCCTGGCCTATTTCGGGCGCGGCAACGAGGACCTGCAGGATTCCGATCCGTTCGCGCAAGCCGCCAATGTTTTGCTGCTGGTGTTCCTGCTGGCTGGCGGGCTGGCCCGGCGCAAAGAGATGTGGCGGGCCTTGACGCTGGGGTGGCCGATCCTCCTCGTGGTCGGGATCGCGTTCGCCAGCGCATTGTGGTCCGAGGATCCCGAACTGGTCGTGCGGCGGGCGGGAGTCCTGATGCTCTCGACGCTGTTCGGGTTTTACATTTTTTCGAGCGTGGGACTTCCGTCGCTGTGTCGGGTCCTGGTCGTGGCGTTCGTCGTCATTGCCGTCGGCTCGTTCGCGATCGTCGCGGTGTCGCCAGGCCGTGGCCTGGGAGCGGTCGCCGGCGAAGTGAACGCCTGGCGCGGCGCCTTTTTGCAGAAGAACACGCTCGGCTACGTCGCCGGGCTCGGCGTCATCGTGTCGGGCTATGCCTTCATCAACCGCTACGGCAGCCGCGCCCTTTCCGCCGCGGCCTTGGTCCTGACGGCGCCGCTGACGGTGCTGTCCGCATCGAAGACGGCGCTGCTCTTCCTGTTCGCCGCCATCTACATCGGGTTGTTCTGCGCCGTGCTGCGCCGGCGCTCGGCGCGAGGCGTTGCGGCCGCCTATGTCCTGATCGTCGTCGCGGTTCTGGCGATCGGTTATTCGATCCTGGACCCCAGCATCGTTTTGGCGGCCTTCAAGCGCGACACGACCTTGAGCGGCCGCGTGGATCTGTGGGTGGACGTCATCGATGCGATCCAACTCAGACCGTGGCTTGGCTATGGCTACGGCGCCTTTTGGCGCTCCGATGCGTTCGCCGCCAACCAGATTTGGGCGACCGTCGGGTGGGATCCGCCGCAGGCCCATAACGGCTGGCTCGAACTGGGCCTCAACCTCGGTCTGCTGGGGATCTTCGCCGTCGGCCTGTTGTGGATCGTTTTCGCAGTGCGGTTGATGAGGCTGTTGGTCGTGCCGGCGGCGACCGACATCGTGCTCTGCGGCATAATTTTCACGGTCAATTTCGCGCAGAACCTTTCCGAAGCGGATTTGCTGCGACAGTCCGATACCGTGTGGCTCTTTTTCGTTATCGCCTTCCTGCACCTGAAGAGCCAGCTGCAGCACCACGCGTCATCGCCTCGGCTGAGCTCACCGCTGCCGCAACGGCGGGTAATTGAGCGCTTCCGCGCCGGAACGGACGCCGTTCGTCTTTAGATTGGTATTCTGACCCCTAAGCTTCGCGATCACACTTCCCTTTGGTCGTCCCGGCGCGGGCCGGGGCCCATCGATCAGCCGCTCGATGTTGGACACACGCGGATGCCGGCCTCCGATAACAATGGCGGAGTGAGAGCTCATGACTCGCGATACGACGCGGCTTCTCAACCGTCGGCCGCGGGAAATTTCAGCGGATCGCCGTAGCACGTGTGCGACCGCCACCAGTTCTTGTGCAGGCCGACCGCCTCCAATAGGTCCCGCAGCCGCCAGGCAAAGCGCGTGCACCAGCCGAGCGCCGGCACACTTAGCAGGTCGAATGGGCTCCAGCGCGCGAACGGAGTCCGCCTGCAGTCGAAGAAAATCTCGAACCGCACCGACGGCTTGGCACTTGCGCCCCGGGCGTGAAAGCCGAAGGTGTCGGCGACGACAAGCGTGTTCGCCGGCACGGCAAAGACGTGCGGCTCGGTGGCTCCCAATTCCTTCAGCTCCGCCGCGGTGACGCGGAACGACCCCTCGCGGGTGGGGCGGTCGCTCGCCCGCTGCGCCTCAAGGGCTTTGCGGTGCTGCCAGACGAGGCGCGCCGCGGTCAGCCGATGCGAGCCGGGCATGTAGACGAAGGGTGCGGTGTCGGTTCCCACGTCAGTCAAGAACAGCCACGCCTTTCCAGTCGGATGAAAACTGTCGCAATGCATGACGCGCTCGGTGTCGGGCGCGCCCATGCAGGCGCGGTTGAACACCACCTGCAGCCGCACCACCGGATCCGCGTTGCGGGCGCCCACATAGCGCAGCAGCCCGCGCCAGTCGTCACCCGCCAAGAACATGCGCAGGGCGGGGAGCTGCGCCAGGGTCCGCGGATCTGTCGGGACATGCCGGATGATCGTGTCGCCGGCCGTCAGTTCGCGGAAGATGCCGTTGTAGGCCTTGACCTGCGCGACGAGGTCCAAAAACAGCTGGGGCGGCATGACATCGTGCCGCACGACAAAGCCGTCCCGGTCGATCGCCTGTCGTTCCGCCGCCGGCAGCAGCCGCGCCAGCCGGAGGCGGCGCGCGCGCGCCGCCCACACGGCCAGGCGGACCCGCCCGGCGTGCAAGCCGAGCCTGTTTAACGCCCGGCAGCCGATGACGGGATTTCGCTCGAACGACTTCGCGCGCGTCGCCAGCTGCGCCACCCAGAGGGGGACCAGCGGGACGCGGGCGAGGCGTGACAAGGTGAGCGTTTGCAAAGGAGCACCCGTGCAGGCCGGTTCGGCGTTATTTTTTGCTGGACGAGCCATTCTACGCATGCCGTCGAGACCCGTTAAGCAAAAAAGCAAATAGGGAGAACCCGCAACTCCCGCTCCGGACGCGGCTTTTGTAGAAAAAAGCAAAGGTGCGACGTAACGCCGCGATTAGCGCCGGTAGAGGTTGAGCTGCAGGCGAGACGGCCACAGGAGTTTCCCGAGGCCGCTCGCGGCTTTCGCGAGCACCGGCAGCCAGCGGCGGTGCTGGATGACGCGCAGCGCCAGCCCGAGCGGCCCGAAAATCAGCACCTGAGCGAGCCCCACCGTCATCCACCACGCGATCCGCCCGATCTCCAGAGGCCGGGCGGCGGAATGGAGAAACGTCGTGAGCTGCCCGCCGCGAAAGCTCCGCAGCAGCAGGTAGTTCGGGTCGAGCCGGCCGGGCGGCACGGTCTCCCAGACGGCGGCCTCGGCGCACCAGACGAGCTTGCGGCCGCGCCGCGCCAGCCCTCGCAGAAACAGCGCGTCCTCGCCGCCCGACAGCCCGAGCTCCGGCGCGAACGGGCAATCGTCGTCGCCGAAACATCGCGCCTTGTCGAGGATCGTGTTGCCGATGCCGCCCCAACGTGACAGTTCGGTGCCGCTCTCGACCCCGGCGTCGCGGGTGTAGACGGCGAACCGGTAGTCGTCGACCGGCTGCATCACGCCGGGAAACTTGGGGTAGACCGGGCCGACGGCGAGGTCCGCATCCGTGCGCCGCATGACGGCCAGGAACGCCGCCAGCCAGCCGGGCACCGCCTCCTCGTCGTCGTCGATGAACACGAGGTAGCGGCCCGTGGCATTCGCGACCCCGGTGTTGCGCGCATGCGAGATGCCGGCGCGGACCTCGTGGACGTAGCGGATCGGGATGGCGCTATGCGCCGCCATCGCCAACGCCGTTTCGCGCGCCGACCCGGCCGGGTCGTTGTCGACGACGATGATCTCGACCGGCCCGTCGACGCCGGTCTGCGCGAGGCAGCTTCGCAGCGTGTCGGCGAGCTGACCCGGCCGGCGGTAGGACGGGATCACGATCGACGCTTCGACCGCGGACGGCTCTTGCGCCATCGGCTTCATGACAACGAGCGCCTTCCGCACAAGCCCTCATGGCGCGGCGATGACCTAAAAAGAACACTCGGACCGAAGCGGCTCCTATGGTAAAAAATTAAACATAACGATGGAAAGGCGTCAGCCTTGGCCGCACTTCGAGGCGCTATGATCTTACGACGCTTGACGCGCGCGGCGCCGATCCGCATCGACGTTCCTGGCGGGCTGGTGTCGTTCACGTTCGACGATTTTCCCAAATCGGCCGCGCTAAACGGTGCCAGCATACTCGAAAAATATCAGGCGCGGAGGACTTTTTATGGTTGCCTCGGCATGATGGGCGGACGCAGCAACCCTCCAGCAGTCACCCCGCGAAAAGCGGGGTCCAGGGGCGGGTGACGCAGCGCCGGCTCTAGATTCCCGCTTTCGCGGGAATGACGATTGAGAGTGACGATTGAAGGGAGATACCGTCATGGCCAGGCTTGACCCGGCCATCTCCTGAACGCCGGGAGATCGCCGGGTCAAGCCCGGCGATGACGTGAAACAATGGGCGGATATGGGCGGATTCCACACCAGCGGGCCGCCCTTAGCATTAAAAAACTGGACGCCGCCTTGCACCCGATGTTAAGAAATTAAAACCCATATCGCGCGGCCGCATATTTAACGTCATGCGGCGCCCGGGCGCTGCAAAAGCATGCCGCCATCGACGTGGAGCCGTTAAATGGTCGCCTCGGTTCGCTCGCCCCATCTCGCGTCCGCCTTCTTCGACGCGGGGCCGCGGCGTTTCGGCTCAGCTCAGCCTCTCGCCGGGGCGTCGGACCGCGCCGGCATCCGCGTCTCGGTCTTTGACACCCTGGAGGACTGCGCCGAGCTTTGGAAGGCGGCCTTTGCCGATTGCGCCGGCTATGCGTTCCAGGCCTGTGCGTGGCATCGGGTCTGGCTGGAGACGATCGGCCGGGCCGAGCGGGTGTCGCCGTGCATCGTTCACATCGCTGACCGGTCCGGCCGCACCCTGATGCTGCTGCCGCTGGGGGTTTTTCGTCGGCGCGGTGTGCGCCTCCTCAAATTTCTCGGCGAGCCGGTCACGGATTACAACGGGCCGCTGATCGACGCCGATTTCGCCGCCCGGCTGGAGCCGCGCGACGTTCGCCGCCTGTGGTCGCTGATCCTGCGGCGCCTGCCGGCGGTGGATGTGGTGTGGCTGAAACGGATGCCGGAGACGATCGAGGGCGCCGTCAATCCGCTGATCGGGCTGCCCGGCGCCGTTCACAACGAAAACGCCCATGCCGCCCGCCTGCCCGCATCCCTGGCCGAGTTCAAGGCCTCGCACAGCAGCAAGCTGTTCAAGGACAACGCCCGCCTGTTGAAGCGGCTGGGCGAACTCGGCCCCGTCGCCTTCACCCTGGGGGCGGAAGGCGAAGAGGCGCGCGAGGTCACCGAGGTGATGGCGCGCCAGAAGGGCCGGCGCTGGCTCGAAAGCAGCGGCGTTGACCTGTTCGCGAAACCCGGCTACCGCGCCTTCTACGAGCAGCTCGCCAGCGGCCCTGACAAGATGACGGGGGTGCACGTCTCCGCCTTGCGCGTCGGCGACACCGTCGTCGCGAGCCACTGGGGCGTCGTGCATGGCGGCCGCTTTCTCTATCTGATGCCGGGATACGAGGCCGGCGCCTGGGCGCGCTATTCGTGCGGCCGTCTGTTGTTGCAGCAACTGGTCGAGTGGTGTCTGTCGCACCGGGTCGGCGTGTTCGACCTGACCGTCGGCGACGAGCCCTACAAGGCGCGCTGGGCCGACCACGTGCTTCGCCTCTACGAATACCTGGCGCCGCGGAGCCTCCGGGGCGCCCTGTTCGTCGCCTGGTGGCGCGGCCGCGAACGGTTGCGGGAATACCCGCAGCTGCGCCGCATCGCGCGCGGTCTCCGCGGCGGCCGCTGCGCCTCGCCATAGGCAGCCCCGCCCGCGGCCGCCGCCTCGGTTCGTCCTTGTCCCGCCGCCGGAGGTAGCGCGATGGCCGTCATCGACGAGATCAACCAGGGAGCCTTTCAGACACCCCTCGCGGTGAAGCTCTACGATAGCCCGGATTTTCGCCTGTTCGAGGCGGAGCGCGTGATCTTCGACCGCATTCGCGACGAGATCGCCGGCAAGCGGCTGCTCGACATCGGCATCGGCGGCGGCCGCACGACTCAGTCGACATCGACACGCAGATCCGCCAGCTGCTGGCGCACGGCTACCGCGACGTCGAAAGCCTTCGCCGAGACCGGCCAACGGGTCACCTCCGACGAGGAATCACACTGGATCAATTACCTCGCCCGCGCCGGCTGAGCAGCGGACCCGAATTTAATCGTCGTTCCCGCGAAAGCGGCTGTCACGAAATTGCTGTTTCAGTCCGAAAATGTTCCTCGTCCTGAGGAGAGCGCGAAGCGGTCGTCTCGAAGGACGCGGGTGCCCTTGGCCCCCCCGCTTCCGCAGGGTGACGGGAGAGTGCAATTCGATCGTAATGCGAAGTTCATGAGACTCCGCCCGGCATTGTCATCGTCATGACGGGGGAAGCCGGCATCCAGGGACGGGTGGGTCCCGGCCTGCGCCGGGACGACGAACGGGAAGCGTCGCGAGCTGGCCCCCCCTTCGTCACCCCGCGCGAAAGCGGGGGTCCCGAGGTGGGGTGACGGAGCGTTGGCTCCTCGATTCCCGCTTTCGCCGGAATGACGATCGGTGACTACGGCTGGTTTGCCAGGCAGAACGCTCGTTCGAACAGGCGCGCGTCGCGGCGGTTGCCGAATGTCACCTGCACCTCGGTGCGGCCTGAGGGCAGCACGAGGTGATCGAAGCCGACCGGCGTGATCCGGTTCGCGCCGAGCCAGGCGCAGAGTTCGCCCATGGTCTCGCTCGGCGAGCGCCCGGGCGGTCCCTCGAAAAACACGTGATGGTGCTCGAGGCGCATCCCCGGCGGCTCCCTCACGAAGCCGCCGGGGCGGGAGCAAGGTCTGCCGACAGCGGGCCTCGGGTCAGGAGCTTGTCGAAATAGGCGATGGTGCGCTTGAGGCCGGATTTGAGGGGGACGCGCGGCTCCCAGTTGAGGATGGCGCGGGCCTGCGCGATGTCGGGGCAGCGCTGGATCGGGTCGTCCACCGGCAAGGGGCGGTGCACGATCTTCGAGCGCGATCCGGTCAGCTCGACGACGAGATGCGCCAGTTCGGCGACCGGGGTTTCGACCGGGTTGCCGAGGTTCATCGGCCCGGTGATGTCGTCGGGCGCCGCCATCAGCCGCAGAAACCCCTCGACGAGGTCGTCGACATAACAGAAGGCGCGGGTCTGGGTGCCGTCGCCGTAGAGGGTGATCGGCTCGTTGCGCAAGGCCTGCACGATGAAGTTCGAGACGACGCGGCCGTCGTTCGGGTGCATGCGCGGCCCGTAGGTGTTGAAGA
>Ga0209810_1003494_pt1 | contig 16418 bp, 11 predicted proteins | sample Coa_R1_7_FD_187159 | JGI IMG/M metagenome (GOLD analysis project Ga0209810, IMG submission 187159) | Surface soil microbial communities from Centralia Pennsylvania, which are recovering from an underground coalmine fire - Coalmine... | ecosystem: Environmental > Terrestrial > Soil > Unclassified...
GTGTCGTGATGCGCCGGCAGCTCGGTCCCGCGCTGCGGATGCTGCTCGTCATGACCGTGCTCGTCGGCATCGCCTACCCGCTCGCGGTGACCGGCGTTGCGCAGGGGCTGTTCGCGCATCGGGCGAACGGCTCGCTCGTGAAGCGCGACGGGAAGGTCGTCGGGTCGACCCTCCTCGCGCAGTCCTTCACCGGCCCGCAGTGGTTCCACCCCCGACCGTCCGCCGCCGGTCCGAACGGGTACGACGGCGCGGCCAGTGGCGCGTCGAACCTCGGCCCGACCAACCCGACGTTGCTGCGCGACGTCGCCGCGCGCGTCGCGCAGTACCGGCGTGAGAACGGGCTGGCTCCGAACGTGGCCGTCCCTGTGGACGCGGTCACCTCGTCCGGCTCGGGACTCGACCCCGACATCTCGGTGGCGAACGCGCGGCTCCAGGCGCCCCGGGTCGCGCGTGCACGCGGGCTGCCCGTCGCGACGGTGCTCGCGCTCGTCGACCACCACACGGACGCGCGGCCATGGGGCTTCCTCGGCGAGCGGACCGTCAACGTGCTCGACCTGAACCTGGCGCTCGGCGACCTCCACGCACGGCTCCAGCCGTAGTCTTCGGTCATGGCGCGTGGCCGACTGCGCATCTACCTGGGTGCCGCGCCGGGCGTCGGGAAGACGTTCGCGATGCTCAACGAGGGCTGGCGGGGACGGGCCCGGGGCAAGGACGTCGTCGTCGCGTTCGTGGAGACGCACGGCCGCGAGAACACCGCCGCGCAGCTCCACGACCTCGAGGTCGTCCCGCGCCGCACGCTGTCGTACCGCGGGTCGACGCTCGAGGAGATGGACGTCGACGCCGTGCTCGCCCGCGCTCCGCAGCTCGCGCTCGTCGACGAGCTCGCGCACACGAACGTACCGGGTTCGCGCAACGAGAAGCGCTGGCAGGACGTCGAGGAGCTCCTCGAGGCCGGCATCGACGTCGTGACGACGGTGAACATCCAGCACCTCGAGTCCGTCAACGACGTCGTGGAGCAGATCACCGGCGTCCACCAGCACGAGACCGTTCCCGACGCGATCGTGCGCGCGGCCGAGCAGGTCGAGCTGGTCGACATGACGCCCGAGGCGATCCGCCGGCGCATGGCGCACGGCAACATCTACCCGCCGGAACGGGTCGACGCCGCGCTCGCGAACTACTTCCGTCCCGGCAACCTCGCCGCGCTGCGCGAGCTCGCGCTGCTGTGGGTCGCCGACAAGGTCGACGAGAACCTGCACCAGTACATGGCCGACCACGGCATCTCGAGCACGTGGGAGACGCGTGAGCGCGTCGTGGTGGCGCTGACCGGCGCGCCGGACGCCGACGTGCTCATCCGTCGGGCCGCGCGGATGGCGCGCCGGACGCGCGGCGACCTCCTCGGCGTGCACGTCCGGTCAACCGACGGGCTGGCCGGTCCACCCACCGACGCCATGCGCGTGCAGCGGGAGCTGCTGACGCAGCTGGGTGGGGAGTACCACGAGATCGCGAGCGACGACCCCGGCAGCGCGCTCGTGCAGTTCGCGCGCGCGGAGCACGCGACGCAGCTCGTCCTCGGCGCGAGCCGCCGGTCGCGCTGGCACGACCTCGTCCGCGGGTCGGTGATCAGCCGGGTGTTGCGCGACGCCGCGCAGATCGACGTCCACGTGATCTCCTACGCGGAGGAGGGTGTCGACGCCGTCGCCGGCACGCGTGGCGGTCACGTGCACTTCGCGCCGCTGTCGAAGCGACGCCGGATGGCGGGCTGGCTCTTCGCCGTCGCCGGTCCGCTGCTGCTCACGCTCGTGATGTCGCACCTACGCGGTGACCTCTCGCTGCCGACCGAGCTGCTGCTGTTCCTGTTCGTCGCGGTGACGGCCGCGGCGCTCGGCGGGTTCGGGCCCGCGCTCGTCGCGAGCGTCGGCGGCTTCGCGCTCGCGAACTGGTACTTCGCGCCGCCGCTGCACCGGTGGTCGATCGCCGAGGGCCAGAACGTCGCCGCGCTCCTCGTGTTCCTCGCGGTCGCGGGCGTGGTGAGCGCACTCGTCAGTGCCGCTGCCCGGCGGAGCGCCGAGGCGACGCGCGCGAAGGCCGAGGCCGCGACGCTCGCGCAACTGAGCGGCTCGCTGCTCGGTCAGCCCGATCCGCTCGCGCCGATGATGACCCAGCTCCGCTCGACGTTCGACGTGCAGGCGATCGCGGTGTTGCGCCGCCGCGGCGACGGGTGGGTCGTGGAGACCTCGGCGGGGGAGCCGGTCCCCGCGCGCCCGGAGGACGGCGAGCTCAGCGTCCCGCTCGACGAGCGCACCCAGCTCGTCTTCGTCGGTCCGGGGCTCGACGAGCAGGACCTCACGGTCCTCCTCGCGTTCACGAACCAGCTCGCGCTCGCGCTCGAGAGCCGTGAGCTGCGCGCCGAGGCCGCGATGGCGCGCGGGCTCGCGGAGGCGAACGAGCTCCGCACCGCGTTGCTGGCGGGCGTGTCGCACGACCTTCGCACGCCGCTCGCGTCGATCAAGGCGGCCGCGACGAGCCTGCTCCAGCGGGACGTCACCTGGACGCCCGAGGCGGTGCACGAGCTGCTGTCGACGATCGACGAGGAGGCCGACCGGCTCAACGCGCTCATCGGCAACCTGCTCGACATGAGTCGCATCCAGACGGGCTCGCTGCACCCGACGATGCGCGAGGTCGGGCTCGAGGAGATCGTCCCGCTCGCGCTCGACGGGCTCGGCGAGCGCGCCGACGACGTCGTCCTCGACGTGCCCGAGTCGTTGCCGCGCGTCGAGGTCGACGCGCAGCTCCTCGAACGCGCGGTGGCAAACGTCGTCGCGAACGCGCTGGCGTTCTCGCCGGCCGGCAAGCAGGTCCGCGTGGAGGCCGGCGCGGTCGGCGACCGGGTGGACGTACGCGTCGTGGACCGGGGCCCCGGCGTCCCGGTCGAGCAGCGCGAGCAGATGTTCCGGCCGTTCCAGCGCCTGGGCGACACGAACGCGAACGGCAACGGCGTGGGCCTGGGGCTCGCGGTGGCGCGTGGGTTCGTCGAGGCGATGGGCGGCCGCGTGAGCGTCGACGACACGCCCGGTGGTGGACTGACGGTCGTGATGAGCGTGAAGGCGGCGCCGTCGTGACACGCGTCCTCGTCGTCGACGACGAGCCCCAGATCCGGCGGGCACTCGGCATCAACCTTCGCGCGCGTGGCTACGAGGTCGACCTCGCGGAGAACGGCGAGGTCGCGCTCGACCTCGCTGCTCGCCACCATCCCGACGTCGTCGTGCTCGACCTCGGGCTGCCCGGGATCGACGGCGTCGACGTCATCCACGGTCTGCGCGGCTGGTCGACCGTCCCCGTCGTCGTGCTGTCGGTGCGCGACCGGGAGGCCGACAAGGTGGCCGCGCTCGACGCGGGTGCCGACGACTACGTCACGAAGCCGTTCGGCATGGACGAGCTGCTCGCGCGGCTGCGCGCCTCGCTCCGGCGTGGCGCGCGCGGCGAGGAGGCGATCACGGTCACGACGCCGGCGTTCGTCATCGACCTCGGCGCGAAGCGCGTGACCCGTGAGGGCGACGAGGTGCGGCTCACACCGACGGAGTGGCATCTCGTGGAGGTGCTGGTGCGCAACGCCGGGAAGCTCGTGAGCCAGCGCCAGCTGTTGCAAGAGGTGTGGGGCCCGCAGTACGGGACCGAGTCGAACTACCTGCGCGTGTTCATGGCCCAGGTCCGCCGGAAGCTCGAGCCCGAGCCGGCGCGGCCGCGGTACTTCATCACCGAGCCGGGCATGGGGTACCGGTTCGAACCGGCCGACAGCGCGTGAGCGGCGTCGTTCGCGTCGCGTCCGGCGCGTAACCGTTCGGGTGACGTCGAGCTCGGGTGCGAGACCGTCGCGGCGCGCGGCCGTCATCCCGGCGCGCCCATGAACGCCGCCTGACCGCCATCGCACGCTTCGCCCTCTGCCTGAGCGCTATCTGGCAGCTCCCGGGCCAGACGTAACACGCGGGACACACGGCAGATACGTGAGTGACACGCGACCTTCTTACGGTTCTCGCGTCCGGCAGCAGGCAGTGACCTCGGGGGGAGGATTCGGCGTGTCGAACACGAAGAAGCTCATCGCGCTGACGGTGATCACCTTCATCGCGCTGCTCATGGTGAGCCAGTTCGCGACCCACAAGGGAGACGCTGGTGGGAGCGCCACAGGCACCGCGCGCAACGTGGCGGCCGCGACGAACAACAAGATCACCGACACCAAGGTGCCGGTCACGCAGGTCGGCCTCAATCAACTTGCCAACCAGGCCGGTGAGCTGACCGTCGCGGTCAACTTCAGCTGGCTGCTGATCACCGGCTTCCTCGTGCTCTTCATGCAGGTCGGCTTCGCGTTCCTCGTCACAGGGCTGACACGCGCGAAAAACGCGGGGCACATGATGATGATGAACATCGCCGCGTTCGCGATCGCCCTGCTCGCGTACTACGCGGTCGGGTTCGCGTTCCAGTTCGGAGGCGTCGGGATCGGCGGCGTGGGAAACCTCGGCGGGCTCGGCGTCCTCAACAGCATGCTCGGGCACGGCCACGCCGGACTGATCGGATTGCACGGATTCTTCCTGCAGACCGGCGGAACCTACGACGTCGGCGCGCTCGCGTTCTTCCTGTTCCAGGTCGTGTTCATGGAGACCGCGGGCTACATCATCATCGGGGCGATCGCCGAGCGGATCAATTTCGCGACGTTCATCGTCGCCGAGGTCGCGATGGGGGCGATCATCTACCCGATCTACGGGATGTGGGTGTGGGGCGGCGGATGGCTGTCGCAGCTCGGTCACTCGCTGCACCTGGGGCACGGTGCCGTCGACTTCGCTGGCTCCGGAGTCGTCCACGCGACAGGCGGCTGGGCGGCGCTCGCGCTGGCGATGCTGCTCGGGCCGCGCATCGGCAAGTACAAGAAGGACGGAACACCGCGCGCCTTCCCGGGGCACAACCTCGGCTACGTCGTCATCGGTACCTTGGTGCTCGTGTTCGGGTGGATGGGCTTCAACCCGGGCTCGACGTTCGGCGCGACCGACCTTCGCATCAGCATCGTCGCGGTCAACACGCTTCTCTCGGCGTGCGCGGGCTTCGTCACCGCGATGGCCTGGACGGCGAGCCGGTACGGCAAGCCGGACATCTCGATGTCGTGCAACGGGATGCTCGCGGGTCTCGTCGCGATCACTGCCCCGTGCGCCTTCGTGGCGCCGTGGGCCGCGACGATGATCGGCCTCCTTGCTGGGTTCCTCGTCTGCTACAGCGTCGAGTTCATCGACCGGAAGCTGAAGATCGACGACCCCTGTGGCGCGATCTCCGTGCACGGCGTGTGCGGTGCCTGGGGCGTGCTCGCGCTGGGGCTGTTCGCGGACGGCAGCTACGGCAGCGGATGGAACGGTGTTGCCGGGAACGTGAAGGGTCTGTTCTACGGCAACCCGGGGCAGCTCGGTGCCCAGGTCATCGACGTCGCGATCGGCTTCATCTGGGCGTGGGGTCTGACATACCTCATCTTCAGTCTGCTCAAGCAGCGCAAGGCCATCCGGGTTCCGCGGGAGGTCGAGCTCGAAGGCCTCGACATGGCGGAGTTCGGAGCGCTCTGTTACCCCGACTTCGTGCTCGCCACGGAGTCGCCCGGCATCGGCGAGGACTACGACGAGGTTGACGTCGTCGGCGCCACGGCTTCCAGCACCGTCAAGCTTCCGGCCGACGGGTGAGGTGGCCGTCGCGCTGCAGCGGCCCCACCGGAGTGCGGCCGGCACACGAGCATCGGCACCCGTGGCCGAGGGCCCGATCGAGGGTCGCCACGGGCACGGGAGGGAGACAACGATGAAGCTGATCGTCGCAGTGGTGAAACCGCATCGCGTCGACGAGGTGCTCGCCGCCGTCCACGCGCTCGACGTCAGCGGCGTCACCGTGTCGGAGACGCGGGGTCACGGACGCCAGCGCGGGCACACCGAGGTCTACCGCGGCGCCGAGTACAGGGTGGACCTGGTCCCGAAGTCCAAGGTTGAGATCCTCGTCGACGACATCGACGTCGAGAAGCTGGTCGATGCCGTCGTGAAGGCGGCGCAGACCGGCAAGATCGGCGACGGCAAGGTGTGGATCGTGCCGGTCGAGGACGTGGTCCGTGTCAGAACCGAGGAGCGCGGGCTCGCGGCGATTCGCTGAGGACCGCCGGCGCCTGGTCGAAGACGAAGAGCTGCGGGGCCCGGCGTTCGGCCGGGCCTACGCAGCGCTGCTCGACGAGTGGCTCGCTTCCCTCCTGGGCGTGCAGGACGGCGTCGCGCTCGTCGCGTGCGGCGGGCTCGGGCGGGGGGAGGTCGCGCCTCAGAGCGATCTCGACGTTCTGCTGTTGCACGACCCGCGTATCGACGTCAGGCCGATCGCGGAGCGCATGTGGTACCCGGTCTGGGACGAGCAACTCACGCTCGACCACAGCGTCCGCACGCCGAAGGAGGCGGTCAGGGTCGCAGGCGAGGACCTGAAGACTGCGATGACACTGCTCGACGGGCGCGTCATCGCGGGGGACCGCGCGCTCGGGGAGGACACGCTCGCCGCGGTGCGCGTCGCGTGGGCGCACCGACGTGGACGCCGGCTCCCGGCGCTCGACGCGATCAGCGGGTCGCGACATCGCGACGTCGGTGATCTCGCATACCTGCTGGAGCCCGACCTGAAGCAGGCGAAGGGCGGCTTGCGTGATCTGAGTGTCATTCGCGCGGTCCGCCTTGCCGTCGGTGAGACGATCGACGACGCCGCGAGCCTCCACGCGTTCGAGGAGCTGTTCACCGCGCGAGTCGAGTTGCACCGGGCCACCGGTCGACGGGGCGAGCGCCTCTTCCTCGAGGTGCAGGACGAGGTCGCCGCGCGGGTCGGCCTCGACTCGGACGAGCTGATGACGCGCCTCGCTGGCGCGGCGCGCTCGATCGCGCGCACCTACGATGACGTATGGCGTAGGGCGCGCGCCCGGCTCGCCGGCCCGAAGTCGCGGAGGGCGCCCGGCGGCGATCGCGAGCTGGCGCTCGGCATCGTGATGCGCGACGGCGAGGTGGACATCTCCGCGGACGCGCCGCCGGCGGACATCACGCTTCTTCTCAACGTCGCCGAGGCGGCCGCGAGCGAGAACGCGCCGATCGCGCGACGTGCACTCGAATGGCTCGACCGACGGGTCGCGCCGGAGACGGGTCCGTGGCCCGGACAGGCGCGCGATGCGCTGGTCGCGCTCTTGGGGAGTGGAGAGCCCCTGGTCGACGTGTTCGAGACACTCGACGAGTACGACCTGCTGACCCGGATCCTGCCCGAGTGGCGCCGAGTACGGAGCCGGTCGCAACGGAACGCGTTCCACCGGTTCACCGTCGACCGTCATCTCACCGAGGCCGCGGTTCAGGCGGCCGCGTTCGTGCGGAACGTGAGCCGCCCCGACCTGCTGCTCGTCGGCGCGTGGCTGCACGACCTCGGCAAGGGGTCGGCGGGTGATCACACCGACGCAGGTGTCCGTCTGATGAGCGAGATCGCTCCGCGGATGGGCTTCGACGACGCGGACACCGACGTGCTCGTCTCGCTCGTCCGCAACCACCTCCTGTTGCCATCGATCGCGACGAGTCGCGATCTCGAGGACCCGGCCACCTTGCACGCGGTCGCGCGAGCAGTCGGGTCGTCGGAGGTGCTGTTCCTCCTCGCGGCGTTGACCCAGGCCGACTCGCTCGCGACCGGGCCGACCGCGTGGAGCGATTGGAAGGAGGAGCTCGTGCGCACGCTGGTGGAGCGCGTGCACGACCTGCTTGCCGGGCGCGAGGTGAGGATCGAGCCCGGGCCGTGGACGCCGGAGCAGGAGGCCCTCGTTCGTCAGGCCGGGGGTCGGCTGCTCGTCGAGCAGCGCGAAGGTGTCACGACGATCGTCGCGCCCGACCGCCCCGGCCTCCTCAGCGTCGTGGTCGGTGTGCTGACCGCCTCCGGGGGGGACGTCCGCAGCGCACATGCGGTGTCCGTGGACGGCGTCGCGGTTGACCGCATCTCGGCGGTGCCGTCGCGCCCGAGCGTCCCGATCGATTGGAACACGTTCGAACGCGACTTGGGAGCCGCGCTTGCAGGCGACGTGGCGCTCGACGACGCGGTGCTGCAGCGCTGGCTCGCGAGCCGTCGACGGCGCTCCGCTGCGCGCGCGACGTCGCCCGAGGTGATCGTCCACCCGGTGGAGATCGCATCGGACGCGCGCGTCGTCGAGGTCCGCGCCGAGGACACACTCGGGCTCCTCTACCGGATGACCCGCGTGATCGCCGGCCATGGGCTCGATATCGCCCAGGCGCGCGTCTCGACCCTCGGTCACGAGGTCGTCGACACGTTCTACGTCACGGAGCCGGGCGGCGGAACGCCCGACGAGGCTTCCGTGGACGAGCTTGCCGCCTCGCTGCGGAGCGTGCTCTCGGGCGAGGGCGCGCATGCCCATCACGGGAGCCCGGTGCCGAAGCACCGCTGACGGTCGCGCCGGCTCCGTGCGACACGCCCGTCATGGGTGTTCCGGTCGCGGACGGCGACGAACCCGGTGCGCTACTCGACCTCGGCGTCGACCTGGACGGCGTCCACCGAGACGACCGGGCTCGTGCCGGCCGTGGCCGCGCGCGACGTCTTGCGCTGGCGGCGGATCTCGAGCACGGGCGGGATCACCGAGATCAGGATGATCACCCCGATGATCGGCAGGAGGTAGTGGTCCACGTTCGGGATCGACTTGCCCAGGAAGTACCCGGCGACGCTGACGCCGGCGGCCCACAGCGCCGCGCCGATCACGTTGAAGATCGTGAAGGCGCCGAGGTCCATCTCGCCGATGCCGGCGAGCATCGGGACGAGCGTGCGCACGAACGGGACGAAGCGTCCGATGACCACGGTCTTGCCGCCGTAGCGGTCGAAGTAGTCCTTCGACTTGTCGACGTACTCCTGCTTGAAGATGCGTGAGTCGGGACGGTGGAAGAGGGAGGGGCCGAACCGCTTGCCGAGCCAGTACCCGGTCTGGGCCCCGAGGACCGCGCCGGCGAACGCGCCGCCGGCGATGAAGAAGATGTTGAGGCCGTACTTGTTCTGGGACGCGAGGAGGCCGGCGGTGAAGAGCAGCGAGTCACCGGGGAAGACGAGCCCGAGGAGAATGCCCGACTCGGCGTAGATCACGAGGATCAAGCCGATCGTCCCGAACGTCTCGATCAGGTATTTCGGATCGAGGAAGTGCATGGGGACGACAGGTTAGACGGACGCGGACCGTGGCGCTCCCGCCGCCGCCCCAACGAGCGGTAAAGAGCCTGCGCCACGCCCGGCTTGACACCGCGGGCAGCGCCGTGGCACCACGGATGGCCCGCTACGGTGACCGCGCCCGGCTGCCGATACGCGCCCCGGACGGCCCCTCCCGCCGCCGGCCACCGCATCCGGGACCCGAAAGGAGCAGTCCCCTTGCCCAAGCCGCTCGTCATCGTCGAATCGAGGGCGAAGGCCAAGACCATCGAGGGCTTCCTCGGTGGCGACTACGTCGTCATGGCGTGCTTCGGCCACATCCGCGACCTGCCGAAGAGCGGCCTCGCGGTCGACGTCGAGGACCACTTCACGCCGCACTACATCGTCCCGGACAAGAGCAAGCCGACCGTCAAGGCGCTCAAGGCCGCGCTGAAGGACGCGGACGAGCTGTACCTCGCGACGGACGAGGACCGCGAGGGCGAGGCCATCTCGTGGGAGCTGCTCGAGGTCCTCCAGCCGCGCGTCCCGGTCAAGCGGATGGTGTTCCACGAGATCACGCCGGCCGCGATCCGGGAGGCGATCGACGGGTGGCGGAGCCTCGACATGAAGCTCGTCGAGGCGCAGGAGGGCCGCCGCGTCCTCGACCGGCTCGTGGGCTACGAGCTGTCGCCGGTCCTGTGGCGCAAGGTCGGTCCCAAGCTGTCGGCGGGCCGGGTGCAGAGCGTCGCCACGCGCATGCTCGTCGAGCGCGAGCGCGCCCGGATGGCGTTCCGCCGCGCGGAGTATTGGGACCTCGACGGCGCGTTCCGCTCGCACGGCTCGCCGTTCGGTGCGCGGCTGTTCGAGCTCGACGACCGCCGGCTGGCGCGCAGCGGCGACTTCGACAGCGCGACCGGTGAGGTCGCGGCCGACCGCGACGTCGTCCGTCTCGACGAGGCCGCGGCTCGCGCGCTCGCGGGACGTCTCGACGGTTCGGAGTTCCGGGTCTCGTCGGTGGAGTCGACGAGCTTCACCGAGAAGCCGAAGGCGCCGTTCACGACGTCGTCGATGCAGCAGGAGGCGGGCCGCAAGCTGCGGTTCGGCTCGAAGCGCACGATGGACGTCGCCCAGGACCTGTACGAGCAGGGCTACATCACGTACATGCGGACGGACTCGACGACGCTGTCGAGCCAGGCGCTCACCGCGGCGCGCGCCAGCATCCGCGAGCTGTACGGCGAGGAGTACCTGCCGCCCGAGCCACGCGAGTACCGCGGACGCGTGAAGAACGCGCAGGAGGCGCACGAGGCGATCCGTCCCGCGGGTGAGCGCATCCGCACGCCCGACGAGGTGCGCGGCCAGATCCCGAGCGACCACCAGCGGCTGTACGAGCTGATCTGGATGCGCACGATCGCGTCGCAGATGACCGACGCGCGCGCCCGGCGTGTCACCGTGCGACTGGACGCGACGTCGACCGCCGGGGAGCGCGCGCGTTTCAGCGCGTCGGGCAAGACCTACGAGTTCCTCGGCTTCCGGCGCGCGTACGTCGAGGGCACCGACGAGACGGCGGCGGACACCGACGAGAGCGAGGCGACGTTGCCGTCCGTCGCGGAGGGTGAGGTCGTCGCGTGCGACGGTCTCACGCCGAGCGGCCACACGACGCAGCCGCCCGCGCGTTTCACCGAGGCGAGCCTCGTCAAGGAGCTCGAGGAGCGCGGCATCGGCCGTCCGTCGACGTACGCGGCCGTCATCGAGACGATCCAGAACCGCGGCTACGCGTGGAGGAAGGGCAACGCGCTGGTCCCGTCGTGGGTCGCGTTCGCCAAGATCCAGCTCCTCGAGCAGCACTTCGCGCACCTCGTCGACTACGGGTTCACCGCGACGATGGAGGAGGCGCTCGACGTCATCGCGCGCGGTGAGGGCGAGGCCGAGAAGTGGTTGCACTCCTTCTATTACGGGAACGGGCAGGCCGGGCTGCGCGAGCTCGTCGCCGACGAGCACCTCGCGACGATCGATCCGCGCGAGGTCAACACCGTGCACCTCGGCCCCGAGTTCGACGACGCCGGGATCGTGCTGCGCGTCGGGAGGTACGGGCCGTACCTGTCGCGTGGTGAGCAGACCGCACCCGTTCCCGAGGACGTCGCGCCCGACGAGCTCACGGTCGACGACGCGCAGGCGCGTCTCGAGCGCGGTCGCGACCAGGGCCGTGAGCTCGGCACCGATCCCGCGACGGGACTGCCCGTCATCGTGCGGGACGGCCGGTACGGGCCGTACGTGCAGCTGGGCGAGCCCGTCGACGGATCGAAGGAGAAGCCCCGCACCGCGTCGCTGTTCAAGACGATGACCGTCGAGCGGGTGACGCTCGACGACGCCCTGCAGCTGCTGTCGCTGCCGCGCGTCGTCGGCGTCGACGACGACGGCACGGAGATCACCGCGCAGAACGGTCGCTACGGCCCGTATCTCAAGAAGGGCAGCGAGACGCGCAGCCTCGACAACGAGGAGCAGATCTTCACCGTCACGAAGCAGCAGGCCGACGCGCTGTTCGCGCAGCCGAAGCGACGCGGCCGCCAGGCGAAGGCACCGATCGCGGAGCTGGGCGAGCGCCCGGGTACCGGCGCGCCCGTCCGCATCCTCGACGGTCGCTACGGCCCGTACGCGACCGACGGGACGACGAACGCGTCGCTGCCACGCGGCACGGACCCCGCGACCGTCACGCTCCAGGACGCGGTCGCGCTGCTCGAGGCGCGCGAGGAGGCGGGCCCGAGCCGCCGGCCCGCGAAGAAGAAGACGCCGGCCAAGAAGAAGGCGCCCGCGAAGAAGAAGGCCGCGGCCGCGTCGAAGACCGCGGCCAAGAAGACGGCCAAGCCCGCCAAGAAGGCCGCCGCGAAGAAGAGCCCGGCCGCCGAGTAGCCGCGCCGACACCACGCGCGGCGGGCACCACGGCGCCACCTAGGCTGGCCCGCGGTGAGCGCCGAGCATGCGCCGTTCATCCCGCCTGCTCACGGTGAGCAGGCCCTGCCGTCGTCGACGTGGCGGGTGTTCGGGTCGCGTGCGTACTTCAAGCTCTGGCTCGCGCAGGTCGGCTCGAGCCTGGGCGACTGGATCGGCCTGATCGCGATCCTCGCGATCGCGGCGCGTGTCTCGAACAACTCGGGAACGGCCGTCGGCCTCGTCATGGTCGCCCGCATGGTGCCGGGGTTCTTCCTGGCCACGGTCGGCGGCGTCCTCGTCGACCGGTGGGATCGCCGGAAGGTGATGGTGTGGTGCGACGTCGGGCGCGCCGCGCTGCTCGCGGTGCTGCCGTTCGTCGACACGCTGCTCGGCCTGATCCTCGTGTCGCTGCTGATGGAGATCCTGACGCTGCTGTGGGGTCCGGCGAAGGACGCGTCGGTGCCGCACCTCGTCGAGGGCAGGCAGCTGTCGTCGGCGAACTCGCTGTCGCTCGCGGCTGCGTACGGGACGTTCCCGGTCGGGTCGCTGATCTTCTCGTTGCTGGCCGTGCTGGCGAAGTGGCTCGGGCACTTCGGGCCGTTCTCCGCGCTCAAGGTCGACCGCGAGGTGCTCGCGCTGTGGGTCGACGGCCTGACGTTCCTGATCTCCGCGTACATCGTCTTCCGTCTGCCGATCCCGCACATCGACCGTCACAAGGGGCAGCGGATCGACTGGTCGCAGTCGGTCCGCGACATCGTCGAGGGGATGCGGTTCATCGCGTCGCACCCGATCGTGCGCGGCGTCCTCATCGGTCTGGGCGCGGGGCTGATCGGCGGGGGTGCGATGATCCCGCTCGGGCCGGTGTTCGCGAAGGTCGTGCTCGGCGGCAGCAGCGCGACGTTCGGCTTCCTCATGACCGCGCTCGGCATGGGTGCGGCCGCGGGCGTGTTCACGTTGCTCGCGGTGCAGCGGCGGCTGCCGCGTGAGTCGCTCTTCGCGTACGCGGTCATGGGTGTGGGCGCGGCACTCATCGCGGCGGTGTCGTCCTCGACGTTGTGGCTCGCGGCGCCGCTGATCGCGCTGGTCGGCGCGTTCTCGGGTGCCGCGTACGTCTCCGGGTTCACCGTGTTGCAGGAGAACGTGGCCGACGAGCTGCGCGGGCGGACGTTCGCCACGCTGTACACCGTCATCCGCCTCTGTCTGCTGCTGTCGCTCACCGTGTCGCCGTTGTTCTCGGATCTGTTCGACTGGCTCTCGAAGCTGGTGTTCGGGCACCGCTCGGTGTCGGTCGCGGGCGCGTCGTACGGGTTGCAGGGCGTGCGGATCGCCTTGTGGCTCGGCGGCGCGATCTGCATCGCCGCGGGCTGGCTGTCACGCCGCGAGGTCCGCCGCGCGCGTGAGCGAGGGGCGACGGCGTGAGCGACCGCGGCCGGTTCGTCGTCCTCGAGGGCGGCGAGGCGTCGGGCAAGAGCACGCAGGCCCGGCTCCTCGCGCACCACTGGCGCGCGGCAGGACGGCGTGTCGATCTCACCTTCGAGCCCGGCGCGACGCCGCTCGGGAAGGATCTCCGCCGGCTCCTGCTCGACACGGCCGATCCGGTCGACCCGCTCGCGGAGCTCCTCCTGCTCGTGGCGGACCGCGCCGAGCACGTCGCACGCGTCGTGCGACCGGCGCTGGATGCCGGTGTGGACGTCGTGTGCGACCGGTACGTCCCGTCGTCGCTCGTGTACCAGGGGCTGGTGCGTGGCGTCGGCCTCGAGGTGGTCGAGCGCGTGAACGCGGGGTTCCCGCGCCCCGACGTCGTCGTCGTGCTCGACGTCTCGGACGCGGTCGCGGTGGCGCGTCGCGGTGTCCCGTCGGACCGCATCGAGCGCGAGGGCGAGGAGTTCCACGCGCGCGTGCGCGCGGGGTACCGCACGCTCGCGTCCGAGCGGGGGTGGCTCGTGGTCGACGGGGACGGCGCTCCGGACGACGTGGCACGGCGGGTCGCCCAGGTCGTCGAGGCGAACCTGGCCCGGTAGGGTCGTCAGCCGATGTGGGAACGGATCACCGGGCAGGACCGCGCGGTCGCGCTCCTGCAACGCGCGGCGCGGCGCCCGGTCCATGCGTATCTCCTCGTCGGGCCGCGCGGCTCGGGCGTGGACGACGCGGCGCGGTGCTTCGCGGCGACGATGCTCGCGCCGGACGGCGACGATCGGGTCGAGCGTCTCGTGCTACGGGGGATGCATCCGGACGTCGTGGAGGTCGAGCCCGAGCGGACGGTCATCAGCGTGCAGCAGGTGCGCGACGAGATCGTGGTCGAGGCGGCGCGCGCGCCCGTCGAGGGCGACCACAAGGTGATCATCGTGTTCGAGGCGGACCGGTTGAGCGACGAGTCCGCCAACGCGCTGCTGAAGACGCTCGAGGAACCGCCGCCCCACGCGCACTTCGTGCTCGTGACCGACACGCCCGACGAGCTGCTCGAGACGGTGCGGTCGCGGTCCCAGCGGGTCGACTTCGCCGCGCTCGACGCGCACGCGATCACCGACGCGTTGACGGGTGAGGGCTTCGACGCGCAGACCGTTGCGCTCGCCGTTCCGCTCGCGGGCGGGCAGCTCGGTCGCGCGCGCGACCTCGCGGGACGGCTCGGACCGTTGCGGCTCGCGTTCGTCGAGGCCGCCGCGCAGCTCGACGGGACGGCCGGCATCGCCGTGCGCCTCGCCGAGGGGCTCGCCGCCGCGGTGCAGGACGCGCTCGCGGTGCGGAAGGCGGAGCACGAGCGCGAGGCCGAGGAGCTCGACCGCGACATCGAGCAGCGTGGCTATCCAGATCGGGCCGCGACCCGTTTGCGCCGGAAGCTCGCGGAGCGCCACGCGCGCCACGAGCGCTTCGAGCGCCGTCAGCTGCTCGTCGAGGGGTTCACCGCGCTCGAGTCGGTCTACCGGGACGCGCTCGCCGCGCCCGCGCCGCCGCTCAACGTCGACCGTGAACCGCTCGTCGTCGCACCGGGCGCGGCGGCGGCCGCGCTCGACCGGTGCCGCGAGGCGCGCGAGGCGTTCGAGTTCAACCCGAACGAGGGCCTGCTCCTCGAGTGGCTGCTGCTCCACCTCCCGGCACCGCGAGGCGCCTCCACGCTTTCGGCTCCGCCAGCCTCGCTGTCCGAGGTCTGAGGAGCACAAAGCGTTCAGGGCCCCGCGGGCCCGTCGGTAGACTGCGGGATCCTTCGCCGGGATAGCTCAGTCGGTAGAGCAGCTCACTCGTAATGAGCAGGTCAGGAGTTCGAGTCTCCTTCCCGGCTCCACCAGCAGGTTCGCAGTGGTGTCGTTCGAGGGACGGCGCGCCGGCGTGTGCTTCACGCGCGTGCGGCCGAGCACGGTTCGGCTGTGGTGAGCGCGGGTCGCAATCGCCTGATGCCGGCGCGGATGCGGGTCTTCGCGGTCTCGAGCGGAATGCCTTCGCGCGCGGCGATGTCGCGTGCGCTGCAGCCCCACACCCGCGCGAGCAGCACGGCGCGGCGCTGCTCCTCCGGTAGCTCTGACAGCGCGGCGTAGACGCGCGCGACGTCATCGCGTGGAGCGCATCCCTCGACCTGGTCGCGTCCCGATGTCGTTTGTGCCTCGAGGCCGACGTCTGCCGTCGCGACCGCGTCCGGGCGGCTCGCGCAAACCGCATCGATCGCCAGGCTGCGCGTGATGCTGAGGAGCCACGCCGCGACGCTGCCGCGTCGCGCGTCGAACCCGTCGGCGTGCCGCCACGCCCGGACGAAGGCCTTCTGGGCGACACCCTCGGCCGCGCGCACATCGCCGACGATGCTCAGCGCGAGGCCGAACACCCGGCGTTGGAACCGTCGAACGAAGGCGGATGCGGCGTCCGGCTCCGACGCCGCGAGGCCCGCCACGAGGTCCTCGTCGGGACGTTCCGCCGGCCTCGACCTCTTGACCCGACCCGCCATGCCGTCACCATTTCCGGACACCGTGTATCGTTACACGAACATCGTAAACCAGCTGATAAGATTACGCAACAGCCCGTAATGGTTTTCAGCAGTTCGCCGTACCGAGGAGCCACCGTGTCCGGAAGCGACGCCGCGCCGTCCGAGGCCGCCGACAGCCGTCGCGGGCCCGGGCGTCCCCGGGACGCCCGTCACGACGAGGCGATCCTGACGGCGGCGCGCGAGCTCCTCCAAGAGCAGGGCTACGGCCCGCTCACGATCGAGGCCGTCGCCAGCCGCGCCGGCGTGGGTCGCCCGACGATCTACCGGCGTTGGCCGTCCAAGCCGGCACTCGTCGTCACCGCTCTCATCCAATCCGCGCGCCTCGCGGTGC
>Ga0209810_1003500_pt1 | contig 16390 bp, 14 predicted proteins | sample Coa_R1_7_FD_187159 | JGI IMG/M metagenome (GOLD analysis project Ga0209810, IMG submission 187159) | Surface soil microbial communities from Centralia Pennsylvania, which are recovering from an underground coalmine fire - Coalmine... | ecosystem: Environmental > Terrestrial > Soil > Unclassified...
CATCCGAACTGTGTGCGTTCGCGGCGTTCTTCCTCGGGCAACTGGTCCTGCGCCGCCAGCATTTGGACGTGAGCGTGACCGCACCACACGTGCTGCGCGCGATCACCTTCGCAGGCCTCTACATGGCCGTGGTGACGATGGTCGGCTTCGGCCTCGGCGCGCTCATCCGCCACACCGCCGGCGCCATGGCCGCCATGTTCGCACTCGTCTTCCTCACCTACCCGGCCGCACGCGCCTTCGAAGGGTCCAGCTACCTTCCCGACCACCTGACCCTGGCGGATGCCGCTACCGCGCTGGCCACCATCGCGCCGCCTACCGGCCCACACGCACAACGGATCCCGTCGTTCGGATTCGCCTGCTTCGACCTCGTGCTCTACCTGGTCGCATTTCTCGGTCTTGGCGCGGCGCGCGCCCTGCGCGACGCGTAGCGGGCTATCGAACAGGACTGAAAGGCGACAGATCTGCGATGGCTCGACCGCAGCGCACCTAGCCTGGCCTCAAGCGGCGTAGCCGCCTGCGAAAGGAGGCCCGTTGCACGTCATCACCGTCATACCGGGCGACGGTATCGGCCCAGAGGTCATCGATTCCGCGCTTGAGTTGCTCGACGCGCTGGATGTCGACTTGTCGTTCGACATTCTTGACCACGTCAATGCGGCGCGTTACCGCCGCGAAGGCTGCGCCTTAAGCGATGCGGACGTAGCGCGAGTCGCGGCGAGCGACGGGCTGCTGCTGGGAGCTGTCGGCACGCCGGAGCTTGAAGACACTGATTACGTGCGCAGCGTACTGCTGCGGTTGCGCGGCGACTTCGACCTTTACGCCAACTACCGGCCGGTCAGGCTGTGGCACGACCGACTAAGCCCGCTTCGGGACGCCGCGCGCCGTGCGATCGATTGTGTGATCGTCCGCGAGAACACCGAAGGGCTCTACAGCGGCGTCGGCGGCAACTTGCGTGCTTCATCGCGCATGGAGGTCGCCATAGACGCCGACATCAACACCTGGCACGGTGTCTCCCGGATCATGGACTTCGCCTACCAAACCGCGCGCCGCGAGGTGTGCCTCGTGGACAAGGCGAATGCGGTACGGGCCGGCGGCCGGCTTTGGCAGCAGTGTCAGCGGACCTGCGCGCAGCAGCACCCTGAGATCTCATCGACGCACCTTTACGTCGATGCCGCCGCGATGAACCTGGTCACGGATCCCAGCGCCTTCGACGTCATCGTGACCAGCAATTCGTACGGGGACATCCTGAGCGATCTGGCCGCCGCGCTCGCCGGCGGCATCGGGCTGGCCCCTTCGGCGAGCCTCAACCCGGCGACGAATTTCGGGCTCTACGAACCGGTGCACGGATCGGCGCCGGACCTGGCGGGAAAAGCCGTCGCGAACCCGCTCGCCTGCTTGCTCACGGCGGCGCTGCTGCTGCGCGGCCTGGGGTTGGCGGCGCCGGCGGACGCGACCGAGGCGGCGGTGGCCGGGGCGATCGCGGCCGGGCGCGTCACCCCGGACCTGGGCGGCACACTGAGCACTCGCGAGGTCACGAGCGCGGTTCTCGCGGGGCTGGGGTAAGAGCGCTGCGGCGGGTGCGACGTCCCGTTGCTGCGCCGCGGCGGCCGTGCGCTCAAGGCGACGGGTAACCCATCTCCGGCGAGGTGGAACTGGTACGCACCACCTCGGCGATACTCAGCTCGAAGAACTCATACCACTGGGTCCGGCCGAGTTCCTTCGCGTCCTGATGCTCCGGGTCGTTGCGCCACTGCTCCAGCGTCTCGGGGTTGCGCCACCAGACCAGGGCCAGGCGTTCGCCGTCTTCGGCCGTGTACTTCTTGAGCTGGACCAGGTCGTCGCCTGCCATCTCGCGCACCCGCTTCGCGAGGCGCTCCTCAGTCTCGTCATACTCCGCGTCGACCTGATCGGAGAAACGCGAGCGGAAAACGACCAGAATCACTGCATACTCCTCGGGATTCGCGGCGCCCGCACGCGGGCCGTCACAGTCACGGTTGCGGTCACACTGCGGCGCGGTGCGATACCTGGGCCCATTCGCGCAGCCGGCCGTCGGGAATGTCGGTCGCGGCGGCAAGGCCGTGCCGGTCGACGATGGAGGCCGCCAGATCGCGCAGGTCGCGCTCCTCGGCGAGCGCCGAGCTGAAGCTCTCCTGGCTGAACGCGCAGCGCTCGTACAGCGGGGCGAAGCGGTTTGGCATGAGGTTCACCAACCGCTGGACGATCGCCTCCTCGGCCTGCTGCCGCGGATCCGGCAGCCGGGACATGGTGCGGTAGTGCTCGTACGAGATTTCCGCGATCGCGTCGCCGTCGGCCCGGCGGGTCCGCTCGTACTCGGCGAACGCGGCCGCCCAGTCCCGTTCTCGATCGAGACAGGACACCATTGTGCGCACGTCCTCGAACGCGCTGTTCATGCCCTGACCCATGAACGGAGCCATGGCGTGGCAGGCGTCGCCGATCAGGGCCGCGCTGCCGTCGTGGACCCAGCGGTCGCAACGCGTGAGCCGGACGGCGCAGATCGGCTTGGTCTCCAGTTGGGCCGCTAGGTCCGGGATGGCGCCGGCCAGGCCGGGAAAGCACCGCGCGAACTGCTCGGCCAGGGCTCGGCCACCGACCGCCGCGGCGTACGACGGAGCCGGCCCCTGCCTGCGGAAGAACACTGAGCCGGCGAACAGGTCGCTGGAGACCAGCGGGAACGCCCCGAACAGCGCGTCCCCGGCCGGCCAGTAGTGCATCAGGCCCCGGTCGCACCGCGGCAGCCTCAGCACCATCTCCTGATACGCCAAGTCCAAGGTGCCGACGTACGCACGGGCTCCACGCGATACCAGCGCGGCGCGCACGACGGAGTGCACCCCATCGCAGCCAACGATGTGGTTGTAGCTGAGCCATCGTTGCGAGTCGCCCTCGCCCACCAGCAGAGCGGGCCGGTCCAGGTCCACCTGGCGCACCGGAAGCTCGAAGTGCAACCGCACGCCGGGCTCGGCCTGCGCCGCGTCGAGCAACAGCCGGTGCAGCCGCTCCCGTTCCACCGCCCAGATCGGGGTGTTGTACCGGCTGTACGGCGTGGTCACCGTGTCGCCTGAGGGCAGGTGCCCGCAGCGTCCGGCGAGCGGCACACAGATCCGGCGCACGCGCGGCTCGAGACCCAGTTCGCGCAGCACGCGCCAGCCGCGGTCGGAGAGGATCACCATGAGCGAGCGGCCCACGCGCGCGGGATCGCGCCGCGGGTCGCGGCGCCGCTCCAGCACGGTGACCCGGCCGAAGCGACGCGCGAGGTAGATCGCGGCCACCGGACCGGCCAGGCCGGCCCCGACGATGGCGATGTCCCCGCCCGCCCCTGCCCGGGGCGGGCCCGAATCCTGCATCTCTGCTCCTCGTCACGAACCCGACAGATGTCGGATGACAGATCTCGAAGATGTCGACTGCGCCCGGAGACCGGCCGCCGGGCCGGCTCGTGGCCGGGCGCCTACCAGGCGACGGGCAGCTCGCGCACGCCATATGCCACTCCGTCGTGCTTGAACTGCACTTGCTCGAAGGGAATGGCGAGGCGAAGGCTCGGAATGCGGCGATACAGCGTGCCGTACACGACCTGCAGCTCCAGCGTGGCCAGCGGCCGGCCGAGGCAGTGGTGCGGGCCGTACCCGAAGGCCAGGTGGTGCTGGGCGTCGCGGCCGATGTCCAGCCGGTCGGGGTCGGGGAAGTTGTCCGGGTCGCGATTGGCCAGCTCGCTCGCCAGGATGATGCCCTCGCCGGCCCGGATCGTCGTGCCCTCCACGGTGATGTCCGCGAGCGCGACGCGCCGCCGGCCGGAGTGCGAGATGTTCAGGTAACGCAGCAGCTCCTCGACGGCGCTGTTCACCAACGCCTGGTCTTCGGTGTTGCGCAGCCGCTCGAGCTGGTCCGGGTGCCTCAGCAGGGCGAGCGTGCCGAGGGCGATCATGTTTCCGGTGGTCTCCAGGCCGGCCACCAGAAGCGTGACGGAGATGTACGAAAGCTGTTCCTCGGTCAGTGCCCCGGTGCGCACCTGACTCTCGATCACGGAGGAGATCAGGCCGTCGGCGGGCTGGGCCTTCTGCCGCTCGATCAGTTCCCGAAGATACGCGCGCAGCGCCTCCTGCGCGCCGACCACGGTTTCCGGGGAGCTGTCCCGGTGGAGCATCAGCGTGGTCTGCTCCTGGAAGAACTTGTGGTCGGCGTACGGGACGCCGAGCATCCGGCAGATGACCTGGGTCGAGGTGGGGAACGCGAACCGGCTGACCAGGTCCGCCGGGTTGGGGCCGGCCAGCAGATCGTCGATCAGGTCGTTGACGATGTCGGTGACGTCGCCGCGCAGCGCCGCTATGTTCCGGATCGCGAACGGCTGCGAGACCATCCGGCGCTGCCGGGCGTGTTCCGGGTCGTCCATCGCGACGAATGAGCGCCCGTCCTTGCGGCGCTCCCGGCTGCCCTCGTCGAAGTGCGGGTATCCCGGGATCGTCGAGTCGGCGCTGACCCGCGGATCAACCAGGAGCCGGCGCCCGAGCTCGTAGCCGGTGACCAGCCACGGCGTGCTGCCGTCCCACAGTTCGACTCGCGTCAGGCCGTCCAGCTCGCGCATGCGCGGCGCCGGGTCGAAGGGGCAGGCCGCGTCCTTGCGGATCGGGAAGCGGACCAGCTGCTCTGACACGCAAATCACTACCTTTCTTGCCGCGCCGAGCCGGCGGCGCGGCTATTCGCGGATGGCTTGGGCGATTTCGCGCAGGTTGCCCGCCGCCAGGACGGTGCGGATCGGCAGGCGCACCCCGAGCTCTTCGCGCACCGAGCTGATCAGCCGCGCCGCGAGCAGGGAGTTGCCGCCGAGCTCGAAGAAGTTCGCGTCGAGGTCGACCGTCGGCAATCCGAGCAGCGCGGCGACCCGGTCGCGCAGCACCGTGGCGGGAAGATCGGCGGAGCCGGGGATCGCGGCAGCGGAAGGCGCGGCTTCGGCGGCCGGAGCCGGCGTGCGCGTGGACGCGCCTGCCTGGGCGAGCGCCGCCCGGTCGATCTTCCCGTTGGGCTGCGTGGGGAAGCGGTCCAGCACCTCGATGCGGGCCGGGACCATGTATTCGGGCAGTGCCGCGGCCAGTTCCGCCCGCAGTCGGCCGCTGTCGAGGGTGCAGCCCGGCCGGGCGGTCACATACGCGACGAGCCGCGCGTCGGCCAACTCCCCCGCCACGATCGCCGCGGCCAGGTCCACTTCCGGCTGAGCGGCCAGCCGGGCTTCTATTTCGCCGAGTTCGACGCGGAAGCCGCGCAGCTTGACCTGCCCGTCGATCCGCCCGGCGAAATGCAGCCTGCCGTCCGGCCCGCGCCGGCCGCGATCGCCGGAGCGGTACATCCTGCTGCCGGGCGGCCCCGAGGGGTCGGGCAGGAACCGCGCGGCAGTCAAGCCCGGCCGGTTGACGTAGCCGCGCGCCAGACCGCTTCCGGCGAGATACAGCTCGCCCTCCTCGCCGTCCGGCACCGGCCGCAGGTCCTCATCCAGGATCAGGACCCGGGCGCCGATCCAGGGCAGGCCGATGTCGACGCCGTCCGCCTCGGTGATCGGCCCGGCGATGGTCGAGCCGACGGTCACCTCGGTGGGCCCGTAGCCGTTGAACATCCGGCGGCCCAGCGCCCACTTGCGCAGCAGGGCCGGAGTGCAGGCGTCGCCGGTGGACATGACGGTCCCGCCGAGAAGGACGCCCTCGCTGTCGGTGATGCTGAGCGCGGCCGGCGGAAGCACCGCGTGGTCGATCTCGTACTTGGCCAGGGTCTCGCGCAGCGGGTCGCCGGGCAGCAGGTCCTCGTCGTCGGCCATCACCAGCACGGCTCCGTGCAGCAGCGCGAGGGTGACGTCCCAGAATCCCGCGTCGAAACTGATCGAGGCCCACTGCAGCACCCGGTCGCCGGGCGCCACCTCGAAGCGATCGGCCTGAGTGGCGACCAGGTCGGCCACGCCCTCCTGGGAGACCGCCACGCCCTTCGGCGTCCCGGTCGAGCCGGAGGTGTAGATCACGTACATCAGGTGTCGGTCCGTCAGGGGCTCGAGGCGCTCCGACTGCGCCAGGTCCGCCCCGCTCAGCGCGGCGTACTGCGCCGAGTCCAGGTCGACCTCGTCGAGCTGCACGCCGGGCACGCTCGCGCCGCCGTCGGCGGCCCGCACCAGCAGGACCGGCGCGGCGTCCGCCACCATGAACGCCTTGCGGGCGGCCGGATAGCGCGGATCGAGCGGGAGATACGCTCCGCCCGCCTTGAGTATCGCCAACAGCGCCACCACGAGTTCCGCGGAGCGCGGTACGGCCAGCGCCACCAGGCGATCGGGTCCGACGCCGCGCTGCACGAGCAGCCGCGCGAGCTGATTGGCCCGCCGGTTGAGCTCGCCGTAGCTGAGCGTCATGTCCTTGTACTGCACCGCGGGCGCGTCCGGGTTGTCCGCGGCGACCGCCTCGAACAATCCCGGAACCGTGCGCAGCGGTGCGCATCCCGCGGTCATCGGTCCCCGCCGAGCGCCGGCCGGACCTCGGCGGCGAACAGCTTCAGGCTGCGCTGCATCTCCTCCAGCGACTGCTGGCCGCAGTCGACCTGGAACAGCACGATGTCCGTGCCCAGCTCCCGCTCGATCTGGCGCAGCTGCTCGGCCGCGTTCCGGGGCGATCCGATCACGGCCAGCCCGGCCTTTTCGCTCGGGCCGGAGCGGTGCTTGTCGACCACCGCCTCGCGGTAGCCCTGGTACGAGGTCGAGGTCCGGTTCTGCCAGGAGGCCGCTGCCGCGCCGAACACGTCCCAGTGCCGCCGCGTCGCCGCGGTGCCGCGCTCTATGGCCTCTTCGTCCGAGTCGGCGAGGTACATCGCGACGCTGATGGCCACGCGCGGTTCGCGGCCGCGGTTACCCGGCGCGGCGCGGAAGCGGTCGCGGTAGAGTTCGATCATCTCCTTGACCTGGCCCACCTGCTCGCGGCTCGGGGCCGACGCGATCAGCAGGTTGAAGCCCGAGTCGCCGATCCACTCGAAGCTGGACCTGGTGAGCAGGGCCGCCGCCCACACCGGCGGGTGCGGCTGCTGAGTCGGGCGCGGGAAGGAGTTCGCACCCTGATACCGGAAGTACGGGGTGTCCTCGGCGACGTCGGTCTCGGTCCACAGCCGCACCACCGCCTCCACGGTCGCCCGGAAGCGGTCCTTGCTGCTGTCCATGTCGATGCCGAAGGAGTCGAACTCGTAAGGGAGGAAAGCGCGCGCGAAGCCGACGTCCAGGCGCCCCCCGCTCAACGCGTCGAGCTGTGCTGTCCTGGCGGCCAGCTGGATCGGGTGATGGAAGGAGGCCTGGATGCCGCCCGTCATCAACCGCACCCGGCGGGTGCGCGCGGCCACGGCCGACAGGAACGCGAGCGGGTCGGGGCAGTAGCCCCCGTAGGCGTTGAGGTAGTGCTCCGTCATCTTGACGTACTCAAGCCCAAGGTCCTCGGTCAGTCCTGCCACTTCCAGCAGGTCGGCGTAGTAGTGCTCGGCGCTGCGCTGCTCCGGCGCCAGGTCGGGCAGCAGCGAGATTCCGTAATGCGTCATCTCGGCCTCTCTGTATCCGTGTGAGATGCGGGGCCGCGGGCGGCGACGCGGGTCACGCGCGCGCAGCCGGGCCGGTCCAGCGACCAGTACTCGTGCATTCCGTAGACCAGCGGTCGTCGCGGCAGCGAGGCCGCGGCGGTCACCGAGTAGACCTCGCCGAAGACGACGACGTGGTCGGCGATCTCGACCGAGCCCGCGACCCGGCAGTCCGCGATCGTGTGCGCGTCCCGGTCCAGGTGCGGACCGCCGCTGCCGGGGTGCGCGCTCCACGGCACCTGCTCGAAGCAGTCCGGGCGGCGGGTCGCGAACAGCTCGGCCACGTGCTTGGCCTGCTCGTCCAGCAGATTCAGCGCGAAGCTGCGCGTCCCGGTGAGTGCGGCCAGGGTGCGGCTGGACCGCTGGATGCACACCAGCAGCGTCGGCGGGTCGGCTGACACGCTGGACACCGCGGTGCAGGTCATTCCGTACAACAGGCCGTCCGCGGCGGCGACGGTGACCACGGTCACGCCGGCCGGAAAGCCCGACATCAGCGTCTTGAACTCGTCGGCGGACACCGTGCGCGCGGCCGCGGGACCGGTGCCCGCGGCCGCGGCGGAAACCGCGGCCGCCGGGCCACTCAGTGCGGTGGGGAAGGACACGCGAGCACCTCCCGTGTCATGGGGCGGGGACAAGACGGCCGTCGGCGGCCCCGTTGCGCCTGGCGGCCTGGTCCGCGAGGTACTCGTACTGGCCGGGAAGGCGCTCGCTCAGGGCGGCGGCCTGGGCGCGCACCCGCTGGAACTCGCGCCGCGCCGGCGTGGGGTCCAACCGGCCGAGTACCGGCAGCGGCCGGATCGGCAGCCCGCCGAGGCCGAGGATCATGGCCGTGTACGAGTACGGCTCGAAACCGTGGAATCGCGGGAAGACCGAGTTCGGGTCCGGCAGGCCGGTGCGCCAGGCCTCGAGCCGTTCGGCCAGCCCTTCGGGCATCGCGCGCGTCTTGGCGTCGCGCCAGTAGTCGTTGTCCGCGCGGGCCGCGCCGTAGTAGTGCAGGAACAAAAACTCCCTGACCCCGTCCATGACGCCGGCGGTCTGCCGGTTGTAGGCCTGGCGCAGCTGCTCGTCGTCCCGGGTACCGGGGAAATGCCGCACCAGCTGCTCGATGGCGTTCTGGATGAAGAAGATCCCGGTGGACTCCAGCGGCTCGACGAACCCGCTGGAGAGGCCGACCGCCACGCAGTTCTTCACCCAGCTCTCGGCGCTGCGGCCGATCCGCATCTTGATGTGGTTGGCCGGCAGGTCGTCGGCCTCGGGGCCGACGAACGCGCGCAGCGTGCGTTCCGCTGCTTCGGGCGTGGTGTAGGCGCTGGAGTAGACGTATCCGGTGCCGATCCGGTTGAGCAGCGGGATGGTCCAGATCCAGCCGGCCTCCTGCGCGGACGCCGTGGTGCACGGCCTCATCCCGCGGGTGGAGACGTCGACAGGTACCCGCAGCGCCACCGCGCTGTCGTTGGGCAGGGACTCCTGGTACGACACGAACGGCACGCCGAGTGCCTGGTTGAGCAGCAGGCCGCGGAATCCGGTGCAGTCGACGAAGAGGTCGCCGCTGATGGGCCCGTGCTGCGCCGTGCGCACGTGCGCGATGTAGCCGGCCTCGTCGAGGCGCACATCCGTCACGTCGTCCTGGATGTGCCGCACGCCGCGGGCGACGCCGTATTCGCTCAGGAAATTCGCCAGCAAGCTGGCGTCGAAATGGTAGGCGTAAGGGAACTGCGTCTCCTCGGCCGTGGCGCCCGCCGGCTGAGCGTTTGCGCCGTGCTCGAGATCGGATTCGAACATCTTGCCGTCCAGGTATCGCGGCGAGCGCTTGGCATCGCAGAGCCCGGACAGCACGGAGCAGTCGAGGTCGTATCGCTCGCACGGGCCGTAGCGAAGCCACCAGTCGGCCAGCGAGAAGCCCGCGACGACGCGCGGCCGCTCGAAGGGGTGGTAGAAGTGGTGGCCCGGGGCGCGCCAGCCCTCGAATCGGATGGCCAGCTTGTAGGAGGCGTGGCAGGCCGGCATCCACTCGGGCTCGCTCAGTCCCAGGTGCCGGAAGAAGTGGCGCACCGTGCTGAACGTCGCCTCGCCGACGCCGATGGTCGAGACGGCCTTGGACTCGACGAGGGTGACCGCGAGCCGGTCGCCGAAGGTCGCCTTGAGGTATGTGGCGGTCATCCAGCCTGCCGTGCCGCCGCCGACGATCACTATGTTCTCAATCATGATTCCCGTCTTGGTCGGTGCGCGGATGGGAAACCGGGATCCGCTTTCATTGCAGGATCCTGAGGCACACGCAGGACTCTGGCATGCTCCGGATCCCGGCGCGGCGGGCCGAAAAGATTCGCGAAAGAACGCGCTGTGAATGCGGGAATTCCTTACTCGGTTCTTTCAGCGCGGTTGACGCGCAGCCGACGGCGGGTCAGATCCTGGGGTAGCGGTCTTATCCCGAGACCGCGAAGCCGCACCGGATCGGCGATCAACTCGTAGCCCGCCACGCGGCCGTCGGCGATCGAGAAGCGCGCGGCCAGCCACGGCCGCCCGCGTGGCGCCACGAGCAGCCCCACGTCGCCGTCGACCATGGCGACTTCCGCTTCGGGTGCGTCGCCGAACCAGCTGATCTCCCGCGCGACCGACTCCACGCCGCGCAGCCGCGCCGGCCGATCGCCGGACAGGGCGGCAGCGTCGGCCGTGCGTACGACGTCCGGGGCCAGGCAGGCGGCGATAGTCCGCGTGTCGCCGCTACGCGCCGCGGCGAGGAAGGCGCCCACGACCTCGCGGTGTCTGGCCAGTTCGACCGGACGGCGGCTGCGCGGGCCACGCACTTTGACCCGCGCCCGGCTGGCCAGCTTCTTCGCCGTCGTGGGGGTGCGGCCGAGGACGGCTCCGATCTCCGAGAAGGGCACCCCGAACGTGTCGTGCAGGACGAAGGCCACCCGCTCCGCCGGGCTGAGCGTGTCCAGGACGATCAGCAGGGCGCGGCTGACCGAGTCGGCCTCGAGCACCTCCTGTTCGGGGCCCGCGCCGGTGCGGGCGGCGCAGGTCGCCGGGAGGTTCCCGGCGCACTCCTCGGGCCTGGCCCGCCGGCTGCGCAGCTGGTCCAAACACACCCGTGAGGTGACCGTGCGCAGCAGGCCGGAGAGGTTGCGCACCTCGGGGGCGTCGATGCGGGCGATCCGCAGCCAGGCCTCCTGCACGGCGTCCTCGGCCTCTTCGCGCGAGCCGAGCATGCGGTACGCCAGACCGAGCAAAGCCCTGCGGTTCTCCTCGAAACGCTGCGCCAGAAAATCGGGCTCGTCCATCGGTCACCTTTCCAAATCGCCATCCGACATACAGATGACCCGCGCGTCGCGGGTCGTGTGACGAGTTCACCTGGAGGAGTGAGATGACCGAAGCAGAGGTCGAATTCCCGGGCTACACAGCCGGAATGTGGAGCATCGACCCGGCTAACTCAGAAGCCGGATTCTCCGTGCGCCACCTCGGCGTGGCGCGGGTGCACGGGCGCTTCAACGCCATCGACGGCACGATCAACGTCGGCCCGACGGTGGAGCAGTCCTCGGTGACCGCGCGGATCGAGACCGACAGCATCGACACCGGTTTCCCGGCGCGCGACGGGTACATCCGCGGTGAGGACGTGCTGGCCACCGGCGAGCACAAGCAGATCGTCTTCCAGTCCACGGCGGTGCGCCGCGGCCCGGACGGCCTGCTGATCGACGGGGAGCTGACCATCCGGTCCGTGACCAGGCCGGTCACCCTGACCGCGCAGGTCGGCGGCTTCGGCGTGGACCCGGTGCGGAACGTGAAGGTGCTGGGCGTGAGCGCGCGGGTGACGATCGATCGGGCGGACTTCGCGATCAGCCCGCACGTCCCGGCCGCGGTCGTGGGCGAGAAGATCGAGATCCACCTCGACATCCAGGCCTCGCTCGGGTCCTGATCCGGCGCCGGCCCGGCGACGGGCCCGCTCGCCGCCGCGAGTCTTCGCCGGCGGCGAGCGGGCCGCGTGCGGCGGCGGATCGCCCGCGGCTCACTCAGTGAGGGCTTCGAGGATGTATCCACGCCCCCAGACGGTCTGAATGCTCAGGCCGATGGCGGCGATACGGCGGCGCAGCCGCATGATCTGCAAGTCCAGCGCGTTCCTGGAGAGATTCCCGTACTGCTTGATCACCTGCTGCTCCAGCTCCGCCCGATAGACCAGCTCGCCGTAATGGGCGACGAACTGCTCCATCAGTTCCGTCTGCGTGCTGGAGATCGCCACCGACTTGGTGCCGAAGTAGAGCACTCCGGTGGAGTCGAGGGCTGGAACCTTCTTCCCGTAGGCGCGCTGAATCAGAGCCTGGATTCGCGCGTCGACATCCTGGCGGGAGGCCGGTGCCCGGATCCAGTCCTCGGAGGGGTCGACGCACACGGGGGGCCGCGCGCCGGCTTCCAGGACCAGAAGGCACGGTATGCCGGCCTTCTTGCAGGAGTTGCGCACGCTGGCTTCGACCGGCCAGCGCACGAGCTTGATGCCTCTGCTCAAGATTACCCCTATCGCAAGCAGTTCGACTACTGACATGGCTGCACAGAAGTGCCCATGGGCGGCACAAATCCACTCGGGTCGGTCGGTGGGTAGAGGAGTTCGAGCGCACGGGCGCGTGCCAAGAGGGCGTCGGTGCGCCCTTCACGCGCCCCGGCCCGACGTGATTCGGGTTCTTATTCGCTGCCGCGTTTCCCGGCGGACGGCAGGGCCGCGCCCACCGCGCTGGGCGCGGCCCTGTCATCCAAGGTGTGCGGCGAGGGTGATTTAGGTCAGCGCTCACCGTCCCCAGCGGACGCGCCGGCCGGTTCACCGCGCGGAGCAACCTGCGCTAGGCGCGCGGTGCTCTGCCGGAAGCCGACGTAGGCGAGGCCGGCGGCAAGCGCGGTGCACACTGCGGCGATCGCCACTGCCAGCTGGAAGCCGTGCAGGAACGAGTCGACGGCGGCGTTCCGGTATCCGCCGCCCAGCGCGGCGACCACTGCGTGCACTTTGCCGGCGCCGACGTTCTGCGCCTCCTGCAGCGCCCGCGCATGCTGCGCGCCCGCAGCAGCGCCGACCCGGCCTTGCCATGAGGAAACCGCCGCGTTCACTCCGACGGCGCCGAGGACCGCCAGACAGACCGAGGAACCGATCTGCCTGGAGGCGTTGAGCACGCTGGAGGCCGCGCCCGACACGCCGGGCGGCACGTCGCGCATCGCCACGTGCGTCGTGGCGGGTACGAAGGTGCCGAACCCGCCGCCGTAGAGCGCGTATCCCAGGGCGCTGACCGCGAACGGCGTCGTGCCGGAGCGGCTGAGCAGGAAGACGCCGACCGCGGCCACCAGCGTCCCGGTGACCGTGACCGTCGAGGTCCGGTACCGGGAGTCGAGCCGGCCGCCGAACTGCGCCATCGTCAGGAACGGCACGTTCATGAACAGCCAGGAAAGCCCGGTGCGCAGCACCGACCAGCCGGCCACGTCCTGGAAATACAGGGTGACCCAGAACAGCGCTCCGGTCATTCCGCCGTAGCAGAGCATGTAGATGCCCGAGGCGGCCGAGAAGCTGCGCGCGCGCAGCAGCGCCGGGGGCAGCATGGCGTGCGGAGCGCGCCGCTCCCAGAGGAAGAAACCGAACATCAGCGCGGCGCCCGCGAGCAGCGGTACTGCGACCAGTGCCGAGCCCCACGGATGACCGGAGGACTCGACGAACCCGAGGGTCAGGCAGCTGAGCGCGAGACCGCTGCTGAGCAGGCCGGGAACGTCGAGCCTGCGGGCGCGCGGATTACGCGATTCGCGCACCGCCACGGCCGTGCACACGATGCCCAGAATCGCGAACGGCAGATTGATCCAGAACACCGACTGCCAGCTGAAGAAGGTCAGCAGCACGCCGCCGCCCACCGGCCCGGCGCCGAATCCGGTGCCGCCGATCGCGGCCCAGGCCCCGATCGCCCCGGCGCGCTGCTGCGGCGGGTACGTCTCGGTGATCAGGGAGAGGGCCAGTGCGAGCATCGCCGCTCCGCCGACGCCCTGAACCGCGCGGAAGGCGATCAGGGCGGCGGCGTTCCAGGCCAGGGCGCAGGCGAGGACGCCGATCAGGAAGACCACCATTCCGCCGAGGAACACCCGCTTGCGGCCATAGCGGTCGCCGAGCGCGCCGGCCGCCGGAATCAGCGCGGCCAGGCTGAGCGAATACGCGCTGATGATCCACACGAGCTCGGCGGCGGTCATGTGCAGTTCACTCTGCATGGACGGCAGGGCTACGTTCACGATGGTTAAATCGAGTGAAGTCATAAACGTCGCCATGCACATGGCGAACAGCGTCAAGCGGCGCTGCCGCGTTGCGGTCAGTGTGATCACAGTGCCCCCAGGCGGTCGGCCACGCACGATGTCGCGGTGGCTACCATGTGCAATCGTCTGGTCATCTGTGCTCCTAGTCGGATCCAAGGCGTCGGGTCGGCTAGCCGCCCATTAGTAACGACCCTCGGGGACCAAGGAGTGTGACTGTGCCGGATCTGGATGGCCTGACGGAGCAGTTCGAGCAGGCCCGGCCGCGGCTGAGAACCCTCGCGTATCGCATGCTCGGCTCGCACGCGGAGACGGAGGACGCGGTCCAGGAGGCCTGGATCCGGCTCAGCCGCACGGACGCGGACGAGCTGGAGAACCTGCCCGCGTGGCTTACCACGGTGGTCAGCCGGATCTGCCTGAACATGCTCAGATCCCGCGCGGCCAGGCCGGAGGACCCGGTGGGCGTGCACCTTCCCGATCCGGTCCTCGGCCGGGAGCCCAGCGCCGGTCCTGAGGACGAGGCGCTGCTGACGGACTCGGTGAGCCTCGCGCTGCTCATCGTGCTGGACACGCTGGAGCCCGCGGAACGCGTCGCCTTCGTCCTGCACGACATGTTCCACCTGACCTTCGATGAGATCGCCGCGGTGGTCGGGCGCTCCACGGTGGCCGCCCGGCAGCTCGCCAGCCGGGCCAGGCGGCGGGTGCGCGGCACCCCGCCGGGCGAGATCGACGGGCGGTTCGCCGTGCGGCGCCGGGTGGTGGACGCGTTTTTCGCCGCCGCGCGGGAAGGCGACCTGGACGGTCTGGTGGCGGTGCTCGACCCCGATGTCGAGCTGCGCGCGGACGGCGGGCTGGCGCTCGCCGCGGCCTCGGGGGTCGTGCGCGGGGACCGGCTGGTGGCGCAGCGGGCCGCGATGTTCCGCCAGCCCGGGGTCACCGTGCACGCGGTGCTGGTCAACGGCTCGCCCGGCGCGCTGGTCGAGCGGGAGGGCAAGCCGGTCTCGGTCATGGGATTCACCATCGAGCGGGAGCGGATCGTGCAGATCCAGATCCTGCTGGATCCGGACCGGCTCAGCGCGATCGACTTCGCCGCCTTCACCGGATAGGGCGGCCGCGCCGCGCCGGCGGGCGCGTCAGGGCACGCCGATGAGCTGCCCGGCGCGCTCGCCGCGCACGCGCTCCTGCTCGGTGACTTCGATGCGGGCCACGGCGCGCCGAAGCACCGGCGGAGCCATCAGCGAGGTCGCGATCGCGATCATCACCAGCACGGTGTAGGCGGCCGTGTTCAGCACGCCCAACTGCAGGCCGACGCCCGCGACGATGATCTGGATGACGCCGCGGGCGTTGAGCCCGGCGCCCAGGACCATGGCGGCCCGGCGGTCGAGTCCGACCAGCCGGGCGCCGAGGAAGGCCCCGGCGAACTTGCCGAGGGTCGCCGCGGCGAGCGCTGCCGCCGCCGCCAGCGCGATCGCGGGCCGGGCCAGCACGCCGAGATCCATGCGCAGCCCGGCTTCCGCGAAGTACAGCGGGGCCAGCACGGAGAGCGTGACGCAGCGCAGCGGCGCGAGCTTGGCCGCCGTCGCGCCGCGGCACCCGCCCACCAGCAACCCGCCGAGCAGCGCGCCGAACGACGCCTCGAGGCCGGCCGCCTGGGTCGCCGTCGCGCAGCCGAGGATGAGCACCACGGCGACGCCCGCGGCGCCCTGCGGCGAACTGGTCCGGTCCACCAGCGCCCGCGCTGCCGGGCGGCCGACCAGCGCGGCGAGCGCGGCGATCACCACGAGCCAGCACATCGGTTTGAGCACGGCCGCGGGGCCGAGCGTGCCCGCCGCCGCGGCCGCGACCACGGACAGCAGCATCCAGCCGACGATGTCGTCGACCACGCCGGTCGCGACGGTCAGCTGGCCGACGTCCCGATGCAGCAGCCGCATGTCCGACAGCATCTTGCCGATCACCGGCAGGGCGCTGACACCCATGGCCACCCCGACGAAGAGGGCGAACAAGGCCGGTTCCCGCCCGGCCGGCCGCAGGATCGGCGGAGCGGCGAACCCCGCCGCGACGCCGAAAGCCAGCGGGATGAACAGGCCCAGGGCTCCGACGCCCAGGGAGACCCGGGCGGTGCGGCGCACCAGGCCGAGGTCGATCTCCAGCGCGGTGACACCCACCAGCAGAATCACGCCGATCTGGCCGATCGCGTCGAGCAGGTGCATCTGCGCCGCGGTCGAGGTGTGCAACCACCGGAAGAGTCCCGGTGCGATCCGGCCGAGCGCGGAAGGCCCGAGCAGGATGCCCGCGCACAGCTCGCCGGCGACTGCGGGCAGCTTGAGACGTTCGGCGAGCCGGCCGAGCAGCAGCGCGGTACCCAGCAGCGCTACCGCCCCGACCAGGAAGATGAGCAGAGAATGGCCGCCGAGCGGCGGGGAGGTGACGGGTGGCATGGCGTGCTCCGCGACTCGGGGTGATTAAGCGGTCGACTACCGCAGAACACGCTTGTGCGACCGGCCCGCGTGCCCCGCTACCGCGCGATTTCGGTCGCCGG
>Ga0209810_1003501_pt1 | contig 16389 bp, 12 predicted proteins | sample Coa_R1_7_FD_187159 | JGI IMG/M metagenome (GOLD analysis project Ga0209810, IMG submission 187159) | Surface soil microbial communities from Centralia Pennsylvania, which are recovering from an underground coalmine fire - Coalmine... | ecosystem: Environmental > Terrestrial > Soil > Unclassified...
TTACCGGACACTGGTAGCGCAGCGTGCCATGCGCGCGCGCCGTCGCTTTCACCTGCCACACGAGCGTCGCGACGTGGCGATAGGCGGAAGGATGGAAGGTGCGCCAGTCAAGGTCGAGGGGCGGCATGGGAACCGTGCTGCAAGCGGCGGGCAGGCGGTCAACTCGCGCCCCCGGCATCCGTTCCGTGGACCGAGGCGGGCGCGCATGCCCGCCATGCGGCGGCCGCTCACCGCCGCCCGGCGCGAGGGTTATGCCGTTCGCACGGTAGATCGCGCACGGTTGAGGGAACGCCGCGGGGAAGGTGAAGGCGCTACGCCGCGCCTTTCATCTCCCCGCCGCCCGGCGGAGGCACGGGCACGCCGTCCTGCGCATATTCATTGAGCTTGTTGCGCAGCGTGCGGATCGAGATGCCGAGAATGTTGGCGGCGTGGGTGCGGTTGCCGAGACAGTGCTTGAGCGTCTCCAGGATCAGGTCGCGTTCCACTTCGGCCACGGTGCGGCCGACCATGTGGCGCGTGATCTGTTCTGCGGTCATGGCCGCTTGCGCCGCAACTCCGCCGCGCGCCTGATCAAGCCGCGTTCCCTCCGGAGTGAGGATTCCGTCGACGCCGATCTCCGGCCCGCCGGCGAGCAAGACCGCGCGATGCAGCGTATTTTCCAGTTCCCGCACATTGCCCGGCCAGCGATGCAAGCTGAGCGCGCGGCGCGCCTCCGCCGAGAGAGGTCTTACCGGCAGACCGTTCGCCTGCGCGTACTTCCTGATGAAATATTGCGCAAGCTCGACGATGTCGGCCGGCCGCTCGCGCAAGGGCGGAATCTTGAGGTTCACCACGTTGAGCCGGAACAGCAGGTCTTCGCGGAATTTGCCTTCGCGCACGGCTTCCGCGAGATTGCGGTTCGATGTGGCGATGATGCGGATGTCGACCGGCACCGGCCGGTTTCCGCCGAGCCGGTCGATGACGCGTTCCTGCAACGCCCGCAGCAGCTTGGCTTGGAGACGCACATCCATCTCCGAAATCTCGTCGAGCAGCAGCGTGCCTCCGTTCGCCTCCTCGAACTTGCCGATCCGGCGCGCGAGCGCGCCGGTGAAGGCGCCTTTCTCGTGGCCGAACAACTCCGACTCGAGGAGGTTCTCGGGGATGGCGGCACAATTGACCGAGATGAACGGCTTCCGGGCGCGGTTCGAGCGCGCGTGCACGAAGCGCGCCAGCACCTCCTTGCCCGTGCCGCTCTCGCCGGTAATCAGCACCGAGGCCTCCGAGCGCGCGACCTGCTGGGCGAGCCGCACGACCGCCGCCATCGCCTCGTCGCGGTAGATCAGCTCGCGGGTGTCGTCGGCGACGGCGGCGAGAACCGCGGCGATCAGCGCGGGATCGGGCGGCAGCGGTATGTATTCCTTGGCGCCGGCATGAATCGCGGCCACCGCGGCGCGGGCGTCGGTGGCAACGCCGCAGGCGGCGATCGGGACGTGAATGCGCTCGGCTTCGAGCCGTGCGATCAGGTCGCGGATGTCGAGCGCAACGTCGACCAGCAAGAGATCAGCGCCGCGGCCCGAGCGCAACACCGCGAGCGCCTGCGTGACGTCATCGGCATGGACGACGCTCGCGCCTTTCTCCATCGCGATCTTGCTTGCGGTGGTGAATTGACCGTTGAGCGTTCCGACGATCAGGAGTCGCATGGGACTGCTCCATAGCCGCTGGCATTCCGAATGGGTACCGTCTTGCCCCCCGGCGAGCGACGGGTCATGGAATCGGCGAGCGCGCTGCCGTTTCCCCGACGGCGCGGACTCGGTCGAGGCGTGCGTGGCTGTCGATCGCTTCCGTCGCGCGAGCCGGACGCCGAGCGGGAGAAGGAAATCGGGACGTCGAATTCAGCCATCAGTTCTGCTCAGCCTTGATGATTTCGGTCATGGTCACGCCGAGCTTGTCCTCCACCAGGACCACTTCACCGCGCGCGACCAGGCGGTTGTTGACGTATATGTCGATGGCTTCGCCGACCTTGCGGTCGAGTTCGATTACCGTTCCGGGAGCGAGCTTGAGCAGATCGCCGACTTCCATCTTGGAGCGTCCGAGCACGGCGGCGACCTTGACCGGTACGTCGAACACCGCTTCCAGGTCGGCCGCGCCGTGGCTGACCGGCCCGCCGTCGTTCTCGGCCGCGTTGCCGTCATCCCTTGCCCCATTGGACTCCTCGAGCTCGGGCAGCGGCACCTCCTTGTTGTCATCGCTCATCGTCTTGATCTCCCGAATTCAAATCTCCGCCGCCAGGTTTCAATCGCCGTTCGCCGCCGTCGCGCGCGCGGCCATGTAGCGCGCCACCAGCTCGTCAATGGTCGCTCGCGTTGCCGCCGGATCGCGGATCACGCCGCCGTCGTTCCATTCGATGCGGCAATCGCCCGGCGCCATGCCGGCTTCGGCCTGTACCGTGAGACGCCCTTCAAAGCCGCATGCCTTGGCGATCTCCTCGAGCTTCTGCTTGGCCGCGTCGTAGATGTCGGCGCCCACCCACACCGTCACCTGCGGCGTGGTGACCAGGTGACGGAAGCTTTCGCTCGCGAGCGCGGCAAGCTCGGCGAGGGGCTCGCGCGCGATCAGGGCCGACGCAAGCTTGGAGGCGACGGCAACGGCGACTTCCACGGCCTCGGATTCCAGGCGCGCTTCGATCGCCCCCAGCGCGCGCTCCAGCCTGTCGAAGGAGGCGGCGATCAACGAGAGCGCCGAGGCAATGCGCTCGCTCGCCTCGCTGCGCGCCTGCTCCTGGCCGGCGGCAAAACCTTTGCGGAAAGCCTGCGATTCGGCATCGGCGCGCCGGCGCTCGTGCTCGACCACGGTGATGGTCGGGCTTTCGCCAGCGGCGAAATCCTCGTTGAACAGGAATTTCGACTTCGCCGTCATTGGCATTCGTTCTCCCTCGGCCGTCGGCAAGACCGTCGAACGCGCGTGCGCCGGCATCGACCGGGCGCAGGCCTGTGTTCGCGGGCGTCCGCCGGATGCGACGCCGATTGGCACGGGGACCGTCGGATCATGGTGCAGGACCCGGGCATCATCCGTCTCAGTAGATCAGCTCGTCGTCGCCGCGATTCTTGGAAATCAGGATCTCCCCCTTCGCGGCGAGGTCCTTGGCGATATTGACGAGCAGGGCTTGCGCTTCGTCGACGTCGCGCAGGCGCACGGGGCCCATGGCCTGCATGTCGTCGGCCAGCATCTTGGCCGCGCGCGTCGACATGTTGGAGAAAAAGAACTGACGCACGGACTCGTTGGCGCCTTTGAGTGCAACGGCAAGCTTGTCCTTGTCGATATTTCGCAGCAGCGTCTGCGCTGATCCCGCATCGAGCTTGGTGAGGTCATCGAAGGTGAACATCAACGCCTTGATGCGCTCGGCCGATTCACGGTTCTCGGCTTCCAATGCGGCAAGGAAGCGGGCTTCCGTCTGACGGTCGAAATTGTTGAAGATCTCCGCCATCACTTCGTGCGCGTCACGGCGACGGGTCTGCGACAGGTTGGACATGAATTCGGTGCGTAACGTCTGTTCGACGCGTTCGATCACCTCCTTCTGCACCGACTCCATGCGCAGCATCCGGTTGATGACGTCGAGCGAAAGGTCCTCGGGTAGAATGGCCAACACGCGCGCGGCATGTTCAGGCCGCAGCTTTGACAGCACCACGGCGACGGTCTGCGGGTATTCATTCTTCAGGTAGTTCGCCAGCACCTCTTCCTGCACATTGGCGAGCTTCTCCCACATGTTGCGCCCGGCAGGTCCGCGGATCTCGTCCATGATGCTGTGGACGCGTTCCGGCGGGAGATACTGCTGCAGCAGTCGCTCGGTGGCGTCGTAATTGCCAAGCAGCGCGCCCGATGCCGACATCCGCGAGACGAATTCGAGCAGAAGGTGCTCGACGGCATCGGCCTCGATGGTTCCGAGCGACGACATCGCGATTGAAATTTCCCGCAACTCGTCGTCGTCGAGCAGATTGAAAAGCTTGCCGCCATATTGTTCGCCGAGCGCGAGCATCAGCACGGCCGCGCGTTCGGGTCCGGTCAGCTTGCGACGTCCGATGCTCGGCTGCTGCCTGCTCGCAAGCTCGGCCATCAGTCCGCCGATTTCCTCCCGCACGCTGCTCGTGCGGTTTCCGTTTTTTTCCGCGTAAGCCGACGGCATGGTTTAGGCTGCCTCCTCGTGGAGCCATGAGCGAATGATCGCGACGGCTTCATGGGGATTCTTTTCGGCGAGCTCGCCCACCTTCTGGACCGATTGGGCGTGCACCTGACCCTGCACTTTGGCAACGTCGATCATGGCCGACGTCCGATTGGAGATGGCGACGGCCTCGTCGCCGCCGACGATCGAGATTTGTGCGCCGCCGGCCGAAGCGATGTTGCCGCCGGGAGCGGCCGCGACGTTGACGCTTCCGGATGCGGCCACCGGCCCGACCGTCGGCACGCCGAGCGCGCCGGCGACGCCCGCGGCACCGGCCGCCGCGGCGGCGCGGGCGGCGTCCGTCTCGTCCGGCGTGATGATGCGGCGCACCAGTGGTCTTACCACCAGCAGCAGCACGATGAGACCGAGCACGGCCATCACGCCCTTCTCGGCCAGCGCCATGATGTCGTCCTTGCTGAATTGCAGGTAATCCATCCAGCCCGGCGGCGCTGCGGGCGTCGCGGGCGGCTCGTCGGCGAAACGCAGATTGACGACTTCGACCTGGTCGCCGCGTTTGGCGTCAAAACCGATCGCGGTGCGCACCAGCGCGGCGATGCGGTCGATCTCCTCCTTGGTGCGGGGTTTGTAGACCAGTTCGCCCTTCTCGTTCCGGCTATAGGTGCCGTCGACCAGCACGGCGGCCGAAATGCGGTTGACGCGGCCGGCCTCGATCACTTCGGTCTTCGTCGTGCGCGAGATTTCATAATTGACGATCTCCTCGGTCTTGCGCGTCTGATCGCGGTTGACGGGAGCCGCGCCGGGCTGCGCATTGCCCGGCAACTCGTTGCTGACGGAGACGGGCCCCTGATTCCTGCCGTCCGCGCTCGACGTTTGCTCCTCCCGGGTTTGGCTGGAGCGGACCACCCGCCCGTCGGGATCGAACTTGTCGGAGCTTTGCGTGATCCGGTTGACATCGAAATCGGCGGTGATCTGGACGCGGGCACGGCCCGCGCCGACCACCGAGGTGACGATCGCTTCGACCTCCTTCCGCAACCGGTTCTCAAACGCGATCTTGCGCTCGTCCGCATTCAGACCGGACAACGCGTTCTCGTCTCCGGCGCCGTCGGCCAAAAGCTTTCCGGTTTCGTCGACGACCGACACGCGTTCGGGCTTGAGGCCGCTCACGGCGGAGGCGACGAGATGGCGGATGGCGCGCACCTGTGATGCGGTCAGCGAGCCGCGCACCTTGAGCACGATCGAGGCGGAGGCGTCGATCTTGTCGCGCGAGAAAAGGGGGCGGTCGGGCAGCACGAGGTGCACGCGCGCGGCTTCCACCCGGTCGAGGCTGCGGATGGTGCGGGCGAGCTCGCCTTCAAGCGCACGCAGGTGGTTGATGTTCTGGACGAAGGTGGTGGTGCCAAGCGCGTCCGACTTGTCGAAAATCTCGTAGCCGATGCCGCCGCCCTTGGGCAGACCGCTCTCGGCGAGCCTCATGCGCAATCGCGCCACCTGGTCCTTGGGCACGAGGATGATGGCGCCGTCGTTTCTGATCGAATAGGTGATCCCTTGCCGGTCGAGGTCTCGGATGATCGCGGCCGAGTCGTCGAGCGTGAGGTCCGTGAACAGCGGCGCCATCTGCGGCGTCGTCATGCGGACCATCAGGAAGGCGAAAAATCCGATCAGCGCGAGCGTCACCGCCGCCATGGCGGATAGGCGCGCCGCGCCGAGCGACTTCACGAAATCGAAGAAACCCTGCACCTGTGAATACCCCGCGGGAACCCACGCTGCTGGCGCTTGCCCGGCAAGATTTGCCCATCTTATGGTTAGCGCGAGGTTAACCGGCTTCGTTTCTCCGGTCCGCGCAGGGACGCTTGCATGGGTCGGGCCGCGGCACGCAACGCAGAGAAGAACACCGGCCGAGCGGCCGGCGCTTTTCCGCGGACCTGTCGAACCGGTTTACTGTCTGTATTGCTGGATGCGCGTGGTGCGCAGGCCCGCGAGTCCGTGCTGGTCGATCGAATACTGCCAGGAGAGGAACTCTTCGACCGTCAGGGTATAGCGGGAACAGGCTTCTTCCAACGAGAGAAGGCCGCCGCGCACCGCCGCCACGACCTCTGCCTTGCGCCGAATCACCCAGCGCTTGGTATTCGGCGGCGGCAGGTCCGCGATCGTGAGGGGACTGCCATCCGGCCCGATGACATACTTCACCCTCGGGCGATGGGGTTCAGTCATAGGCTTATACTCACAACGCTACTGACGGCGACGCTCGCAAAGCTACCGGCCGCGACTTAAAATTTGCCTAAGCGAAGGATGACAACAGAACAATGTTTGCCCTGTTTCTGCTAACCTTTTGGTTACGGATAGAGCCGGTGGCTGCCGATTGTGTCCGTGCGTCATGGCAGAGAGCCGAGCCTGCGATAGGCTAGGGGTTCGCACAATCGAGGGGGTGAGCAGCGTGAAAACGTTCCGCGCCGGCAGGGCAACCTGGCATGCGATCGCCCGCTACGCCGACCAGATCATCGCCGTCGCCGTCGCCTATTTCATCTTCGCCAAGCTTGGATTGCGGCTCGCCTCGATCAACCCCAGCGCAAGCCCAATCTGGGCGCCGAGCGGAATCGCCCTTGCCGCCGTGCTGCTCGGCGGCATTCGCATCTGGCCGGCTGTCTTCATCGCCGCCTTCGCCGCCAACATTACCACCGCCGGAACGTTGCCGGCCTCGCTTTTGATCGCGGGCGGCAACACGCTCGCCGCGCTTGTCGGCGCCTATTTGATCGGACGTTTGTCGGGCGGGGTGGAGACATTTGCCAGCCCGGCACGGGTCGCGCGATTCGTGCTCGTTTGCGCAGGCCCGGCAAGCCTCACGAGCGCGAGCATCGGGGTCGTCACGCTGTGTCAGGCCGGCTTGGCCGACTGGGACAGGTTCATCCCGATCTGGGTCACGTGGTGGCTGGGCGATGCCGTGGGGGCCCTGGTGGTGGCGCCGGCGATCATATTGTGGGCGCGGGCCGGCCGTGCCGCGTTGCGGCGCGAGGCGCTTTCCGGTCTTGCCGCAACCGTCGCGTCGGCCGTGGTCGTCGGCCTCCTCGCCTTCAGCCCGCTGGTACCACGCTCCGAATATACAAGCCCGCTCGGATTCCTCGCCATTCTTCCTCTGCTCTGGGCGGCGCTGCGGCGCGGGCCGCGCGAGACCGCGACGGTGAGCGTGATTCTCACCGCCTTCGCCGTCTGGGCCACGGTGGTGAATGCCGGGCCCTTCGCGCATTTCGGCATCAACGAAGCCTTCGTCATGCTGCTCACCTTCATGATCTGCATCTCGGTGCCGAGCCTCGTGCTGGCCGCCGACGTCGCCCTGCGGCGCCGCACCGAGCGGGATCTGCGCCGCACGCATGCGGATCTCGATCAGCGCGTGCGTGAACGCACCGCGGCGCTCGCCGACGCCAATATCCAGCTCCATGAAGCCCAGCGCCTGGCCAATCTCGGCAGCTGGTCCTGGGATGTGCGGCACAATCGCGTGTCCTGGTCCGATCAGTTGTACGAGATCTACGGCAGGACTCCCGGCCAGTTCGGCGGCACGATCGAGGAGTTCCTGTCCTTCATCCATCCCGACGACCGGGCGCAGGTGGAAGCGAAGATACAGGCGGCGCTCAAGGCCGGTCGGTCGTTCAAGCACGAGGAGCGGATCATCCGACCCGACGGCGCGATCCGCTATCTGCAAAGCACCGGAGAGGTGGTACGCGACGAACAGGGAGCGGCCGTCCGGATGCTCGGCATTTGTCTCGACGTGACCGAACGCCGGCAGGCCGAAAGCGCGCTGCGCGAGAGCGAGCACAGTTATCAGCTTCTGCTCAAGAACGTGCGCGATTACGCTCTCTACATGCTCGACACCGAAGGCCGCGTGCGCAGTTGGAGTGACGGCGCGCAGCGGCTCAAGGGCTATGCGGCCGAGGAGATCATCGGCCGGCACTTCAGCATCTTCATGCCCGAGGAGGCGCGCGCCGCCGGCATGCCGGAAGAGGCGATCCTGACCGCCGCCCGCGAAGGCCAGTTCGAGACGCAGTGTTGGCTGGTACGCAAGGACGGCAGCCGTTTCTACGCCAATGTGGTGATGGACGCGATCCGCAATGACGCCGGCGACCTGATCGGCTTCACGAAGCTGGCACGCGATATCACCGCGCAGCACGAGCAGCAGGTGGCGCTTGAGGAAGCGCGGGAGCAGCTTGCACAGGCACAGAAGATGGAAGCGCTCGGCCAGCTCACGGGCGGCATTGCGCACGATTTCAACAATCTGCTGATGATCGTTTCCGGCTATGCGCAGATCCTCCAGCGCAAACTCAAGAGCGCCAAGGATATTCAGGCCGTGGAGGCGATCCGCGCCGCGGCGGCGCGCGGCGAAAAGCTCACCCGCCAATTGCTCGCTTTTTCCCGTCGCCAGCAGTTGATGCCCGTGGTCGTCGACCTCCGCACGCAGATCGATTCGGTGCGCGACATGCTCGCGCCTTCGTTGCACGGCAATATCAACTTCATCTGCGACATCGAGGAGAAGATCTGGCCGGTCAAAGTCGATCTCGGCGAGCTCGAGCTCGCGCTGGTCAACATTGCGGTCAATGCGCGTGACGCCATGCCCGACGGGGGCACCATTACGCTGCAGGCGCGTAATGTCGTGCTCAAGCGCGGTTCTGCGGCGGGAGACCTCGAGGGCGATTTCGTCGCGCTTGCCATCATCGATACGGGTTGCGGCATACCGCCGGAGATGATCGACCGCGTGTTCGAGCCGTTTTTCACCACCAAGCCGGTGGGCAAGGGCACCGGCCTCGGGCTTTCCCAGGTGCACGGCTTCGCCATCCAGTCGGGTGGCGCGGTCACGGTGTCGAGCGAAGTGGGCAAGGGCACGGTCGTGACGATCTATCTGCCGCGTTGCACGGCGCAGCCGGCCGAAGATCACGAAGGCACGACGCTGCGACCCGAGAACGTGCAGGGAACGATTCTGCTGGTGGAAGACAGCCGCGAGGTCGCCGACGTGACCACGACCATGGTCGAGCAGCTCGGCTACCGGGTGGTGCGCGCTGAGAACGCCAGCGAAGCCTTGCGTCATCTGCAGCAGGGCGTGCAGGTCGATCTGGTTTTTTCGGACGTGGTGATGCCGGGCACGATGAGCGGGATCTCGCTCGCCGAAACCTGTCGCGAACGCTATCCCTCGCTGCCGGTGCTTCTCACCACCGGCTTCACGGATGCGGCGCAGGCCGTCGACGGCCGCTTCGATATCCTCCGCAAGCCGTTCGAGTTGTCGGCACTCGAGCGCGCGATCGAAACCGCGATCGGCCGCCACCGCGCCGAGGCGCGCGCCCGAGCCGGTTGAGGCTCAGCTCGCGCGCACGATGCGCTTGATCTTGTCAATCGTGAAGTTCTGTCCGTTGATGGACAGCACGGGCGGCGTCTGCGTAAGGTCCACCGAATCGACCGTGCCCTGCACCTGGGTCGATACGGTCACCGGCTGCTGGTTGGCATCGACGGCGGTAATGGTCATCGTGTAGGGCCCGCTCGGCCACACGCTGCCGTCGTTGCCGCGTCCGTCCCAGGTAAACTGCTGATTACCGGGGTTGACCGCATAGGTTCCCGAGAACGCCGTGGCCCCGCGCGCGTCACGGATGACGATGTTTGCGGTGGCGGGTTTAGTGGGGTTGATCGTCCAGACGGCACGGCCGTTCGCAAGCTGTGCCGTGGCACCGTCGACCACGACGGTCTGGCCGACATAGTTGAGCAACGCGGTCGCCTGCGCGCTCTGCTCCAGTGAGACCAGTGTCGCGAGCTGGTCGTTCGACTTCATTTGCTGTTCGACTTGCGCGAACTGCACCAGCTGCTGGGTGAACTGGTTGGTGTCGAGAGGATCCAGCGGATTCTGGTTCTTCAACTGCGTCGTCAGCAAGGTGAGAAAGGTCGTAAAGTTGCTCGCGATCATCTGATCATCGATCGCATTGGAGACGGTGCCGGCCCCGGTCGTGCCTGCGACGCTGGATACTGTCGTCATGGCTTTTTACCTCAAACCCGGATGTCGATGCCGCCGTCACGGACGAAGAGTCGAAGCGGCGCAGGATCGGGCATCGCCGGCCCCGCATCGTCCGTGACGGGTTGCACGGCCGGGCTCGGCGGCTGCTGCTGCTCGCCGCCCTGGTCGCGCAGCGAGAACTGCAGGCCGTTGTCCGTGGTCTTGAGGCCCGCATCCTGCAGCGCGCGCTGCAGAGCGGAAGCGTCGCTGCGCAGAAGATCGAGCGTATCGGCCCTGTCGACCACGATATGCGAAGCGATGCGGCCGTCGCGATGCACGTCGAGCTTCACCTCGATGCGTCCGAGCTCGGGTGGATCGAGCCTGATCTCGAACCGGTTCCTGCCGGCGAGCGCCTGCCCTGCGATCTCGACTGCAAGATCGGCGAGCGGGACCGGCGCGGCGGGGGCAAGCGGCACACTCGGGGTCGCGGGCGTGCCGACCGCTGGCGCCGTCGGTGCCGCGGCCTGAGCCGGCGCGTTGAAAGTGGGCAACAGCATCGGGTCGGCGATGACCCTCGGCCCGTTGCCGCCGGTGTCGAGGGAATCCGACGCAAATTCGACGCGCGCCTCATGGCGTGCGTCCCCCGGCACGCTCATATTCGCGCGCACGTCAGACCGCATCGCAAGGCTCGTCGCCATCGAGGGGGGCAATGCGGGCGCATCGGCCGCCATGGGGCCGGTGTCGCGCGTGGACGGCGCCGCGAGCGATTCGGAACCGTCATCGGGCGACCTGTCTGCCGTCGGCCTCGAAGGAGCCAATCGCGCGAGCAGGGCGAGGAGCGGCCCTGTGCCAAGCCCACCCCCTGAAACGGGGCCGGCATGGGCCTCGGTCGGCGGCGAGGCCGGCGGATCAGCCGCCGCCGTCGGAACCGGGGCGGGGACAATCGGCTTGGCCAGTACGGTCGTACCGACGATCGCAAGGATGGCGGCGGGTTGCGGCTCGCCGTCGTCATTGGCCGCTGGTTCTCGCGGCTTCGCCTCAGGCGCGGCCTTCGCGCCGTCGCCCGCATCGGTCGCGGCCATCAAGATTGTACTGCTCGGCTGCGCGGGGATCGTTGCGACTTCGTCCGTGCCGGTCGCCACAGCCTCAGCGGGCGCCTGTTCCGGCGGCGTCTCCGAGGTCGGCCGAACGAGCGGGGGTGCGGCGTGTTCCACGCTCGCCGCCCGGGTCACGCCGTTGCTCGCTTCCGCCGGCGGCACCCCGGACTTTGTGTTCGCCGGTGTCGCGTCGGAGGCGTCCTGGGGTGCGGGCTGATCTGCGGGGGCAAGCTCGTCGAGGAGCGCGTCGAACGGCGTCGCCGGGCGTTCGTTGCGACGGTTCGCCTGTGCTGCATGGGGATCGGCATGGTGGCTCGCGGCATGGATTTTTGCGTCGGAGACCCCTTGCAGCACGGCACAGCTCCCTGATCTTCCCGCCGGTTCCTCGGCCCTATCTGCTGCAAACCTCAGGCCAATCCGCTGCCTGGAAAACCCCGTTGGCAGGCAATATCTTAGCTTCGTCTCCCGGCGAAAGGCGGCGGTGGTCCGGCAGAGATCGCCGCCTTTGCCCGGCAAGATTTGCCCGCGGTTCGGCAGGTCGGGCGGTTCCGGGCGAGCGTCGTTGCGCCGGCATCCCTGCCGCCTATAGTAAGGATCGCCATGTCCGAGATCCTCGATCTGCCCGGCCGTCCCAAGGACACCCGTGTCGTCGTCGCCATGTCCGGCGGCGTTGATTCGTCGGTGACCGCGGCGTTGCTGAAGGCGGAAGGTTATGACGTCGTCGGCGTTACGCTGCAGCTCTATGATCACGGCGCTGCGGTGCACCGCAAGGGCGCCTGCTGCGCGGGACAGGACATCTATGATGCGCGCGCGGTTGCCGAGCGCATCGGCATTCCCCATTACGTGCTGGACTATGAGAGCCGGTTCAAGCAGGCCGTCATCGACCGCTTCGCCGAGAGCTATATCCACGGTGAGACGCCGGTTCCCTGCGTCGACTGCAACACCGCCATCAAGTTCCACGACCTCCTCGAAACCGCGCGTGAACTCGGCGCTGCGGCGCTCGCGACCGGCCATTACGTCGCCTCGCGCCGCCTGCCTTCGGGCGGGCGCGCGCTTTATCGCGCGCGTGACGAAGAGCGCGACCAGAGCTATTTCCTTTTCGCCACGACGCGCGAGCAGCTCGAGCTGCTGCGCTTCCCGCTCGGCGAGCGCACCAAGTCGGAGACGCGCGAGCTCGCACGACGGTTCGGTCTGGCGGTGGCCGAGAAGCACGACAGCCAGGACATCTGCTTCGTGCCGACCGGCCACTATGCCGACGTCATCGAACGCCTCAAGCCTGGTGCCGCCCAGGCCGGCGACATCGTCGATCTCGACGGCAAGGTGCTGGGTCGGCACCCCGGCATCATTCACTTCACGGTCGGCCAGCGGCGCGGTCTCAGGCTTGCGACCGGCACGCCGCTCTACGTGGTGCGGCTGGATGCCGAGCGCCGGCGCGTGGTCGTCGGCCCGCGCGAAGCATTGCGCATGCGTCGGATCGTGCTGCGCGACGTGAACTGGATCGGCGACGGTACGCTCGACGCGGCATTGGCGGATGATCGTCGCGAGGTCTTCGTCAAGGTACGCTCGACGCGGCCGCCGCAGGCGGCGTGGCTGCGCCACGGGGCGCGGGGTTACGAGGTCGAGCTCGTCGATGGCGAGCACGGCGTATCGCCGGGTCAGGCCTGCGTCTTTTACGATGCGCCGCGAGGGCAGGCGCGCGTGCTCGGCGGGGGTTTCATCAAAAGCACCGCGACCGCGTTGGATGTCGCACGCGCCGCGCCCGAGACCGACACGGCGGCCGTGACGGCAGGCTGACCGCGCGGGTGATGACCGCGGATCTCGACAATCGCAGCATCGCGCGCGCCTATGCGCGGTGGGCGCCGGTCTACGACGCGGTGTTCGGCCGGGTGTTCGACGTCGGCCGGCGCGCGGCAATCGCCGCGGCGGAGCGGGCCTGCGGTCCGCGGGGCGGGCGCATCCTCGATGTCGGTGTCGGCACCGGCCTGTCGCTCCCCGCCTATGCGTCCTGCAACGTCGTTGTCGGCGTCGATCTTTCCGAACCGATGTTGCGCAAGGCGGCGAGCCGCGTGCGCGCGCTCGGCCTTCGCCATGTTGCCGCTCTCGCAGTGATGGACGCCGAGCGTCTGGCGTTCCCGGATGGAAAATTCGACGTGGTGGTCGCGCAATATGTCATCACCGCCGTGCCGCACCCGCAGGCTGCGCTTGATGAATTTGCGCGCGTGACACGGCCGGGCGGCGAAATCGTGCTGGTCAACCACATCGGCGCCGAAGAGGGACCGCGCAGGGTGTTCGAACAATGCTTGGCGCCGCTCGCGCGCAGGCTCGGCTGGCGCCCGGAGTTCCCTTTCGCGACGATCGTTGCGTGGGCCGAGCGCCACGGCGGCGTGCGCCTGCTCGAGCGGCGTGCCATGCCGCCCTTCGGTCATTTCTCGCTCATGCGCTTCGAGCGTCTGCATCGCCCGCCTTGACGACGGAACCCGGCTGCACGGCCGTTTGTTGACGTCTGACAGGAGAGTTTCGTCATGCGGCGGATGCTGGTCGCGGCCGTGGGTTTGGCGGTGCTGTCGATGTCGGCACCGACGCAGGTGTCGTCTCAATCGTCGTCATCGGGCGCGGCGGACACGGCTCCTGCGTGCGCCGAGAACCGCTCCACGACGGGCCGTGCTGCCGGCGAGGAACGGGAGCGCATGTCGCTCAGCGAACGGCTCGCCCGCTCGAACGGCGTGATCTGCCCGCCGGAGACCGTCGACCCGCGCATGAACCGGCCGGCGCCGGGCGGCGGGCGGATGCCGGTCATTCCGCCGCCCGGCTCGCCGCGCGGCGATCCGAACGTGCAGCCGCGATAGCCCCCAGCGGAACGGCGCGCGCGTGACCGTCGCTCGCGGCTGGGCGCGCTTGCTTGACAGTCTTTGCCGGGGCTTCCTATATGCGCGCGGTCCGGCCGCGGCCGGTGCGCGGTGGCGGGGTAGCTCAGCTGGTTAGAGCAGCGGAATCATAATCCGGAGGTCGGGGGTTCGAGTCCCTCCCCCGCTACCAGAGAAACCTTGTCCGACCCGGAGACATCGTCCGGCTGACTGCGCGGCGTACCGTCGCCTCTTTCCCGGGGGCGCGCGTCGCCGACCGACGACGCGACTCGGTTCGGATGCGCGGATCGGCGGACGCTACGAGGCAGCGGGTAGCGGCGAAAACGGTGCGCCGCGAGGGGTATCGCCGGCCGCATCTTGCCCGACCTCGTGCGTGGCGGCGTCGTGCGTGGGGATGACCGATCTGCGGATGGCATCCCTGCATCGCTCAACGGCTTCGCTCAAGGTCGCAGCCGCGCCGTCCGCCTTCACCGTGGCCGCCAGTTCCGTCGCGGCGTCGGCCAGCCAGCAGCCTAAAAGAATGACGGCGGAAGGCATCTTTCTCCGCAGCCGCCGGACGACGTAGCGGATATGGGCCGGGCTCGCGTCGTCGAGGCAGGAGACGCACACGACGGCGACGTTCGACGTATCCAGGCGGAAAATATTGCTCGCCGAATGGGCGGTCGCGCCTTCGAGGCGTGCGCCGAGGCCGCACCTGCCGAGAAGTTGCACCAGCATGCCCGCGGCGGCCTCGTCGAGCCCGCTTCGTGCGGCCACGCAAAGCAGGGCGCCGCGGGCGACCGGCCCCACATCGTGCTCGGAAACCTCGCGCGACGCGGTTTGGCGGCCCGCGCCCGACGCTGCTTCCGCAGCGGCCTCGCTGCGTTTTGCGTCATCCGCGCGTTCGGGAACAGGTTCGTCATCGTCGGTCAAGTCCTCGATGAGCTCGAAGACAGTGGCCTTGATTTTTTCCACGCGCTCGTCGTCGAGTGCGCCCCGCGCGAGATCGTACTGCGCAAGCTTCAGACCTTTGAGCGCGACCGCATCGTAATAGGATGCGAGCGGCTGTTCCTTGAGCAGCTTCTCCGCTCGCTCCGCTTCCTCGACCGGATCACCGGCGAGCATGCGTTGATAGAACATTTCCGGCGGCGACAACGGCGGCTCGTCGCCGAGGAGCACATGCAGGAACTCGAGACGTTCGACATGTCGACCCATGACCACAAGGCAGATCGTGATGGGCGTCGCGAGGACGAGGCCGACCGGACCCCATAGCAGGGTCCAGAATGTGGCGGAGACGACCACCGCGACAGGCGAAAGCCCGCTGCTGTGCCCATAGACCAAAGGCTCGATCACGTGGCCGACCAATGGCTCGGCCACAAGGAACAACGCTCCGGTCATGAGAAGCATCGTCCAGCCCGGATCGACCGCGAGCGCGAGCGTCAAGGGAAAGATCGCCGCAATGAACGCGCCGAGGTATGGCACGAAACGCAGTACGCCCGACAAAATCCCCCACAGCACGGCGCTCGGGACGCCGATGAACCACAGCCCCGCCGCGATGACCACGCCGAAGGTCGTGTTGAGCGCGAGCTGGGTAACGAACAAACGGCTCAAACGACGACCCGCATCGTCGAGCGCAGCGGTCGTCTTCTGCAAATCGTGGGAGCCCGCGAGCTTGATCACGCGGTTTCTGAGATCCTCGCGCTGCAGCAGGATGAAAATAACGAAGACCACGACGATGCCGGTGGTCGCGAGCGGGTGGAGGAGGGGGGAGATGAGTGTGCTCAAACTTTCGAGCGGGCCCCGCGGAGGCTGCCGGATCTCGACCGGCACCGGCTTGGAATCCTGCTCCGCAGCAGCCCCCCGCCGCAAGGCACCCTGGTTCATGCCCGCAGGACGGTTGATCTCCTTGTTGAGCTCCTTGAGCACTTCGGCAGCGCGGTCGAGCGGATCGCTGATTCCGCTCGTGGCACGGAGCGATCTGATCTTGTCCTGAATGGTCAGCTGATAGCGGGGGAGTTCCCCCGCGAGCTGGGTGACCTGCACCGCGATCAAGCCGCCCAGGGCGAAAATGGCCACGAAGGCCAGGAAGACGACGGTGACCACCGACAGACCGCGCGGAATCCACCAGCTCTGCAGCAGACGGACGAGAGGCGCAAGCACGAAGCTGAGGAGAATCGCGAGGGCAATGGGAATGAAAACGTCGCGCCCGGCATAGAGGACGCCGACGATGATGACAGCGACGACGATGGTCGCCAGGGTCTGGGTCACGCCGCCGTCACCGGGCGCGGAGACAAGACTGGTCGGCCGAAGCATCGTACGGTGATCGCGCCC
>Ga0209810_1003502_pt1 | contig 16376 bp, 13 predicted proteins | sample Coa_R1_7_FD_187159 | JGI IMG/M metagenome (GOLD analysis project Ga0209810, IMG submission 187159) | Surface soil microbial communities from Centralia Pennsylvania, which are recovering from an underground coalmine fire - Coalmine... | ecosystem: Environmental > Terrestrial > Soil > Unclassified...
GTCGGTGCGCTCGTGCCGCGCAAGGGCTTCGACGTGTTGCTTGCGGCGCTGGAGCGCCTGGCCGACCTGCCGTGGCGCCTGACCATCGCCGGCGATCGCACGCGCGACCCGCGAACGGCAGCCCTGATCGACGTGATGATTGCGCGCGCGGGGTTCGAGGATCGGATCAGCGTTGTGGGTGCGGTGCCGCGCGAGCGCCTCGCGCTGCTCCATGATGAGGCCGATCTGTTCGTGCTGGCTTCGCGTTTCGAGGGCTACGGCATGGCCTATGCCGAGGCCCTCGCCCATGGATTGCCGGTGATCGGCACGACGGCCGGAGCGATCCCGGAAACCGTGCCGGCGGGCTGCGGCATCCTTGTGCCTCCGGGTGATCCCTCCGCTCTTGCGCGCGCGCTGACCCTGTCGATCGGCGATGCGGAGCGGCGCCGCCGCATGGCGAAGTGCGCGCGCGAGGCGGCGTCGCGGTTGCCGAGGTGGCAGGAGACGGCTGCGACCATCGCGCGGGCGCTGGAGCGACTCGCATGAGCCGCTTCTCGGTCGACTGGCTTGCCTTGCGCGAACCCTTCGATGCGCGCGCGCGTAACGCGAGGGTGCTCGACGCCGTGGTCGGCCTGCTCGAGAACCGGCCGGTCCTCGGAATTGTCGACCTCGCCTGCGGCACCGGGTCGACGCTGCGCGCGCTTGGTCCGCGCCTCTCCGCGCGTCAGCACTGGCGCCTGATCGACCGCGACCGCGCGCTGCTCGCCGGCGCCGCGGCAGCGCCCGTTCCCAAAGGCGCGACGGTGGAGATCATGCCGCTCGACCTCAATCAGCACCTCGACGCAGCGCTCGCCGCCGGCGCCGATCTCGTCACGGCCTCGGCGCTGCTCGACCTCGTTTCCGGGAACTGGCTCGAGCGGCTCGCCGCAGGCATCGCCACGCGCGCCGTTCCGTTCTATGCCGCCTTGACCTATGACGGCCGTGTCGAGCTCGCTCCCCCCGATCCCCTCGACCAGGCGGTCATCGAGGCGGTCAACGCCCACCAGCGCACGGACAAGGGCTTCGGCTCCGCCCTCGGACCAGAGGCTGCCCGCGCCGCGATGGACCGCTTCCGGGCCTTCGGCTTCGCGATCGTCCACGGCACGTCGGACTGGCGGGTCGGGCCGGACGATCGCGCGATGCAGGAAGCGCTTCTGTCGGGATGGTCGACGGCGGCGGGCGAAACCGGACGCCTGTCCCCGTCCCGTCTCGCGGCCTGGCGGATGCGGCGGCAAGAGGCGCTGGCCGCCGGCCGCTCCGCGATCGCGGTCGGTCACGTCGATTTCCTGGCCTGTCCGATCGGCGCCCGATGAAGCGAGAGGTCGCAGTCGAACAGGATATCGCTGCCGATGCGATGGACGCTCGTCGGAATACGCAGCGCCTGGTCGGCCGTCTCGATCTGCGGCAGCACCAGACTCGCGCGTCCGGAGCCGAGGATGACCGGCGCGACGATCACATGCAGCCGGTCGAGGCAACGGGCGGCGAGAAACCGCGACAAGGTCTCGGCGCCGCCTTCCACCAGCACGCGCCGCAAGCCGCGCGCCGCGAGCGCGCCGAGCACGGCGGGCGGCGCGAACCGCCCGTCGGACAGCGGCAGATCGATCACTTCGACCCCGTCCGGCGGCGGACGTCGCGATGCGCGCGCCGTGATCAGCAAGCGTCGCGCGCCGTCGGCGGCGAATACCTTCGCGCGAAGGCTCGAACGGCCCTTGGGATCGATGACGACGCGCGCCGGTTGCGGACCGGCCACGCGCCGCACCGTCAATTGCGGATCGTCGGCGACGACCGTGCCGACGCCGACCACCACGGCGTCGACGAGCGCCCGCAGGCGATGCAGATGGGCAAGCCCGGCGGGCCCGTTGACGTAGCGCGAGTGACCGGAGACGGTGGCGGTGCGCCCGTCGAGCGACTGTCCGATCTGGCCGACCACCATGAGATCGTCGACCGTTCCGCGCCGTATCGGAGCAAATAGCTCGGCCCAGGGTCCCGCGAGCGGCCGGTCGGAAGAACGGAAAACGTCAACAAATTCGGCCCAGCCATCCGCGCATGGGGATGCGCCGCCCGCGTCCGGTCGCCACTCCCCGGATTCGGACTTGCAGCCCATGGGTGCGGCCGGACGATCGACAGGCATCTGGATTTTTCCCCGCGCGTATCTTAGTTATGCGCGGGCGTTACGCAAAGGAATGCATTCTGTGATGGAATGGTCTCCGCGGCCGCGGTGTTTTCCAGTCGTACCAGTAAACTAGGAAATTTACGCATATGAGTTCGGTCGGGGCGGCGGCCGCATCCGCGTTGTTCGGTCCGGAAGGGTCCATCAGCGTCAGCCGAGGCATCGCCGAATTCCGCTCTTTGCGGCCCGTGATCTTGGTAGGGCCGGACGAAAGCCTGCTGGCGTTGCCGGCTGAGGGATTGGATACGCGCCGCCTCGGTGAATTCATCGCGCTCTGCGCGCCGACGACGCCGCATCTTGTCGTGACGGCGCGACGCGCACGGGTGCTGGGCGTGGACGCGGCAACGCCGACGGCGCTGGAGCTTTCCCGCGGCATCGATGCGCAAGCGATCCTGGCGTTGGCCGCCGACGCCAAAGGCGTCGACGTGCCGGAAGCCCGGCGCGCGGGGGATGCGGCCGCCGCCGCGCTGCGGCTTGCCAAACTGGCTCATGTCTTGCCAGCGGTGCTGGCGGCCGGCGTCGCGTCGGCGGGACCGGGAGCGCACGAACCCCCGCTGGTCCGGGTCGACGCCGTCGCCGTCGATCGCTTCGTCGACGACGCAACACGCTCGCTGACCCTGGCGAGCGAGGCTTCCGTTCCTCTGAATTCGGGGACCCGCACGCGCTTCGTCGTCTTCCGCGACGCTCTGGGCGGCAACCCCGTCGCCATCATTGTCGGCAAGCCGGATTTCGCGCAGCCGGTTCCGGTGCGCCTGCATTCCGCCTGCCTCACCGGAGACGTGTTCGGCTCGCGTCGCTGCGATTGCGGCGACCAGTTGCGGCTCGCCGTGGCTCGCCTCGAAGGCATGGGCGGCGGGATCATTCTCTATCTCGCGCAGGAAGGACGCGACCTCGGCTTGGCGAACAAGATGCGCGCCTACCGGCTCCAGGACGAAGGTCTGGACACCGTCGACGCCAATACCACGCTCGGGTTCGACGATGATGAACGCGATTACGGCGTTGCCGCGCGCATGCTGCAGATGCTCGGCTGCACGCGGATCGTGCTTCTCACCAACAACCCCGCCAAGCTCGAGGCCCTTGCCAGGGCGGGCATAGAGGTCGTGAGCCGCGTACCGCTCGTGACGCCGATCAATGCAGACAATCTCCGCTATATGACCGCCAAGGCGGCCCGCGCCGGACATCGGCTCGATTCTATCATGGCCTCGCTCGCCGACCCCTCGTAACCTTCCTGCCTGCGCCGTTTTCCTCCGTGGCAAGGCGCGATGCCGATGGTATCGTGAGCCGCGCCGCGACGAGCGGCGCGCGAGGAGATCCATCGCCATGGCCGCGGACGCAGCAAGCCGATTGCTCGGCGACCTGACTTCTCCCGAGGTCGCGACGCGTCTGAGCCCTCGTTCGATCCTGTGCCTGCCGATCGGCTCGATCGAGCAGCATGGTCCGCATCTGCCGCTCAACACCGACGTCGTGCTGGCCGAGGAATTCACCCGCCGCATGATCGCGCGGTGGGGAGTGGCCTATGACCTGTGGCAATTGCCGACGGTAAGTGTCAGCCTGGCCCGCGAGCATGAATGGGCCCCCGGCACGCTCTCGCTGTCGCTGCACACCGTCACCGCGATGCTGCGCGACCTTGCGCGCGCCGTCGCGCACGGCACGCCCACGCGCAATCTCGCGGTGATCAATGGACACGGCGGCAATCGCGGTCTTCTGGAGGCCCTCTTGCGGGACCTGCGTGCCGATTTCGGCCTGAACGCCTGCATTCTCCATCCGGCAGCCTGGCTCGTCGAGGCCAACGCCGGCTTTCCCGATGTTCATGGCGGGCGGAACGAAACGTCGCTCATGCTGGCGGCGGCGCCGCATCTCGTTCGCGAGAGGCGCATAGCGGAATTGAAGGAGCCGCCGGATCCGGCGCTTGCGCGCGCGGTCATCCTCGACGCAGCCGTGACCTGGCCGTGGTCGAGCGAAGAAGAAGCGCTCGGCCACTCTGGCGCAATTGGCGCGCCGGCGGACGCCTCGCCCGAGCTCGGCGAACGTCTGTTCGAGCGCGTCGTGGCAAAGGCCGAGGGCGTATTCAAGCTGCTGCTGGAGCGCCAGACCCTTGCGTGCCGTTCCTGATCGCGTCGATGCCCGTGCTTCCCGCCAGCCGCCTTCGTCGGACGACCGGCTGCGTCGCCTGTCGATCGGCCTCGGCCTGTGCTGGGCGATTGCCTTCGTCGTCGTCGGCACCGCCTTCCGTCTGCAGCTTTATGGCGACGGGGCTCTGTTTTCCTATGCGGTCGCCGCGGAGGACGTCTGGGCGTTCCACTGGCACAACATTTCCGCTCGCCTTTCGGTCTTTCTGCTCAGCCTGTGGCCGGCGGAGATCTATGTCGGGCTGACCGGCAACCCGCATGCCGGCATCACCCTTTATGGCCTGTTGTTCTACGGCGCTCCGCTTGCGGGCTTGCTCGCTACTCGTGTTGCCGACCGCTCGCGCGGTCGAACGATCTTCGCGTTCGCCTGCGCGTCGACCGCCCTGCTGTGTCCCCTGGTGTTCGGTTTTCCGACCGAGATGTGGTGGGCGCACGCCTTGTTCTGGCCGACGCTCGCGGCTTGCTACAGCCTGCCGCGCGGCGTCGCTTCCACCGTCACCGTCTTCGCGTTGATGCTCGCGCTGCTGCTCACGCATGAAGGCGCGCTCGTGCTGGCGCTTGCGATCGTCGCGACATTGGCGCCGCGCGGATGGCGTGATCATGCCGTCCGACGGAGCGCCGCGGCCTTCCTCGCCGCGTTGGCGGTCTGGGCAGGCGTGAAGATCGCCCTTCCGCCGGGCAGCTATTTCGCCGGGGTGCTCGAGCGAGCGGCGCTTCACTTCTTTGATCCCGACATTCTTTCCGCGCCGATCATGCTGCTGCTGATGGCGGCGCTCGCCGCGTATTTCGGCGCCCATGTGGCGCTCAGGGCCTGTTCGGCCTCTCATGCGGTCGCGCTTGCGGTCGCCCTGACCGCTGCGGGGCTTGCCGCCTATTGGCTCGTCCTCGATCATTCGCTGCACGCCAGCGAACGCTACTATTTGCGCACTGCGATCGTCGTGCTCACGCCCCTGCTCGGGGCCTCGGCGGTGTTCCGCGCCGAGCTCGCGGAGGATGCGCCGCCCCCGCTCTGGCCGAGAGTGCGATGGCTCCTTTGCTCGCTCCGTTCCGACGCCGGATGCGTCGGCGGCGCACTTCTCATCGTCACGCTGATCCACCTCGTCGAAACCGCAAAATTCGTGACGGTCTGGTCGGGGTACAAGGCCGCGGTGCGCGCTTTGGCGACCGGCACCGCCGCGGACCCGATGCTCGGCGATCCGCACTTCGTTTCCTCTTCGCGCATCGACCCGAGCCTCAACCGACTTGCATGGTTCTCGACCACCCAATATCTCGGGGTGGTTCTTGCCGACTTCGCTCCGACCAGGCTCGTCATCGACCCCAACGACAGCTATTTCTGGCTTTCCTGTGCGACGGCGACGGCGAACGCCGGAGCGAACCGGGTCGTTCCCGCGCGAACGCGCGAGCTCATTCGCACCTATGTCTGCCAGCACCGCCACTGATCGATTTTATTGACGCGGCCTGCAATCGACGATTAGCCTGACAGCGCCCCGACGAGACCGACCGCCGTCGTGCCTCGGTCCCAGGCCATGCCGTTCGCGCCACCAGGGGCGGGTGATCCGCCGCAGGCGCAGGCAAACGGAGCCGGCTTGACGGGGCGGGACGATAAAAAAGGGGCCTGCCCGCAGCCCCGGCCGGGAGGAGTCAATGGCTTCGGTAGCCATCCGCGATGTGCGCAAGGCGTTCGGCACATCCGTGGTCATCCACGGCGTGAGCATCGACATCGCCGACGGCGAATTCGTCGTCCTGGTCGGCCCGTCCGGCTGCGGGAAAACCACGCTGTTGCGCATGATCGCGGGGCTGGAGAACATCACCGCCGGGGAGATCCGCATCGGCGAGCGCGTCGTCAACCATGTCCCGCCGAAGGAGCGTGACGTGGCGATGGTATTCCAGAACTACGCGCTCTACCCGCACATGACCGTGGCGCAGAATATGGCTTTTTCGCTCAAATTGCGCGGCGCGTCCCAGGCGGAGATCGACGAGCGGGTCAAGCGGGCGGCGGAAATTCTCGGACTTGGTCCCTACCTTGCCCGCTATCCGCGCCAGCTCTCCGGCGGACAGCGGCAGCGCGTCGCGATGGGACGCGCCATCGTACGCAACCCGCAGGTTTTTCTGTTCGATGAGCCGTTGTCGAATCTCGATGCAAAACTGCGCGTGCAGATGCGCACGGAAATCAAGGAACTGCACCAACGGCTCAAGACGACCACGATCTATGTCACGCACGATCAGATCGAGGCGATGACCATGGCCGACCGCATCGTGGTGATGCATGACGGCATTGTCGAACAGATCGGCGCGCCGCTCGAGCTCTACGACCAGCCGGACAATCTCTTTGTCGCCGGCTTCATCGGATCGCCGGCAATGAATATCCTCAAGGGCCGTCTGCGCGCCGGCGAGCGCGCCGTTTTCGATGGCGGCGACGGTATCAGGTTTCCGCTCCACCATATGCCCGCCGACGGCGACGGCCGCCCGGTCATCTGCGGCGTCCGGCCGGAGCATTTCTCCCTGTCGAGCGATGGCACCGAGGCCGAGGTGCAGGTCGTCGAACCGACGGGCTCGGAGCTTCACGTCGTCGCAAAAATGGGAGGTGAGGACATCATCGCGGTGTTCCGCGAGCGTCACCAGTTCAGGCCGGGCGATAAGATTCGACTCCGGCCCGATCCGCGGCTCGTGCATCTCTTCGACGAGGCGACGGGCAGACGACTAGGGAGCTAGATACGCAAGATCAAAAGGAGGGACGATGATGACCGTGTTCACTCGCCGTACGCTTCTGCAGGGCGGCACAGCAGCGGCCGCCGCCGGCGCCCTGAGCGGCCCGGCGCTCTTCGATTGGGCCAAGGCCTGGGCACAAACCGCGCCCTGGAAACCGGAAAAAGGCGCGAAGCTTTCAATGTTGCGCTGGAAATATTTCGTGCAGTCGGAGGACGACGCCTTCGTGAAACTGATCGAGGCATTCACGAAGGCGACCGGCGTGAAAGTCGAGATCTCGCGCGAATCCTACGAGGATGTCCAGCCGAAGGCATCGGTGGCGGCGAATACCGGAACCGGTCCGGACCTGTTCTGGGGTCTCTATTCCCTGCCGCATCTCTTCCCGCAGAAGTGCATCGACGTGACGGACGTCGCCAATTATCTCGGCAAGAAATATGGCGGCTGGGTGGAAAGCGCGGTGAAATACGGAACGAGCGGCAACAAGTGGATCTGCATTCCCGTCTGCTATTCCGGGGCATTGATGAACTACCGGATCGAAGCCTCGAAGAAGGCCGGTTTTTCCAAGTTCCCGGAGAAGACCGACGCTTTCCTGGAATATGCCAAGGCGATGAAGGCGAACAACACGCCAGGAGGATTTGCGCTCGGCCACGCCTCCGGCGACGGCAATAGCTGGGTCTATTGGTGCCTCTGGGCCCATGGCGGCAACGCCGTGGACAAGAACGACAAGGTGATCATCAATTCGCCGGAGACGGCGAAGGCGCTGGAATATGCCAAGACGCTCTACGGCTACATGATCCCAGGCACCGCCTCATGGAACGATGCTTCCAACAACAAGGCGTTTCTCGCCGGCGACATCTACTGGACCAATAACGGCATCTCCATCTACGTCGCCGCCAAGAAGGATCCGAGCAAGAAACCGATCGCCGAGGACATGGACCATGCCTATTGGCCGGTCGGCCCCGTCGGCCATCCGACCGAGCTGCACCTGATGTATCCGGTGCTGGCGATGACCTACACGAAATATCCGCAAGCCTGCAAAGCGCTGATGGCGTTCATGTTGGAGGCGGACAACTTCAATCCGTGGATCGAGTCGGCACAGGGCTATCTCACGCACTGCCTCAATGCCTATGACAAGAACCCGGTCTGGACCGCCGATCCCAAGACCACGCCGTTCCGCGACGTGGCCAAGCGGACGCTGACCGCCGGAGGGTTGGGCTCCGTCGGCGAAAAGGCGGCCACCGCGATCGCGGATTTCGTCATCCTGGATATGTTCGCCAACTACTGCACGGGCCGTGAGGACGTCAAAGGCGCGATCGCCGTCGCCGAGCGGCAGTTGAAGCGGATTTACCGGTGAGACACCGTTTCCCGCTTCCGTTCGCGGAGCGGGGATCAGATGAAGGAGCATGTCGGTGCGCTTGGGCATCCGGTCATGCTCCTTCCCCGGCCTCGCGGAACTCGCCGGCGTGGTGCGGCAGGCGTGGTCGCCGGCGCGTCCGTTCCGCGCCGACGTCGGCTGGAGATCCTGCGACAGGGAGCCACTGATGGCCGATCTTGTGCTCAAGTCGTCCTTCGACACAAGGAGCGCGCCGCATCGCGTGACCGCGTGGCAGCGGCTCAAGGCCAATCGCAATTGGCTCGGCTTCTGGTTCATGCTGCCCGCCGGCGTGTTCCTGATCCTGTTCCTGGCCTATCCGCTCGGGCTCGGCATCTGGCTGTCGTTCACCGACGCCCGTCTGGGTCGTGCGGGCGTCTTTGTGGGGCTCGAAAACTACGAATTCCTGTGGGATGACTCGACCTTCTGGCTCACCGTCTTCAACACGCTTCTCTATACCGGCGTTGCCAGCGTCATCAAATTCGCGATCGGCCTCTATCTTGCCCTGCTGCTCAACGAGCGGCTGCCGTTCAAGGCAATCATCCGCGCGGTGGTGCTGATCCCGTTCATCGTGCCCACGGTGCTGTCAGCCATTGCCTTCTGGTGGCTGTTCGATCCACAGTTTTCCATCATCTCCTGGTCGTTGAAGAAGCTGCATCTGATCAGCGCCAATATCGATTTTCTGGGCGACCCATGGAACGCACGCTGGTCCGTAATCTTCGCCAATATCTGGCGCGGCGTGCCCTTCGTCGCGATCACGCTGCTTGCCGGCTTGCAGACGGTTTCGCCGTCGCTGTACGAAGCCGCGATCATCGACGGCTCCACGCCGTGGCAGCGCTTCCGCTACATCACCTATCCCCTGCTGACGCCCATCATCGCCGTCGTCATGACGTTCTCGGTGCTGTTCACCTTTACCGATTTCCAGCTCATCTGGGTGATGACGCGCGGCGGTCCGGTCAATGCCACGCATCTGATGGCCACCTTCTCGTACCAGCGGGCGATCATGAGCGGTTACCTCGGCGAAGGCGCGGCGATTTCGACGGCCATGATACCCTTCCTGCTGTGCGCCATCCTGGTGTCATGGTTCGGCCTGCAGCGGCGCAAATGGCAGCAGGGCGAAAGCGATGACTGATACCCTCGCCGCCAAGACCGCGCATGTGAAGGGCGTGCTTCACGCAACGCCGCCCCTCGCCGACACGAGCGAAGGAATGAGCTACCTGCAGACGCTGCCGCGACGGCTCGTCACGCTCTATCTGCCGCTCTCGATCATCCTCTTCGTCCTGCTGTTCCCGTTCTATTGGATGGCGTTGACGGCGATCAAACCCGACAATCAGTTGCTCGACCTTGACACCTACAGCCCGTTCTGGACCTGGACGCCGACGCTCAAGCACATCACCAAACTGCTGTTCGAGACGGACTATCCGATCTGGCTCTGGAACACCATGCTGGTGGCAATATGTTCGACCGTGTTGTCCCTCGTTGCCAGCGTGCTCGCCGCCTACGCGATCGTACGCCTGCGCTACCGGGGCGCACAGTGGGTCGGCGTCGCGATATTCCTGGCCTACCTCGTGCCGCCCTCGATCCTCTTCATTCCGCTCTCGACCGTCGTCTATCAGTATGGCCTGTTCGACACGCCGTTCGCCTTGATCCTGACCTATCCCACCATTCTCATCCCGTTCTCGACCTGGCTGTTGATGGGCTATTTCAAGACCATCCCCTTCGAGCTCGAGGAATGCGCGCTGATCGACGGCGCGAGCCGCTGGCAGATTCTCGTCCGCATCGTATTGCCGCTGGCGGTACCGGGCCTGATCTCCGCCTTCATCTTCTGCTTCACCTTGTGCTGGAATGAATTCATCTATGCGCTGACCTTCATTTCTTCGACGCAATACAAGACCGTGCCGGTGGCGATCGTGACCGCTCTCGTCGACGGCGACATCTATCGCTGGGGCTCGCTGATGGCGGGCGCGATGATCGGCTCGCTGCCTCTCGTTATCCTCTACGCCTTCTTCGTCGAGCATTATGTGTCGGCGATGACCGGCGCGGTGAAGGAATAGCGGTCGGGAAGACGTCGACGGCGCATCCCTCGCCCCGTCTCGTCGAGCCAGCCCGATTCAGCTCAATTCCCTTCGCACGAGCGCCGCGCCGTCGACCATGGTTTTCAATTTGCCGAACGCGACCTCGCGCGGCAGATATTTCATGCCGCAGTCCGGAGCCACGATCAGCCGTTCGGGAGGGACGTATTCGAGCGCCTGGCGGATGCGCGCGGCGACCGTCTCCGGCCGCTCGACCTCCGGATCGGACAGATCGAGCACGCCGAGCATGACGACCTTCGGCGACAGCTCCGCGAGCACGCCGAGATCGATCCGCGGCTGGGCGCATTCGATCGAGATGGCCGTGGCAGTCGAGTCGACGAGCTCGGGAAGGAAGGCATAGCGGCGGGGTTTTGCCTCGCTCGGCACGACGGCGGCGTAGCCGAAACAGAGATGCACCACGGTCGGCACCGTAATGCCGTCGAGCGCGCGATTGATCGCCTGCACGGCATAGCGACGCGCCGCAGCGGGATCGTTGCGTACCCAAGGCTCGTCGAGTTGAACGACGTCGGCGCCGGCGGCCACGAGATCATGCGCCTCGGCATTGACCGCCGCCGCGAGATCCATCGCCAGAGCCTCGGGATCCCCGTAATACTCATCCTTCGCCTGCAGGCTCATCGTGAACGGGCCCGGCAAGGTCATCTTGGCGGTCAAGTCGGTGTTCCGGCGGAGAAAGCGCATGTCGCGCACTTCCACGGGTGCGCGACGGCGTACCCTGCCGACTACGCGGGGGACGGGCGTCACTCTGCCCGACGGCGTCGTGATGAAGCCGGGATTGTCCACGTCGATGCCCTCGAGCGCCGCGACGAACCGATTGGAATAGCTTTCGCGCCTTATCTCGCCGTCGGTCACGACGTCGAGACCCGCCCGCTCCATCTCACGAATGGCAAGGATGGTGGCGTCGTCCTGCGCCTGTTCCAGAAACGGCTCCGGCACGCGCCAGATCTCCTTCATGCGGACGCGCGGTACGACCTTCGACAGCTTCTCCCGATCGACCAGCCATTCCGGCTGCGGATAGCTGCCGACGACCGCGGTGGGAAGAAGCTTGCCCCGCATGGTCGCCTCCCCTGTGGGTTGTTGCATCATGCGCACAGACGTTCGCACGGATTTCGCTTTCGCGTAACGGGTTTCGTGCGGCATCAAGATATCTCGCCGCGCGGTCCGCGCCATCGCCTGCGATTCCGTCCGCGGCGTGGCGCGTGCCGACGGTGCCTCGAATTCCGCAGCACTCAACCGCGTCCACCAAGCGGGCAGTCGGTGACCGCGCGCTGCCGCCCGCCTGCGCCGCAGCCTCGTTGATCCCGTCGACGCAGGCGGGCAAACCGCCTGGCGTCGCACGCAACGGTTGTTCCGCGACCGACGACCACGGCGGCGCCGCCTCATTTGCCGGCGACGAAGCGCAGCGGATTCCGACCCCCGGCAAAACGCCTTCGCGTCCGCGAGCCCGCTCGGCCGACGCGGCGCGCCTCGATCGACTCGCGCGCCGCACGCGTTGCCCTTGACGGGCCCGCGTCGATTTTCATTACGTGAAGAAATCGCACGATCCGAATCATGTTGCGGTTGGACTCCGGCCACCCTACGATGCCTGTCGAACGTCCGCCGCAATGCCGGCTCGCACGTTGAGCGACGCAACGTTCATTGTATTTGTTCGGCCCGGGCGGGGCCGCCGATGTGCGATCGGTCGACAAGGATGTCCGTCGTTTCGGGAGGGTCCTCATGAGCGCGCCTCTCGCAAACGCAAAAGCGGAAACGGACCTGGGCCGGCAAGGGCTCAGGCGAGGGACGCCGCTGCAGCACCCATCGTGCCGATTATCTCTTCACGCGGTTCGGTCGCCTGCGCGAGGCGCCGCAGCCCGTTCCGCCGATCAAACGACAAGCGACGGACGGAAGTTCGCAGAGGGGAGGAACAAGCCATGTCGAAGCTCGGATTCTCGCGCCGGACCTTCCTGCAGGGTGGCATCGGCCTGACGGTCGCAAATTTCGTGCCCGGCACGACGCCTTTCGCGCATGCCACGACGATGGAAGAGCAGACGGTCGCCGCTGCCAAGGCCGTCGGGAAGGCGGACGTGAGCGGCATGATCTGGTCGCCTTATCTCGTCCCGATGAAGCCGGTCATTGCCGAATTCACCAAACTCACGGGGATCGGCATCGGCGCGATCCAGGACATCTCGATTTTCGATGCTCCGCAACGGGCGATGGCCGAGGCGCTTTCACATTCGCCGCAATTCGACTTCATCCATATCGACTCGAACATGATCCCGTCGCTGGTCTCGGCCGGCTACCTCGAGCCGCTTGACGACTACATCAAGAAAGCCGGCTTCCATCTCGATGCCGTCGCCGACTACGGCAATTTCATGAAATATGACGGCCGCACCTACGGCATCCCGACGGACGGCAACGTGCACATTCAATATACGCGCAAGGATCTGCTCGACAATCCTGACAACAAGAAACGCTTCGCCGACAAATTCGGTACCGAACTGAAGCTTCCCGAGACGTGGGAGGAGAACCTGCGGCTGCAGGAATTTCTCATGGATCCCGCCAAGGACCTCTACGGCTCGGGCAATCTGCGCAACCGCGCCAACGGCGTGACCTGGTGGTACATGATCTTCTACAGCGCCGGAGGCTTTCCCTTCGACGACGACATGAAGCCCACGCTGAACACGCCGGCGGGACAATATGCTGTGGACATCTATCTCCAGGACAAGAAGGTCAACCACCCGGAAGCCGCGAACTGGGGCACGCCGCAGATGATCCCGCGCATCGCGCAAGGACACGTTGTCAGTTGCCAATACTGGGATGGGACCTGCAAGACCATCGCAAACCCCAAGCAATCGAAAACGGTCGGTCAGTTCTATTTCAGCCTCGTGCCCGGCTCGAGGTTCTCGGGCAAGCTGATACATCGCTCGATTTCCTCGCCGCTGGCGGCGATCCTCGTCAACAAATATTCGCCGCGCAAGGCGCAAGCGGCCTATCTTGCGCTGTGGCTCGGTTCCGGAAAGAACAGCATTCCGATCGTCTCCGACCCCGTGAACGCGTTCAACGACGCGTGGGCGAAGGAACACATGACGGCACCGCAGGTGATCAACGCCTATACGGCAGAGGGCATCAAGGCGATCGAGACGAACTTCCAGGTCGTGGCGCCGCCGATTTACCTCACCGGCTACCTCGAATTTCAGGATGCGCTCGGCAAGAACCTTTCCGAAGCCTATGTCGGCCAGCTTCCGGCCAAAGACGTGCTCAAGAAGACGGAAGACGAATGGAACGGCATCATTCGCCGTATCGGGCGCGCCAAGCTCCGGAAGGATCTGGCGAGCTACAAGGCGGTGATGCCGAAGCGCGACGTGCCTGCATGATCTTCCGCGACGTGACGCGCAGAGGGCATCGAATGGCGCGCACACGCTTGGTTCCCGACCGAACGACGCGTCTTGGGGGGTGACGGATGACCGCCGTCACGCTTCTGACGACCGGCGGATCCGCGCGCATTTCGGCGCGCATCGCGTCGCGGCAGCGCGCGATCCGGCGCTTCAAGCTGGCCCTCATGACCCCGCTGATCGTGCTGTTCCTGGGGGTGCTCACGCCCGTGCTGCTGCTGCAGCTCTACTTTTCATTTCACGAATGGACGGTCTACCTCGGCTCGTGGTGGGACGCGGAATATGTCGGTTTCGACATGTTCGCGAGCGTGTTTACCGATCCGCGCTTCGGCTGGGCGATCGTGCGCTCGCTCGCCTTCGCGACCGGATCGACGATCGGCTGTTTCCTCTTTGGATTTCTGCTTGCCTATCTCATGTACCGCCCGTTCCGCGGGCACGCGATCTATTACGTCATCTTCATTCTGCCGATGCTGACCGTACCCGTGGTCGTCGCTTATACCGCGGAGATGCTGCTCTACCGCAATGGGCCGATCAACGACCTCATTTCCGCGCTTACCGGCGTCAATTTCCAAGTGTCATGGCTCACCAATCCGCACCTTGCATTGGCTACCGTGGCCCTGCTCGAAATCTGGAATTGGACCCCCTTCTCCTTCATCATCCTGCTCGCAGGACTTGCGGCGATTCCCAAGGAGCCGGTTGAGGCGGCCGAGATTCTCGGCGCATCGAAATGGCAGGTCTTCTGGCACGTGCAGCTGCCTTTGCTGCGACCGGTCATCCTGCTCGCGCTGATACTCCGCTTTCTGGAGGCGATGGCGGAATTTCCGAAAACCTGGGCCTTGTTTCAAGGCGGTCCCGGCACCGCGACCGAAACGCTGCCGATCTACATCTTCATTACGACCTGGCAATATTTTCAGATCTCCAAGGGAGCGGCGATGTCCTATGTCGTGATGGTGATGATGGTCGGGATCGTCCTTCTCGCCATCCATATGCTGCGGAGGGAAAAACGCTCGCTTGACGCCATGTACGGCAGCGCCGCCGCCGGAGGTAATGCTCAATGACGATGACGAAATCGCGACGCCGCCGAATCACGACCATCGCCCGCTACACGATCCTGAGCGTCTGGGCCGTGATCGCATTCTTTCCGATCTATTGGATGGTTTCGACCTCCTTCAAGCCAAGCACGCAATGGTTCTCGTGGCCGCCGATATATTTTCCCGATCCGCCGACGCTTTCCAACTACATGAACGTATGGCTCGGCGCGGAGGAATATGACCAGGCGCAATATGCCATATCATCGCAAAAGCCGTTGGTCTCGATGTGGAATTCCACGGTAATCGCGACCACCTCCACTTTTCTCTCCGTGCTCTTCGGTTCTATTCTCGCCTATGGCGTTTCGCGCTACCGGATTCTTTCGGAAGCAAGGATGTTTCAGTTGCTGATGCTGCGGATGATCCCGCCGATTGTCGTCGTCGCGCCATTGTCCCTCTACTACTCGGCTCTCGGACTGCTCGACACCCGCACGGGTCTCATTCTCGTATATTTCCTCACCACCCTTCCCTACGCCGTCTGGATGACCAAGAGTTTCATCGATGAAGTGCCTCGCGAGATCGAGCAGGCCGCGGAAATCCTCGGCGCTTCCCGTTGGCGCATCGTGTTTGAAATCGTGCTGCCGCTGATCCGCTCCGGACTCGTCGCGACCTTTCTCTTCATCCTCATTCTGACGTGGAGCGAATATCTTCTCGCGTTGATCATCACTAAGACGCAGGTATCGACGCTGCCGATAGAACTTTCGAAATACCAGGGATCGACGGAAGGCCGAGTCTACGGACGGCAGGCCGCATTGGCGGTCGGCATCACGGTTCCGCTGATGATCGTGGGCCTCATCATCCGCAAGCATCTCGCGCGCGGATTCAGTTTCGGAATGGTGCGGAGGTAGGCGTGGCACGCATCGAGCTCGTCAATCTGAACAAATCGTTCGGGGCCGTGCGAGCGGTGAAAAATCTGAATTTTACCATCGAAGACGGCGAGTTCGTCGTGTTCGTCGGCCCTTCCGGTTGCGGAAAGACCACGACGTTACGCATGATTGCGGGATTCGAAGACCCGAACTCGGGTGAGATCCGCATCGACGGGCGCGTGGTCAATGACCTCGAGCCGCGTGACCGCGATCTCGGCATGGTGTTTCAGAGCCATGCATTGTTTCCCCACAAGAACGTGGCGCAGAACATTGAGTTCGGCCTGCGCATGAAGAAGGTCTCGCCCGAGGAGCGGGTCAGGCGCGTGCGCGAAGTCGCGGAGATGATGCGCATCGACCATCTCCTCGACAAGATGCCGAGCCAATGTTCCGGCGGCGAGTCGCAGCGTGTCGCCCTTGCACGCACGCTTGTCACCAATCCCTCGACATTTCTTCTGGACGAGCCGCTGTCGAGCCTCGATGCGAAGCTGCGGCGTGAACTGCGAGCCGAATGCGATCGGCTGCACCAGCAGCTCAAGCGCACCTTCATTTTTGTGACGCACGAT
>Ga0209810_1003503_pt1 | contig 16370 bp, 10 predicted proteins | sample Coa_R1_7_FD_187159 | JGI IMG/M metagenome (GOLD analysis project Ga0209810, IMG submission 187159) | Surface soil microbial communities from Centralia Pennsylvania, which are recovering from an underground coalmine fire - Coalmine... | ecosystem: Environmental > Terrestrial > Soil > Unclassified...
GAGCGGCGCGGGCATTGACGGAAGTTGGTACCTGGACGTCACCGACTGGGCCAAGAACAGCCACTGGCTCGCCGGCGCGATGAACGTCTACACGACCCTCAGTCTCGGGGTGCTGATACTGCTGGTGCTCTGGGCCTGGTGGCGCAGCCGCCACGAGACGAACAACCCGCTGGTCAGACTCGGCGCGGTCGCGGTGGGTGTCGCCGTGGCGATCGGCGCGAATGAGCTGGTCAAAGCGCTAGTGCATGAGCGGCGGCCGTGCCTGAGCCTGCCTCAGGCCTACACCGTGGTGGCCTGTCCCGGCCCGACCGACTACGCGTTCCCGTCCAACCACACCGCGCTGGCCGGCGCCCTCGTCGCCGCGCTGTTCTTCTTCAGCCGGCGGCTCGGCGTAGTCGGCCTAGTCCTCGCGTTGATCGAGGGCTTCTCGCGGGTGTACCTCGGCGAGCACTACCCGCACGACGTGGTGGTCGGGCTGCTGCTCGGCGCGGTCGTCACGGCGGCGGTGGCCCGAGTGCTCAGCCCGCTGACCGTGCACTGGTTAGCCCGCCGCGAATCCCAGGCCCACTAGGCCCTTTTGGGAAAGTCTCGCCTGGGCCCCCAAGACGTCGCCGCCGACCACGCCCCTTGCCGGCAGCGGCGAAACCGGTCGGCGCTCCGTGCCCTATTGATCCCCTCCGGGCACGGGGCGCCGATCTTCTCTTTTCCCTTACCGGCCGGGTCAGCCGGCGTCCTGCAGGATCCCGATCGGGTTGCCGTCGCAGTCGCGCACGCTGGCGACCAGCCGGCCGCCGCCGACGTCCTTGACCTCCTCGAGAGTCTGCGCCCCTGCCTCGAGCAGCACGGCCAGGCTCGCCTTGATGTCGTCCACGTGCACGTACGGCAGCGGCCCGGTCATGTGCTTGGCGTTGGCCTTCGGGACCAGCCCGATGTCCTGGCCGGCCACCTTGTATCCGATGTAGTACGGCGCGTCGGCGATCGGCTCCGCGTCCAGCAGCTTGTTGAACTGCGCCTTCGCCCGCTGCATGTCGTCGACCGGGAAAAGGATCGTCTGAATGCCCTTGCTCACGGTGATCTCCCTGATTGACTCTTCGTCCGTTTACGTCCCGCCGGCGTGTATTCACCGTAAATCCGGGTCCCGCGCGTCCGCTTCTCGAATCCTGACCGATGGGCGCCGGCCGTCCTTGACACCTCCTGTGGTCTAGTCCAATCTGCTTGCTGTCACCTGTTTCCCCCCGCGAAGCGGCGTCGTCGCGGCTGCCTGCCTGGAGAGTCCATGACGCCGCGCCGCAAACGACTTGTGACCGCCATCGGCATCACAGCGCTGATGAGCACCGGTCTCGCCACTGCCGTCGCCCTTGCCACGCCCGCGACCGCCGCCGCCACCAACCTGCTGACCAACGCCGGCTTCGAGACCGGCGATCTGTCCGGATGGACCTGTGACTCCGGCACCGCGGCGGTCGTCGGCAGCCCTGTGCATTCCGGTTCGCACGCCTTAGCCGGCACGCCCAACAGTTCCGCGGACGCGCAATGTACGCAGACCGTGTCTGTCCAGCCGAATACCGCGTACACCCTCTCGGGTTATGTACAGGGTTCGTACGTGTACATCGGCGTCTCCGGCGGTGCGAGCACGTGGACGCCGTCCGCATCGAGCTACACGAATCTGTCGGTGTCCTTCACCACCGGCGCCTCGCAGACTTCCGTGCAAGTGTTCGTGCACGGCTGGTACGCACAGCCCACCTACTACGCAGATGACCTCGCACTGACCGGGCCCTCCGGACCGACGCCGTCCTCGTCCCCTTCGGCCAGTCCGTCGCACAGTCCGAGCCCGTCGCCGTCACCGTCCAAGTCACCCTCCTCCTCACCGTCGAGCAGCCCGTCCGCGAGCCCGACCGGGACCGTCTCCCCGCCGTCCAACGAGAACTGGCGCGTGGCGCCGTACCTCGACATCACCATGGCCACCCCGACCCTCGCCCAGATCGAGCAGGCCACCGGCCAGAAGACCTTCACCCTGGCCTTCGTCCTCGGCGACAGCTCGGCCTGCGACCCGTCCTGGGGCGGCACGATCCCGCTCACCGACTCGCGGATCCTCGGCGAGATCAACGACCTGCGGGCGCTCGGCGGCGACGTCGCGGTGTCCTTCGGCGGAGCGCAGGGCCCGTACCTGGAGACCACGTGCACCAGCGCCGCGCAGCTGGCCGCCGCCTACGAGAAGGTCATCGACACCCTGAAGGTCACGCACATCGACTTCGACGTCGAGGCCGCCACCAACACCGACATGGTCAACACCGCCATCGCGCAGGTCCAGCGCGACCGGCCGGGCACCGTGGTCAGCTACACCCTCGAAGTGCAGGCGGCGACCTACGGAATCACCCCGATCCTCGGCGTCCAGGTGCTGCAGAACGCGGTCTCGCACGGCGTGAACGTGGGCATCGTCAACCCGATGACCATGGACTTCGCGCCCGACGGTGACTGGGGCACCTCGGTCATCGAGGCCGCGCAGTCCACGGAGGGTCAGATGGCGCAGATCTGGCCGAGCCTCAGCTCGTCGCAGCTCTACGCGATGCTCGGGGTGACGCCGATGATCGGCGACAACGACACCGGCCCGGTCTTCACCATCGCCGACGCGCAGCAGCTGCTGTCCTGGGCGCAGGCCCACCACATCGGCCGGCTCGCGTTCTGGTCCGAGGGCCGCGACAACGGCGGCTGCTCCGGCGGCGTCTCGCCGACCTGCAGCGGCATATCGCAGTCCCCGTTCCAGTTCACCTCGATCTTCCACGCCTTCACCGGCTGAGCTTCGGCGCGGCAGACCGCAACGTACAACGCGACTCCGGGCAGCGTGGGGCAGCCCGGAGTCGCGGCGTTCCCTGAATCACCTCAGGGCTTAAGCGGTGGGTAGGTGGGGTCGAGCAGATCGTTGCTCTTCAGGAACCCGTGCAGCGGAGTGGTCTCCGGGTAGTGTCCCCACTGGTGGTCGCCCGGCACCTGGTCCGGGCCGGCCAGGTCGGCGCACAGCAGCTGGCGCTGGATCGGGTTGAAGGTCGCGAACTCGGGCGACGCGTGCAGCGCGTCGTTCTCGTCCCGGCCGTACGACCAGCGGTGCGAGTAGGCGAAGAACATGCCCTTGCGGGTGATCTCCGAGAAGTTGTTCGTGCGGGTGTGCCAGAGCCGCCGGTCGAAGAACACCGCGTCGCCGGGATTCGCGCACACCTCGACCGCGCCCGCGGGCTCGGGCCACTCGATGTCGCGGCGCGGCGGACCGTCGATCCAATTGCGCACGTGGCTAGCCGGCACCACCTTGAAATTGCCGCGCCCGGGCTCGGAGACGTCGGAGAGCCAGTAGGCGATCTTCACCGAGAGCCGGGGCCGCGGGTCGGTCTCCAGCTCCCGGTTCTGCCGGCCGCCGTCCTGGTGCCACTCGAAGCGGTACGGCTTCTCGATCCGGATCGGCGGGTGCACGTCCAGGTGCGAGTGATAGATGTGCACGTTCCAGCCGAGCACCGACCAGACCAACGGAAAGGTGTTCGGGTGATCGATCAGGCCGACCGCCTCCGGGCAGCTGGCCACGGCGCTCAGCTTGTGCATCGAGCCCTCGGCGGAAAGCCGGCCGGCATCCCGCTCCGCCGCGTATACGCGATCGATGGCCTGCTCGTAGTAGGCGACCTCGGATTCGCTGAGCGCTCCCCGGACGACCAGGTAGCCCTCCTCCTCGAACTGCGCGCGCTGTTCCTTGCTCATCGGCGTGACTGCCGCCGCCTGAGTGTCGGCCGTCATCGGGCCCCCTCCACTTGTGCCGCCGGCTAGGCCAGCTCCTCGTCATCACGGACGCGGCGCCCGGATCCCTCCCGGAAGGCGGTCACGTCGCGTTATGGCCTGTCAGAGCGGGAGTCTCGCAGTCTTGTGTGAAGAATGCGCCGCCCGTTGTCTAAGAAGACGCTTCAGGTCGGCTTTCGGAATCGGCGTCAAGAACATGAGTTTGCGCGGGGCTGATCGCAGGGCATCCACGCGCCCTTGTGTGCTCCCGCGCTCCTTTGCTCTCCTGAGCACAGGAGGGCCGAGAATGTACGACGTCGTACACGAAACGGACATCGCGGTCATCGGGGCCGGAGCGGCGGGATGCGTGCTGGCCGCGCGGCTGAGCGAAGATCCTGCGCGTCGGGTGGTGCTGTTAGAGGCCGGGCCGGATTACCCGACGCTCGAACAGCTTCCCGAGGATCTGCGGGACGGATGGCGCTCTGCGGGCAGTCACGACTGGTCCTACCTCGACGAGGCCACCGGCGCGCCGGTCGCCCGCGCGCGCGTCGTCGGCGGCTGCTCGGCCACCAACGGGACCATCGCGTTACGCGGCACCGTACGGGATTTCGACGGCTGGGCGGCGCGCGGCAATCCGGGTTGGTCGTATGCCGAAGTGCTGCCTGCATTCCGCAAGCTCGAAGACGACCACGACTTCGCCGACCGCTGGCACGGACAGGGCGGTCCCTTACCAATTCGCCGTTACCGCACCAAGGAGCTGACTTCAGTCAACGCGGCGGCGTACGAAGCGGCGGTGCAGGCAGGATTCCCCGAGGTTGCCGACCACAACCGGCCAGGAACCACCGGACTAGGACACGCTCCCGTCAATGCGATCGGCGGCGTGCGGATGAGCGCGGCGATGACGTACCTCGCGCAGGCGCGGTACCGGCAGAACCTGGTGCTGCTGGCTGACGCCCTAGTCGACAGAGTCCTCATACACGAAGGCCGGGCCGTTGGCGTACTGCTCGCGGACGGCCGCATCGTGCGCGCGGATCGCGTGGTGCTGGCCGCCGGAACGTACGGCTCTCCGGCGGTGCTGCTGCGCTCCGGAGTCGGACCCGCGGACGAGTTGCGCGCGCTGGGTATCGACGTGCGCGTCGATCTGCCGGGAGTCGGCGCGAATCTTCAGGAGCACCCTGGCGTCTCAGTCATCTGGCCGCTCGCGCAAACGCAGCCGGACGGCCCGCGTTTCCAGGTCGTGGCGACCTGGCGCAGCGGCAGCGACGAAGAGGCCGACCACGACATGCAGCACGTCCCCGCCGGGACACCGCAGCTGTTCTGGGTTTCCGCCGCTGTGATGACGCCGCGATCGCGCGGCACCGTCAAGCTCGCGTCGGCCGATCCGGCTGCGGCTCCGCGCATCCGGCTCAATCTGCTGAAAGACCCGCTGGACCTGGCGCGCATGATCGAGGGCGTGCGCTCGGCGCGCCGCATCGGTACGCACAAGCCGCTCGCCGCCCTCGCATCAGGCCCCGAGCAGTGGGCCGGAGCAGGCGTCGAAGACGATGCCGAACTCGCGAACGCGGTTAAGGCAGCGGTCTGGACGTATCACCACGCGGTCGGCACCTGCGCGATGGGGCCGAGTCTGGCAGCCGGCGCGGTCGTGGACGCGAACGGCGCGGTACACGGCATGGATGCGCTCACCGTCGCGGACGCCTCGATCATGCCGGTGATCCCCGCGGCGAACGTCCATCTCACGACCTTGATGATCGCCGAACGGATCGCGGCGCGGCTCAGCTCCGGGTAGCGAGCTGCGGCGCCGAGGCGGCTTCCTGCTCGGCGGAGGGCAGCAGCCGGGCGGCGAGCACCGCGACGTCGTCCTCCGCGCCGTGCGGGAGAAAGCGGCTGAGCACCGTGTCGAGCAACATCTCCAGCGGGCGCTGCGGATCGAGGTCGAGGTTGGTCAGCGCGCTGATGCACTCGTAGATGTCCTTGCCGCGCCGCTCGACCAGCCCGTCCGTGTAGAAGAGCAGGGTCGCGCCGGGCTGGAAGTCGATGGTCGAGCAGCGGTAGTCGGTGCGTCCGCCGAGAACCGTGCCGACGCCGAGCGGCGGATCGACCGGCAACTCCACCAGCGTGCTGCTTCCGTCCGGCTGGATCAGCAGCGGCGGCATGTGCCCGGCGTTCGCGAAGCTGCACGTGCGCCGCGCCGGATCGACGACGGCGACGACGCAGGTCGCGGCCCGGTCGAAGGAGAGCGCGTCGGCTATCCGCTCCGCCTCGGTCAGGATCCGGTCGGGCGCGTCGCTCTGCAGGGCCAGGGTGCGCACCAGCGAGCGGAATTCGCTCATCGCGGCCGCCGCCTCGAATCCGTGGCCCATGACGTCGCCGACGACCAGCAGAGTTTTCCCACCGGGGAGCGCGACGGTGTCGTACCAGTCGCCGCCGATCTCGATGTCCGCACCGGTTGGTAGATATCGGCTGGCGCACTGCACATCCGGGTGCGGGGTACGCGGCCGGGCGAGCAGGGCTTGCTGCATGACCAGCGCGGTCTGGTGTTCGTGGGCGTAACGCTTGGCGTGGTTGATGCTGGTTGCGGCGCGGCGGGCCAGATCGGAGACCAAGTCCACGTCTTCCTGCGAGAACTCTGATGACTCGCCGGCGCGGATGAGGATCACCGCACCGACCAGGTCGCGGCGTGCGGTAAGCGGTACGCAGATGGCGGAATGCATATCGAGCTTGCGGTACAGCGCGACACGGTCCGCGTCAGGAGCGTCAGCGGCCAGCTCGGTGTCGCTCGGCACGTTGGAGATCACCGGGCGTTGCTCGGTAAGACAGCGTGCGACCGCGGACGAGGCCTGCGGCGCGATCACGGTCCCGGCCGCGCCGAAGTACTTCGCCGCTTTTCCGAGCCGGGGCGTCGTGGTCATCGCGACCCTGCGCAGCCGCAGCGCGCCGCGGGCCGGCAGCACTCCCGGCGCGCCGTCCACGTCGAGCACGTCCACCGCCGCGATGTCGGCCAGCCTGGGCACGAACAGCCTGGCCAGCTCCTTGCAGGTGTGTTCGACGTCGAGGGTGGTGCCGATCCGGGTGGCCGCCTCGTCGAGCAGCGCGAGCCGGGTGCGGGCCGTGTCGAGCAACTGCCGCACCCGGTAGGTCTCGGTCACCTCGATGACGACGGCGACCAGGCCGAGCACGGCGCCCGCCGAGTCCTCGAGCCGGTGGTAGGCGTTGATCCACCAGCGGGTCTCGCCGGCCGGATCGGCCGGAGTGCGGCCGGTGGCGGTGGCGAACTGCGGCCGGCCGCTGGCCAGCACGTGCCGCAGCACCTTCTCCATCGGCTCGTAGTCCAGGTCGGGCAGCACTTCCGGCACGCGCTTGCCGAGGTGCTCGGCGGCCGGAACGCCGTTGAGCGTGGCCAGCGCCTCGTTTACATAGAGGTAGCGCAGGTTCGGATCGAGGACGCCGATCCCGGCCCCCGAGCCGTCGAGGATGGCGCGCGTGACCCGGTAGTCGTCGAGGACGGACGGCAGCAGCGCCGCCGCGCCGACCCCGCCGGCCAGCAATCCGTTGACCAGCTCGCGCGCCCGGTCGTGGCTGAGCACCGGGCCCTCTGTCGGCTGCGCGACCTGCACGGCCGGCCCTCCTGGGTCATCGAGACACAGCACAGTGCGATGTGATTCTGAGACTGACATATCGGATGATTCAGCTCAACCTGGATGCGTGAGGGAGCGAGTGTTGACCCCTGGTGAGTCCCCTGTCACTGACCCGAACGGGTGAAGTCGACGCAGGGTTCAGTCCCTTAGCGCGCGTCCCTCCGGTTGAACTGACCGTGAGCAAGAGCTTCGTGGTCAGGGCGGGAGCAGCCTGCGCGGCGAGCATCGTCCCGGGGATTCTCGCGGCCGGCCCGGCTGCTGCCGGGACCGAATACTCGGGCACGCTTCGTGTGGTGTCTGTCGGGTCCAGACCCGCTGAAACCACGCTTCTCGCCCTCAATCAGCTCCGCAGTGCAGAAAGCGCACGCAGTACAGGTCGTGCAGAGGGCGGCGACGGTGGCAATGGGGGCCGTGGCGGCGGCAGCTTCGCCTGCGTCGCCAGCTCTCTCCCCGTTCCGAGCGCACCACCCTCGTCTCCGAGCGCCTCGCCAAGCCGCACCGTACCCACTCCGGCCAGCCCGACCTCCCCGGCTCCTACTCCCCGCACCACTCCACCGACCGCTCTCCCCGCTATCCCAGTCAGTCGCGTCAGGCCCTTCGCCGCCTCGTCATCCACCACGATCCCGTCCGCTGCCATCGCCCCGCTTCCTCCTCCCGCCGCCACCAAGAAGTCTCGTGGACTGCTGCCGTTGATGGCACGTCACCTGCGCCGCCACCTGCCGCTCTTGCTCATCCTGCTGCTGGTCGCAGTCATCCCGGCGGTACTCGTCGCCACGCGTCGCGCGGGCTCGGCAAGCTCGCGCTGAACTTGCGCGGCAGGAATTATTGCGCGGCACGCAAGTTTCGGCTATCGTCGAAAACATGAACGAACCACAGGGGGGCTCGGGCGTCGGTCCGCCGGAGCGGTCCCGAGCTAAGTCGCCACGCTGGCACGGGGATGCGAAACCGGGGTTGCGCGAGCGCAAGAAGTTGGCGACCCGAGAGGCGCTGACGGCCGCCGCCATGCGGTTGGCGCTCGAACGTGGCTTCGACAACCTGCGAGTGGAGGACATCGCCGAGGCCGCCGGTGTGTCGCCGCGTACCTTCAACAACTACTTCCCCAGCCGGGAGGCGGCGATCTGCGCCGCTCGCGTCGGCCATATGCAGCGGCTCGCCGCCGCGGTACGTGCCCGACCGGCCGAGGAGGCCCTGCTCGACGCGATCATCAACACGGTGAGCGAGAACCCGCGCGAACCGAACCGCGCCGAGTTCCTGATGATCCATTGCAATCCATCACTGCGCGCCGAGTTTCTGCGCACCGCCGCCGAGACCGAGGCGCCCCTGATCGAGGCGATCGCCGAACGCACCGGAACGGAACCGGGGCACCTGTTGCCGCAGGTCGCCGCCGCGGCGGTGTTCGGCGCTCTGCGCGCCGCCCTCCAACAGTGGCTGCGCAACGAGCAGTCGCAGCCGTACCACCTCCTGCTGTCCGACGCGCTTAATCAGTTGCGCGTACTGTCCGCTCCGCCGCAGGCTTCTGCCCCGGAGCGTGCCGCTCCCGTCGAGACTTCCTCCGCCGACCCCGCCTCGGGACCTCAGCCGAACGCTGTCAGTCCTGTCAGCGGCGCGTCAGCGGAGCAGGCCACCATGAGTGGCCGAGCAGCCTGACCATCCCACCGGGAGCGGCCGCCGCCGTGCCCGCCACGAACTGAGAGTGTCCGTGTGCTGATCAAAATTCTGCGCGCCTTCCTGCGCCCGTACGGAAGGCCACTGGCGCTGATCGTCGTGCTTCAGCTCGCGTCGACGATCGCCACGCTCTACCTGCCCACGTTGAACGCCGACATCATCGACAACGGCGTGGTCAAGGGGGACACCGGCTACATCATGACCGCGGGCGGCGTCATGCTCGCCATCTCCCTCGGCCAGATCTGCTGCTCGATCGGCGCGGTGTATTTCAGCGCCCGCACCGCGATGGCCGTCGGCCGCGACCTGCGCGCCGCCGTGTTCACTCGGGTACAGGACTTCTCCGCCCGCGAGGTGGGCAGGTTCGGCGCGCCGTCGCTGATCACCCGCACCACCAACGACGTGCAGCAGGTCCAGATGCTCACCCTGATGTCGTTCACCCTGATGGTCACCGCGCCGATCATGTGCGTCGGCGGGATCATCATGGCACTGAATCAGGACGTCCCGCTGTCCGCGCTGCTGCTGGTCATCGTCCCGGTGCTGGCGATCGCGGTCTCGCTGATCATCTCCCGGATGCGGCCGCTGTTCCGGTCCATGCAGACCCGGATCGACAGCGTGAACCGCATTCTGCGCGAGCAGATCAGCGGTATCCGCGTGGTGCGCGCCTTCGTTCGCGACACCGCCGAGCGCAGCCGCTTTGACGGCGCCAACACCGAACTGCGCGACGTCTCGCTCGGCGTCGGCCGGCTGATGTCGATGATGTTCCCGACCGTGATGCTGGTGATGAACCTCTCCAGCGTGGCCGTGATGTGGTTCGGCGGACACCGGATCGCCAGCGGCGGCATGCAGATCGGCGCGCTGACCGCGTTCCTCAGCTACCTGATGCAGATCCTCATGTCGGTGATGATGGCCACCTTCATGTTCATGATGGTGCCGCGCGCCGAGGTCTCCGCGGAGCGCATCAACGAAGTGCTGGGGACCGACAGCAGCGTGGTGCTGGCCGGCAGCCCGGTCCCGATCGGCGACCGGCGCGGCTATCTGGAACTGCGCGATGTCGAATTCCGCTATCCGGGCGCCGAGGAGCCGGTGCTCAAGGGCATCGACCTGGCGGCCAGGCCCGGCGAGATCACCGCGGTCATCGGCGGTACCGGAAGCGGGAAGACCACGCTGCTCAACCTCATCCCGCGGTTGTTCGACGCGACCGGGGGCACGGTGCGCGTCGACGGGATCGACGTTCGGGATCTGGACGCCACCGCACTGGCGGAGGCGGTCGCGCTCGTACCGCAGAAGCCGTACTTGTTCAGCGGAACGGTGGCCTCGAACCTGCGCTACGGAAAGCCGGAGGCGACCGACGAAGAGCTCTGGCACGCGCTGGAGGTCGCGCAGGCCCGGGACTTCGTCGAGGCGATGCCGGAGGGCTTGGACGCGCCGATCGCCCAGGGCGGCACGAACGTCTCCGGCGGTCAGCGCCAGCGTCTCGCGATCGCCCGCGCCCTGGTGCGCCGCCCGGACATCTACCTGTTCGACGACTCGTTCTCAGCGCTCGACTACGCCACGGACGCCGCGTTGCGCAGAGCGCTGGCCCGGGAGACCGCGGACGCGACCGTGGTGATCGTGGCGCAGCGGGTCAACACCATCCGGCACGCGGACCGGATCATCGTGCTCGACAACGGCCGCGTGGTCGGCGTCGGCACCCACCAGGAATTGATGCAGGACGTGGACGGAACGTACCGGGAGATCGTGCTCTCCCAGCTGACCGAGCAGGAGGCAGCGGCGTGAGCGGCCAAACGGGGAACGTCGCCGGAGGCGGCGAGAATGAGGGCCGCAACGCCGGGGGCGGCGCAAACGGGACCGGCCCCGGAGGTCCGGGCGGCCCCAACGGCCTCGGCGACACGGCGGGTTCGGCCTCGGCCAACGGCTCAAGCGCGCCAACGGGTTCCGAGGGTTCCGGCATCACCGACGCTCGTCCGGTGACCGGTGCGAGCGGGCCTGGGCCAGTCAACGGCTCAGCCGGAGCGGACCGTCCGGGCGCCAACGGCTCCGGCACGTCAGGGCCAGTCAACGGCTCAGTCGGTGCGAACAGTCCCGGCGGTGCCAACAGTCCCGGCGGCGCAAACGGTCTAGGTGGCCCCAGCAGCTCTGGCGCGGCCGCAGGCGTCGGCGAACGCGCCGTACCTAAGCGCGGCCCCGGCCCTGCCCCCGGCGGATTCCGCGGCGGACCCGCGGCGTTCATGGCCGGCCGGTCCACCGAGAAGTCGCTCGACTTCAAGAACTCCGGCCTGCGCCTGCTGCGCACCATGCGGCCCGAACGAGCGCTGATCGTGCTCGGCCTGCTGGTCGGAGTCTTCTCGGTCGGGCTCAGCGTGCTCGGCCCGAAGGTGCTAGGCCACGCGACCGACCTGATCTTCGCGGGCGTCATCAGCAAGCAGATCCCGCCCGGCGTCACCCAGGCGCAAACGGTCGCCCGGCTGCGCGCGCAGGGCCAGAACAACCTGGCCGACCTGATCAACTCGCTGAGCTTGACCCCTGGCAGGGGCATCGACTTCACGCACGTGGGTCAGGTGCTCGGCGTCGTCGCGCTGATCTACATCGGCGCCTCGCTGCTGATGTGGCTGCAGGGCCGGCTGACCACCACGATCGTGCAGCGCGCGATCTACCGGCTGCGCGAGCAGGCCGAGGCGAAGCTCGCCCGGCTGCCGCTGAGCTACTTCGACCGCCAGCCGCGCGGCGAGGTGCTCAGCCGGGTCACCAACGACATCGACAACATCGCGCAGAGCATGCAGCAGACGCTCAGCCAGGTGATCATCTCGCTGCTGACCATCGTGGGCGTGCTGAGCATGATGTTCTCGATCTCGTGGCTGCTCGCCCTGATCGCGCTGGTCACGGTGCCGATCTCGGTGTTCATCGCGGCCCGGCTCGGCAAGCGGGCGCAGCCGCAGTTCATCAAGCAGTGGGCGACCACCGGCAAGCTCAACGGTCACATCGAGGAGATGTACACCGGGCACTCGCTGGTCAAGGTCTTCGGCCGTCGCGCCGAGGCCGAGGAGCGCTTCCGCGAGCACAACGAGGAACTGTTCCAGTCCAGCTACCGCGCGCAGTTCGTCTCCGGGCTGATCCAGCCGGCGATGTTCTTCATCGGGAACATCAACTACGTGCTGGTCGCGGTGGTCGGCGCGCTGCGCGTGGCTTCCGGGGCACTCTCGATCGGCGACGTGCAGGCGTTCATCCAGTACTCGCGCCAGTTCACCCAGCCGTTGACCCAGGTGGCCAGCATGGCGAACCTGATGCAGTCCGGAGTGGCCTCGGCCGAGCGCATCTTCGCGCTGCTCGACGCCGAGGAGCAGAGCCCGGAGCCGACCGCGCTGCGCCTGCCCGCGCAGGTGACCGGCCGGGTGAGCTTCGAACACGTATCGTTCCGCTACGAGCCGGACAAGCCGCTGATCGAGGACCTGTCGCTGAGCGTCGAGCCCGGCCACACGGTCGCCATCGTCGGCCCGACCGGAGCGGGTAAGACCACATTGGTCAACCTGCTGATGCGGTTCTACGAGGTGACCGGCGGCAGGATCACCCTCGACGGAATCGACATCGCCGAGGTCTCGCGGGAGGACCTGCGTTCGAAGACCGGCATGGTGCTGCAAGACGCGTGGCTGTTCGGCGGCACGATCGCTGAGAACATCGCCTACGGAGCGGACAATCCGTCAATGGAGCGGATCATCGAGGCCGCAAAGGCGACCCACGTGGACCGCTTCGTCAGGACGCTGCCGGACGGCTACGACACGGTCCTCGACGACGAGGGCGGCAACGTCAGTGCGGGCGAGAAGCAGCTGATCACGATCGCGCGGGCTTTCCTCGCCGAGCCTGCGATCCTGATCCTCGACGAAGCGACCAGCTCAGTCGACACCCGCACCGAGGTGCTGATCCAGCGAGCGATGAACAAGCTGCGCGCGGGCCGCACCAGCTTCGTCATCGCGCACCGCCTCTCCACCATCCGCGACGCCGACCTGATCCTCGTCATGGAGGCAGGCCAGATCGTGGAGCAAGGCACCCACGACGAACTACTGGCCATAGACGGCGCATACGCGCGGCTCTACGCGGCGCAGTTCGCACAGGCCGTGGCGGAGGTCGACTGAAAAGAGCGGACTCGCGGTCGCGGACGTCCGCTGACAGAAGCGAATCCGACTCCGGCGCCGAGCTGGGGCGGCGCACGGATCGGCTGCGGCCTCCTCGACTTCGAGGAGGCCGCAGCCGCTACGGATACACGACACGGCCGGGCCACGGCCGCCAGCCGAATCAGTTCAGCTGTCGCCGATCGACTTCGGGACGATGAGCTGTCGTCGGCCGAATTCCTGACGGTCAGCTGTCGCCGACCGACTCCGTGACGATCACCTCGAACTCCTCGACGCTGCGCACCGTCGAGTGCGCCTTGCCGACTGCTTCGTCGCGCAGTTGGGCCACCGGGCCGCGCGACTGCACTAGGGCAGTGCGGTCCTGGTAGATCACGCCGACCGAGGAGCGACCCGCCGAGCGGTTCATGAACATCGCCACGCCGATCACTCCGGGGATCGCCTTCAACCGGTCCATGACCATGCCGCGCATGGTCTCGGCCGCCAAGTCGGCGTCCATCGGGTCGAACTCCATGCGGCTCAGCCGCAGGTACGCACCGGAGGGCGGCTGTTCCGGCCGCTGGGCGGCGATCACCTCCCAGTTGTCGATCGTCATCGCCGTGGCGAACGAGTGCAGGATCTCCGCGCGCCGGGTCCGCAGCGCGTCGTCGCTGTCCTGCCTGGCCTTCTCGCTGTCCCACCATGTGCCGATGGAGAGCTTGCCGAGCTCCCGGTCCGCGAACAACCCCATGCCTCGATAGCCGGGCTGCGCAGCCAGCAGCATGCGGCCTTCGTCCTTGAGCGCTTCGATGGCCGCGTCGATCTTCTGCGGATCGCCCACCGCATAGACAGTGCGCACGAACATGGCGCCTCCTGAGGGGAATGCGGCACCCTGCCGGCAGAGTGCCGACGAAACCCCGCCAACGCTGCAAGGGGCGTTGGCGGGTGGACAGCACGCAGTCTTGTCAACGCCATGAGGGGCGACAATAGGCTATCCAGGTGGCCCGCGAGCACGTTCAGTTACTATCGGGGCCCTGATTCTCCGGCGTCTGAAGCGGGCACGCGGAGGCGCGCCGCCAGGCTGGGGCAAGCTCAGTTCGGCTAAGCGCGGTGCTCGCGGTGTGCTCGCTGCGCGGTCGAGATGGCGCAGTACTCGCGCTGCGATTACTGCGCCATCAACATTGTGCGCTGATCAGGATCCTTAGGGCAGGCTCCACTGTTGGTTGGCGCCGCCGGCACAGGACCAGATCTGCACCTGCGTACCGGACCCGCCCCAGCCGGTGTCGTCGAGACACTTGCCGGATTGCGGGTTCACGTACTCGCCGTTCGACTGGTGCTGCCAGACCTGCGCTCCGGTGCCGTTGCACGTGTAGAGCTGCACGAGCGTTCCGTTTGCCGTCCCGCCACCAGATACATCAAGGCACTTACCCAGCGCCTGCAGCTGGTTGCCGGAGGTCAGCGTCCACGACTGCGCGCTGGTTCCGTTGCAGGTGTAGACCTGGACCGGGGTGCCGTCCGCGCTGTTCGCGCTGCGCACGTCCAGGCAAAGGCCCTGGTATCCCGTCACCGGACCGGGGCCGGTACCGCCGCCGCCACCGTTGCCGCTGCCCTGCGTGCCGCTCCACGTGAACGTCGCGGAGGTCGCGCTCGGCAGCGAGTAGCTGAAGGACTCGTTGCCCCAGTTGACCACCAGCTGCTGGGTGCTGCCGCTCCCGTTGTACGCGACCAGCGCCTTTGAGCCGTCCGGGTTGATCCACGCCACGTTGGGGACCGTCGAGCTGGCCGTGGAGTCGATCCGGTACGCCCCGGGCTTCACGAACTTCGTGAGCTGACCCATGTCGTAGTACTCGACCGTGTAGTCGACCTGCCCGCTGAGGCTGTCGCCGTTGTGGACCGTGATCAGGCCGGTGCACGTACCGCAGCCGCCGTTGTGCGGACCCATGTTCTGGTCCACCGCAAGGCTCCACTTGACCACCGACTGACCCCAGTTGCGGGTGTAGTCGATGATGTTGTTCATGTCCTCGTTCTGCTGGTTGGAGATCCAGGTGCCGCCGGAGTGCTCGGTGTCGAACTGACCGATGTTCGGGTACTGGTTGTGCACCGTGGTCTGCTCGCCCGCGCTGCCCTCGTCGTAACCGTGCCAGGCGACCCCGCCGAACAGCGAGTCGTTGCGGACGGTCGCGTCGTCGACCTCCTGCTGGGCGTAGCTGCCGTAGTTGCTCCAGTTCCAGTCCAGCGCCAGGTCCTTGGTGCTGGTGATGCCGGCCTGGTGAAGCGCGGGGAGCAGGTCGGTGGCGGTGAAGTAGTCCAAGCCGTTGCCGTTCCAGTTCATGGTCGGGTACGTCGAGCCGTCGCAGCAGCCTGGCTCGTTCTGCGCGGACACGTAGTCCACGTGCACGCCCTGGGCCTGATACGCCTGGATGGTCTTGACGAAGTACTGCGCGTAGGCCGCGTAGTACTGCGACTGCAGGTAGCTGTGGCTGGTGAAGTTGTCGTCCGACTTCATCCAGGCCGGGGCGCTCCACGGCGTCATCATCAGCTTGAGGTTCGGGTTCAGCTGCTCCGCCTGCTTGGTCAGCGGCAGGATGTCCACCAGGTCGTGGCTGATGGAGAAGTTGTTCAGGTTCGGGTCGGTCTGACCGGCCGGCATGTCATCGTACGAATAGTTGTAGCGGGCCAGGTCGGAGGCGCCCATCGGGTTGCGCAGGAAGTCCAGGCCGATGCCGTTGTTCGGGTCGAACAGCTTCGTCATCACGGCGCTGCGCGTCGCGGAGGTCAGCGCGCCGCTGCTGCCGAGCAGGTAGCCCGCGGTGTCGGTCATCGACGCGCCGGCGCCGACGAACTGCTGGTACTTGGTGTTCTCGTTGACCGTGACGGTGACCGCTCCGTTGGCGTTCCCGGAGCCGAACGAGATCGGGGACTGCTGCTGGAGGCCGCGCGTGACGTTGCGGCCGCCGGAGTCGTTGGTCGTGGTCAGCCAGATGTTGACGGTCTCTCCGGCGGCGTGCGCCGGGGTGGCCAGCAGCAGTGCGCCGGCCGCGAGCGCGCCGGCGGCGCCGGCGATGATCAGGGTGCGCAGCCCGGCAGCGCGGCCGAGCGGTAGGTTCGGTGGGGCCATGAGCTCTCGCCTTCCGGCCGCTGCGCCAGGCGGCCCGCAGGTGCGGGTGACGGTGGGTGAAGTTGTGATCGAACGGCGTCGCGATGACCCGGCGCCGCC
>Ga0209810_1003506_pt1 | contig 16363 bp, 11 predicted proteins | sample Coa_R1_7_FD_187159 | JGI IMG/M metagenome (GOLD analysis project Ga0209810, IMG submission 187159) | Surface soil microbial communities from Centralia Pennsylvania, which are recovering from an underground coalmine fire - Coalmine... | ecosystem: Environmental > Terrestrial > Soil > Unclassified...
GTGGGGGTAAGGCAGTGAGGGGGAAGAAGCGGGCCTCGGTCGCATCGTCGGCGCCAGCGAGGCGGCCTCCGCGGCGCTCCAGCAGGTAGGCGATGCTCACCGTATGGCCGCGCGGATCGCGCGCGGGCTCCGAGTAGACGCCTAGCAGCTGCTTGATAGCCACCTCGAGCCCGGTCTCCTCCCGCACCTCCCGCACGACGGCTGCCTCGACCGTTTCCCCGTAGTCGACGAACCCGCCTGGCAGGGCGTAGTGCCCGGCGAAGGGCGGGTGGCGGCGGCGGATCAGCAGCACGGCGCCGTTCTCGACGACGACGCCGTCGACCGTGAGGGCAGGTCCGCGCGGGGGCCCGTTGCTCATCCGGCAGCCTCGATCCGCTCGATGCGGTACCGTATGATCCCGGCAGGGGTGTCGACCTCGACGATGTCGCCTGCGGCGTGGTCGACCAGCGCGCGCCCGACGGGCGACTGGATGGAGATCCGTCCCTGGCGGGCATTGATCTCGCCGGGCCCTACCAGGGTATAGGTCACCTCCTCGTCGGCGTCGAGGTCGCGGAGCACGACGCGCGTGCCCAGGCCCACCCGAGTGGTGTCGCTCCTCTCGACAACCGTTGCGGCCGCGAGGGTCGCGCGCAGCGCATTGATGCGCGACTGGACCTCGGCGAGCTGCTGCTTGGCCGCGTGGTAGGGAGCGTTCTCGCGGAAGTCCTTGTCAGCCGCGGCGCGCTGCAGCGTCTCCGTGAGCTGAGGGCGCACCTCCTGCTCGAGGCGCTCGAGTTCCCGCTGGAGCGCCTCGAGGCCAGCCCGGGTCAGCTCGACGCGCGTCGTCGGGCTCGCGGTGGCGTTGCGGGCCGCGGCGGCTTTCCGCCGCGTCTTGATGTGTACCGCGAGGTTCACCTTCAGCCAGCGATGGCGGCGCGCCTCGCCGAGGAAGGCGCGCAGGCTCTCCAGCCGCCGGGTGGCGTCTGGGCTCACCTGACCGAGCTGCTCCTGGTAGCGCTCCAGGTCGACAGGGGTAAGGCTCTGGAGTTCGCGGTCGTCACCGGCCCACCGGACGAAGTGGTAGAGCGCGGGGCGCTGCGCCTCGCGCTCCGCCGCCGGCAGGGCAGCTAGGTAGGCATCGACCGCGTCGCGCAGGCGTAGCGGTCGTGCCCCCTCTTGCGGGCCGCTGGACATACGGCGCCCTCTCCTCGATGAAGATGCTTGCGGGGACAACAGGGATTATAGGCGGTTGTGTGCGACGCGCTCAAGCAGTGCGCGTCGCAGGCCGGCTTGTCCAAAGCGGCGGGCAGTGTCGGGCGGCCTGGCGCCCAGGGCGCGGCTTCTAACCCCTTTCTAATAAAGAGCATAGGGCGTTCTAACAGCGCTTTTGCTATCTGAGAGAACAGAACAGGTCGGCAGAACCAACCACTTCGGTGAGCGAGGAGAGGTTCCCCGTGACTGCCAAGCAGCTCGTATTCGACGAACAGGCTCGTCAGGCGTTGCGCGCGGGCATCGACAAGCTGGCGGATGCAGTCAAGGTCACGATGGGCCCCCGTGGCCGCCATGTCGCGCTCGACAAGAAGTGGGGGCCACCCACGGTCACTCACGACGGGGTCACGGTAGCGAAGGAGATCGAGCTAGAGGACCCCTTCGAGAACATGGGCGCGCAGCTCATGAAGCAGGCGGCCACCAAGACCCAGGATGCCGCCGGCGACGGCACGACCACGGCCACGGTGCTCGCCCAGGCGATGGTGCAGGAGGGCCTGCGGCTGGTCGCGGCCGGCGAGAACCCTATGGCGCTCAAGCGGGGGATCGATGCGGCCACCGAGGCGGTGGTCGAGCGGATCAAGAAGCTCGCCACGCCGCTCAAGGGGCGCGCCGACACGGCGCACATCGCCACGATCTCGTCCGGCGACGAGGAGATCGGTAACCTGCTGGCCGAGGTGCTCGAGAAGGTCGGCAAGGACGGCGTAGTGACCGTCGAGGAGGGTAAGGGCACCCGCATGGAGGTGGAGTACGTCGAGGGGATGCAGTTCGACCGCGGCTACATCTCCCCGTACTTCATCACCAACCCCGAGCGGATGGAGGCCGAGCTCAACGAGCCCTACATCCTCATCACAGACCGGAAGATCAGTGCCGTAGCGGACCTCCTGCCGGTACTGGAGCGCGTGGTCCAGAGCGGCCATCGCGACCTGCTCATCATCGCCGAGGATGTAGAGGGTGAGGCGCTCGCCACGCTGGTGGTGAACAAGATGCGCGGCATCCTCAACGCCCTGGCGGTGAAGGCGCCCGGCTTCGGCGACCGGCGGAAGGAGATGCTGCGCGACATCGCCGTGCTCACCGGCGGGCAGGTGATCTCCGAGGAGCTGGGCAAGAAGCTGGATCAGGCGCAGCTCAGCGACCTGGGCCGCGCGCGCCGCGTGGTGGCCAACAAGGACGAGACCACCATCGTCGAGGGGCGGGGCGACCCGAAGCAGATCGAGGGCCGCAAGAACCAGATCCGCGTCCAGATCGAGGAGACGACCTCGGACTACGACCGCGAGAAGCTCCAGGAGCGGCTGGCGAAGCTCTCCGGCGGTGTGGCGGTGATCCGGGTCGGGGCGCCGTCGGAGGTCGAGATGAAGAACCGCAAGTCGCGCGTCGAGGATGCGCTGGCGGCCACGCGCGCGGCGGCGGAGGAGGGCATCGTGCCCGGTGGCGGGGTGATCTACCTCCAGGCGGCGGCGGCGATCCAGGAGCTGCAGCTCGACGAGGAGGCCCGCCACGGGGCGAACATCGTCGCGCATGCGCTCGAGTACCCGCTGCGGCAGATCGCGGAGAACGCGGGGGTTGACGGCTCGGTCGTGGTCGAGATGGTCCGGCGCAAGGTGCAGGAGAACCCCAACTGGGGCTTCGATGCCCTGCGCGAGGAGTACTGCGACGTGGTCGCGCGGGGCATCATCGATCCCGCGAAGGTGGCGCGCGCCGCGGTAGAGAACGCCGCCAGCACCGCAGGGATGATCCTGACCACGGAGACGCTGGTCACCGAGGTCAAGGAGAAGGAGAAAGAGAAAGCGCCGCACGGCGAGCACTAAGCCCACCGCGGTGCTCCCGGCGTGGGGGCGGCCTTCGGGCCGCCCCTTTTGCGTCTCGGCTTGAGGGCCCAACCCCCAGGAGGGGCCGGCGCTCCGATTGCAGCGCGCGAGTGCCCCTGGTACTATGCGGGCAAGCGACCACGGCCTCGGCCGGGGCGCCGCGGCCGATGAGGAGGGAGCGGTGCAGTTCGGTGGTTTCATGTACTTCCAGGACCGCGGGGTGCCCACTACCCAGGTCTATGACGAGTGTCTCGCCGAGATCGAGCTGATGGAGGCCCTGGGCTACGACGAGGTGTGGCTGGCCGAGCACCACTTCTCCCCCTATGGGTTGCTCCCCTCGCCGAACCTCATCCTGGCCAACCTGGCGGCGCGCACACGCCGCATCCGCCTCGGCAACATGGTGAGCGTCCTGCCGTTCTACCAGCCGCTCCGGCTGGCCGAGGAGATCGCCATGCTCGATCACCTCACGCATGGGCGGTTGAACGTCGGGATCGGCAGCGGGGTGCAGCGGGAGTTCGGCCGTTACGGCGTGCCCTTCGAGGAGGCGAAGCCGCGCTTCTACGAGGCTGTGGAGGTGCTCTGGAAGGCGTTCACCACCGAGCGCTTCGACCACCATGGCCAGTTCTACCACTACCCCAATGCCACCCTGATGCCCCGGCCGCTGCAGCAGCCCTACCCGCCATTCTTCGTGGCCGCGACCAGCCCCGACACCGTGCGCTGGTGCGCCGAGCACGGCCTGCCGATCGCCCAGATGTGGATCCATCCTGCCGACGCGCAGCGCAACGCGGCGACCTACCGGCAGCTCCTGGCCCGCGATGGGGCGGACGGGCCGGGCCGGCCCAGCGTGCGGCTGTTCCGGGCGGTCTACGTGGCCGAGACGACGGAGCAGGCGCTGGCGGAGGCGGAGCCGGCGCTGTACCGCTTCTTTCAGCTGTTCTCCGGCTCCACCGACCCCCGCTACCGCACGCCGTCGCCCGAGGGGTGGCGCCACCACGTGGGCACAGCGCTCCGCCGGCTGGGGCCGCTCGACTTCGCGACGCTAGACGCCGAGAACCTGATCGTCGTCGGGGATCCGGCGCGCGTGCGCGAGAAAGTGGCGCGCCTGCAGGCCGAGATCGGGCTGGATGGCTTCGTGGGCATCTTCGCCTTCGGCCATCTCACGCACGCCCAGGTGTGCCGGTCGCTGCGGCTGTTCGCCACCGAGGTGCTGCCGGCCTTCCGTGCCGCACCGGCGGGCGCGCCGGCGTGAGCCGCCCGCGCCGTGCCGCCGCCTCTCCTGCTCACGGGGAGGCGCATTCCGATCGCTGAGGAGCGCGCCGTGATCGTTGACGTTCACAGTCACCTCATCCCGCGCGAGTTCGTGCCGCCCAACGCCGTCGCCGCCATGCACCTCATGAGCGATGTGGAGGGCTTCCTGCGCGCTCAGGAGGAGAGCCCGGTCGACTTCAGCGTGATCAGCCAGCCGCTGCTCATCGAGGCGCGGCTGCACGAGGGGCCGGCGGTGCTGCTCGACCTGGCGCGGCGCTGCAACGACTTCCTCGCCGACCTGGCGGCGCGCTATCCGGACCGCCTCGCCAGCCTGGCGGTGGTCTGGCCCCAGGGCGGTGAGCCGTTCCTGCGCGAGTTCGAGCGCGCGGTCCGCGAGCTGGACATGCGCGGGGCGATGGTCTGCCCGCGGTATGGCGATCAGTTCCTCGACTCACCGGCGGCAGCGGAGTTCCTAGCGCTGGCCTGCGAGCTCGATGTGCCGATCTATCTCCATCCGCCCGGCGTGACCTTCGCCAAGGGCTACCTCGACCGCTGCCGCCTGGACGAGACGATCGGCCGCGGGCTGGAGACGACCATCGGGCTCAGCCGCCTGATCATGCTCGGAGTATTTGAGCGCTACCCGCGCTTGAAGATCGTGGCCTCGCACGTGGGCGGGGGCCTGCCGAGCCTGCTCGGCCGCCTGGAGTACAGCTACGAGCTGCGCCACCAGCCCTTCTACGGCCTCGATCCCGAGCTGCCGCAGCCCCCCAGCGCCTACGCGCGGCGCATCTGGGTGGATACCGTGGCGTTCTGGCGGCCGGCCTTACAGGCGGCGATCGACACGTTCGGCGTGGAGCGGGTGATGCTGGGCAGCGACACGCCGCCGCTGCCGTTTCCCCTGGCCAAGTCCGTGGCGCTGGTCGAGGCGCTGGGGCTGCCCGAGCGCGAGCGTGCGGCGATCCTCGGGGACAACGCCGTCGCGCTCTTCCGGCTCGCGCCGGCCGCACGGCGGTAACTCCTTCGGAGGGCGAGAGGATGGTCGAGCAGCAGTACCGACCGCTGACCGTCGACGAGATCGAGGCCGGCGCGGAGAAGCACAACCTGCGCCTGATCGGCTACCACGACCTGGCGGGCTACGGCGACGGGTTCCGCATCGACAAGAAGGGCGACTACCTGTTCGTTGCCCATCTGAACCGGAAAGCGTTCAGCGTGCTCAACGTGGCCAACCCCCGGCAGCCCGTGCTGGTGTATCAGGAGCCGGTGCCGCCCAACACACACTCCCATAAGGTGCAGATCGCCGGCGACCTGCTGATCATCAACAACGAGCAGGTAGGACGCAGCGGGCCGTTCGAGCCGGGCATCCGCCTGTTCGACATCCGCGACCCGGCCGCGCCGCGCCAGGTGGGCTTCTTCCGCACGGGCGGGCGCGGCGTGCACCGCTTCTGGTTCGCGGACGGCCGCTACGCCTACTTGCCGACGGAGATGGAGGGCTACACCTGGCGGATCCTCCTCATCGTGGACGTATCCGACCCGACGCAACCCGTGGAGGTGGGCCGCTGGTGGGTGCCGGGCATGTGGGCAGCGGGCGGGGAGCAGCCCACCTGGCCGCCGGGCGACCAGGTGGGGGTGCACGGCCTAATCGTCGACGGCGACCGCGCGTACGTCGGCCTCTGGGATGGGGGGTGGGCGATCCTCGACGTATCGGACAAGCGGCGCCCGCGCACGATCAGCCAGCTGAACTGGCACCCGCCCTACGGTGGGCAGACACACACGGTGCTGCCGCTGCGCCGCCGCGGGCTGGTCGTCGTGACCGACGAGTCGACGGCCGACTACTGCCAGGAGGGGCAGAAGCTCATCTGGGTGGTGGACGTGCGCGACGAGACGCGGCCAGTGCCCATCGCCACCTGCCCCGTGCCCGAGGGCGACTACTGCACGCGCGGCGGCCACTTCGGGCCGCACAACGTGCACGAGAACCGTCCGGGCTCCTACCAGGACGACATCCTGATCTACGCGACCTACTGGAACGCGGGGCTCCGCATCTACGACCTGTCCAACCCCTACCGGCCGGAGGAGGTGGCCTACTACGTGCCGCCCCCGCCGCCCCGGCAGCCCGGCGGGGTATTCAAGCCCACAGTGCAGATCAACGACGTGTACGTCGACAGCGCCGGGCTGATCTACTGCACCGACCGCTTCAACGGCGGGCTGTACATCCTGGAGTACACCGGCCCGCGGCCCACGCCAGCAGCGCCGGCCTAGGCACCTCTCCTCTGGGGCTGCGGAGCACGGGTTGGGGCCCGTGTTCCGCAGCACGCGGCTCACGGGCCCGCCGGCGGCGGTATCTGGGAGAGGAGGTGTGCTCCCGCTAGGGTGCGGGCGGCCGGAGGTTCGTCTCGAGCCGGCTGCGGAACTCGTCGATGTCCCAGGGGTTACACGCCAGCGCCTCGCTGAGCTGGCGGATGACGCGGAGCTGCGGCACGTGGCGGCCCATCTCCAGCGCGTACACGGTGCTGGTGGCGACGCCGGCGCGGCGTGCCAACGCCCGGAGGCTCAAGCCACGTTCCAGCCGCGCGGCGCGCAGCGCTACCATGAACACCTCCCCTCCGGGGCCTCGCCCCCGGGACAGCGCGGCCTGGAGTGACAAGCTAGCTATGCCGTCTTGGATCGCGCGCTGTCAAGCGTGGCGCGCCATAGGCCTGGCCAGGCGCTCGCGAGTCCTGTGAGCCCCTTCGCAGGTCCGACGAGCGCCGCTGTGCTATAGTGAAACCCCGCCAGCGCCCCGTCCTGATACGGCCGCTGACGGGAGAAGGGCTTTGAGCGCTGCTACGGCGCGAACAGGTGTTGAGCGAAGGGAAAGATGGCAGGGGGTGCGCGATGCGTCGTTCGCTGTGCCGAGGGTTGCTCTGCAGTGCGCTCCTCGCCCCGCTGCTCGCCTGTGGGCCGCCCGCCGCCCCGGCCCGCGCGCCCCAGCCCACGCCCGCCGTGGCTGCCTCGCCGCCTCGCCCTACTCCTGCCCCCGTGTCGCTGACGGTGGGCCGCGCCGCCGTGCGGGTGACCGTGGCACCGTTCTGGCTGGCGCGCGAGCTGGGCTTCTTCGCCAAGCAGGGACTGGTCGTCGAGGACACCGTGCTGCGCACCGCGGCCGCGGTGGAGGCCGCCCTGCTGGCGAACGAGATCCAGTTCGGCCTCACCGGGCTCGCGGCCGTGCTCACCGCGCGCGCTGGCGGCAGCGACTCGATACTGACCGCGAGCTACCTGGACGTTGCGCTAGGCGAGTTCGTGGTGCGCCCCGAGATCCGCCAGCCGGCTGACTTGCGCGGCCGCATCATGGGGGTGCAGTCGATCGGCGGCACCATCCATATTCGGGGCCTGCTCGCGCTGCGGAAGCTGGGGCTCGACGTGGAGCGCGACAACATCCAGGTGCTCGTCGTTGGCGACGACCCCACCCTCGCCCAGAGCCTCATCGCCGGGGCGATCGATGCGGCGCCGGTGAGCTACACCTCGGCGCGGATCGCGCGCGCCAACGGGATGCAGGGCTGGGACCTCGGCGAGCTGGGCGTGCCGGAGAGCAGTGTGAGCGTGATCACGACGCAGGCCTTCGCGCGCGAGCGGCCGGAGATCGTGGAGCGTTTCCTGAAGGGGCTGGCCGAGGGCGTGCACTACCTGAAGCAGGGGCGAACCGACCCGGCGAAGCGCGAGCGGGCACTGCAGATCGTCGCGGCTAACCTGAAAGTCGCGCCCGAGGATGTGGCGTTCGAGCTGGACAAGGTGGCCGAGCTGGCGCGGGTGAACCTGCAGCCAGACCTCGCCGCGCTCGCCGAGTTCCGCACGATGGTCGTCCAGCAGACGCCCACTGTCGAGCGGATCGCGCTCGACGACGTGATCGACCTCCGCTTCCTCCAGCAGCTGGAGCGCGAGGGGTACTTCGCAACGCTCCAGCCGGCGCCCTGACCGAAGGGCGCCGCTCGCGCTGGGCAAGCAAACGGTCTGCCTGCCCGCGGGGCCACGCCTACGGGGAGCGCGCTGCGACGCTCAGACGGCTGTGCCCGCCGGCACGCCTAGGCGGGGTCCGTAGAGCCGGATGGCATTCGCGCCCAAGATCTTCGCCTTGACCTCAGGGGCGAGGTCGGTCCGCGCGCGGAGCCGAGCCAGCTCGCTCCCCTGGACCTCCTCGTGGGGGAAGTCGGAGGCGAAGAAGCAGGCGTCGGCACCGAGGTACTCGATAGTGGTGGGCAGGAAGGGCTCCTCGGCCTCGCAGTGGACGAAGATCTGGCCGCGGCGGAGGTACTCGCTGGGCGGCCGCCGTAGCCACGGCGTCTCCTCCGCCAGGTAGCCGCGGTCGAGCTGAAGCTGGTAGTAGGTATCCATGCGCACCAGCCAGTACGGCAGCCAGGCCGCCCCGTTCTCCAGGAACGCCACCCGCAGGCCGGGGTAGCGCTCGAAGACGCCTGCGTTCATCAGGCTGAGCAGGGCGGTCATGAAGGCGAACGGCCGAGCGATGGTCTTGGTGGCGAAGAAGGTATCGAACAGCTGCTGGCCGGGCAGGTCGTAGGCGCCGGTCACATCGTGCAGGCCCACCGCGACGTTCAGCGCCTCGGCCGCCGCGAAGAAGGGCATGAAGGCCTCATCGCCGACGAGCCGCGAGCCGATCATGCTCGGGATCACGACGCCGACCAGGCCGAGCGTCTCGACGGCGCGCCGCAGCTCCTTGATGGCCTCCTCCGGCTCCTGCAGCGCGACTAGGGCGACCGCCTTGACCTGCGCGCCGCACTGGCGGCAGTAGTCGGCGACCCAGTCGTTGTAGGCGCGGGCCAGGGCGCAGGCGTAGTCGCGGTCCTCGAAGCTGCACAGCGCGATGAGCGTGGTGGGGTAGACCACCATGAGGTCGATCCCCTCCTCCGCCATGAACGCGCGGCGCCGCGCCACGTCGTTGCGCTCGGCGCCCACCGCGAACCCGCGCTGCGGGCCGCGCCCGGGGCCGCTGCGGCGGGGCAGCACCAGGCCGTCGAAATCCCACCAGCCCTGCCCGCCGCCGGCCTCGATCAGCCGGGGGCGGCGGTGAGCGTAGGCGGCGTCGAGGTAGTGGTCGAACAGCTCCGGACACTCCGCTACGTGGGCATCGGCATCGATGATCATGCGCTACTCCCTCGGTTTAGTTAGTAGGAATAGGGGCCGAGCTGCTGCGCGGCCTGCTGGCAGAACCGGTTGTCGAGCACGGCGTCGAGGTCGAGGTCGCGCTGGAGGTAGCCCTGGCTGCGGAACCAGGCGACCTGGTCGGCGAGGTCCTGGGCGTTGGCACAGCCATCGGGGTTCAGGCCGACCGGCACGCCGCGCGCCAGCAGGTCGGGGCGGACGCCGGTGTGCCGGGCGATGCTGGCGATCACCTCGTCGCGCCCGATGCCCTTGCGGAACGCATCGTTGTAGAGCCGCAGCGCCCGGACGTAGGCGAGCATGAAGCGGTGGCCTAGCTCCGGCCGGTTGGCCAGGAACGAGGTGCCGTACAGGATCGTGCCGGACTGATGACCCGGATCGACCTCGTCGATGCCCTTCCAGCGCACGAGGATACCCTGCTCCAGGCCGACGGTCAGCAGCGGCTCCCAGAAGCTGGCCGCGTCGATCACCCCGTTGGCCAGCGCCATGTTCATGTCGGGGTAGGCGACCTGAACGAGGTCGACATCCTCGAGCTTGAGGCCGGCTTCGGCCAGGCCGCGGGCGAGCAGGAAGTCGACCGACGAGCGCACGCTCGCGGCCGCGATGCGCCGCCCGCGCAAGTCGGCCCAGCTCCGCACCTGGCCACTATCCCACAGGTCCTTGCGGAGGACGATGGCCTGGTAGCCGAAGCCTGGGGGATTCGAGCCCTTGTCGGCCACGATGCGGAGCGGCAGCTCGCGGCTCATGGCATTCAGCAGGCCGGCGCTCACCGCGCCCGCGCCGACGTCCATCTCTCCTGTGGCCAAGGCGGCGACCTGCTCCGAGCCGCTGCCCCGGATGATCTCGATCTCTAGGCCCTGTTCGGCGAAGTAGCCCCAGTCCATGGCCAGAAAGATCCCGGCGTCGGACGCCCCGACGTTGGCGCCCAGCCGCACGAGCGTGGGCCCGCTAGCAGCTGCAGGGGCGACCGCCGGGGGAGCTGCAGACTCGGTCTCCGCCCGGCTCTCGGTCGAGGCGGACTGGGGGGCTGTGGGGGTGGCGCGCGGCGTGGTGCAGGCTAGGAGGGTCCAGAGGCTCAGGCCGACGATCAGCGCGGTGCGCATGGCCGCCTCCAGCGGGAGCGGCGATCAGTCGAAAAGCGATCCGTGTGGCCGGATTCTACGCCCGCTCGCGCAGGGGGTCAAGCACGCTCAGTGGTGTAATCGCCAGCATACGGGGGCTCTCGGCTTGCTGCCTGGCCCTCCGGGGGATGCAGGAGGCAGAGTGTATCCCAACTCAGCAGAGGCGCCCCATCATCTATACTGCGAGGCGAGCAGGGACGGAGGTGATCCATGACGACGCCGGCGGCTATCGGGGTACTCGATACGCGCTTCCGCACCGCGCTCTGCCGCCTCGACGCGGCGGGCCGCCTGCTGAAGGTCCGCAGTCCCGTGGACCCACACCTCGAGCTGGCCGGCCTGGTGCAGCAGCGCGATGGCGACCTGGCCTTCTACTTCGAGCGGGTGAAGGGCTACGCCTGGCCGGTGGCCTGCAACTTCCTCGCCAGCCCGGCCAACGTGACCACGGTCTTCGGGCTCGACGTCGCGGGCGTGCGGGCCGTGATGGAGCGGGGCCTCACGCGCCCCCTGCCCTGCACCCTGGTGGCCGACGGCCCGGCCCAGGAGGTGGTGTGGCGCGGGACCGAGATCGACCTGGGCACCCAGCTCCCGATCCTGTGGCACACGGCGCGCGACGCCGGGCGCTACATCACCGCCGGGTGCGTGATCGCGCGCGACCCCGATACCGGGGTCCGCAACGCCTCGTTCCACCGCCTGCAGCTGCGCGGGCCTAACACGCTGGCGCTCAAGCTGGACCAGGGCCGCCATCTCCGCGTGCTGTGGGAGAAGGCGGGCGCCCGCGGCGAGCCGCTGGAGGTCGCCATCGTGATCGGAGGCGACCTCGCCCTGACCTACGCTGCCTGCAGCCTGGGTGCCCTGCTGCCCATTGACATGGACGAGCTAGACGCCGCTTCGGGCCTGCGCGGCGCGCCGCTGGAGCTCGTCAAGTGCCGCACGGTGGACCTCGAGGTGCCTGCCGAGTCGGAGATCGTGCTCGAGGGCTTGCTGCACACCGACCAGTTCGTGGAGGAGGGGCCCTTCGTCGAGTTCTTGGGCCTCTACTCCGAGGTCGGTCCCTCGCCGGTGGTGGAGGTGCGAGCGCTCACGCACCGCCACGACCCGATCTACTACGGCATCATCGGCTGCGAGGGGATCATGCTGCGCAAGTACATCCTCGAGGCGGGCATCCTCGCTCAGCTCAAGAAGGCGGTGCCGATCGTGCGCGACGTGGAGCTGACGCGCGGCGGACTCTACCGCTTCCACCTGGTCATCAGCGTCCACAAGAGCAAGCCGAGCGACGAGGGGCTCCAGCGCAACGCCATCTTCGCGGCGATCGCGGCGCTGAAGGACCTGGACCAGGTCATCGTGGTGGACGACGACATCGACATCCGCAACCCCACCGATGTCGAGTACGCCGTGGCCACGCGCGTCGAGGCGAGCAAGGATCTGATCCTGATGCCCGGCGCGCGCGGGCACGAGTACATCCTGGTCTCCGACCATGGGGTCCGCACGAAGGTGGGCATCGACGCCACCGTGCCCGTTGAGCGCCGGGAGGAGTTCCGCCGCGCGCAGTACGCGGCGGTCGACTGGGCGGCCCATGAGGCCACCACCGCCCCGCGCGGCGCCGCGCTCCTCGCCGGCCCGGACGCTTCCTAGCGGGCGCGCTCACCGCGCCGCGATGCCTGTGGGGCAGCCCGCTCCAGGCAGGGCTACGGTGGTGAGGACCGTCGGCGGGTCGGTGGTGGCGTCCAGCACCGAGACGTTGTCGGTCTTGCAGCTGCTCACGAAGAGGCGGGTGCCAGCAGGGTTCACCACCACCACCCCGGTTGGGAAGGCTGCGAGATCGCTGGAACCGGCGCTTCGGTTTCGGCTGGAGGCGGCGCCGCCCCCTCCTCCGACGCCGCCTCCACCGGGCTCTCAGGCGTGGTCGCTACCGGCGCCACCACGCCGGGTGGCGGGTCCTCGCCGGCGGGAGGGTGGCCTCCCTGTGGGCTCGGGGATGCTGGCGGCCACTCTAGGAAGCAAGAGCACGACCGCCAGCAAGCTCCCTATGGCTGCCCATCGACACCGCCATCTGCGTCCCACCCTGCCCCCTCTGCTAGCCCAGCGCTCACAGTTGCTCACCAGCAGCGGGCAGTAGGTTGGCCAGGTCCTCCTGCGCAGGCCGTCTTTCCAAAGCCCCTAGAAATAAACGGAGAGCCTGCTGATTCGTTACAGGGCCGGCGGGCGATCTTCGGGCTGGAGAGCGCGCATACGCAGGGGCGCTCCCCGCGGCGCGCCCCGTGCCGGCGTCCAGCTCACGGGGGAGTCGGGCACCGGTCTGGTATAGTCTCCTGGGGCGGCTGCGCCCTCTGGGTGCTGGATGGAGTCGCGCGGCAGCGTTTGGCAGTACCTTCTCTGCTATCGGGCCCAGCTCCTGCTGGGCTTGTTGTTTGTCGTCTTGGGCAACGCCCTCGCGTTGGGGGCCCCGGTGGTGCTCCAGCGGGCGATCGACGCCCTGGCGGCGGGGCGCGTGGGGGGCGCGGGGGAGCTGGCGCCGTACGCGGGGATGATCGTCCTGTTGGCGCTGGCCGACGGGGTGGCGCGCTTTGCCGCGCGGCTGCTCATCAACCGGGTATCGCGGCGCGTAGAATACGAGCTGCGCAACGCGCTGTTCGCGCATGTGGAGCGACTCGACCAGAGCTTCTTCCACCGCATGCGGACGGGCGATCTCGTGGCGCGCTTCACCAACGATCTCTCGGCCGTGCGGCAGGCGCTGGGGGCGGGTATCCAGCACGGCTTCAACACCCTGGTGCTGTTCTGCACCAGCCTCGCGCTCATGCTCAGCATCAGCCCCAAGCTGACGCTGGTCTCCGCGCTCATCCTGCCCTCCCTCGGCATCGTCTACTTCGTGCTCAAGCGCCAGATCGAGGCCCGCTTCCGCGCCGTGCAGGACCAGTTCGCCGCGATCTCGACCCAGGTGCAGGAGAACCTCGCGGGCATCCGGGTGGTCAAGGCCTACGCTCAGGAGGAGGCGGAGATCGCTGCCCTGCAGCGCGCCAGCGAGGAGTACGTCCAGCGCAACCTCGCCGAGGTGCGGCTCTCGGGGCTCGTCTGGCCGCTGATGTCGCTGATCGGCGGGCTGGCCGTGGCGTCGCTGCTCTACTTCGGCGGGCAGGAGGTGGTGCGCGGCGAGCTGACCGTCGGCCAGTTCGTCCAGTTCAGCGTCTACCTAGGCATGCTGAGCTGGCCGATGATCGCGCTCGGCTGGGTTGCCAACCTCTACCAGCAGGCGCAGGCTGCGCTCGGCCGGCTGCGCGAGGTGTTCGCCGTGGAGCCGGCGCTCCAGGAGCCCGCCGTGCCGGTGCGTGATCGACCGATCCAGGGCGAGATAGAGTTTCGGAAGGTTACCTTCGCCTACACGGACCGGCCGGTGCTCCACCAGCTGTCGCTGCGCATCCCGCGCGGCGCTACCGTGGCGCTCGTGGGCCCGATGGGCGCGGGCAAGAGCACCCTCGCCCAGCTGATCCCGCGCGTGTACGACCCGCAGGAGGGGCAGGTCCTGATCGACGGCGTGGATGTGCGCCAGCGCCCGCTGGCAGAGCTGCGCGCCGCTATTGGCTATGTGCCCCAGGAGACGTTCCTCTTCTCGGACACCATCCGGGCCAACGTGACGCTGGGGGTGGAGGACGCCGACGCCGCGGCGGTGGCCGAGGCGCTCCGGATCGCGGGGCTCGCAGAGGAGGTGGCCGAGTTCCCACACGGCGTCGATACGCTCGTGGGCGAGCGGGGCGTGACCCTCTCGGGCGGGCAGCGGCAGCGAGTAGCGATCGCCCGTGCCTTGCTCAAGCGGCCACCGATCTTGATCCTGGACGATGCGCTCTCCAGCGTGGACGTGGCGACCGAGGAGGCGATCCTGCGCGCGCTGCGGGAGGTCCTGCGGGATCGCACCTGCCTCGTGATCTCGCACCGCCTGTCCACCATCCGCCATGCCGACCAGATCGTGGTACTGGACGGGGGACGGGTCGTCGAGCAGGGCACGCACGCGGAGCTGCTCGCCCGCAACGGCGTGTATGCACGCCTGTACCGCCGACAGCTCCTCGCGCAAGAGCTGGAGGAGGATGGCCTCGCGCCGGTGGAGCAGGCGGGTGCGGTGCTCCGGGCAGGGCAGGGCTAAGGGAGCGGCACGGTGGCGCACGCGTACGACGACGAGGTGCACGGCAAGATCTACGACGCGCGGCTGGCGCGGCGGCTGCTGCGCTACCTAGTGCCCTACCGCTACGCCATGGCTGCCTCGCTGGCGCTGCTCCTGGCCATCGGCCTGTTGGAGCTGGCTGGGCCCTACCTGACCAAGGTCGCTATTGACCAGTACATCATCGTGGGCGACTGGGCAGGCCTCGGCCCCATCGCGCTGCTCTATATCGCCACCCTCGTGGGCATCTTCGCCCTGCGCTACCTGCAGACCTATCTCCTCAACCGCACGGGCCAGCGCGCGATGCACGACCTGCGCGTCGAGCTGTTCGCCCACCTCCAGCGCCTGAGCCTCCGCTTCTTCGACCGCCATCCCGTCGGCGCGCTGATGACCCGCCTCACGAACGACATCGAGGCGCTGAACGAGGCCCTGACCTCCGGGGTCGTGGCCATCTTCGGCGACGTGGTGACGATGATCGGTATCAGCATCGTGCTGGTGCTGCTCGACTGGCGGCTGGCCCTGGTGACCTTCCTCGTGCTGCCGCTGCTCTATCTCGTCAGCGAGCGGCTGCAGCGCGGCCTCCGCGACTCCTACCGGGCCATCCGCGCGCGGCTGGCGCGCCTCAACGCCTACGTCCAGGAGGCGCTCTCGGGCATGGTAGTGATTCAGCTGTTCAACCGCCAGCGGCGTGCGCTGGAGCAGTTCGACGCGCTGAACGCCGATTACCTGCAGGCCAGCCTCCGCTCCGTGTTCTACTTCTCGCTGCTCTACCCGAGCGTGGCGGTGGTCGGCTCGCTGGCCACGGCGGCGATCATCTGGTACGGCGGCGGCCAGGTCGTGCAGGGCGCGCTGACGATCGGCGTCCTCGTGGCGTTTATTCAGTACCTGCAGCGCTTCTACGAGCCGATCCGCGACCTCGCCGAGAAGTACAACATCATGCAGCAGGCGATGACCGCCGCGGAGCGGATCTTCACCCTACTCGACGAGCCCGAGGAGGTGCGTAACGCCCCGGCGCCGGTGCGGCTGGCGCGGCCGCGCGGCGAGGTCGTGTTCGACGGGGTGTGGTTCGCTTACCAGGGCGAGGAGTACGTGCTGCGCGACATCTCCCTGCACATCGCGCCGGGCGAGAGCGTGGCGTTCGTTGGCGCCACCGGGGCTGGCAAGACCTCGCTGATCAGCCTGCTCGCGCGCTTCTACGACCCCCAGCGCGGCCGGATCCTCGTGGACGGTGTCGACCTGCGGGACCTCGACCAGCGTGAGCTACGCCGCCATCTCGGGCTCGTGCTCCAGGACCCCTTCCTGTTCGCCGGCACGATCGAACACAACATCCGGCTGCACAATCCCGCCGTGACCGACGCCCAGGTGCGGGCGGCGGCCCGCCGCGTAGGCGCCGACCGCTTCATCGAGCGCCTGCCGGGCGGGTACCAGCACGAGGTGCGCGAGCGGGGAGCAGGGCTCTCCGTGGGCCAGAAACAGCTCATCGCGTTCGCGCGCGCGATCGCGCACGATCCGCGCATTCTCCTCGTGCTGGATGAGGCCACCTCGAGTGTGGACACCGAGACCGAGGCGCTCATCACGCACGCCATGCGCGAGGTGATGCGGGGCCGCACCACGCTGGTGATCGCGCACCGGCTCTCGACCATCCA
>Ga0209810_1003508_pt1 | contig 16349 bp, 16 predicted proteins | sample Coa_R1_7_FD_187159 | JGI IMG/M metagenome (GOLD analysis project Ga0209810, IMG submission 187159) | Surface soil microbial communities from Centralia Pennsylvania, which are recovering from an underground coalmine fire - Coalmine... | ecosystem: Environmental > Terrestrial > Soil > Unclassified...
GTCCTCCACTACCGGGTGCGGGAGCAGCTGGCCCGGGCGGCGGCGGAGGCGGGGGCGAGCTACCGGGTGATGGCGAGCGGCGCCGGGCACGACGCCGGCTACGTGAGCGCGGTGGCCCCGGCGGGGATGCTCTTCGTGCCCAGCCGGGACGGCATCAGCCACTCGCGGGACGAGTGGAGCGATGTCGAGGACATCGCCCTGGGGGCCGTCGTCCTGGCCCGGGCGCTGCGCCACCTCGATCGGGCGCCGGGGGCCTCGGGGACATGACCATCGCCCGGCCGCCGGAGGTGGCCTTCCGCCCCCTGGGGACGGACCACGGAGGCCGGGTCGCCGACCGCGCCTGCACGGTGATCGGGGTCGAGCCAGTGGCCTCCGAGTACCGACGCCTCCGCTTCGAGGCGTGGCCGGAGCTGGCGAGCTGCCGACCGGGGCAGTTCGTGATGCTTCGCCCCCTCACGGCGCGACTGATCCGCCGGCCCTTCACCGTCTTCGACGCGGACGCCGACCGTGGCCGGGCTGAGGTGGTGTTCCGCGTCACCGGCGAGGGCACGGCCCGCCTGGCGGGCTTGCGGCCGGGCGACCGCCTGTCCGTGCTCGGGCCGCTGGGCAACGGCTTCCACCTCGAGCCGGGCAGGCGGAGGGCGGTGCTCGTCGGCCGGGGGGTGGGCATGGCCTCGCTGCACCGGCTGGCCCGGCACTGCCTGGCCCTGGGCCTTCCCACCCAGGTCCTGATCAGCGCCCGCCGGCCCGACCTCTGGCTGGCCGCGGACGAGCTCCGCGAGGACGGAGCGGAGGTGCTCGGGGTCGACGACCTCTCCGGCACCAGCCGGCTGGGAGCGGTGGAGCGGTTTCTGGAGCCCGCCTTCGCCCGGCCCGGGAGCCAGTGCTTCGCCTGTGGGTCGAGCCGCCTGATCCGGCTGGTGGCGCGGCTCGGGGCCCGCTGGCAGGTCCCCGTCCAGGTCGCGCTCGAGGCCCCCATGGCCTGCGGCATCGGGACCTGCCACGCCTGCCCGCTCCGGCCCGGCTTGGAGACGGAGGGGCACCTGGTCTGCGTCGACGGTCCCGTCTTCGCCACCGGGGGCGAGCGGGTTGCCTGACCTCACCGTCGACCTCGGCTTCGCACGCCTGCGCAACCCCCTGATCGGGGCCTCGGGGGTGTTCGGGGTGGAGACGGGGCGGGCGCTCGACCTCTCCCGCCTGGGCGCGGTGGTGACCAAGACCCAGTTCGTGGGCAAGCGACCCGGCAACCCCCTGCCCCGCATCGTCGAGACCCCGGCCGGCGCCCTCAACTCGGTCGGCATCCCCTGCCTGGGCGCGGAGCACTTCATCGGCACCGAGTGGCCACTCTGGCGCCGGGTCGGATGCCCGGTGATCGTCAGCGTCGGCGGTGAGACCGAGGGCGACTACCTGGAGATGGCCGAGCGCCTGGAGGAGGTCGACGGCATCGCCGCCCTGGAGCTGAACATCTCCTGTCCCAACCAGGAGGCGGGAGGGATGGAGCTCGGCGCCGACCCCCGCTCCGTGGAGCGGTTGGTGCGACGGGTGGTGGAGCGAACCACACGGCCGGTGATCGCCAAGCTGACACCCAACGTGACCGACCTGGGCGAGGTGGCGCGGGCGGCCGAGGCGGGCGGCGCCGCGGCGCTGTGCGCGATCAACACCGTGCTGGCGATGTCGCTCGACGTGCGCCAGCGCGCCTCCCGGCTGGGCAGCCTTCGCGGTGGGCTGTCCGGCCCTGCCATCCGCCCCATCGCGGTACGCTGTGTCTGGGAGGCCGCCCGTGCTACCCGGCTACCCATCATCGGCACCGGCGGCGTGGAGACGGCCGAGGACGTCCTGGAGTTCGTGCTGGCGGGGGCGACGGCGGTCGGCGTGGGGACGGCGGCGTTCTACGACCTGGGGGCGGTCGGCCGTCTACCCGACCAGGTGGCGTCGTTGATGTCGGAGATCGGCGTCGGTCGACTCGACGAGCTCCGTGGGCGTATCCAGCCCCCGGCCGCAGGGGCGGTGGGCGCGAGGGCGGGATGAACGAGACCTTCCCCTATCGAGGCAAGCGCGACCTCCTGGTCCAGCGCCTGACCGAGGCCATCCTCCGCGGCGAGCTGCCGGCGGGCACCTGGCTGCGGCAGGACGAGATCGCGGCCCGGTACGGCGTCAGCCCCACCCCGGTCCGCGAGGCGCTGCGCATGCTCGAAGCGCAGGGCCTGGTGCTCTACGAGCCGCACCGGGGGGTACGGGTGGCGGACTTCGCCGGCTCGGCCCGACAGTTCTTCCGGTTGCGCGAAGCGCTGGAGTGCCTGGCCGTGGAGATGGCGATACAGAATCGGAACGTGACCGAGGAGACCCAACGACGGCTCGAGGAAGCGGTCGAGACCATGGAGGCGGCGGCCGCCTCCGGCGACCCCGGCCGGCTCCACGAGGCCCACCGTCGCTTCCATCTCACCCTCTACGAGGCCTCGAACTTCCCGGCCCTGGTGGACCTCATCCAGATGGTGTGGTCGCGGTTCCCGTGGGACGCCCTGCTGGCGCTGCCCGAGCAGCACCGGCTGACGGTGGACGACCACCGCGCCATCGCCCGGAGGGTGATCGCCGGCGACGCGGCCGGCGCCACCCGGCGGCTCGCGGAGCACCTGCGGGCGGTCGGGCTCCAGCTCGGCGCGGTGGCGGGGAGCGGCGAGAGGGCATGAGCGACGATCCGCTGGAGGTGCTGCTGGCGAGCCGCATCCTGGCCCGGGACGCCTCCGGGGAGCTGGGCCTGGGCGACCAGGACGGGCTCCTGGCGCCGGCCGAGGTGGACCGCCTGGGACGTCTCGCCGGCGAGCTGATCCCGCCCGGCATCGCCGGCATCGTGATCGGGGAGAGCAGGCTCGACGCCCTGCTCGGATACGCGGTGGGGCGGAGCCGGGGCCTGCCCATCCTGCTCCTCCGCGACCACGAGGGGATCGCCGAGCTGCGAGGCGAGGTGCCCGAGGCGGGCGCGCTTTACCTGCTGACCGGGGTGCTGGAGTCCTCCCGAATGCTGGACGAGTTCGAGGGCCTGTGCCGCCGGGTCGGGGCGTCGGGCGCCGGGGCGCTGGCCCTGGTCTCCACCCTCTCCCCGCCCGATCCCCGCGTCCGCGCCGTGGTCCAGCTACCGGTCGACCGGCCCTGAACCACGAGCGCCGGCGAGGCCCCCGTCGCGGCCGGGCCTGAGCCGCCAGGCCACCCCTGCTCCCGGCGGGGCAGGTGCGGCGACCCGGCGCCGTCGGAGGGCGCCGACCGGCCGTGGGCGGCGGTCCGAACGGCCCTGGCGCGAGGGCCGGACCGCCCCGAGGCTGGAGCGAGAAGAAGCCGGCGGCAGGACCGGGGCGGGTCCTGGCCGGGTGTGGAGGACGTGCGACGGGAATCCCCGAACGTCAACCGATGGATGTACCACGGCGGCCGGCCCAACGGCTGGCGTCGCTCTTGAACCGCTGGGGAGCTGCCGCAAGACGTGCGGTGGCAACCGTCCGTCGGATCCACCACCGGGCCTCATCGAGCGCCGCCTGGTAGGGCTCCCAGGCTGCCTCGGGCACGACACCACCATGGCCCCGATCTCGGCCACCTCGCGGCCCTCCCACCCGCCGTCCTGCGGCGAGCGGGCTCGATCGAACCGGGCGACGTCCTCCTTCGACAGCCCCAGCCGGACCCGATCACGGCGCAGGCTCCGACCACTGTTCACGGGCCGCCCTCCCACCGGTCTTCTCGAGCCACCTCGGCAGCCCGCCGGTCCAGCTCGGCCACCAGCTCCGGGTCGACCACGACCTGGGTGGTCAGGGGCACCCGGATGCGGGTCCCAACCCCCGGCACCAAGGGGCTCCCCATCGAGACGCGTCTCGGGGACCCCCATTCGGAGAGAACTCCGATGGGGACCCCTCCATGGGGTCCCCTCAGCGTCGGACCATCTCCGGCACCATCGAGCTGGCCCACGGGCGCCGGTCACCACCCGAGCCACCAGCGCCGGCTTCCTTCGGCTCCTGGAGCGGGCGGTGGCCGCCGACCCCTCGGCCTCGGCCATCGCCATCCTCCTCGACCACCATCCACCGCTGCCGAGCGGTCACCCGCTGGCTGGGGGAGCACGGGTCCGGCTCGTCTTCGGCCCTCGCTCCTGCCCTCACCACCACCCGGTGGAGCGGATCTGGGGCGCTGAAGACGTACCTGGCCAACACCCCGGTGGGGACCATGGCCGGTCGGGTGCGTCAGGTGCAGGCCTTCTTCCGGGAGCGCAGCCAGGAGCAGCGGCTGCGATGTACCTCGCCCGACCGCTCGCCCTGGTTGCCCGAGGGTTCCGCGCAGAACTTATGAAAGGCCGCTTAGCTCCTGCCGCACCCGCTCAGCTCCCCGACACAGCGCCTTGAGCTTCTCCAAGGCGCAAAAGCGCGGCAGCGCCTTGAGACCGCAGTCGGTCGTCAGGTAGACCCGCTCGGGCTCAATGTACGTAAGTACCTTGCGAATACGCTCGGCCACCTTGTCATCGGACTCGATGTAGAGCGAGCGGATGTCGATGACGCCGGCCTGGACCTCCTTGTCCTTTGGGATCACCCGCAGCGCCTGGACATCGACCATATCCCTAAAAGCGAAGTCTAGAGCGTACTGCTCCACGTCGACCTCCATCCAGCGTTCCAGCACACGCGGCAACGCGTCCTCGAAAGGACGGAAGGTGTTGCCGTAGCCGGCGCCCAGGCAGCAATGCCATGCGATCTTTGCATCCACGCCCTCGACCCAAGCGTTGAGCACGTCGATCACCCAACGATGGTCGTCGCTTTCCATCGCGAGCATCCAGCCACCAAGATCCTCGATTTGGATGAACCTCGCGCCTCGCGCCACTAGGTCCTTGAGTTCGGCATTGAAGATCGGGACCAGGTCCTCCGCGAGCTGGCGTTGAGAGCGGTAGGCCGAGTTCGGGTGCTTGAAATCGACGTGGTAGGTGAGGTTGATCGGGCCTGCGCCCACCGACACCTTGATCGGCCGATCGGTGAGCTGACGGGCAACCTCGAACATCTCTCCAAGCCGGCTCGGGATAGCTAGGGAGACCTTGTCGGTGACCGCCGTCCCTCCCCAGTTGTGCATCCATGAGGCCTGGCTGAGGTCGGGGCTCTCGCTTTGCTCGATCTCTCGGGCCAAGGGGTTCGGCAGCTTGGCCTTGGTGAAGCCGCCAAGGCGCTCGTACCAGTACCAGACAAACGATCCGATCGCACCGCCATAGTCGTCGAAGTGCATCTGGCCGTCCGTCACGATGTCAAGACCGGCCATCTCTTGATCTCTGATGCACGCGGTGGTGGCGTCGAAGTAGGCGTGCCAGTTCTCCTCTAGCTTCCACCACTCGAGCAGATCAGCACCACATAGGTTGTACTTCTGATACCAGAGTGGCTTCGGGTACGAGCCGATCATGGTCGTAGGCAGAAGCGTGTCGACGACCTTTGTTGGCATGACTGCCTCTCTCCTTTTCGTTGCGTCAGGACCCGATAGGTCCCAGCGGACACTTCCTGCTGCTCGCTCCAGTGTACCCCATGGCCGCCAGGTGGTTCGCAATCGGGATCCGTGAGAGGAGGCTGGGGAGGTGCCACAGTAGAGGTGACACAGTAGAGGGCTGATCACGATGGCCTCGGCGAGGAGCCACGTGGGTGAGGGATAACGAACCAGAAGGCGCGCCCGTTGGAAGGCTCGTCATGCAACCAATCCGACCGACGGAGGCACACCCTGGCCGACGATACCACCTGGGCCCCGGCTCGCCACTCCCAGCACGGAGGCCCGCCACCCCAACACCAGCCCAGGCTCTCCGACACCGAGATCGACCAGGCCCGGCGGGTGGCCAACCCGCTGACCGCCCCGCACGTCCAGGCCCAGCGCTCTCACTCTCCTCGTACGCGAGCCGCCCGCCTGCGGACCCCGGAAGCGGCACACCGGCTCGGCCAGAGCCCCTCCGGGAAAGTGGCGACGCCATTGGGCTGAGCAGGGCTTCAGCCTGGCCGACGCCGAATGACCCGGCCGCCCTCCTGCTTCCCCGATGGGGTGGGGGCGCCAGTGATCGCCGTCGCCGGCGAGTTGCTCGCCCAGCAGCGGCTGGCCTTGCGCCGGCATTTCGCCTCCAGCATCTGGCAGGTGGTGAGGGAGCAGGAGGTACGGATTGGTGGGCGCACGGTCCAGCGGACGCTGGCCAAAGACCACCTGAAGTCCTGGTGCTACCGGAGTTGGATCCACCCCCGCGATCCCCACTTCTGAGCGAAGGCCAAGGTGACCTCCGTCGATGAGAAGACCTCGATCCAGACCCGTTGGGCCAGGCGGTGCCACCCGGTCCTGGCCGGCCGGCTGGATCGAGCACGACGACCGGCGACATGGGACCCTCCAGTAGCTGGTCGTCTGGGACCTGCAGTGCGGCACCCCTGGGGCCGCGGCGAGCGCACGACCAGCATCGCCGCCTTCGATCGCCTGGTCGACCAAGTCATGAGCAGGGCTCCCTATCGCTCGGCACCTGGGATTGCGGATCCAACGGCTCCTCGCGTCGGGGCTACAAGGCCGCCGAACGGCTGCGCCGGTGCTACCCCAACCTGATCCCGGCGCACACCCCCGTCCATGCCTCTGGCGGAGCCAGGTCGAGATCGTTCTCAGCATCGTGCCGCGCAAGGTGCTGACACCGGCGGCAGGTGATCTGGTGGAGCGCTCCCTGCGCATCCTGAGCTTCGAAGCCAGCAAGGACTCGATCCTCGGCGCTTCCGCTGGCGCTGCAGCGGTCACGACTTCGATCGCCGAGTGCGCGAACTCACCGAACACACCGCCGGGACCCCTCACGAACTCCTGCCGCGGGCCACTTAGCAAACGCAACTCTCGGTAGTCTCACGTTGCCGGCAGGCGACAACCTCATGACTGAGCGACAACGCCGTCCGACGAGAAATCGCAGCCCGGACCTCGGGGTTGGTCCTTCGAGATCGAACCTCCGGTCCGGGCGGCCGGGCGCGGGCCGCTCAGAATCGGTTGAACCGCCAGCCCCCGTCGACCGGGATCGTGACCCCGGTGATCATGTCGAAGGCTGGGCTGAGCATCACCGCCACCAGCTCGGCCACCTCACCGCGGGTGACGAGGCGCCCCAGCGGGGTGTGCCGGATCGCACGTTCCACGAAGGTCGGGTCATGGGCCGCGATGTCGGCCGCGCTCTCGGCGATCTGCCCAGGGGCGACCGCGTTCACCGTCACCTCCGGCCCCAGCTCGACGGCGAGCTCCTCGGTGAGGAAGATCACCGCATGCTTGGCGAGGCCGTAGATGGAGTGGTTACGCAGGTAGGCGGAGCCCGCGGACACGTTCACGATCCGTCCCCAGCCTCGCTCTCGCATCCCCCGTGCGACCAGCCTGCACGTGAGGTAGCAGGCCTTGACGTTGGTGTCCCAGATCCGATCCCACTCCTCCTCGGACAGCTCGACGTAGGGGGTCATCGAGAAGGGTCCGGCATTGTTGATCAAGACGTCGATCCCTCCGCCCAAACGTTCGATGGCCTCGGCCACCATCCTCCGGATGGAATCGGGATCCGACACGTCTCCGCCGACGGCGGTGTGGCCGCGTCCGGTGGTCGCCTCCAGGTCACGGACCAGCGCCGCGGCGGCGTCCTCGGAGGCGTGATACTGGACGCAGACGGTGGCGCCCCGGGCAGCCAGCGCGGCGGCGATGGCTGCGCCGAGGTTTCGCGACGACGCCGTCACCAGAGCCCGGCGTCCCTCGAGGTAGCGCTCCGCGAACATCTCCTCAGCGGCCGTGGCCGGGCATCTCGAGGTCGCGTACGACGCTGGCCCTGACGTTTTGCATCATGCTGACCGCGCGATCCATCAACTCTCTCCCTCGTGGCTCTCCCTCCGCCATCTCTGGCCACCTGTCGAAGGAGCCCATGCTCTCCAACTCCGTCAGGAGCCAGAACTGGGCGGGACCGAGCGAGTACTGGGTGACGAACACCTTGACGTTGAAGCCGCGGGAGCGCCAGTAGGGGAGCAACTCGTCCTTGAAAAACGCCTCCAGCACCCCTGGTGCGACCCTGGACTCGAAGGTCTCGACGTGCCACATGCCTCCGGGCATCATCCACAATCCTCCTTCTCCTTCAGCGGGTGTCCCGGCCTCCACCGCCGTCACTCCGCGGCCAGAGCGGGGTCGTCGACGAGCAGCGGCAGCAGCTCCGCGCTGATGCGCCGTACGGCGCCGGAGGCGTCGTTCAGCGGCACCGGGAGCAGTGCCACCAGGTCCGCTCCAGCGGCCACCAGCTGGCGGATTCGGTCGGCGCAATGCGGGCCCGGACCCGCCGCCGCCATGGCGTCGACCATCTCGTCGTTGACCCGCTCGACCGGGACGCGGCCCTCGAGGTACTCGAGGTTGAGCTCGGTCACGAGTTCGTCGGGGATCCCCGCCTCCCTCGTCAGCGGGTTCACGCCCCCCGCCGAGAGGTACTCGGCCACCAGAGGTCGGACGAGATCCCGTCCGGCCTCTCTGGTGTCGGCGAGGGCAATGAACAGGTAGGCGACGACCAGATGCGGCTGCTGCCTACGCGACGCGATCTCCTGCCCCTCGCGGATCCGGGCTCGAGCCCATCGGACATAGTCGGGACCGGCGAGCACGGAGAGCACCGTCCCGTCGGCCACCTCACCGGCGAGCCGGAGCGCCTTCGGCCCCACGGCTCCGAGGAGGACCGGCGTGGGCACGGTCGGGAAGTGCAGCTGCACCCCGTCGAGCTTGAAGACTCTTCCCTCGAAGCTCACGCGATCGCCGGCGAGCAGGCGACGAACCAGCTCTACACCCTCACGCATCACGGCCAGCGGGGATCGGTCGTCGAAACCCATCTGGCGCATCCAGGCGTCCACTCCCGCTCCGATCCCGGCCAGCACTCGGCCGCCCGACAGCTCCTGGAGAGCGCCGACCTCCATCGCGGTCAGCGCGGGGTGACGCGGCAGCGGCGTCATGATCCCGAGGCCGATGCGCAGGCGGGTGGTCGCCGTGGCCACCGCCGCCGCCATGGTCGCGCCGCCCCGATAGAAGTAATCCTCTCCGAGCCAGATGGAGTCCCATCCGGCCGACTCCGCGGCAACGGCGCTCTCCACGATCTCCTTCATGGGCACGTTGCCGCTCAGGCAGAGTCCAACTCTCATGGCGCTCCTTCCAGCTCCTGAACGTTCACCTGGGCGGCGAGCCCTCTCGCCTCCGCCCAGCCGGGAATGGTCTCGTCGTCGCCCGTTCCCGCCAGCGCCGGTGTACCCAGGCCGCCGCCGAGCTTCGCCCACCGTTCGATGTCGAGCCCCCGCAGGGGATGGGCGACGGAGCCGGGATCGAACGCGTCTCCCGCCCCCATCGAGCCCGCGATCCTGATCGCACTGACGGGGTGGGACGACCACCATCCGCCCGTCCGAGGCCACCAGAGCGCTGGCCACGCCCCGCTCGATGACCACGATGCGGATCGGCGTCGACGCAGTTCGCACCGCAGCCGCCGGTCGGTCTCGCCGGTCAGGAGCTGGATCTCGCTCTCGCCGGTGAGCAGGAGGTCCAGGTCGCGCCGCCCGGGACCGAGGCTCCGCCGCGCCTCGTCCGCCCCCCCGGGCTTCGGCCGTGGGTCGGGATCGAAGCTGATCACGAGGCCGTGCCTGCGCGCCAGCACCACCGCGCGCAACGTCACCTCCGGCAGATGGCCGGGAACGGCGTCCAGCGGCCGATCCTCAACCGGGCCGAGTCGCAGCGTCGATTCGCCGACGGTGAGCGCGTCGATCATCGCCCGCGCGCCAGCGGCCCGGCCGCCTTGGCCCGCAATCGCATCGCGTTCCCGGGCAGGTAGGCGACCGGTATCTCCTCCCAGAGAACGATCCGCACCGCTCCGGCATCCGCCCCCGCCGCCACTGCCTGGGCGAAGGCCTCCCGGCGCACCTCCTCACGGAGGTCCTCGATGCTCCTTGAGCCGAGCGCCACGATCCGGTCGACGCCGCCGCTCACCTCGGAGATGGCCGCGCCGATGGCGTTGGCGACGGCGAAATCGGCCGGTTTCACCACCTCCAGGTTCCCGCCCAGGCAGGGTGGCAGGAGCACGCTCCCCCCGCCCACCCCGATCACCGGCAACGGCTCAGAGGACGGCCGCATCCGATCGACCCCGCGATCGAGCAACTCGGTCGCTAGCCGGTACGCCGCCTCGGCCACCTCCAAGGGGATCCGGGGCCGCCGTACCGGCACCTCGAGCTCGGCCCGGCCCAGGGCCAGTACGACGTCAGTGAAGGTGGTCCGCGTCCCGCCGAAGGCGAGTCCCTCGCTGAGCAAACGGTAGCCGACGCTGTCAGGGCCCAGGGCGACGCGCCCGCCGTCCCACCTGACCACGGTTCCACCGCCGAGGGGCAGGCTCACCACGTCCGGCATCCGGAAGTTGGTCCGGACGCCGGCCACCTCGACCACGAAGGGCGCCTCCCGTGGGAAACCGTCGACCAGGACCCCGACGTCGGTGGTGGTGCCTCCGACGTCCACCACCAGGGCCTCGGCAACGCCGGACAGGAAAGCGGCACCGCGCATGCTGTTGGCGGGGCCGGAGGCCAGCATCAGGCTCGGGTAGCGTCGGGCGTAGGCCAGGGCCATGAGCGTCCCGTCGTTCTGGGTGAAGTAGCAAGCTTCGGCGCCGCAGGCGGCCTTCACCGCCTCCTCGAAGGACCGGGTGGCGACCTCGGCGACGTCGGTCAGCGCCGCGTTGAGCACGGTCGCGTTCTCGCGCTCGAGCAACCCCACGGAGCCGATCTCGGAGGAGATGGAGACCGGGTGTTCAGAACCTGCCACTTCGGCGCAGATCTCGGCCGCCCGCCGTTCGTGCTCGGGGTTCACGGCCGAGAACACCCCCACGATCGCCAGCGGCAGGTCCCGCTCGGCGGCCTCCACCGCCGCCCGACGCACACCGGCCTCGTCGAGCGGGGCGAGCTCGTGCCCCATGTAGTCGTGGCCGCCGGCGACCAGCGTCACCGGGCCGCCCACGACGCTCCTGAGATCGGGCGGCCAGTCGGCCAGCGGAGGCACGGCAGCGGTCGCCGGCGCGCCCAGGCGTACGATCGCCACCCGACGCAGCCCGCGCCTCTGGACGACGGCGTTGGTGCACTGGGTGGTGCCCAGCATGGCGGCGGTCACCGGCTCCCGAGGCGGCGGGGTCAGGACTCGAGCCAGGGCAGCGCGAATTCCGGACACGACATCCGGGCTGGTCGGCACCTTGGCCCGCCCGAGCACGCGGTCCGAGGCGTCCATCAGGACCGCGTCCGTGTTCGTTCCTCCGACGTCGATCCCGATTCGCAGGCTCACGAGCGCGCCAGCCTCCGCTCGAAGGGCACGTAATCGAGGTCGAGGCCGAAGCATCGCGGTCCGGCTTTGGCCAGGCCCCTCGGCTCGCGCCACAGCGGGGCACAGGGCAGCGCGAGGACGAACACGCGCATCCCGAAGCGGAGACGCTCGGTGGTGACGGGATGTGCGGACTCCTCTTCGAGCAGCGTGATCAGATCGGGCACGGAGGCGCGAACCGTTCCGTCCACGATCGCGATCAGGTTCTCGTTCTGGAAGGTCACCTGACAGGAGCTGCCGGCCCACCGATCCAATCCGTCGATGCTGACCGCCCCTCGGACGAAGCCGCTCGCCGTCTCCCGGCGCAGGTCGACGATCTTCCCGTGGAAGAGGAGGGCTCCACCCAGGCGCCGGGTCAGGTCCTCGATCACTCTCTGACTCTGTCTGCCCGCCCGGCGCAGGCCGGCGCCGATCTGGAGGGCGAGGGTCAGCGTCCCCCGGATGGCCGCGAGCTTGAGGTCACGGCCGCGTATCGGGTACTGGGCGATGACCGAGGCGCCACCCTCGGCGACGACGAGGGCACGGCCCAGTCGCTCCGCCCACTCCGCCGATACCGAACGTAGCAGGGTCACGTTGCCGAGTTCGTCGGCGACCGCCATCGGCGTCGCCGGCAGCCCGTGGGCCGCGAACGACACCATCTGGACCTCCGGGAAGGCGCGGCCCATGCCGTCGCCGTCGACCACGGGCAGCCCCAGGTCGGCGGCGACGGCGAAGGGAATGGTGCTGTTGATGCCACCCGCCTCGATGCACATGACGGCGTCGGCCCGGGCGCCGCACGCCTGCTCGACGGCTCGGAACGCCGCCAGCAGTTCGCTTCCGCTGGGGATCTTCTCGACGATGACGGAGGGAGCGCCCATCATGGCCGCGGCGACGACCAGCGCATCGTCGGCCACCTCGTCGACGTCGATGAGCTCCACCGGCCCACGATCGAGGACCCTCTGCTGGGCCCAGAGCTTCCCCACGTAAGGATCGCCGCCGCCCCCCGTGCCGAGAACGGCGGCGCCGATGGCGAGGTCCTCCAGCTCCTCGAGCCCAATGCGGCGTCGCGTCATCCGGCGGCTCCCGAACCCGTCGGGTACGCGGGCGGGGACGGCGGGAGCCGCCGACCGGGGCGAGAGATGGCAGTCGGAGCGGTGGTGAGTGGCATATGGCCTCCGAGATCTCAGGTGAGGTCGCCGGGCGCAGGCGGTCACGCCGGTGTGCCGACCTTGCTGAGAGGCTCCATCCGGGCGAGGCGACAGGCCGCACGGTGGCCGGGACCGACCTCGTAGAAGGGCTGCGGCCGCTCGCACTCCTCGGTTGTCATCTGGCAACGTGGGCGGAACGGACAACCGGTGGGGATCATGGTCGGGCTCGGGGGCTCGCCGAGGATCGGCAACCGCTGTCGCCTGGCGGCAGGGTCGGGGATCGGTATTGCGGAGAGGAGGACCCTGGTGTAGACATGGGTGGGTCTGTCGAAGATGGATTCCGTCCGGCCCTCCTCCACGACCTTGCCGAGGTACATCACCAGCAGGCGGTCGCAGATGTGGCGGACGGTGGCAAGGTCGTGGGAGATGAAGAGGTAGGTCAGACCCTCTTCTCGCTGCAGCTTCCGGAGCAGCCTGAGCAGGCTGGCACGGATCGACATGTCGACCGATGCTGTCGGCTCGTCGAGCACGACGAACCGAGGTCGGGCCGCGATCGCCCGGGCGATCGCGACCCGCTGCCGCTGGCCGCCGCTCAACTGTCCAGGGCGGCGACCCAGGATCGAGGCCGAGAGCTCGACCTCGTCGAGCACCTGCGAGAGCCTCCGTTCGGGCTCGCCGACGCGGTGCAGGGCGAGCGGCTCGAGGATGAGCTGTCGCACCGTCCAGCTCGGATTGAGCGCGGTCATCGGATCCTGGAACACGATCTGGACATCCTTTCGCAGCCGGCGCAATCGGCGTTCCCCCCATCGGGTGTAGTCCTGCCCGTCGAACAGGAGTCGTCCCGAGGTCGGCATCAGCAGCCTGACGATCGATCGGGCCAGGGTCGACTTCCCACAGCCGCTCTCCCCGACCAGCCCCACCGTCTCACCGGCGCCGACCGTCAGGTTCACGCCGTTGAGCGCGTGCACCGTTCGTCCGCGCTCGCGGAACTCACAGGTCAGATCGACGACCTCGAGGAGCGGCGCAGTCATGACACCTTCTCGCGACCCGGGGCGCCGGCCTTCAGCTCCAGCGAGAGCGGCGCCAGCTCGGCGTGCCGGCGGCAGGCGACGCCGTGGTCGGGACCGACCGGCTCCAGGCGGACGGGCACTGAGGCGCAGGCGGCCTCGGCGTGCGGGCAACGCCCCGCGTAACGGCAGCCCGCCCCCGGCGGCTCCTCGGCCCGCGCCCCCGGGACGGCCAGGGCGAGGTCGATCGGGCGGTCGGCACGCATCAGGGTCGCCATCAGATGGGCGGTGTAGGGATGCCGGGGATGGCGGAAGAGTTCGCCGGTCGGAGCGTCCTCGACCACACCGCCGCCGTACATCACGGCCACCCGCTGACAGTTCTCGGCGATGACCCCCAGGTCGTGGGAGACGAGCAGGATCGTCATCCCGGTCTCCCGGTGCAGGCTCTGCATCAACTCGAGGATCTCCGCCTGCACGGTCACATCCAGGCCGGTCGTCGGCTCGTCGGCGATCAGGAGCCGGGGACGGGCGGCCAGCATCATCGCGATCAGCACGCGCTGGCACATGCCGCCGCTCAGCTGGTGCGGGTAGGCGTGGGCCCGCGCCTCCGGATCGGGCATGCGGACCTTGCGCAGCAGGTCGAGCGCCGCTTGCTCCGGCTTCCGCTCGTATCCGCCCCGGCGGGCTGCGCGTGCGATCTGAGCACCGACCGTCATCAGCGGGTTGAGCGCGCTGCGCGGGCTCTGGAAGATCATCCCGATCTGCGAGCCGCGCACCCGACGCAGCTCATCGGGAGGGAGACGGAGCAGATCACGGCCCTCCATCAGGGCCCGGCCGCTGATCACCCGTGCACCCGGAGGCAGCAGGCCGAGCAGCGCCAGCGCGGTCATGGTCTTGCCCGATCCGCTCTCGCCGACGAGCCCCATCCAGCCCTGGGCCGGGATGGTCAGGCCGACATGGTCCAGCACCGGCCGCGGGTCGCCCTCGAAGGCGATGGTCAGGTCCTCGACGACGAGCAGGGGAGAGGTCATCGGCGCGGACGGAACCGGGCCTGGATCGCCTCGCCGAGCAGGTTGAAGGAGAGGACGGCGAGCGTGATGGCCAGGCCGGGGAAGACCGACGTCCACCACTCTCCGGAGACGATGTTGGAGGCGCCCTCACCGACCTCGACGCCCCACTCGGGGGTGGGTGGCTTGATGCCCAGACCGAGGAAGCTGAGGCCCGAAGCGTCGAGGATGGACCACCCCATGGTCAGAGAGGCCTGAACCAGCGCCGGCAGGATGCAGTTGGGAAGCAGATGGAGGAGCACGACGCGCCAGCTCGGGTTGCCGATCGCGCGGGCGTTGTCCGCGTAGTCGGCACGGCGTGCGCTCAGGATCTCCCCGCGGGTCAGCCGGACGAAGTACGGGGTGTAGGCCACGGCGATCGCGATCACCACGTTACGGACGCTGTTGCCGAGGACGGCGGTGATGGCCAGCGCGAGAACGAAGGCGGGGAACGACAGGATGACGTCCACGACGCGGAGCACGACGTCGTCGATCCAGCCACCGTGATAACCGGCCAGCGCACCGACCAGGACCCCGATGACGAAGGAAACGCCGGTCACCGAGGCCGCGATGGCGAGGTCGAGGCCGGCGCCCGCCATCACCCGCGAGAGGATGTCACGACCATACGTGTCGGTGCCCATCAGGTGCCCGGGGCCGGGTGGCAGCAGCTGGCTGGCCGGGTCGGTCGCGAGCGGGTCGTGAGGCGGCGCCAGAGCCCCCCACGCCCAGAGCACGACCAGGAGGGCGAGGATGCCCAGACCCACCGGCGCCGAGACACCGAGGCGTCGCCGGCGGCGCGGGACGCCGACGGTGAGGGGGGCCCGGACCTCCTGAACCGCCATCTCAGGCGTACCTGATGCGAGGATCGACGAACGCATAGAGCACGTCGATCACCAGGTTGAGGGTGACGTAGACGGTCGCGGCGAGCAAGATGAAGCCCTGAACGGCGGCGAGGTCGTTGGAGAGCATCGCGTTCCAGGCGTAGAGGCCGACGCCAGGCCAGTTGTAGATGCGCTCGACCAAGACACTGCCCGCCAGGAGGTAGCCGAGCACGATGCTGACGATGGTCAGCAGCCGGACGCCCACATTGCGCAGCAGGTCCTCGCGGATGATCTGCCACTCGGAGAGCCCGAGGGCACGCGCCGTTCGGATGTAGTCCGTGCCCATGACGTCGATCGTCGCCGACCGGGCGATCCGCAAGATGGGAGCGACCTCCACCACCACCAGGGTGAGCACCGGCATGAAGAGGTGGGCGACGGCGTCCAGGAACGTGCTCACGTTGCCGGTAAGCAGGCTGTCGACGGTGTAGAGGCCGGTGATGGTCGGGGGCGGCGTGACGAAGGGGCTCAGGCGGCCGTCGGGCGCCGGCACCATCTTCAGGACCGCGTAGAAGAAGAACAGGACGACGAGGCCCAGCCAGAAGAGGGGCAGGCTGGTTCCGAAGATGGCGATCTCGCTGACCACGGCGTCGCGTGCCGAGCCCGGACGCAGCCCGGCCCAGATGCCGAACGGCACGCCGATCAGGACCGAGATCACCGTGCTCCAGAGCGCGAGCTCGACGGTGGCGGGGAGCCGCGTCCGGAGGTCGTTTGCGACCGCCTGACCGGTGTTGTAGCTCGTCCCCAGGTCGAGGTGCAGGACGCCGAGCAGGTAATCGCGAAACTGCACCGGCAGCGGACGGTCGAGCCCCATCTGGTGCTCCATGGCCGCCACCGCCTTGGGGTTCCCGTACTGGGCCGCCTTCACCAGCGCCGGGTTGCCCGGCAGGTAATGGGTGAGCAGGAAGACGAGGACCAGGACCCCGCAGAGGGTCACCAGGCCAAGGCCGACCC
>Ga0209810_1003510_pt1 | contig 16343 bp, 10 predicted proteins | sample Coa_R1_7_FD_187159 | JGI IMG/M metagenome (GOLD analysis project Ga0209810, IMG submission 187159) | Surface soil microbial communities from Centralia Pennsylvania, which are recovering from an underground coalmine fire - Coalmine... | ecosystem: Environmental > Terrestrial > Soil > Unclassified...
CGCTCGATTACGTCTCGCGCCTGCGCCGCGCGCTGCGGCGCGATCCGCTCCGGGTGCTCATGTTCGTGGGGCGCGACGACGGCTCCAGTGCCCAGCAGATCCCGATGGCGCGGGCGCTGATGGCCGCGGGCGCTCAGGTGCGCTACCGCTTCTACAGAGGCGGCCACGACTGGTCGGTTTGGTACCCGCGCCTGAACGGCCTGCTCGACGCCGCCTCCCGCGACGTGGTCGATCCTCCGCGGCCGCGGGCGGGCGCGCTCCCCCTGGGAGTGGCCGTGCCCGCGACGAGCGCCCACGCACACCGCCGGCACCGCCGCTCCGAACTCGGGCTGATCGGCGCGCTCGTGCTGGCGCTGCTGTCGGCCGGGCTCATCAACCTCGGGTTCGTCCTCCAGCACCGAGGCCACGATCACGCGAGACGGGAGCGTCGCACCGGACTGGCCAGCGGCTTCCGAGAGCGAGCATGGCTGCTCGGCCAGGCGACGGGCTGGGTCGGCTTCGCCGGCCAGATCGTCGCCGTGGCACTCGCGCCGCTGACGCTCGTTCAGGCCTTCAGCGCCGGGAGCCTCGCGCTGTCGGTGCCGCTGGCCGCGCGCGTGCTCGCGCACCGGGTGACGCGACGCCAGCTCGTCCCGGTGGCGCTGATCGCTGTGAGCCTGGCCTCGCTGCCGCTCGGACTCGGGCACTCGCACGGACACCTGCGCCCCGGAGTGCTGATCGCCGCCGCGCTGCTCGTGATGCTGGCGGGCGGTCGGCTCGCCCGTCGCGGGCCGGCCGCCGTCCTGGCGCTGGTCGCCGGCGCCTTCTACGGCACCGCTGATGGGGCGATCAAGGCGGCCTCGATCGGGCTTCGCTTCCACGGCGCCGGGCTCCTCACGGGCTGGACGCTCCTGGCCGGGCTGTGCACGCTCGGGGGCTTCCTCGCCTTCCAGGCGGCGCTCCGCCAGGGCGACGCCGTCGGCCCCCTGTCGCTGATGAACGCGTTCACGGCCGTGGCAGCGATCGTGCTCGGGATCGTCGCCTTCGGCGAGCACCTCGGGTCGAGCCCCGCCGTGGTCGGCCTGCACGTGGCCGCGATCGCAGTCGTGCTCGGCTGCGTGCGGCCGCTCACCGCCGCGCAGCACGAGCTGGTCGCGGACGACGGTGGGGGCCCCTCAGGGTCTGGCGCGGTGGCGCCGGCCGAGCGCCCGCCGCGCGGGCGCGTAGCGAGACGGGGTCTCGCGGCTCGCCTCGCCGGCTCAGCGCTGCGCGGCGCGGTCGTCCTCGCCGGATGCCTCAGCGCGCTCGGGCTCCTCTACGAGCTGCGGCAGCTGCGGCTGTTCGCCGTCGGACCGCACATCCCGGACGCGCTGCCGCTGCTCCAGCTGGCCGGTTTCGATGCCCAGCCCGCCGTCCGCGTGCTGGTGGCGACCGCCGTCGCTGGACTGACCGTGGGCACCGCGCTTGCGGGGCTCGACCGACAGCGGCGGATGACGAGCGTCGGGCTCGTCGCGCTGGTGCTCATGCTCCTCGGCTCCGATGCGTCCTATGCCCTTGCGCGGAACCTGCCGTTCGACGCCGTGCTCCTGAACCGTGCGCCGGGGCTGGGGCCGTGGCTCGAGGCCGTGGTGCTCACCGCCGCGAGCGCGCTTCCCGGACCGGTCGGGGGGGTCCGCGTTCCGGGACTCGGGGCCACGCGCGGCGCGCTGGCGGGCCGTGTGTGGCGCTCGCGTGCGTGGGCGCCTGTCTCGGTCGCCACCCTCGCCGCCCTGGTCGTGCTCGTGCTCGTCGCACCGAGCGGCCACGCCGGGACCCGCCGAGCGGCGGGCGTCGCTGCATCCCCGGTGCCGCCGCCGGCGCTCCCGGCTCCGTCCACGGGACGATCGCCGGCGGGGCCGGCTCCATCAACGGTACGGCCGCCGACCCTTCCCACCGCGCTCGACGCCGCGCTGCGCCGGGCGGCGCACCGGATTCATGCGCCCGGCGCGACCGCGGCGATCGTTCGGTGCGGCCACGTGGTGTGGGCCGGCGCGACCGGCGTCCTCGCGCTCGGCTCCGAGCGGCGGGCGAGCGACCGGTCGCTGTTCGTCCTGGGGAGCGCGACGAAGACGGTCGTCGCGGCGATGGTCATGCGGGAGGTCCAGGCCGGGCATCTGTCGCTCGACACGCCGGTGTCGCGGTTCCTTCCCGGCCTCCCGGATGCCCGCCGGATCTCCGTGCGAATGCTCCTCGACATGACGAGCGGCCTGCCGGACTACCTCTACCACGCCCGGATCGCGTGGGTCATCCGGCACCGGCCGCGCCACCACTGGACGGTCGAGCAGGTCCTGACCGGCCTCGGCGCCGGGCTCGGAGCCCCGGCTTTCCCACCCGGTGAGGCCTTCCGGTACTCGGACACCAACTACATCGTCCTCGGAGCGATCCTCGAGCGGATCACGCACCGCTCGGTCCAGCGCGACTTCGAGCTGCTGATCGCCCGCCCGCTGCACCTCACCGCCGCCACCTTCGTCCCTACGCGGACGGCGCGGCAGCGCGTCGCTCACCCCTATCTGCTCGACCGCGACGGCGTGTTGAGGAGCCGCTGGATCCCCGGTTTCGGGGTCTCGAGCGGCGTCTGGGGCCCGGTCTGGACCGATGGTGGCCTCGCCTCGAGCACGCTCGACCTCGCCCGCTTCGCGAACGCGCTGCTCTCCGGCCGGCTCGTCGACGCGACCGCGGTGCGAGAGATGACCCACATCGGCCGCGGCAACTACGGCTTCGGGATCCGCGCGCGCCGCTTCGAGGGCCGCCGGTGGCTCGGCCACGCCGGCTACTTTGGTGGCTTTGCCGCCGAGGACTGGAGCGACCCGCTGCGCCAGCTCACCTTCTCAGCGGCGGCCAACGTCGAGCGATCCGGGGGCGGCCTGACCCTCGACCCGATCTGGTCGGCCGTCGTGCGCGCCTATGACCGCTACACGCCGCGGCCGCTCGCGTGTCGGTCGCGCTGGCCTGTGAGCCGGTCCCGCGGTTCCGTCAGCCGTGCGACGCGCGCCGCGACGTGATGCTTTCAGCAACCGTCACCGCGGAGCGGTGGCGCGACGTCGGCGGGGCGAGCGCCGGCGGAGGCGCGGCGATACGCGGCGGCAGCCTGGCCGGCCAGCGGCGAGCTGTAGGAGGTGTAGTCGTGACAGCCGCCCTGGTTGAGCCCACCGATCACGCCGACGATCTGCGGGCCACGGCGCGTGACACGAACCCAGGGCGACCCGCTGGTGCCGCCGACGAAGCCGCGGCAGTCGAACGACGGGAAGCCGCTCGTGATGTAGACCTTCGTGCGGCAGGTGACCGGGGCGTTCGCCGTGCCCGCCGGATAGCCGGTGACCGCGACGCGCTGGCCGCGCCCTGGGGTCGAACCGAGCCCGTAAGCCCCCGTGACCTGCTCGATCTCGGTCCGGTGGCCCCGGATCATCCGCGCGGCGACGGTCAGGAACGCGACGTCGGCGTGCGGATCGGAGCTGCTGCGCCAGCCGGGCTCGAGGTAGGCGGCGGTGACGGTCCAGCGGCCGTAAGGGGTTCGCGCGCCGCGCTGGCCGGGCACGAACACCATCCCGCGGCCGTCGCCGATCACGCAATGCGCCGCCGTGATCAGCGTGTTTCCCGAACGGCTGTGCACGACGCTGGCCGTGCACCCGTGCGCGGCCGAGCGCGCGTTCGGGTAGAGGGCCCCCACCTGCGGGATCCCATTCGACGGCGCGGCGGGGCGGATGCGGTCGGCCCGCGCCACGCTGAGCGTGACCGCGAGCGCGACCGCGGGGAGCCCGATCGCCCCGCTCACGATGAGCATCGTCCTCCGCATCACCGGATCTCGCCCTTCATCAGGCACCTCCCTCAGAGCGGCTGACGGACGATCGGCCGGCGGGCGGCGGTGGCCTCGTCGAGGCGCCGGACCGGGGTCGAGTACGGCGCTCCCAGCGCGATCTCTGGGTCCTCGCGCGCCTCGCGCAGCACTTCGGCGACGGTCGCGGCGAAGGCGTCGAGCGTCTCGCGCGTCTCGGTCTCGGTCGGCTCCACCATCAGGGCCTCCTCGACGACGAGCGGGAAGTAGACCGTCGGAGGGTGCACGCCGTGGTCGAGCAGGCGCTTTGCGAGGTCGAGCGTCTTGATCTCGAGCTCGCGCTTCATCGGCGCGCCGGAGAGCACGAACTCGTGCATGCACAGACGGTCGTAGGCGACCGGCAGGAGCTCGAGGACCCCCTCCTGGCGCAGCCGGGCGAGCAGGTAGTTGGCGTTCAGCACCGCGACCTCCGAGGCCTCTCTGAGGCCGGCCGCGCCGAGCGAGCGGATGTAGGCGTAGGAGCGCACGAACACGCCGTAGTTGCCCTGGAAGCCGCGGAGGCGGCCGATCGACTTGGGCCGGTCGTAGTCGAGGTCGTACATGCGGGGGGGCACCCCCCGCATCCCCTCCGGCTCCGGTTCGGCGCCGTTGCCGGATGCTCCGGGGTCGCGGCGGACGACCTGCGGGCGCGGCAGGAACGGCTCGATCCGCTCCGAGACGGCGATCGGCCCCGCCCCGGGCCCGCCGCCGCCGTGCGGCTGCGTGAACGTCTTGTGCAGGTTGAAGTGCACGATGTCGAAGCCCATGTCGCCGGGGCGGCAGATGCCCATGATCGCGTTGAGGTTGGCGCCGTCGTAGTAGAGCGTCGCGCCGACGCCGTGCATCACCTCGGCGATCTCCTCGATGCCGGACTCGAACAGCCCGAGCGTGCTCGGGTTGGTGAGCATCAGGCACGCCACGTCGTCGGAGGCCTTGGCGCGCAGGTCGTCGAGGTCGACGTTGCCCCGGGCGTCGGTGCCGACCTTGACCACCTCGTAGCCGGCCATCGTGACCGTGGCCGGATTGGTGCCGTGCGCCGTGTCGGGGGTCAGTACCTTCGTGCGATGCTCGCCGCGGTCCTCGTGGTAGGCGCGGGTGAGCAGCACTCCAGCCAGCTCGCCGTGCGAGCCGGCGCTCGGCTGGAGCGAGACGTGCGGCAGACCGGCTATCTCCGAGAGCGCCTCCTGGAGGCGCCACATCAGCTCGAGCGCGCCCTGTGCGTGCTCGGGATCCTGGAGCGGATGCAGCCGGGCGTGGCCGGGCAGCGCCGCGACCCGCTCGTGGAGCTTGGGGTTGTGCTTCATCGTGCACGAGCCGAGCGGGTAGAAGCCCGTGTCGAGGTCGAAGTTGCGCTTCGAGAGGCGGTTGTAGTGGCGGACGATCTCGGGCTCTGAGACCTCGGGCAGGCGCGGCGGCTCGGCGCGGCGGAGCCTCGCCGGGATCAGCTCGTCGAGCGGCCGCTCGGGGACGCCGCTCGGAGGCGCCACGAACGCGCGCCGACCGGGCCGAGAGCGCTCGTAGATCGTCTTCTCGTCGTCGGCCGCATTGGTGAACCAGCGGGCGCTGGGTCTCTGGCTTTGCGTGCTCACGCCGGAACCCTCTCGCGCTCGGCGGCGACCGCGGCACCCAGCACCTCGGCCAGCCGGTCGATCTCCACCTTGGTGCGAAGCTCGGTGATCGCGACCAGCAGCCAGTTGGGGTGGTCGGGGCCGAGTCGGTACCCCGGGTTGATCCCGTTCGCGCGGCAGTGGGCGATCACCAGCTCGACGTCGCCATCGACAGCGATCGGGAACTCGCGTACGACCGGCTGGCTGTGGGGCAGGCTGACGCCGGGGATCGCAGCGAGCTGATCGCGGGCGTATGCGGTCCGCTGCGCGAGCAGCTCAGCGAGCTCGACGATCCCGCGGGATCCGAGCCAGCTCAGGTAGATGACGCCGGCCAAGGCGTTCAGCGCCTGGGCGGTGCAGATGTTCGAGGTCGCGCGCTCGCGGCGGATGTGCTGCTCGCGGGTCTGGAGGGTCAGCACGAACCCGCGCTTGCCGTCGAGGTCGCGGGTCTCGCCCGCGATCCTTCCGGGCACCCGGCGGATCAGCTCCTCGGTGACGGCGAAGAACCCGAACGAGGGACCGCCGAAGTCGAGCCTGTTGCCGAGCGTCTGCCCCTCCCCGACGACGATGTCGGCGCCCTGCTCACCGGGAGGCCTCAGCAGCGCCAGCGGGATCGGGTCGGCGGCGCAGATGACGAGCGCGCCGGCCGCGTGCGCGGCGGTCGCGAGCGCCTCGAGATCCTCGATCGCGCCGAGGAAGTTCGGCTGCTGGATGACGAGCGCGCTGAGGTCCTCGCCAAATGCGCTGGGCGCGAGGTTGTCCAGGTTGGTGACCCCGTCCTCGAGCTCGATCACCTCGACGTCCATCCCCCACCCCCGGGCTAGCGTCGAGAGGGTCTCGATCGAGTGTGGATGCACGCCCGAGGAGACCACGAAGCGCCGGCGGCCGTTGTGCAGCTTCGCCACGTACCCGGCCGCGGCCACGGCGCTCGGACCCTCGTAGACCGACGCGTTGGAGACGGGCAGCCCGGTCAGCTCGCTGATCGCCGTCTGGTACTCGAACATCGCCTGCAGCCCGCCCTGCGAGATCTCGGGCTGGTACGGGGTGTACGGGGTGAGGAACTCCGAGCGGGAGATGATCGAGTCGACGATCGCCGGGACGTAGTGGTCGTACATCCCGCCTCCGAGAAACGAGATCTCGTCGTCGGTCGAGACGTTGCGCTCCGCGAGCGCGCGCAGCTCGGCGTAGACCTCCTGTTCGGAGAGCCCCTCTTCGAGGGCGAGCGACCGGTCGAGCCGGAGCGCCTGCGGGATGTCGGCGAACAGCTCCGCGACCGACCCGAGGCCGATCGTCGCGAGCATCTCGCGCAGGTCGGCGTCGGTGACCGACGTGTATCTACTCAAGGGAGGCCTCGTAGGCGCTCGCGTCCATGAGGCTCTCGACCTCGCTCGGATCCGAGAGCTGAACCTTCACCAGCCAGCCGGCGCCGTAGGGGTCCTCGTTGATCGTCTCCGGCGTCGCGGCGAGCTCCTCGTTGACCGCCACGATCTCCCCGGACAGCGGCGCGATCACGTCGGAGACGGCCTTGACCGACTCGACCTCGGTGTAGGCCTCGTCCTTGCTGACCGTGGTCCCGACGGCCGGCGCCTCGAAGAACACGACCTCCCCGAGCGCGTCCTGGGCGTACCAGGTGATCCCGAACGTGGCCTCATCCCCGTCGATTCGCGCCCAGTCGTGCTCGGCGTGGTATTTCAGGTCGCCCGGGTAGCTCGCTTCCGCCACTAGGTGTCCTTTCGCTGGTAGAGGGGCTTGCGCGCGACCGTCGCCTCGCGCATGGTCCCCCGCACGTCGATCTCGAAGCGGGTGCCAGGCTCGGTGCGCTCAGCGGAAACGTACGCCATCCCCACCCCCCGCTCCAGGCAGGGGGAGAACGAGCCGCTCGTCACGACGCCGCCTCCCACGACCGCGTTTCCCTGGCGCGCGATTCCCGGCCACTCGATCACGAACGGGATGAGCTTCTCGGACGGTCCCGCCTCCCGCGCCGCGGCGACCGCGGCAGACCCGATGAACCCCGTCGTCTCCTTGCAGCACCAGCCGAGCCCCGCTCCGATCGGGTCGCGATCCTCGCTCAGGTCGTTGCCGTACAGGTGAAAGCAGGCCTCCAGCCGCAGCGTGTCGCGGGCGCCGAGCCCGGCCGGCTGGGCCCCCGCGGCGAGGAGCGCGTCCCACACCGGCGGCGCGTCGGCCGGCGCTAGCAGCAACTCGACGCCGTCCTCGCCCGTGTAGCCGGTCCCGCAGACGAGCGCGGGGGCGCCGGCGAGGATCCGTTCGGTGCAGTGAAAGCGCGGCGGGAGCGGACCGTCGCAGAGGCGCTGGGCGAGCGGTCGAGCCTCGGGGCCCTGCACGGCGAGCATCGCGAAGTCGTCCCGCCTGTCCAGCACGTCGGCGTCGTAGCCCTCCGCGTGCGCGCGAAACCAAGCGAGGTCACGCTCGTGGTTGGAGGCGTTCGTGACGGTCAGGAACTCGCATTCCCCGAGGCGGTACGTGAAGAGATCGTCGAGCACGCCCCCCGACTCGTTGCAGAGGACGCTGTACTGAGCGCCGCCGACCGGGATCTTCCGCACGTCGTTTGACACGAGCTGCTGGAGGAGGGCGAGCGCATCTGGGCCGCGCGTCTCGATCTCGCCCATGTGGGAGACGTCGAAGACGCCGACGTGCCGGCGCACCGACAGGTGCTCCTCGCGGATGCCGGTGTACTGGATCGGCATCTCCCAGCCTGCAAAGGGGGTGAGCTTGGCGCCCGCGGCCACGTGGGCGGGGTGCAGCGGCGTGCGGCGCAGGGTCTCGGCCGGCGGCGGCGTCACGCTGGTCAGGCTACAACGCGGTGAGGAGCCGTCCGGGACGTCTACCGGGGCGGCGCGATCTGGCGGGTCGCCTTGTACATCGAGGCGGCCACGCCGAACGCGCTCTTCGGCTTGCCGTAGAGGTCGACGAGCCCGTTGGTGACGAACGGCGGTGTGCCGATCGGGTTCGAGCCGTCGTAGCCCGGGCGCGACGCGAAGTCCTGGAGGTTGAAGTAGATCGCTCCCGACAGCCAGCGCTTGGTCGCGAAGACGCCGAGGTGGTAGCGGATCGAGTCGTCCTGGAAGGCGTAGGTGCCGCGGTCCTCGACCGGGCCCTGACGGTTTCCGTTGAACCCGAACTCGGTGACCATCAGCGCCTGGTGGGGATAGCAGGCGCGCACCGAGTCGAGGAACGGCCCGAGCTCGTCACGGTCGTCGGTGGAGCCACCGCCGGCGTCGAACCAGCCGAAGTACTCGTTCACGCCGATCACTTCGAGCGGCGCGTATGCCGGCTGGCATGGGACGCCCGGCCAGTCGCTGACCGCCATCCCGACCGGGCGGCCCGGATCGAGCTGGTGGACCGCGCGTACGGCGGCTCGGATGTACCCCGCTTCGTTCGGTGTGACCGGCGTCGGAAGCTCGTTGCCGATGCTCCACAGCAGGATCGAGGGGTGATCCCGGTTGGCGCGGATGTTGTCCTTGAGGAGCGCGAGCGCGCGTGCGCGCCAGGCGGGATCGCCGAGATACGGGTTGCCGACCTGGTAGACCGGCACCTCGGACCACAGCAGGATCCCGGCCCGGTCGGCCATCTCCTCCATCTCGGGAGCGAGTGGGTAGTGGGCGCGCACGACCGTGGCGTGGAGCTGCTTGATCCAGGCGATTCGCTGGCGCATCTGGGCGACGGTCAGCGCCGCGCCGCTGCCCAGGGGGTCCTGCTCGTGGAGGTTCACACCGCGCAGGTCCAGCACGCGGCCGTTGAGCTCGAGCCGCCCCGACCGAGTGACGCGGGCGGTGTCGATGCCGCTCTGCTCGAGGTAGCCGTCCAGTCGCCGCCCGGAGGCGTCGGACAGCGCGAGCGTCACGCGGTAGAGGCTCGGGTGGCCAGGGCTCCAGAGGCGCGGGTGCGCGATCTCGAAGCTGCGCTGCGGCGACCAGCTCGCGCCGGGCGGCACCGCGGCGCGGCCGAAGTCGAGCCTCACCGGCCCGTAGGTCCCGGTGAGATGCACGGTCTGCGTGCGGTGCGTCGGGTTGCGGACGGTCGCCTGCTCGTCGATCGTGGCCGTGCAGGCCGGGCACGGCAGCGCCGGACGGAGCGCGAGCGACTCGATCACGGCACGCTGCACCGGCCGCAGGTAGACGGCGTCGAGAATCCCGCCGAAGTTCCACCAGCCGCCACCCGGACCCGGCGGCAGGTCGGCGGCGGTGCGGCGGTCGTCGACGCGAACGACGAGCCGGTTGACGCCGCGGCGAACGTACCGCGTCAGGTCGAGCTCGAAGGGCAGGTAGGCGCCGGTGTGGGCACCGACGCGATGGCCGTTCAGCCATACGGTCGCGCGGTAGTTGACCGACTCGAACTGGATCAGCCAACCCCGCCCCGAGCTTGGCGTGGCGCGGGAGAAAGCCCGTGCGGGGAGCGTGAAGTCGCGCCGGTACCAGCCGACGTAGCCGTACATCGAGGCGCTCGAGAAGTCGCCCGCGTTGTAGGCGTTGGGGATCGTCGTCGGGACCCAGCCGGCTGTCGAGGCGGTGTTCCGCCACCAGCCGGCGGACAGGCCGATGTCGTTCGGATCCGCGGCGTAGAGCCAGGGACCGCCGAGCAGGTAGCGGTCGGTCGGGCCGTCGCTCGAGAGCGCGCCGCGGGTCGGCGGCGTCGCGGTGGGCGCCTGCGCGGCCGCGGGGCCCGGAGCGGCAGCGAGGGCCGCCACCGCCGCCGCGCCGACCCCGGCACGGCGGAGCCACGTCATCGCAGCACCCTGACGTAGCGGACGATCCTCGTGGCGTTGCCCGCGCGGTCGGACGCCGTCACGACGAGCCGGTAGAGCCCGGCGCGCTTGTAGACGTGGCGCGCGCGGCCGAGCCTCGCGGCGCTCAGCACGGGCGTGCCGTCGCCCCAGCGGACCGTGACCTTGGCGATCCCCGACGCCTGGGCGCCGGCCTCGGGGGGCGGGACGTCCTGGGCGTTTACGCGAAGCGCGAGCTCGCGGCGCGCGCGAGGCCTGCCGGTGAAGCCGATCCGCAGCAGCGGCGGCGCGGTGTCGACGAACACGGTCGCGACGGGCCCGACGCTCGTCTGCCCCGCCGGGTTGGCGGCGCCCACCTGCCAGACATGCGGGCCGTCGACGAGCGCCACGGGGACCACGAGCGAGGTCCCGGTCGTCTGCCCGACCGGGCTCCCGTCGAGCGTGACCGTGTAGGTCAGCGGCCCCCACTGCTCGCGCGCCGCGTTCCAGGCCAGCCGCGGCTGGGCGTTGCGCACGTAGGAGAGCCTCGCGGTGGGCGCCGCCTGACCCGGGGGCTGGAGCATCTGTGCGGCCTCGACGGCCAGGGCACCGGGAGCGCCCTGTACCCAGGCGACGGCCGCGTCGCCCTCGCTGTCGCCTCCGACGCCGAGCCCGGCAGCCGCCTGCGGCGGGCCGCCGGATGGTCCCGACAGCGGAAGCGGTTGGCCGAGCTGGCTTCCGTCGGGGGCGTAGCTCGCGACGATCTCCGCGTCCGCGGCACTCGTGCCGGCCTGCCACGCGAGCAGGTTCGAGATCAGGCCGGCAGCCGCAGGCGTCGGATGGGCATCGACGCCGACCGGAGCGGTGCCGACCGCGGCCGGCGCGCCCGGGGCGCCGTTCGTGGCGAGCGGCGCGGCGATCACCTCGCCGCTGCTCAGGTCGGCCGCCGCCGCGAAGCCGCGGCCGTACTCGTTCATCGACAGCGCCGGCACCCCGGCGCTGTCGCCTCCCTGCGTGCCGCCGACGGTGCCGATCCCGTCGAAGGGCACGGCCGGGAGCGTCGCCTCGGCGCGCAGCCGCGCGATCAGGTCCCGCGTCTGCGGGGCGGCGCCGGCGTCAACGCTGGCCTGGAAGACGACGTCCACGTAGGACGAGTTCCCGCCGGCTGCGACCTCCGGGAAGGCGGTCCCCGTGACCGCGGCGCCACCGACGCTCGGCGGGTCGAGCTGCGTGGCGGCGGCGCCGAGCTGGACGCCCCAGACCCGGCGCGCGTAGACGTGGCCCCCCTCGCCCCACGCCACGATGCCCACCCCGTCCCCCGCGGCGACCACGCCTGGCCGGCCGGACCCGGTTCCGGCGTCGTCGCCGGGCCGCGCGTTGAATGGCCCGGGCACGAGCGACCAGGCGTGGGTGTCGAAGTAGGCGACGCGGACGTCCTCTCCCCCATCTCCGGTCGCCGCGAAGGCCAGGTAGGCCTTTCCGAAGTTGCTCATCGAGATCGACGGGTTCTGCGCGCCCGCATAGAGGGCCTGCGGCGCTGCCAGCGGGGCGCCCGCCGACGGCGCCTGGGTGACGTAGAGCTCGCCCCCGTTGACGAACGCGCACTGAAGCTCGCCGCCGTTCCCCGCCGCGATGACCGGCTGGCTCGAGGCCGCGGCCAGCCCGGCGTCCGCCTGGACGGGCGGCCCGAAGCTGCCGCCGCTCAGCCTCGAGACGAACACGTGGGTCGCTCCGCCGGTCTGGGCGAGGTACGCGATCGCGCCCGTGCCGTCACGGGCGATCGCGATCCCGCCGAGCGACACGACCCCGGCGGCGGGGCCGGCGATCGTCTGGGCAGGCAGAACCGCGGGCTGCTGGGCAGCCGCGCTCCCCGCGCCGGCCAGTGAAGCCAGGACCGCGACGGCAAGCGCCACCCAGCCAGCTGTGCGTTGTCCGTCGCTCGCTCTGACTCGGATAGAACGCCTGCGCACGCCGAAGGTTGCGGCCCCTGAGGTTGTCTCCGAACGCCGCACGTGCGGCTGGCGAGCGCCGGATCGAGTGAGGCGAGGACGCAGGACCGACGGAATAGCAGCGCTATTCCGAGGTCCGAGGACGAAGCATCACGACGATCCGCCGCCGCCAGACGGGCGTGGGGGGTTCTGAGACAACCTCTTAAAGCGGAGCCTACCGGCGCGCGGCGCTGCGCCTCAGCGGTCCTTCAGGAACGACGGGATGTCGATCTCGTCGTCGCCGATCTCGAGCGACGAGCGCTGCCGGTCGTCCATCGTCACGTCGCGGTCGCGCCGCGAGCGAGGCGGGACCGACGCCCGCAGCGAGCCGCCGCCTCGCGGCTGGCCGTGGTCGAAGCCGGTCGCGATCACGGTCACGCGGACCTCGTCGCTCATCGAGTCGTCGATCACCGCGCCGAAGATGATGTTGGAGTTGGAGTCCGCGGCGCTCTGGACGATCTCGGCAGCCTCGTTGACCTCGAACAGGCCGAGGTCGTGGCCGCCGGTGATGTTGAGCAGGATCCCCATCGCGCCCTCCACCGACTCCTCCAGGAGCGGCGAGGAGATCGCGATCTTGGCGGCCTCGGCGGCGCGGTTCTCGCCGCTCGAGTTGCCGATCCCCATCAGCGCGGTCCCCGCGTCGTGCATGATCGTGCGCACGTCGGCGAAGTCGAGGTTGATCAGGCCCGGGATCGTGATCAGGTCGGTGATGCCCTGCACGCCCTGGCGCAGCACGTTGTCGGCCTCGCGGAAGGCGTCGAGGATCGTGGTGCGGCGCTCGACGATCGACAGCAGCTTCTCGTTCGGGATCACGATCAGCGTGTCCACGAACTCGCGCAGCTTCATGATCCCGTCCTGGGCCTGGCGCGCGCGCTGCGTGCCCTCGAAGCTGAACGGACGGGTGACGACGCCGACGGTCAGCGCGCCGATCTCGTTCTTGGCGATGTCGGCGATCACCGGCGCGGCGCCCGTGCCCGTGCCGCCGCCCTCACCGGCCGTGACGAACACCATGTCCGCGCCCTTCAGCGCCTCCTTGATGTCGTCGCGGGACTCCGCGGCCGCGCCCTGGCCGACGTCCGGGTTCGCGCCGGCGCCGAGCCCCTTCGTGAGCTCGTGGCCGATGTTGAGCTTGATGTCGGCATCGCACATGGCGAGCGCCTGGGCGTCGGTGTTGCAGGCGATGAACTCGACGCCCCGCAGCCCGGCGTCCACCATCCGGTTGACCGCGTTGGTGCCGCCGCCGCCGACGCCGACGACCTTGATGACTGCCAGGTAACTGCCGCTTTCCATTGGTTACCGTCCGACCCTCGATATAGCGTCGAGCGTTTAAGCGCGCCGCCTCTGATTACGGGAGTTTGGCACGTTAAGGCCCGCCGCCGCGGGAAGTCAACGGACTCGCTGTCTCGCAACTTTTCTTTCAGAACGCCCAACTCTCGATCTGGATGGGAGAGTGGCCGCTGCGGGCTGAGTCAACCTCAACCTGAGGTTTAGCCCCCGCCCGTCGCAGTGGAGCCGGTTGTCGTCGTCGCCGCGGGCGGCGTCGCAATGCCGCCCGCGGCAGCGCTCGTGGACGTCGTCGCGGAGGTCGTCGTCGACTGCGCCGGAGCGGCTCCGGCGGCCGGCCGATCCGGATCGCTGACGTCGAGGTACTGAGCGCCCCGCGAACCCGGGTCTCCGAGCACGGCGACCGCCGACTCCCACTTCGCCTGGAGGCGTGTGGCATCGCCGAAGTAGACCGCCGGACCTGAGCGAAGCGAGATCACGACCCCATGTTGCGCGCTCCAGCTCGCCTGCTGGATGTGCGGGAGGAGCGCGTAGGGAGCGGCTGCGAGGACCGCCAGCGCCGCGCGCGCCCCCGGCTCGGTCAGATGCGTCCCGCCAGGCGGCACGCGCAGCGCGATCGCCGGCAGCGAGCCGCTCGGAGCGGCGCGGGTGGACAGGAGCGTGCCGTCACCCGCCACCGGGATCGTCCGCCCGGACACCGTGACGAGAGCGACCGGCACCTGCTCGCTGACGCGGATCACGATCGTGTGCGGAAAGTGCGTGCTGACGCTCAGGGAGCGCACATCGGGGTACGGCTGCACGGCCGTCCGAAGCTGACCCATGTTCACGTCGAGCGTCGTCATCGTCAGCGCCGCAGAGCGCAGGGCGCGCTCGATCGCCGACACGTCCGGGCCGGCGACCCCGACGATCGACACACGCTTGACGGCCACCAGCGACGAATCGCGGAACCACAGCCAGGCGCCGCCGAGCAGCGCGAGGAGGGCGGCGAGCGCGACCGTGAGCAGCTGCGCGCGCCGGGGGAGCCGTGGAATCAAAGCCGCGACCCGGGCGCGGCGGTAGTAGGTGACGCTCACGGCGCGATCCTCGTCCGCCGCCTCACGCCGCCCAGTCCTTCGGGAACGGCACCGGGCCGAGCGCCTGGACCTCCGGTTCGAGCTCGACGCCGAAGCGCTCCCTGACGCGCCGCCGGCCCTCGTCCATCAGCGCGATCACGTCGCTGGTCGTGGCGCCCCCGAAGTTCTCGACGAAGTTGGCGTGCTTGCCCGAGAAGCCCGCCCCGCCGACGCGCAGCCCGCGGCAGCCGGCGGCATCGAGGAGCTGCCCGGCGGTGCGGCCGCCCGCCCGCGGATCGTCGGGGTTCTTGAAGGTCGAGCCGAACGTCTTGATTCCCGACGGCTGTGCCTCCTTGCGCAGGCCGCGAAGCTGCGCGAGCGTCGCTCGCACCTGCGGTCCGTCGGCGGGCGTCAGCTCGAACTGCGCGCGAGCCACCACCTCGCCGGGGCGCAGGTTCGATCGACGGTAGGCGAAGCCGAGCTGGTCGGGCTGGCGACGCTCGGCGCCCGCCGCGCTGACGACCTCGACCCAGGCGAGCACGTCGCCGAGCACGCCGCCATACGCATTGGCGTTCATTCGCACGGCGCCGCCGACGGTCCCCGGGATGTTGACCCCGAACTCGATGCCGCTCAGCTCCGCCCGGGCCGCCGCCGCGGCCACGGCCGGGAGCCGTGCCCCACCGCCGCAGAGGACCGCGGCCGCCGCGCGGTCGACCTCGATCTTGGTCAGATCACGATCGAGCTTCACAACGAGTCCACGTACGCCGGCATCCGCTACGAGCAGGTTCGACCCCGAGCCCACGACCCCTACCTGAAGCTCCTCGCTCGCTGCCCAGGCCAGCACCCAATGCAGCTGCTCGGGATCGCCGACGCGGGCGAAATACTCAGCCGGCCCACCGGTCCGGATCGTCGTCAGACGTGCCAGGGGGTAGTCGCGCTGGACCCCGTCGGGTGGCTCGGACATCGGCCCTTCAGGCTAGAGGCGGTGGCGGCGGCCCGACGAGCGCGCGACCGAGCCCATCCACGTTCCCGGCGCCCATCAGCAGCAGGAGGTCCCCCGCGCGCAACGTCGCATCGAGCCATGCCCGAGCGGCGGCGAAGTCCGGCAGCCAGGCGACTTGTCGGCCGGGAGCCGCGTCGGCCGCCGCTACGGCGATCAGGCGCCCCGAGACGCCGGGGAAGTCCTCGCTGCGCTCTCGTGCCGGATAGACGTCGAGCACGCCACACGCGTCGGCGCCGGCAAGAGCGCCGCCGAACTCGCGGGCAAGCGCGCTCGTGCGTGAGTAGAGGTGGGGCTGGAAGAGGGCGATCACGCGGCGCGCGCCGAGCGTCCGGGCCGCGGCCAGCGCCGCCGCCACCTCCGTGGGATGGTGGGCGTAGTCGTCGTAGACCGGGACGCCCGGCCCGGTCTCGCCGAGGCGCTCCAGCCTTCGCCGGGTTCCGTGAAACGAGCCGAGCGCGGCGGCTGCGGTGGACGGGTCGGCGCCGGCGGCGGCGCAGGCGGTCAGCGCCCCGGCGGCGTTGACGGCGTTGTGGAGGCCTGGCAGGGCCAGCGACACGTGATGCTCGTGCCAGCGAAAGCTGGCGCCGGCGGGCTCGAGCACCGGCTGCTCAGCGTCGAACGGGACCACCCGCTCGGATCGGCACAGCGCGAGCAGCTCGGGCCGGTTCCAGACCACGCCCGTCTTCGCCCGGCCCATGAACTCCGTGAACGTGGCCGCCAGATCCGGCCAGGACGCGTACGTGGAGTGGTGATCGAGCTCGGCATTGGTGAGGACCGCGATCTCCGGGGAGAGCTTGAGCAGCGAGCGGTCCGACTCGTCGGCCTCGACGACGATCCACTCCCCCTTCCCCCAGCCC
>Ga0209810_1003511_pt1 | contig 16341 bp, 10 predicted proteins | sample Coa_R1_7_FD_187159 | JGI IMG/M metagenome (GOLD analysis project Ga0209810, IMG submission 187159) | Surface soil microbial communities from Centralia Pennsylvania, which are recovering from an underground coalmine fire - Coalmine... | ecosystem: Environmental > Terrestrial > Soil > Unclassified...
GGGGCAAGCCAGATGGGGGCAGGCCAGATGGGGGCAGGCCAGATGGGGGCAAGCCCCATCTCTACATGTAGAGATGGGGCTTGCCCCCATCTGGCCCTTCTCTCCTGGCGTGATGCCCCATCTGGCGTATCCCCTCATGTGTTCCCATCCCGCCCCCACCTGGCTGGTCTCATCCTTTGATCACCGGGCCGGTTTGTCCCTGGTTAGCGCCGCGCCAGATGCGCAATATCGTTCAATACATACAGGACACGCGTATCGCCGGAGACGCGCACGACGGTAATGGATGTGTTGGCGCAGGGGAAGAAGAATTCCCGTTGCAGTCCGAGGACCGCGGCGGCGTAGGCGTTGATAACGCCGCCGTGAGCGAAGATCAGGACGCGCTGACCAATGTGGCGGCGGGCAATCTCATCGATGGCGCCAACCACGCGTTCGCGAAACGCTCTGGACGGCTCGCTATTCTTGATCGCGTCCCAGTTGCCGGTTGCGCCGGCAATGCGCACGATCTCCAGTTGCCGCTCCTGCAAAGCCTGTGTCAGCGCGTCGAGGTTGTCGCCTTCTTTGACATCGGGAAGCGGCAGAACCTCGCCGAGATAGATCTCTTTAAGCTGTTCAACGATAGTAAGTTTAAGGCCCAGGTGCTTGACCAGCGGGGCAGCGGTCTCCTGGCAGCGGCGCAGCGGGCTGCTGTAGGCGGCATCAAACGGCACATGCTTGAGTCGCTCGGCCAGAGCTTCCGCCTGCCTGCGCCCGGTTAAGCTGAGGGGCAGGTTGTCATAAATGCCGCTGGGGATGATTTCATCGGGTCCGGGAATGGCGTCGCCGTGGCGTATCAAAAACAACTCGGCGGCGTTTTCGCGCCGTATTAAAAACGGATCGTTCATGCAGCTTTGTGTTCCCTTTATATACAGCTATTGTGAGAGTATCTGATTATCCTCTCTTGCGAGCGCCACAGGCGCTCGCAAGATATATACTGTGCTGTGAAAAAATGCGCGCAGCGCATTTTTTCACAGCACAGTATATATCTCTTGCGCAGCGCAGCCGCGCGAACGCCTGGCCCGCGTGGGCGAGGATGCTGAGCATCAGACAGGTCCTCAAAACATATATTACAACTTCAATATTAAAGGACAATCATATTGATGTTAAGGCGCGGTATCTGGCCGTTCGCTCTTAAGAGGGTTGACCCAGCTGGCGAATGACCGAGCGCGCCAGAGCGTGCTTATGCACCTCGTCGGGGCCGTCCACAATATGCAAGGTGCGGCCATGCGCCCACATCGAGGCCAGCGGAAAATCGTCGCTGATGCCGGCGGCTCCGAAAGCCTGGATAGCGCGATTCACCACGTTGGTATGCACGGTGGGGGCGACAATCTTAATCATGGCGATCTCGTTGCGAGCGGCCTTCTTGCCCAGGTTGTCGATCATCCAGGCCGTCTTGAGCGTGAGCAGGCGCGCCTGCTCGATCTCCAACTGCGATTGCGCGATCCAGTCCTGAATGATGCCCTGCTCGGCCAGGGGCTTGCCGAAGGCGGTGCGGCTCGTGACGCGCTGGCACATGAGTTCCAGAGCGCGCTGTGCCGCGCCTATCGAGCGCATGCAGTGATGAATGCGGCCAGGTCCCAGCCGTGCCTGCGCAATGGCAAAGCCGCTGCCCTCCTCGCCCAGCAGATTGCTCACGGGGACGCGCACATTTTCAAAGAGCACCTCGCAGTGGCCCTCGTTGTCGATGTAGCCCATGACCGGCAGGTTGCGCTTTACCGTCACGCCCGGCGTATCTCTGGGGACAAGCACCATGCTCTGCTGGCGATGCCGGTCTGGATTGTTGGGATCGGTCTTGCCCATCACGATAAAGATCTTGCAGCGCTCGCGCGCAGCCCCGGAGATCCACCACTTGCGCCCGTTGAGCACGTATTCGTCGCCGTCGCGCAAAATGGTGAGCTGGATGTTGGTGGCATCGGAACTGGCAACATCCGGTTCGGTCATGGCGAAGGCCGAACGGATCTCGCCATCGAGCAGTGGTTGCAGCCACTGTCGCTTCTGTTCAGGCGTGCCAAACTGTGCCAGGATCTCCATATTGCCCGTGTCGGGCGCGGCGCAATTAAACACCTCAGAGGCCCAGCCCACGCGCCCCATGATCTCTGCCAGCGGCGCATATTCCAGGTTAGTGAGGCCCGCGCCGTACTCTTTATCGGGCAGAAACAGATTCCAGAGTCCCTCCGCCCGCGCTCGCACCTTGAGTTCATCTACGATCTCGGCATGATGATGAGGATTGCCGGAGGCGGCGATCTGCTCGCGATACGTCCGCTCGTTGGGATAGATAAAGCGCTCCATGAAAGCGATAAGGCGCTCGCGCAATGCGTTCACTTTATCGGAGTAGGCAAAATCCATGACTAGATCTCCCTGATAGTAAATATAGGCTGGCAGTAACCGTGAACTCCCTACACATTATAATATAAGTACTGGTGGGACTGTGGGGAGCGAAAGCAGGATTTTTACTTTTTAATGTCATATGCAGGACGATGCGAACTGCACAGCGGTTCGCCGGGATAGAGAGTCTGCGGGCACAGCGCTCGCGGGCGCTGTGCCCGCAGACTCTCTACTTCAATGGGATGTGCCTCAGGCACCCAAAAAACTTGTCCATGTGATTGTTTGAGACAAAATGAATAGCCCCATCGCCCCATCGAATCGTGTGTGCTTGACAGTTTGCTACAACGCATGCTAATAAGTGAGCGTATAATCACTATAAGATGCCCGACGGAAATATCATGGTACATTCGCTCTATCTGAAAGAAAAGCGCTATTAAAGGCTATCTTTTCTTAGCTTTTGAGAGGTTTCATGCAACAGGATCAGCAACCGGATCAGCAGTCATCTGCGCAATATAAGATACCAAAAAGTCTGTTCAACCACCCCCACGAGTTCCTGCGCAATGATGAGATATGGAACGATGAGAGCCTGTGGCATAATGACGACCTGGATCTTCCATCGCTACCTACACAGATGCTGGCCCCCGATGCGCCGCCGCGCATATATGAGCAACTGGATAAAGAACTGACCAGCGATCTCGATTTGAGCCGTATGAGCACTGTGCAATTGATGCAATTTAGCAGTGCCATGCAGTCTATACGCACGATGCCGCTGCAAGATGAGCATGCCGCGCAGGGCGGGATGGGCGCAGCCAGGGCCTCGCTCTATGAGCAAGAGTTGCTTGGCAAGACGCTGGTGCTGAATTCTGTGACCGGGACAATCGCGGCGGTCCCGGCGAAGCCGCAGCCGGCGTGGCAGGTGTTTCTGGGCAAGCCGGCGGTAAAAGTTATCATCGGCGCCCTCGTCGGCCTGGCGATGCTCTTTCTGGTTTTTAGAAGCATCAATATTCCGAGAACAATGGGGATCCTGGAGACCAGCCTGACCACGCCTCATGGCGTGTTGTACGCCTGCCTGGCGGCCATCGCCTGCCTCACATCCTACGCCATTCGCGGCGCCCGCTGGCGCCTGTTCGTCAGCCGCATCGGCAAGGTCAGCCTCGCCAGGGCTATTCAGATTTTCTATACCGGCGTCTTTATTAATTTTGCTCTACCCGTGCAGGGCGGCGAGGTAGCCAAAAGCTTGATGCTGAAGCGCGTCACAGGCATTCCGGTCAGCCAATCGTTACCTACGGTGGCTATGGACAAGGCGCTTGATCTGATGCCGGCGCTGGTCATTATGGCAGTGGTTCCACTTATAGGAATATCTATGGATATGACGCTCTGGATCATTCTGGGCGCCGTAGGTGGTATCCTGATCTGTGTGATCGCCGTTGTCGCCCTCACGGCCTGGAACCGTGCCGCCGCTGTAAAGCTGATCCAGAAGCTGCTGGGTATCCTGCCCAGGAAATTTGGCAGCAAGGTCGAAGGCTTCGCGATGGGCCTTGTCGATTCGCTGCTGGCGGCGGCCAGCAATCCCAGAACGTTCATTCCGGCTATTCTCCTCACCTGTCTGGCGGTCTGCTGCGATGGCCTCTTCGCGCTGTTCTCGTTCTGGACGACGGGCCTGACGCAGATGACCTTCGGCCCGGCCCTCTTCGGCTACACGACCTTTAACATGTTTACGGTGCTGCCATCCCCACCCGGAGGAGTGGGCAGCAATGAACTCTATGGCGGGATCGTCTTTAGCAGCCTGCTGGGGTTCAACAGAGATCACGTCACTGCTATGTTTCTCTTCGCGCATCCGCTCTTTGCTGTGGTGATGACGATAACGGCTCTGATCTGCCTCCGCAATCTGGGCCTGACGATATCCACGATAACGAAGGGCCGGCACGGCAACGGAGAGACGAAGCCGCCGCCGTCGGGCGCCGGTAACAGGTCCTCCGTCCCCGCTTTTGAGCGCTAAACAGATAGCCCGCCAACCGGGAATAAGCCCCCGCACCTCTCTGTTATAGATGATGAAGGTTAGCAATCTAAGAATAAGAGTGCTAGACAATCATCGTGATGTGTGATAGAATCTGGCAGTCGCTCGGCTAGTTTGCTAAAGCGACGAGATCAATTCGCCGCATCGCTAGATGAGGAGCATAAAATAGATATGAAATGTGAACGTTGTCAAAAGAATCCCGCTCGTGTACGTGTCGATGAGGTCGTTGACGGAAAGCGCGTCCAGCATTTTCTGTGCCAGTCCTGTGCCGAAGAACTGATGAGCGCGATGAGCCAGATGGGCGGCTTCGATCCGCAGGGTGCGCCTGAGAGTGGTTTCCCCTTTGGATTCTTTGCCAACAGGAACGCCGCCGGCGGCACGAACACAGCGACTGCCGAGCGACAGGCAAGGAATGGGAGTAAAACCCCGACGCTCGATCAGTATGGGCGTGATCTGACAGCGGAGGCTGCCGAGGGGAAACTCGACCCGGCAGCGGGCCGCGAGCGCGAACTACGCCGTCTCATTACCGTGCTTGGTCGCCGCCAGAAGAATAACCCTGTGCTGATCGGTGAGCCGGGCGTCGGTAAGACGGCAATTGTCGAGGGGCTGGCTCGCCGCATCAATGAAGGCAATGTCCCGCCTGGCCTGCGCGGGAAGCGCATCGTCTCGCTCAATATTGGCGGCATGGTTGCCGGCGCGATGTTCCGTGGACAGTTTGAGCAGCGTATCAAGTCCATTCTTGAGGAACTGCGCCAATCGCCGGATGTGATTGTCTTCATCGATGAGTTACATACCGTTGTCGGTGCGGGCGCTGCCGAGGGAGCCGTAGGAGCTGGTGACATGATTAAGCCAGCGCTGGCTCGCGGCGAATTGCGCTGCATTGGCGCGACAACGCTGGACGAATATCGCAAGCATATCGAGAAGGATGCCGCCTTAGAGCGCCGCTTCCAGCCGATCATTGTCAATGAGCCGAGCGCGGAAGAGGCGGTTGAGATGCTGCGCATCGTGCGGCCCAACTATGAGAGCCATCACGGCGTCAGCATTACCGACGAGGCCATAGAGGCCGCCGTCAAGCTCTCTGATCGCTATATCAATGATCGCTTCCTGCCGGATAAGGCTATCGATGTGATGGACGAGGCTGCTTCATCTCTGCGCCTGGAGGCGACGGAGAAGGGCATCGTGAGTCCGACTTTGATTGCCGATCTGGAGAAGGAACTGGCCGATATCCAGGCGAAGAAAGAGGCCGCAGCTAACGCCGAGGACTACGAGCGGGCGGCTTTGATGCGCCAGCAGGAACTGTTAACGCTCTCCAAACTGGAGAAGGCGCGTGCCCAGGCCAACGAGGGCATTGCACTGATCGTCACGCCTGAGCATATCGCGCATGTCGTTGAAAACTGGACCGGTGTGCCGGTGAGCCAGATGCTCGAAGGTGAGCGGCAGAACCTGCGCAACCTGGAAGCCGACCTGCGCAAGCGTGTCGTCGGTCAGGATGAAGCTATTAGCGCTGTCGCTCGCGCTATTCGCCGCTCGCGTGCTGGTCTGAAGGATCCGAAACGCCCGATTGGTTCGTTCCTCTTCCTGGGGCCGACAGGCGTGGGTAAGACGGAACTGGCGAAGGCGCTGGCCGCCGAACTGTTTGGTGGCGAGGATAACATGATCCGCCTCGACATGTCGGAGTACATGGAGCCGCATACGGTGGCGCGCCTGTTCGGTAGCCCTCCTGGCTATGTTGGCTACGACGAGGGCGGCCAGTTGACGGAGCAGGTGCGCCGTCGCCCGTACAGCGTGATCCTGCTCGACGAGGTTGAGAAGGCGCATCCAGAGGTCTTCAACGCACTGTTGCAGATTATGGATGATGGCCGCTTAACCGATGGTCAGGGCCGCACGGTGGACTTCAAGAATACCGTGGTGATTATGACCAGCAATGCCGGTACGAGCGATCTCAAGCGCGCGGTACGTATCGGCTTCTCGGCGAAGAAGGATACAGATATCCGCGATGAGCAGCACGAGGCGATGCGCTCGAAGGCGATGGAGCATCTGAAACAGGTCTTCCGCCCGGAGTTCATCAACCGTATTGACCAGATCGTGGTCTTCCACGCCCTGGGCAGGACGGAACTCTACCAGATCGTTGATCTGCTGCTGAACCAGGTGCGTACACGGCTTGGCGAGCAGGGCATCACGCTGGAAGTCAGCGATGAGGTGCGCGACCTCCTGCTGCAAGAGGGCTTCGACGAGGAATATGGCGCGCGACCACTGCGCCGCGCTATCCAGACCTATGTCGATGACGTGCTGGCCGACGCTCTGCTCTCCGGTGAGATCGCCAGCGGTCAGACGGTGGTGCTGACGGTGAGCGATGGGAAGATTGTGCCTGTGCCGCAGGAGGTTATCCAGCGGGCGTAAACGCCGGATAGAGATTGGGAGAGATGGGGGCCAGGTAAAGATGGGGGCCAGGTAAAGATGGGGGCCAGGTAAAGATGGGGGCCAGCCCCATCTCTACATGAGGCGGAGATAACCCATGTAGAGACGGGGCTGGCCCCCGTCTTCCATGTAGAGACGGGGCTGGCCCCCGTCTTATTGAATTCGTGCCGTCATAATAGAATTCGTGCCGTCATAATAGAATTCGTGCCGTCATAATATTTGATTCTTGCCCTCTTTATATGGCTGGTATATCCGCACATAGCGCCGCAATGTCGAGGTCGCGCACGCTGTCGATGATGTGCTGGCGCCTGGCGTGATCTGTGATGACCGGGGCGGCCAGTTCGTGGAAGCGAGCTTCGAGTTGTTCCCGGCTCAACGGGTTGTGCGGGTCGCCCAGCGCGTACCGCACCTCCGCGCTAAACTGCCGCCCATCGCGCATCTCTACGCTGGCCGAGGCCCGCCACTCGGCAGGATAGTAATCATCGAGTTCCGGAGCACTGTAGCACTCGACGCGCTGCATGAGCGAGCGCACTGCGGGCCGGTGCAGCCATTCTTCCGTAAAGACGGAGATGCCGGCCTGCCCGGTCAGCAGGGCGATGGCCGCGCCGAAAGGCATCGAGAACTGGGCATCGACGATGTTATTTGCCTGGCGCTTCTGCTCGATGGGATCGGCGATGAGTCCGCGTCCGCCGCTCAGAACGCCGCAGGATACGCGGGCGATCTCTCGCGGATCGGGTTGATGGGCGCGCCTGATTTCGAGCAGGCAGTCGATGGGGCCGTGCATGTAGCGGCAGCAGGCGTAGGGTTTGATGGAGACATCCATGATCGCGAAGTGATCGCCGTGCGCGAGTTGACGCGCATCGCTCGCGGCAGAATGAGCGCGCAGGAGGCCATAGCGACCTTCGAGGATAGCGCCCGGCCCGCTAAATCCGCTCGCTGCCAGGTACGCTGCTGTAATGCCTGCGTGTGCCGACCAGCCTGGATGAAGCCGCTTCGTCCAGGCGCCATCATGGAGATAGGCCATTGAGCCTGCCGCCATGCTGCCGGCGATGCCCAGGGCCATGGCGGTCTGTTCGGGAGAAAGCCCAAGCAGGCGCGCACTCGTTATCGCGGCGCCCGGCGTTCCGCAGATGGCTGTGGGATGAAACCCACGCTCGTAGGCTGTGGCGGGATTGAGCGCGGCGCCAGTAAGCAGCGTTACCTCGTAACCTGCAACGACGGCGGCGGAGAAGTCACCGGGCGTCGATCCCAGTTGCTCGGCGAGCGCAAGCGCTGCCGGGAAAATAGCAACGCCAGGATGCAGCGATGAGCGATTTTCAACATCGTCCATCTCAAGGCCGTGGGCCGCGACCCCGTTCGCCAGCGCGGCCCACGCCGCCGGAGCGCGTTCGCCGCGCCCGAAGATGGTAACGCCGTGGGATAGAGCTGTACCGGCAAGCGCCGGCAGCGCATGGTAAAGCGCCTGGCTCGATGGCAGCAGGGAGCCGCGCAGGGTGACGGCGAGATGGTCGAGCAGGAGATAGCGCACACGCTCCTGCACTGGTGCGGGCAATGTATCTCCGCTCAGGGTTGCACAGAAACGGGCCAGTTCGGCGCTGTAATCGATAGTCATGGCAGTGCTCCTTACTGACTGAACCGATGTTATACACACTGCTCTATTATAGCGCCTCTACCGCTCTCTCCTCCTCGTGTGACGGAGCCATACGAGAGGAGATGTAATGGCGTGTAGAGCGCCCATATAGACCCCACCTCCTCGTGTGACGAAGCCATACGAGAGGAGATGTAATGGTGTGTAGAGCGCCCATATAGACCCCACCTCCTCGTGTGACAAAGCCATACGAGAGAGATGTGATGGCGTGTAGAGCGCCCATATAGATCCCCCCTCCTCGTGTGACGGAGCCATACGAGAGATGTAATGGCGTGTAGAAGGTGCGCGAAGCGCACCTTCTACACGCCATTACATCTCTAGCGAGCGTCGCAGACGCGAGCAGTCAGGGGGCCGGAATCACATATCCTCTTATTACAGCACAACACAGGTCCCCGCTCGTTCGTATACATGCATGGGGTAGAATAATTTTGAGGTCTTCAAAGATTATTTCATAGTGCATCCGAAAAAGCTACAAGGGTTGCCCAACTCATCCGGTTATGTTAGACTGCGGATATGGAAGAAGCCGTACAGGAGAGATATGAGGCGGCGATGAGAGCACGCCAATCCAGTATTGATGCTAATCGCCAGCGCCAGAGGCCCGGCAGTCGTACAGGTCATCCCCTCAAGCTCATGAGCTTCGAGCAGAGGGCTGAATTGCGCAAACGATATGTGCGCAATATACCACGGTGGCGTCAACCGGTCGTTGGCTACATTCTCTGTATCCCTCTGGTGGTCCTGGCATTGATGACCACGCTCTCCGTCGAGCATATGCTGCATCACTTCTATGTCTTCGGCTCTATCGAATTTCTGGCCGTGCTGTTCCTGGCTATTTTCTGGGGAGTTGGCCCTGCCTTCTCCGCTGTTCTGGTGAGCACGCTGCTACTTGATTACTTTTTCATTGCCACTCCCGGCAAATTCTGGGTGCAAAGTTGGGAAGATGCTATCCAGTTGTTGCCGTTCATTGTTGCCGGCATCACCATTGCTATCATTACGGCGCAGCGCGAGCGGGCGCGGCTGAATGCGCTGGCGGCTGAGCATGTTCTGGAATCGTATGCGCAGGAGCTGGAGGTAAGCAATCAGAAGCTCGATGACGCGAATCAGATGAAAGACCGTTTCCTCTCGATAGCCTCGCACGAGTTGAAAACCCCCATTACGACGATTCGCGGGCAGGCGCAACTGATCCTGCGCAGGCTCTCGAAGCAGAAAGAACTCTCGCCGGAATTAGAGAGCATACGCTCGACTCTGGCAAGGATTAACGAGCAGACGACGCGCCTGACGCTGTTGATAGACGAACTCCTTGATGTGAGCAGTATCCGTACCGGCAAGATGGAACTGCGCAAGAGGCGCTGCGACCTCCGCGAACTGTGCAGCGAGGTTGTAAACGATCAACAACTGCTGACCGGGCGCACGATCACACTCGATCTCCCGTCAACTCCTGTGGAGACGCATGTTGATAGCGACCGGCTGGCTCAGGTGATGGTCAACCTGATCGGTAATGCGGTGAAATATTCGCCGGAGGGCAGCCCGGTGGAGGTGCATGTGTGCCAGAATGGGGAGCATGCTCTCATAAGCGTGCGCGATCATGGCAGCGGTATCGACAAGGATCAGCAGGAGCATATTTTTGAATCGTTCTATCGCACTCCCGATGCGGAAGCATCCTCGAAACGCGGCCTGGGCCTGGGCCTGGCGATCTCGAAGGATATTGTCGAGCGCCACCGTGGCCGCATCTGGTGCGAGTCCGAGCCGGGCCAGGGCAGCACTTTCTTCGTCGAACTGCCACTGCGCTAGACCCCATACCACAGGATGAGAGTCGCTTAAACATCAAGCAGGTTGCCCCAGAAGCCCCTATGTTCACCAGTTTTGATGCGATGACAGTTGGAGCAGCGGACCTCGCATTTGGCGATCTCAGCTTCTTTCGATAAAATTTGATACTGTGGAGTTCATAAGCGAACTCGTTCTACGGATCTTAATACACAACGGATTCGGAAAAGCGGAAGGTCGGTATTGATGGTAATGTGATGTAGATATTAGAGGCAATACAAGTATCGGCTGCCCGTAAGGAACTTAAACATGAAACAAACCTCTGGACGTTTAAATCCAGAGGTTTATGCAACAGGGGCAGCAGGACTCGAACCCGCAACCTTCGCTTTTGGAGAGCGCTGCTCTACCAATTGAGCTATGCCCCTATGATGAGTTATTGGTTAACGCCTTGATGATAGCAGAGCGAATGAGATTTGTCAAGGCTATGAGAGAGTCGATGCTTATTTGTTCGCAGTTAGCTCGCTGGCAATCTTTCTCATGAGAGACAAACGTTCGTTAGCTTGACTTCATGATATAGATAATATATAGTGCGAAATATCACTGGTATATGCATGCGTGGAGGAGAGGAATGCCATCTTATACGCGTGCAGCGCAAAACAGCCGGTATTGAGAAGAACGGGGAATGTTTCGCGTTTAACGCTGTATCTACCTCGCTCGCCAGGGAAGCACAGTACCCGCGAAAGGACCTGCATAGGAAGGGTCGAGTATTTCGCGGTGTGCTTGCCGGATAATGGCAGGGTTTACGGACTGGAATAGAGGTCATAGCAACCGAAAGGGAAAGCGGAGAGGGAGAGATTCGAACTCTCGGAGGGGTTTCCCCCTCAGCGGTTTAGCAAACCGCCGCACTAGGCCACTATGCGACCTCTCCGTACCTGGCATTGCCAGCGGTTCCGGTAAGAAACCGCTGTGCCTGGAAAGAGTATAACAAACCCTGTTCCTCCTGTCAAGCATTTCTGGTCGCGTTTCGTGTGCCTGTATGGCCGCTGGCGAGCTGGTTTTGCCGCCGTGCATATGGAACTGACAGCGTGGAGCGCTACTGGCCCTATGATGTGCTGGTATGCCTGCGGGATGTAGAGACAGGGCTTGCCCCTGTCTCCAATTCTCGTGATGCGCCGAACTGGGCCTGGTAGAGACGCTGGTAGCGTCCCGAGCGTTGAAGCAGGGTTTCGTGCGTGCCGCGTTCCACGATGCGCCCCTCATCCACTACCAGGATTTGCTCCGCGCGCTGGATCGTCGAGAGCCGGTGGGCAATGGCGATCACCGTCCTGCCATGCATCAACGTCTCCAATGCCTGCTGGATCAGCCGCTCGGCCTGCGAATCAAGGGAGCTGGTGGCTTCATCCAGCAGCAGGTAAGGAGCCTGGCGTAGAAGCGCGCGAGCAATGGCGACGCGCTGTTTTTCTCCGCCGGAGAGCCGGTAGCCGCGCTCCCCCACTATCGTTTCGAGCTGATCGGGGAGCCGGTCGATAAGTTCGCGCAGTTGCGCGGCCTCAACCGCTGCCAGCAGGTCGGCTTCCGTCGCTTCGGGCGCGCCATAGAGCAGATTCTCGCGCAGCGTTGTATGGAAGAGAAAAACCTCCTGAGTGACAACCGCGACGCGGCGCCGCAGGTCAGAATCGTCCAGGTCCTTGAGGGCTACACCATCGAGCCGCACGGTACCCTCCGTTGGATCGTAGAGCCTGGCGGCAAGCGAGAGCATAGTAGACTTGCCCGCGCCGCTGGGGCCAACCAGCGCCGTGAGCTGACCAACTGGAGCGCGGAAGGAGATATCATGCAGCACTGCGGGGCCTTTGGGGTAGTGGAAGGAGACATGTTCAAACGCGATTCCCTGCTCCGGCGCGGGCGGCAGCGCTTTAGGATGTGCGGGCGCGCGCAGCGTTGGCGAGAGATCGAGGATCTGAAACATACGGTCAAAGAGAGCCAGCCCACCCAGGACGGTGGCATTCGCACCCGCCAGCGAGGAGGCCGGGCGATACAGCTGGGCAAGATAGGCGGCGAAGGCGACGACGGTGCCCAGAGGCAAAGCGTGTCTGATGACCAGATAGGCGCCATAGCCATAAATAAGCGCCGGCCCCAGGGCGGCAAGTCCCTGCACAGCAACGGAGGCCCATTGACCAAGCAGCGCCTGCGCTACCTGCGTTGCCTGCACCTCTCTGTTAGCGATGTGAAACCGTTTCTGCTCGCGCGCAGCGGTGCCAAAGGTTTTAATGACCAGCGCCCCCGAAAGGCTCAGCGTCTCTTCCAGCAGGGTCGAAAGGCGATCCAGAGCCTGCTGCGAGCGTGTAGTTGCCGTATAAGTGCGCCGGCCAAAATGCAGCACGGGCAGAGCGAAGGCGGGGAGCGCGAGAGCTGCTGCCAGCGCCAGTTGCCAGTTGATGCTTGCCATCACGGCCAGGGTGCAGAGCACGGTGATCAGGTTCGCCAGGGTGCCCAGGAACGATTGCGTCAGCACGTTCTGCAAGGCCGCCGCATCGTTAAGAAAACGAGAATGAATTTCGCCGGCGCGCGTCCAGGTAAAGAAGTCCAGCCCCAGCGACAGCACATGGCGATAGAGCCGCTCGCGCAGGTCGGCAATCATGCCCTGCGCGATAATGGCGCTGGTGTAGTTCTGCGCCATGCCCGCCAGCGCTGCGAGCACAGGGAAGAGGATCATACAGCCCGCGAGCAGAGCGACCTGCCGGAGATCGCCGCGCGGGATGGCTTCATCGATCAGTTGCCGCAGCAGCAGGGGAGGGATCAGGCCCAGTGCTACCGAGCAGAGCATCAGCGCCGTTCCCCCCAGCGCTTTCCAGCGATAGGGAAAGAGCGTTCTGCCCACGCCGGCCAGCGTGCGCCGCAGGTTGGGGGGGCCGCCTTGCAGGTAGCTCAGCGTGCGCTGCTGTTGCCGGATAACGCCCATTCCCGCACCCCACCCGCGTCCGCTATACATGATATCCTCCCTTTATTGCGCCACGCGGGGATAGAGCCGCGCGCCGATCAATACAAGCGCAATCGTTGCGAATAGCATCACCGCGAAATCCAGGCCCAGCCCCGTTGCGCTCGTTCCGCCTGCCAGCATCATCGCGCGCAGGGCATCGACCTCGTAGCTGAGTGGATTGCTGCGCGCGATGACCTGGAGCCATGACGGCATGATCGCTACCGGGTAGATAGCGTTGCTGGCGAAAAAGAGCGGCATCGTCAGGACCTGGCCGATGCCCATGAAGCGCTCGCGTGTCCTTACCAGGCAGGCGATAATCAGCGAAAACGTTGAGAAGCTGGCCGCGCCGAGAATAACAATGACGATCACGCCCAGCAGAGCCAGGGGATTCCAGTTCATGCGCACGCCGAGCAGCAGCGCCAGCACGTAGATAATGATCGCCTGGGCCAGACCGCGCACGCCCGCCGCCAGTGCCTTGCCCAGCACCAGAGCCGAGCGCGGCGTCGGACTGGCAAGGAACTTATGGATGATCCCCAGATCGCGCTCCCAGATGATGGCGATGCCCGAGAAAATGGCGATGAAAAGCACGCTCTGCGCGAGGATGCCCGGGGCCATGAAATCCAGGTAGGGGCGGCCTCCCGTCGGGATCGAGCGCAGGCGCGTGAAGACTTCCCCGAAGATCAGCAGCCAGAGGGCAGGCTGCACCGCGCGTGTCACCAGGTCCGTCGGATCGTGGCGGATCTTGCGCGCTTCGATGCCAACGATGGTGAGCGTCTTCGCGATAAAGCGGCTGACCGCTCTGATGGGATTATCCTGTGTATACGATGGGCCGTGACTGGTAGCAACTGCATCAGCCAAGTCGTCGCGCGGTACGGCGGGAACGTGCTGTTTCACGATACGATCCTCCTGATTCCAGGGTATTGCCTGTATAATGAGCAAAAACGTCGTCAAGCGTGGCGCCCGCGTTACCGATGCTCGCCTTCAGATCGGAGGGTGCGCCGAGGGCCATCACTTTGCCCAGGTGCATGATCGCGACGCGATCACACAGGCTATCGGCCTCTTCCATATAATGTGTCGTCAAGAAGATAGTCATGCCGCTCTGGACGCGAAGTTGTCCCAGGTGTTCCCACACAGCCTTACGCGCTACCGGGTCGAGTCCCACCGTCGGCTCATCGAGAAAGAGCACCTGCGGCCGGTGCAGCATTGCCTGTGCGACCTCCAGACGGCGGATCATACCCCCTGAATACGTGCGCACAAGTTTATCCGCGGCATCCTGCAATCCCATGAATGCCAGGGCCTCGCGTACCCTTGTGTCGCGTATGGAGCGCGGCAGATCGTAGAGGGAGGCGAAGACTTGCAGGTTCTCGTAGCCGGTGAGCGTGCCATCGGCGGAGAGCGCCTGCGGAACATAGCCGATGCGCTGGCGCACATACATCGGCTGCGAGGTGACATCGAAGCCGACCACGAAGGCGCGCCCGGCGGTTGGCGGCAGGAGCGTAGTGAGCATCTTGATGATGGTGCTCTTGCCGGCGCCATTGGGACCGAGCAGGCCGAATACCTCGCCCTGTTCCACGGAAAACGTTACGCGATCAACGGCGGTATGCTCGCCGAAGCGCTTGACCAGTTCGTTCACTTCGATCATCGTCTCTGGGTGTTCCATACTTCCCCTTTCGTAGTTACTACCCCGGCTCGCTGATCCGCGCCCTGCAAAAGACGTTCGAGCAGTCGTTGCAGGTCTTCCTGTTCCTCCTGGTCGAGCGGCGCGAGCAGTTCCACCAGGAGGGCGCGCCGGCGCTGGCTCCATGCCTCGACCTTCTCGTGCCCCTGCTCCGTCAGCGCCACGCGTACCATGCGCTCGTCGTCGCTCTGGCGCTCGCGCGTGACCAGGCCCTCCTTTTCCAGCCGCTTACAGGCCGTCGTCGCGGAGCTGCCCGTCACGCCCAGAATCCGGGCCAGTTCGCCAATGCTCAGAGCACCATGACGGCGAAGTATGCGCAGCAGCCAGTACTGCTCAGGCGTCATTTCTTTCTGGTGGATAGGATGAGAGGCCCGGCGTATGAGATGATAGAGCGCCAGCACATCCTCCACCAGACGATCAGTCGTCATAGCTTGTTCCCTTTATATTCACCAGCAATTAGTTTCATATGTAATTATATTGACGATCAAGCTTTCCTGTCAAGAGAACCGCGATACCATTGCGCGGCGGATCCGCATGAGCAACAGGCGAGAGAAGGTAAGAATGCAGGCACCGGCCTTAGAATGTGTCTGAAGCTCAGAGCCTTCACTTGCTCTGACCGGTCCTTCGCGCGGCTTTGCCGTGCCTGAGGGAGTGTGAGGTGTGGCGCAGTCGCAAAGCGGCTGCGCCACACCTCACACTCCCTCAGGCGAGCGCCACGGGCGCGGGCAAACCCCGGAGTCGAATTACCGTTTCTGCGAGAAGAACCATTGCAGAAATGCAGGCATAGAGTAGGCGTTGGTCCAGATTACGTGCGTGGCTCCGGGAAATTCGGTATAGTGTGGATGCCCGCCGGCGGCTTCGATGGCCGAGATCATCTGACGCGAGCCTGATATCGGCACAGTTGTATCCTTTGTGCCGTGAAAATCCCAGATGGGGAGCTGCTTGAGCACAGCAGCTTTAGACGGATCGCCCGCCCCGGCGACGGGGGCGGCGGCGGCGAAATAATGCGGCCAGCGCTCGATGGCATCCCACACACCATAGGCGCCCATCGAGATGCCAGTAATATAGAGCCGGTTAGCGTCAACGCTGTACTGCTTTTGCAGTGCATCTACAATCTCTTTCGCCATCAGCAGCGGCGTCGTAGGTTCCGCTTGCAGCTTGTAGGAGCCATGCTGCGCGGGCACGTTCACCCAGCGCTGTGTGCCCCCGATAATCTGTGGAACGACGATGAAGCTCGGCCAGTGATCCTGGATGATCGGCTGCTCCCATATCTGCACGTAGGGCTGGCTGAGCAAGAGTTGTCTGTTCTGATCCGCCGTGCTCTGTGTTTTCCCCCGCTCGCCTCCGCCGTGCAGCAGCAGGACGAGCGGATATTTTTGCTGCGAGTTATAGTACGCTGGCACGTAGAGGTAATAGGTCATCTGGCGGCCCTGGGCATCAGTGAATACATGCGTGGTAAAGGTACCCTGACCGGTTATTAC
>Ga0209810_1003513_pt1 | contig 16327 bp, 13 predicted proteins | sample Coa_R1_7_FD_187159 | JGI IMG/M metagenome (GOLD analysis project Ga0209810, IMG submission 187159) | Surface soil microbial communities from Centralia Pennsylvania, which are recovering from an underground coalmine fire - Coalmine... | ecosystem: Environmental > Terrestrial > Soil > Unclassified...
ACGCTTGACGAGGTGTTCGCCATAGTTCGCGATTACAGCCGTTATCACGATTTCTATGGGCCGCTGGTGATCGATTCGCGTCCCTTCGAATGCCACCCCGAGCAGTGCCGCTTCGAACTGCTCATGGCCAATCACGCGCTCTTTTCGAAATCGGCGCTGGACGGCGAGTATTCGGAGACGTACACGCGCGTGGGTGAGACGCGCTGGTACAGCATCGCGCAGAGCACCAGCATGCGGCAGATCGACCATTACGGCCAGGCCGACGAGCGGCGGCTGCCAGCGGACGAGGGCAGCGGGTATATCTGGCGGATTTTCAGCATTTCGCGTTTCGAGGAGCGCGATGGAGGCGTCTATGTGGAGCTGGAGGCGATCGCGCTGAGCCGGGGCATTCCGGCGTCACTGCACTGGTTCGTGGACCCGATCGTACGCCGCGTCGCGAGGGATTCGCTAACCACATCGCTGGAGAAGACCAGGGTGGCGGTGAGCGGCCCGGCGGCGCGGACGACGCTCGCACGGCTCGGCACTGCTCATCGATGATTCGCTCGCTGCTGCTGAAACACGGCTATTCTTTCCTGTTTGGGTATATTCTCGGGGTTACCGCGGGCATTCCGATTCCAGCAGACCCGCTTCTGCTGGCGATGGGAGCAATGGCCGGCGATGGCCGTTACTCGATGCCGCTGTCGCTGCTGACGGCAGCCGCGGCCGCGCTGATCGCCGACTGGATCTGGTACGAGGTGGGACGGCTGCGCGGGCGCGCGGTGCTGGCATTGCTGTGCCGGTTTGCACTGGAGCCCGACAGCTGCGTTCGTTCCACGGAGATCAATTTCCGGCGGCGCGGGCCCCGCGCTCTGCTGTTCGCGAAGTTCGTGCCGGGAATGAGCCTGGTTGCAATGCCGCTGGCCGGGACCATCCGCATGCCGCGCTGGCGCTTTCTGCTGGGAGACGCGACCGGGGTTGTGTTATGGGCGCTGACATGGCTGGTGGCGGGCTTCGTTTTTCATCGGCAGGTGGACACGGTAATCGCGTGGCTGGGGCTATTGGGCACAAGGGCCGGCGTCACAGTCGCGATCCTGATCGCGTTGTACCTCGGCGTGAAGTATTTCCAGCGCTGGAGATTTCTGCGGCAGGTGCGCGTAAATCGGATAACGCCTCAGGAAGCCGCGGCCTTGATCGAGAGCGGCGCCCCGGTCACGATTCTCGATCTGCGGCATTCGGCGGATGTGGCCCGGGAAGGCGTCAAAGTCGCGGGTGCGCTGGTCGTGGCTCCGGAGGACCTGCGGTCGCGCTCGCATGAGATCCCGGACGATCAGGAGATTATCCTGTACTGCACCTGACCTAATGAAGCGACGAGCGCCCGGGTGGCGCTGCAGCTCAGGAAGGCGGGGATTCGGAAGGTACGGCCACTGGCCGGCGGGTTTGAGGCGTGGCGACAGATGGAGCTGCCGCTGGAGCCAGTGGCGGGGTGAAGCGTGCTTAGAGGCCCTTCATTGGATAGAACGCGTCGATATTGAACCACACCGCGACGGTTTTTCCGGTTTTGGGGTCCTTCACCTCGAGCAGGTCGTAGCTGTGCGGCTTGCCGGAGATTAATGACTGTTTCACCGGCATGCGCGGCAGCGCCATGACTGCAAGGACGATGTACTCCTCATGGGTTCCGATGACCTCGAATGCCGTTTCTTTCGATCTGCCATCGCCCGATCGAAAGATGGACTGCAGCAGCGCGGAAGCGACATGGTGGTGGAACTCCGCATCGCTGGTGCGGTTCAGGGCCGCGTACGCCTGCGAGGCGGCAACATGAGCTTCGATGTTCGGAAAGCCGCTTTCGATTAGTTTTTGCGCCTCTCTTACGACCTGCTCCTCGTTGTCTTTGGCGCGGGCGCGGCGCATGGCGACGAGCGTTTCCGAGTCTCCGCGAGGGTCACATGCGCTCGCATGCACACAGGCCATCCGAAGAGCGCGGAAATCGATGGAAAAATCTCCGGCGGCGACGCGCTTCAACAGCTCGGCATATTCGGCGTCGGCCGGCTTTGTTTCAGCGGCGCTGGTGGTGACGGCGATGGGCGCTGGCGAATGCCAGCGCAGATCGTCTGAGGCAGGACATTTGCCGCTCAATGCTATCACTCGGAGTAGGACAGTCCGTAGACGGGCCTGAGACCTACAGGACTGCTACGTGAGGTCAAACGAGTCGCCGCGGTCGGGAATGACCACATCCAGCTTGTAGCGAGCGCGGATGGCTTCGGCAAGCGCCTTCTGCGAGGTGTTTTCACCATGTACGAGGAAGACGCGGCGCAGCGTGGGCGTCATGGGCTCCATCCAGGCCAGTAGCTCGCTCTGATCAGCGTGGCCGCTGAGCTCATTGATTTTCTGCACGTCCGCCCGCAACGGCATCATGTCGCCGAAGATCGGAACCTCCGGCCATCGTTCAAGGATCTTCCGTCCCAGAGTGTGCTCCGCCTGATAACCGGTGATCAGAACGGTATTTCGCGGGTTCCCGATGTTATTGCGGAGATGGTGCAGAATGCGGCCCGCCTCGCACATGCCCGAGGCGGAGATTACCATGAACGGACCGTGCAGATCGTTCAGCGCCTTCGACTGCGCGGTGTCGCGGATGTAGCGCAGGCGGGAGAAGCCGAACGGGTCCTGACCGGCGGAGACGAAGCGTAACGCTTCTTCGTCAAACAGTTCGGTGTGTTTCCGAAAGACCTCGGTGATACTTACCGCAAGGGGGCTGTCTACAAAGATCGGGAGCGCGGGGATACGCTTCGCGTTCATCAGTTCGTGCAGCATGAGGACGAGCTGCTGGGTGCGACCGACGGCGAAAGCCGGGACGATGACGCGTCCACCGCGTTTCCAGGTGCGGTTTACGATATCCTCCAACTTGCTCTGCACGGCCTCCATGGGTTTGTGCAGGCGATCGCCGTAGGTGCTTTCCACAATCAGGTAGTCGGCGGGCGGCATGCGCTCGGGGTCTTTGATGATGGGCAGACCCGCGCGGCCGACATCGCCCGAATAAGCCAGGCGCACGGCGCCAGAGCCGTTCGTGGCGGTGAGCAGCACGCACGTGGACCCGAGGATATGGCCGGCTTCGAAGGACGTATAAGTCAGGCCTGCGCCGATGTCCACCGGCGTGTCCATGGGCGTGGCGCGGAAGTGCGGAAATGTCTGCTCGGCGTCTTCGGTTGTGAACAGCGGCTCCACGGCGGTGTCGGACTCGCCGTTCCCGAGAGATTTACGGCGGCGCGCACGCTTGTTCAGGTACGCGGCGTCGTGTTCCTGGATGGCGGCGGCGTCGGCCAGCATGGGGCGGCACAGATCTGCCGTGCCGGCGCTGGCATAGATCGGTCCGGTGAAGCCGTTCTTGACCAGCAGCGGCAGATTGCCGGTGTGATCGATGTGCGCGTGCGAGATCACGACCGCGCTTACGCCTGAAGGGTTGAAGGGGAAGTTGCGATTCCGTTCCTGCGCTTCGCGGCGGCGCCCCTGATATTGTCCGCAATCCAGCAGGTATTGGCCCTGGCCGGTGTCCAGCAGATGCTGCGAGCCGGTGACGGTCCGCGCAGCGCCCCAGAAGGTGATCCGCATCGGTGGGCGCCGCCGGCTACCGCACGATCTGAGGAAGATCGACGGTGATGTCTTTCTTCGATGCCTTCTTAATCAGGTGCACGCGGGTTACAGCGATGGCGCCGTTCTGCGTCCAGGCGGGCTCCCAGCTTACGTCGAGGTGATAGCGCGCGGCCATTTCGCGCACGGCGAAAAAGGCCTGGAAGGAATCGCTGTTCACCAGGCAGGAAACGTAGCCACCCTGTTCGCGAACCCTCGCCAGAAACTCGGAGAACGCGCTGTCAGGGCGGCGCGCTTCGGCGATGGTCTCGCCGGGACGCTTCCGCGTGATGGTCTCGGTGACGCCCATGGCAAGCAGCGGGTAATGGAAGAAATCCTTATCCAGGGGCGCAATGCGGTTGAAGCACAACTCCACCGGCCTGGGCAGTTTCCAGGCGGGCCGGAGGGCGGTACGGAGGCGCGTTTTGACATCCAGAGCGGCGAGCTGATCGCGCAGGGCCTGAAGGTTGCTTTCCAGTTTCGCGGCCTCCTCGCGCTGCAGGTTCACTTTGCGCGCGAGATCGTCATCGGGTGAAGGGGCAATGGGGCCCATGGCGGCCAGGATGGCCGCGCGCTTCGCTTCAAGCGCCGCCAGTTCGGCGCGCAGCGCATCGACTTTCTTCTGCAGAGCGTCCAGCTCGGCCTGCGAAATCTGCAGCGAGTCTTTCGCCTCGCGAACGGCGGCTTCCGCAGTCTCGAGCTGCGTACGGAGCTGCTGTACGTCAGCATCGGTTATGCGCGGAGTCTCGTCGGCGACCGGCGGCGATGGCGTCAGAGGCAGGTACACCGGCGCCGGCTGGGGCATGGGCGGCAGGGGCGCGGGGCCGCCGGGTTCGGGACGGATCATCCATGCCGATCCGCTGGCGAACAGCACGAGGAAGAGCAGCACCGGAGTATGGCGCGAGATCGGTCGGCTCATGTTATTCCTTCGCCTGCGGCTCGGCGATGACCAGCGTCCCGGCCGCACGAGCCACGCCTCGGGCGGCGATGAAACTGGCAAAGCCGTCCGGGCGCACAACGAAATGCGCGCCACGACGGCGGACCGCCGCGGCGAACGCGCCGCTGTTCAGGAGAGCGATGGGAATGCGGGTCTGCTGCGGCTTCAGAATCACCGCGTCCCGGACACAATCGACAAGTTGCGGGCCGGTGCTCTCTTTCGCCGCTCGCGCCAGCGCCAACTGTTCCGCTTCGGCAATACTGGCGTTCAGCTCGGCGATCCGGCGCTCGAGTTCGGCGGCCTCTTCCTCGAGCTTGCGGCGGCGCTCGGCGGCCTCTTTCTGCTGCGCTTCGGAGCGGCGCGCGGAGTTCTCGGCGGTAAGGACATCGGCGCGGCGCCGTTCGAGCGTTGCCTCGAGTTCGACCCGCCGCGCATCGAGGGAAGCGATTTGCGCACGCGTCTCGGTTACGGCGCGGTCGACGCGCGCCGCCGAGCGCTGTTCGTCCTGCAGGAGGCGGCGCAGTTCTCCGGCGCGCTGCTCGGGCGATGGGGTCGGAACGGGCTTCTTTTCGGGCGGGGAGAGGACGATGACGGGGGCGATCGGCTTAGGCTCGCGCGCGACTGTCGCGCCGAGGAACCCGAAGGCAGTGGCGGCGAAACACGTCACCACGGCGCCAGCCGCAATCAGCGCGAGCGTGATGGGCAGGGCTCCGGGGCCGCTCGCCGGCCGCTGTCGCGGGACCCGCGCGCGCGCCATTGCCGCACCCGGAGAATCCTGAGTAAACCGCTTCACCATTCCGCTGCCAAGGGGAAATCCATTGTAAATCAAATAGGGGAGCGGTGCGCCCGCAAACGGTTAGAAAGTACTGTGCCGCAACTACTTTTCATCATGGCTGTGGTACATTAAAGCTCACCGTACATTTCCAGGCCCTCGCGGAGCTCCTGATGAGTATTCCTGTTCCCATTCTTATAGCGTGCGCCGGGCTGATCGTTTTGTTTGCGATCTTCCTTGCGCGCATGCTGACCGAAGCTTCGCGCACGAAAGCCGCGCTGCGCAAGCTGGATTCGGTTCTTCGCTCGGTCAGTCCCGACGAGAGCAGTTCGCGCCGAATGGGGCTCGATTCGGAAACGGTTTCGGCGCTTCACGAAAAGGCCGCCGCGCTGGCGCAGCCGATGCGGGGCTGGTGGCGGAGGATCGAAGACAATATGCTGAGCTACCCCGACCCGAACGGCCGGGAGGGGTGGTACCTGGGCGCGTCTGCGCGCGAGATCCTGCGCGAGGAGAGTGTCTCAGAGCGCTATTACCACGCCGGCTTCCATGAATCCGTTCCCGGCATTCTCACCGGGCTCGGACTGGCGTGCACCTTCATAGCAATTCTGGTGGCGCTCACAAGCCTGCGCGTTACGGTGGTCAACGACACCGAGACGGTGGTCGGAATCAAGGAATTGATCGAGGGACTTTCGGGCAAATTTCTTACCTCGATCGTTGGGCTGCTGTTGAGCATGGTGTTCCTGACGACCGAGCGGAAATGGTGCGAGCGCCGGCTGACGCACGCTTACGAGGATTTGGTGGACGCGGTATCCCATCTGATCCCGACCATGAACCCGGCGCGCATGCAACTGGAACTGCAGCAGATCGCGACGCGGCAGGCTGCGGCGCTGGCCAATATCGAAGACGAGATTCTGGCCATGCGGGGCATGCTGTCGGCCAGCAACGATACCGTTCCGAGGGTGGCGGAGGCGGTGGCGGCGGACGTGGAGCAGTTCGCGGACAAGCTCGATCAGCTGGGCTCGGCGCTCGATCGGGGAATCCGGCAATTACTGCAATGAAGCGCCGCGGCGGAACGGATCATCTCTCCAGCTCGCTTACGGATCTGATGATCTCGTTGATGGTCATTTTCATCCTGCTGCTGGTGGCGAAGCTGAATCATCAGGCGACGCGCACGGAGCGGTCCATCAACTACGTGATGTCGCAGATGGAGCACAGCCAGTTTTTCCTGCACGGGGAGAAGCTGCGGCGCGATGGCGATGTGCTGGTGGTGGGCATTCCCCAGGAACTGATGAGCTTCAAGGAGGCGAAGGCGGAGCAGGGCGGCGCGGACCTGTCGCCGCAGGGCCGGCAGTACCTGCGCGAGCGCATGCCGCAGCTGGCCTCGCTGATGTGCCGCGGAGATATTCGGAATCGGATCGACACCATTGTGGTGGAAGGGCATTCCGACCAGAAGGGCTTCGGTCTGAGCGAACGAGAGAACAAGCAGGAGAACCTGAAACTGAGCCAGCAGCGTTCGATGTCGGTGGTTTCGGAAACGCTGGACATTCTTGGGGACCAGTACCGCGGCTGCTTTCTCGATCTGCTCTCCGCAACCGGCAGAGGCGACGCGCACCCGCTGAATACGCGAGACCTGTACAGCCCGGAGAACCGGCGCGTCGAGCTGCGCATCCGCGTGAAGCCTGATGCCGCGCGGCCCATTGCGGCCAGCGTGGCCGGGGCCATCCAGAACTGAGTAGCCTATGATTCAATCGTCACGAACCGCCGCTGTCCAGGCTGTTTCCGCGGTGGCCCTGTCCGCTGCCGTTTTTCTGATGCTCATCGCCGTGCCCCGCGCCACGGCTCGCGCGGTCGGCTTTGGAGACCGGCTGTTCGACAACTGGAGTCTGTTCGTGTGCCTGCTGCTGGCGTTCTGGGCGGTGGCGATTCTGTTCACGCGATGGAGGGCGAGCCGCGCGCGCGAACGTGGTATCGCCGCAGCTTCGATCGACGGCGACTGGAACGTGAAGAGCGCGGACGCAATGCTGACGGATCGCGCACAGCGCGCGGTTGCGCAGTTCCGATCTTCGGGCGATCCGCTCTCCACGGCGGACCTGCTGCGTGCTGAAGCCGAAGCCGCTCAGGCGCAGCTCGATTCCGAGTACGCGCCGGTACGCGTGTTTCTCTGGGCGATCCCGGTTATCGGACTGATTGGCACGATGATGAGCATTGGGCAGGCGGCGCGCGCGTTCGCGGCGCTGATGCTTTCCGCAGGCCGCGAGGTGGAGGATATCCGCAACGCACTGGTGGGGGCGGCTGCGAGCGTGGGGGGCTCGTTTGAAGTAACCATGGCGGCCCTGCTGATGGCGGTGGTCGTGATGGCGCTGATGCTGGTTATCCAGCAGCGGGAACGCGCAGTGCTGCAGACCATCGACGATTTCTGCCGCACGCGCCTGCTGCCCGGAATGCTCACCAAGCCGGAGGATGAAACCGTGCCGCTGCTGCGGCAACTGGTGGAGCAAGACAGGGCGGTCAATCTCGCAATTACCGAAAAACTGGAAAGCATTGAAAAAACACTGAGTGCTCGTCCGGAGGCGCCCGCGGCCGTCGCGGCCGTGGAATCGGCTGCATCGGTAACGGCACAGTACGCGCCGGCGGTTTCTTCGGTGGGGACGCCTGCCGCGGCTGGAGCGCCTGCATTGGTGAACATGCATCGCGCCGAGGAGTTGCGGGCGAGTCTGGAAGAACTACGGGACAGCGTGCGCGCGCTGCGACCGTTTCTCGATCGAGTGGCGGAGAACCTGCGCCGTCAGGCTGACGAAGCCGGCCAGCCACTGTCGATCCGCGTGCGCGTGCAGGCGAAACCGAAGGCTTCGTCCGCGGCAGCCGACTAATTCATCTACAATCCTCGCAGGAACTGCGGGTCCCTCCAGTCCCAAACGCGGGCCTTTGCGTCCGGCGTCGCGGGTATGGCGCGCCACTGGTTGGCGGCGATGGACGTGGCTCCTCGCGCGTTCGTAAAGACGCCCCAGGCCGCCGCGATCAAAAAGAATCCAGCCAGCGCGGCGCGAAACCGCACCTGCTGGTGTGTCCAGTACAGCATCACGGGAACGAGAAAGAACGTGAACAGGTGGGTAATGTCGGCGAAGTAACGCGGTCCGTAGCAGTGACCTTCCCATACCGACGCGATCAGGGCGGTGTGCAGCACGACGATGGCAATCAGGTACGGGCTCAGCGGGAACAGCCATCGTTTGCGCCACGCCAGGACCATCCCGGCGATGGAGAAGACGAACACGGGTGCGAAGACCAGCAAACCGCGCGACGGGCTGATCAGATGCATTGCGAGTCCGAGAAGTGCGGGATAGCGCTCCGGGCCCGCGTAGAAATACCGGGGCAGCAGCGCGTGGCGCGATGTCAGATTGTACGAGAAAAACAGGACAGCAATGGGCAGCGCGGCAAGAATGAATTGCAGTAGCCAGCGCCGGCAATGGACGGCAACGTAAAGCGTGAATGCAGCCACGGAGACAGCATTCGACGGCCGCACCGTGAAGGCCAGGGCCAGGGGGAGAGCAGCAAGCCGAATCAGGCCGGAATCCCGCTCCCTCGCCAGCAGCGCGATGTAGAGAGCGATGCTGAGCAGCAGTTCGCTGAGCCCATGCTGGAAGAGATTTCGGCTGGCGATGGACCACTCCGCGGTCCCGAACGCAAACAGCAGGGTCAGGCAGACCGCCTGCCGCGAATCGAGAAACAGGGAGGCGATCCGGTACTGCACCCAGACCGCGAGCGCGCCGAACAGCGCCGCGCAGCATAGTTCCACCAGGGCGTGTCCTCCGACCAGGTCGCCGGAAAGGAAAGCTGCGATTATGGGCTGCGGAATGTGATGCACCGGCCCGGCAACCAAGGCGCCCGTTGCCGTGGTCGCGGCCTGGATGAGGAGCACCAGCGGAGCAGCGATGACGCCGACGGCGACGGGATAGAAGTTGTACCAGTGTCCGCCGGGGCAGCCGGCGGCATCGGCGTAAGGGATGGCGGGGCCATGCGGAGGGACGCATTCAAGGGCGTAATACGAAACCGGCGGCGCGGACGGCACCCAGGCATCCACCGCAGTCGTGCCGTGATGGATTAAGGCCAGTGCGGTGGGAACCGTGTAGTAGGAATCGTAAGATGTGAACGGCGGGCACGCGGCATAGATGACCAGCGCCGCCAGGAACAGGCGCGCGCCGGTTCCAGGCCGCGGCATCAGTCCAGAAGGACGATGAGCAGCTCCATCTCGGGACGCGCAATCTCGTCCGGCACGAACACCGACAGTTGCTGGGATTTGACGATGCCGTCCCACAGGATTCCACTCTGGTTCAGCGTGAAGTACTGGCGGTCCAAACGGACCGGCACAGCAGCTGGCGGCACAGGCGCATGCCGCAGGGTCACGCCCGGCAGCGCGTTACGAATGAGGCGGTGAATTTCGGCGGGCGGCGAAACCTTCATCAGCTTGGGCGCCTGCTTCACCACGTCATCGACGCCCATCTGCGCCGAAACGGAAAGCATAAACTGCGTTTTCTTGAAGTACTGCTCTTCTTTGATCTCCGCCGACCAGATGGATTTCTCGGTCAGCACCAGCGGAACGACAATGCAGCGCGATGGTATGGCTGTTTCCAGCAGCGCGCGGATTTTCTCGTCCAGCTCGGTGAAGCAGCGGCCGAGGTTCTCATGATCGTAATCCGGGAGGCTGCGCGCCTGCTCGTCGAGGGAAAACGTGCAGAGGGCGCCCGCGAGCTCCAGCATGGTTACGTACATCAACTCCGGATGGCGCCGCCGCGCCATCCACAGATGTTTCAGCGGGGGCAGCCAGGTATTGACCGTGTGCAGCAGCCAGAAGTTCGCGAGATCGCCGGGGCCGAAATCGGCAAGGCTGCGGCCCTTCTGCCGGCGCAGATTGGCAAGGGAACCGGCTTTGGCGGCGAGCAGCTCGATAAGGCGCCGCAGCATGAGCAGGAGATAGTCGCTGCAATCGATGCTGAGCGCTGGAGGCACGAAATCGCCGCGCACGATGTAAGTGCCCGCGGGGCTGCGCGTGACGCGCGCGATGCGGACGAACGAGGTTCCGTCCAGCGACTCGCCCCCGAACACCAGGCGAAAGTTCTTGTTGGCCACCTGGATGGGCTTCTCTTCCACGCCACCGGTTTCGTCCAGAATGAGCCGGCTGCTGGCGATATAGCGCGTGCCCGCTTCCGACCGGCCATTCGGGCCGCTGGGCACGGTCACGTTCTTCCCGCGGCTGCGCTGCTCCGGGACGGCCAGGAAGACATCGATCTCGGGGTCGGTTGGCGCAAACGCGGGGGCAATCTCGCGACCGGGCGGGGGCTCGTCGGTTTCGGGAATGTTGAATGTGAGTCCGTCGCTCAGAATGCCGCGGCAGTGGCGCACGGTGAACACACCATTGGTCAGCGCTTCCTGGTCGATGGCCAGCCCGGTCAGGCCCCAGTTGGCCGAACTCGAGGCGCTCGCGCGAAACTGGATCTGATCTTCGAAATACTCGTCCTGCGCCTGGAAATGCTGCGGGGTCAGGAACATCCCCTTGCTCCAGACCACCCGGTGCGCGTGCTTCATAAATGTGAATCCTCAGTATAACGGCAGCGCCCGCGTTTCACTCCGCGCTTATGCCCGCGCAGTGGCTTTCCAGATCCCCGCCTGGTCCGCGCGCCGGAAGCCGTCGTCCAGAATGGCGCGGCGGTGCTGAGGCGCGTTGCGAGGGTCGGTGGCAACGGCCAGGCTGATGCCGCCGCTGATCGCTCTGCCACACAGGCCGGGTTTCGGCTCGGGCCCGGGCGAATCCTTCGGGCCCATGCTCCCGCCGCTTAGGAACACGGCCAGGCCGATGCATCCTGCCGGCGAGCCATAGCCGGCTTTCGAAGCCAGATCGCCGGCGGCGCGGCGGCGGTCATCGTTAGGATCGTTCAGCCACTCCTCTACGGCCAGGAGCGCGGCGGCGGCGGCGCTGCCTTCGGCGGGAGGCGCAATGCGCCGCACCGAATCCAGCGCCCACAAAATACCGACGCGAGAGGGCAGCACCTGCCCGAGAACGGCGATTGCGTCGCGATGCATGCCATTGCGCGCGAGCTGCTCCACCCACGCCCGCGGCGTCAGGCCGGGCGTGGCTGTCTGCCGGGCCGCATCATCCAGCGCGGCATCCTCGGCGAGCTGCAGCGCCGTCGGTTCAGGCGTAGGCGAAGCCTCCCTCGGGCGCGACCCTGATATGCACCGCCTCGGCCGGCAGGCCTTCCGCCATGCGGCCGAGCATCTGGCGCGAAATGTCCGGCAACAGCGTGTTGGTCAGAATGCTGTCGATGTTGCGGGCGCCGCTTTCGATCTCGGTGCAGCGGCGGGCGATCTCGTCCAGCACGGCATCATCCCAGGTCAGCGCCACCTTGTGGTTTTCCTGAATGCGCCGCTTGATGCGGTTCATCTTGAGCACGATGATCTGCTTCAGAATCTCGTCGCGCACCGGGTAGAACGGAACGATGACCATGCGGCCCAGAAACGCCGGCTTGAAGATCTTGTCCAGCTCCGGCTTCAGCGCCTTCACCAAACCGTCGGCCAGCGGCATGGTCTCGGGATCGGCGGTAAGCTTCATCAGCGTGTCCGTGCCCGCGTTGGAGGTGAGGATCAGGATGGTGTTTTTGAAGTCGATCTCCCGGCCCTCGCCATCTTCCATCATGCCCTTGTCGAACACCTGATAGAACAGCTCGAGCACGTCAGGGTGGGCCTTCTCGCATTCGTCCAGCAGCACCACGGAATAGGGCCGGCGGCGCACGGCTTCAGTGAGCACGCCGCCCTCGCCATAGCCCACATATCCCGGAGGCGAGCCCTTCAGCGTGGAAACGGTGTGCGCCTCCTGGAACTCCGACATGTTAATGGTGATCAGGTTGCGCTCGCCGCCGTACAGCAGGTCGGAAAGCGCCAGAGCAGTTTCCGTTTTGCCGACGCCGCTGGGGCCGACGAGCATGAAGACGCCGACCGGCCGGTTGGGGTCGTCGAGCTGCGCCTTCGACGTGACGATGCGGCGCGCGATGGTTTCGAGCGCATGGGTCTGACCAATGACACGTTTCTCGAGTTGCGAGGCGAGCTGCAGCACGGCGCCGATCTCATCTTTAACCATCTTGCCCACCGGGATGCCGGTCCAGGCGGCGACCACTTCGGCGGCGATCTGCTGGTCAACGCAAACGCGCATCAGCGGATTCTCGCCCTGCAGCGCGGCGAGTTCGGTGTTCAGTTTTTCGAGTTCCGCGCGCAGCGCCGTGATATCCGGCGCCGGAGACATGGCCTGCGCCGGCGCAGCGCCGGCCGAAGCCTGTGCTCCTACGGCCTGCCCAGCGCTTTCTTTCGCGGTCGCGGCAACGGCGTGCACGCCGGCAGCCTTCTCCAGCTCGGTACGCACCTCGCGCAGCCGCGAAACCAGGCCTTTCTCCTTGTCCCAGCGCTCACGCAGGGCTCTCAAGTTCTCTTCAACCTCAGCCCGCTGCGCCGCGATTGTTTCGAGGCGCTCGCGATGATCCGCGCCCGCCGCGGCTTCGCGCGTGAGGATCCGCTCCTGCACGTTGAGGTCGTCGATACGGCGGGTCGCGTCCTCGATGGCCGAGGGAGTCGCGCTCTGGCCCAGGGCGAGCCGGGCGCACGCGGTGTCCAGAACGCTGACCGCTTTGTCGGGCAATTGCCGCCCGGCCAGATAGCGGTGCGACAGGCGCACGGCCGCGGCAAGCCCATCATCCAAAATGCGGACGTTGTGATGCTTTTCGAGAGCTGGAACGACGCCGCGCAGCATGACCATGCACTGCACTTCGGTCGGCTCCTCCACCTTGACCACCTGGAAGCGGCGAGCCAGCGCCGGATCCTTTTCGAAGTAGCGTTTGTATTCCGACCACGTCGTCGCCGCGATGGTGCGTAGTTCGCCGCGGGCCAGGGCCGGTTTCAGCAGGTTAGCCGCGTCGTTCTGGCCCGCCTGGCCGCCGGCGCCAATCATGGTGTGCGCCTCATCGATGAACAGGATGATGGGCACGGGCGAAGACTTCACTTCCTCGATCAGCCCCTTCAGCCGGTTCTCGAATTCGCCCTTCACACCCGCGCCCGCCTGGAGCAAAGCGAGATCGAGGGAGCGCACGACGACATTCTGCAGCGGCGGCGGCACGTCACCCTGGGCGACGCGGAGCGCGAATCCTTCAACGACGGCCGTCTTGCCGACGCCCGCCTCGCCCGTGAGGATTGGATTGTTCTGCCGGCGGCGCATGAGGATGTCAACGATCTGGCGGATCTCGCTGTCGCGGCCCAGCACGGGGTCGATCCTGCCAGTCTTCGCACGCTCGGTGAGGTCGAGCGTGAACTGATCGAGGTTAGGGGTCTTGCCGCCGGCTTTCAGGCCAGCCTGCGGGCCGGCAGCCCCGGTTGCTGCTGCCGCGGCGGCCTGAGCTTCCTCCGACGAACCGGCGACGATGCCGGCGAAATCGCTCTGCAGCGCGGAGGCATCGATCTTCCGGAACTCGCGGCTCACGTCGCCCATCATGCGCGACAGCTCCGACTGGCTGGCCAGCGCCAGGACGGTCAGCCCGCTGCGAATCTGCGCCAGGCCGAAGTCGATGCTGCCAATCATCCACGCTTCGGAGAACATGGTGACCAGCGACGGGCTGAACGATGGAGTGCGCGCATTGCCCGAGCGCAAGCGGTCCAGACTGCGCGTCAGCTCCGAAGACAGCCGTGACGTGTCCACGCCGAAACGCTCGCAGATTCGCGAGAAGTCGGACGCGGAGTCGTCCAGCAGCTTCAGGAGATAGTGTTCCACCTCGACGTCATAATGCGTGCGCGTCACGCACAATCCGGCGGCGGCCTCCAGCGCGCGGCGCGTGGTTTCGTTCAGTTTCCCGACCAGAGATTTCAAATTCAAACTCATCGCTCCTGCCTTTTTGCTGCAAAATCAATTGATCATGGTGATGCCGCCCTTGAGTATCAGGACGGCGTCGGCGTTGACCTGCGTTATCAATCCCTTCACCTGCACTTCGACCTGGCCTTCGATCTGGATGATCATGCCTTTGATGGTGACGCCCATCTGGTCGATGCGAATGCTGCTCTGCCCCACTTTCAGCTCGATGGACTGCATGGCTTCGTGACTCGAGGCCCCCAGATCGAGCTTGGTCGTCTGATTCCCCGTATTGATGGTGATGGTCTGGTTGCCGAGCTGAACCGTGGTGGCGTCGTTGCCCTCTTCCACCGTTTTGGTTTCGTCTGCGGTTATGGTGGTCGTGCGCTTGTTCTTTACCGTTCGTGTTTCGTCGTGCTTGACCGTCGTCGCCTCGTCATTGTCGATGGTGGTGGTGCGATCGTGTCCGACATGCCGGGTCTCGTCGTGCTCCACTTCCGTTTCCATGTCCTTTTCGGCATGGACGGTGAGCATCTCGCTGCCCTTCTTGTCCTCGAAGCGGATTTCGTTGAAGTTATCCGGACCACCACTTTTCGAGCTGCGCGTCTTGATGCCACTCTGGGTTTGGTTATCGGGCAGCGTATAGGGTGGCATCTGCTCGGCGTTATAGACCCGGCCGGTGATGATGGGCCGGTCGGGATCACCCTCGAGGAAATCGACGATCACTTCCTGCCCAATGCGCGGAACGTGAATGGAGCCCCAGTTCCTGCCCGCCCACTCCTGACTCACGCGGACCCAACAGGAGCTGTTCTCGTCCTTTTGGCCCACGCGATCCCAGAAGAACTGGACCTTCACGCGTCCGTACTTGTCGGAGTAGATCTCCTCGCCGCTGAGACCAACAACAACTGCGGTCTGCACTCCGGGGATATGCGGACGCGGCGTCACGCGCAGAGGCCGGAAGGGGACGCTGGATGGAATCGCCTCGAACTCATTGCGGTAGTCGTCGGTGACTTCGCGCGCACTGGTGGTGTACGCCGAAGTTTCCATGAACAACTTCACCCGGGTGAGCAGGTAGTTGACGTTCAGGTCCCGGCGGTAGTGATTCTGCAGGTCGAACTTGTAGCCGGCGGTAAATCCGCGGCAGGTGCTCGCGCCCATAAGCCTGGTAACGGGCGTCTCCTGCTCCTCGAGGCGCAGGTCCACATAGCGTTCGCCTCCGCCGCGATCGGCGTACTTGCCGGGGTAATCGTAGATCTCCTCGGGGGGCTCGGCCGCGGCGTTGACCTTCAGACTGTTGCTGGGGGTCTCGAAGTTGTAATCGTTGAGCGTGATCTGGCCGGTTCGCGCCTCCACGAGGTTGTCGGCCCGGGTGATCACGTCTTCTGCCAGCACCACCGAGGAAGCGGGCATCATTCTTACGGAAGACTGGCCGGGAATCGACTCGGCCGCTCCGGCGGCGTCGGCGAGGACCAGGGTGTGCTTGTCCTCGGTATGTTCGAAGTAATAGAAAATGCCTTCGTCTTCCATCAGGCGCGAAACGAAATCCATGCTGGTCTCGCGATACTGGACACAGTATTCGCGCGGGGAGTAGGTCTTGTAGACATTGAGCTTGTAATCGCTGAAGCCATTGTCATTGAAGACCTTCTCGAGGATGTCCGGCACGGTCATGTTCTGGAAGATTTTGCAGTCCTGGCGAAGGGACAGGAACCAGAGCCATGGGCGGAGAGTGGCGCTGTACAGCGTCAGCACATGGCGACGTCCGCGCTGCACGAAGCGGCAGATACGCGCGTGGATAATGCGGGTCGTGCCGTCGAGCCGATCGATCTCGATATGGACCGGCTTACGAATCAGGTCCTCGGCAGAGATGGAATCGTTTTCGCTGAGCAGGTCCACCTCGAACTCGAACGGTTCGGAGATGGCCTCCTGACCCTGCACGCGCTCGAGAAGAAGCACGTCAGCTCCGAGTGGGGTATAAATGCGCAGCGGCCGGCCGGCCTGACCGTAAGGCATCAGTGCGCTCCTTCGGGGGGCAGGTTGTCAGATGCGATGCAGCAACAACGAACCAAACAGTCGGCGATCATTCGTCACCGCCGAGATCGAAAATGGCGTCATCGGGGTCGGCCTGAAACGGGGTCGTTTT
>Ga0209810_1003514_pt1 | contig 16327 bp, 4 predicted proteins | sample Coa_R1_7_FD_187159 | JGI IMG/M metagenome (GOLD analysis project Ga0209810, IMG submission 187159) | Surface soil microbial communities from Centralia Pennsylvania, which are recovering from an underground coalmine fire - Coalmine... | ecosystem: Environmental > Terrestrial > Soil > Unclassified ...
CGAGGCCGCCCGCGGCCGTCGTCTGGAGGGCGCCGCCGTTCACGACGCCGACCGATCCGCCGTCGTTCTCGCCGCCGCCGCCGCTCGAGCCGAGGGTGACGGTCAGCTGCGCCGGCGACGTCCCCTCGTGGAGGTTGCCGGTCGCGGAGAAGCCCGCCGCGCCGCCGCCGCCGCCGATGCTCTGCGCGAGCAGCGCGTCCGCGTCGCCGCCCGACGTCGCCAGCGTCGCGACGTTGTGCACCTGCACGCCGCCGCCGCCGCTCACGAAGTCCGCGCCGCCGCCGAGCGCGAGCCCGAGGGTCGTCGCGGACGGCGTCCCGATCGCGAGCGTGAAGCCGCCGTCGGCCACCCCGCCGCCGCCGCCGATGCTCTGCGCGACGAGCGCCGAGGCGCCCGCGCCGGTCGTCACGATCGTGGCCGGCGTCGCGTTCAGCACGTTGACCGTCCCGCCCGACGCCGCGTAGTCGCCGGAGCCGCCGAGCACGTAGCCGGCGACCGCGGTGCTCGCGAAGCCGCCCGCCACCGTGGTGTAGCCGGCCTCGCCGCCGCCGCCGCCGATGCTCTGCGCCAGCAGGCCGGTCGAGCCGATCCCCGACGTCCCGAGCGTGCCGCCGTTGTTGACGCTCACGGCGCCGCCGGTTCCTTCGACGATGCTGTCGCCGCCCAGAAGCGCGACCAGACCGGGGCTGCCGGCGCCCAGCGCGCCGCCGAGCGCGATCCCGGCGCTGCCGCCGCCGCCGCCGATGCTCTGCACGAGCAGCGCGTCGGAGAGGTCGCCCTTGGTGATGAGCATCGCGTCGTTGGTCGCTTGCGACGTCCCGCCGGCGCCGCTGGGGCTCGCCGTGGAACCCGCCGCCGGACCGGCGCCCAGCGTCAGCGCGACGAGGGGCGAGGTTCCGGTGGTTCCGCCGACGACGATCCCGCCGTCGCCGCCGCCCCCGCCGATGCTTTGCGCCGCGATCGCGGCCGAGTGGAAGCCCGTCGTCTCGACCGCCGCGGCCGAGATGTTGGTGACCTTCACGGCGCCGCCGGAGCCGGCGATCGCCCCGCTCGCGCCCAGGTCGAGCGCGAGGGCGGTCGCGGTGAGGCTGCCGCCGACGCTGAGCGTCGCGGCCCCGCCGCCGCCGCCGACGCTTTCCGCGAGGATCCCGTCGGCGTCGATGCCGGTGGTCATGACGATGGCGCCGTTGGAGACGGTCACCGCGCCGCCCGCGCCGCCGAAGCCGGCGGCGCCGACGATCCCCGTCTGCGCGGTCGCGCCGAGGACCAGGCCCGCGTTCTTGCTCGACGTCAGGCCGCCCGAGACGGCGAAGTCGCCGATCCCGCCGCCGCCGCCGACGCTCTGCGCCGCGATCCCGCCCGCGGCGATCCCGGTCGCGGTCAGCTGGGCGCCGCTCGCGACGGTGACGGCGCCGCCGGCGCCGCCGGTCAGCCCCTGTCCGCCGATCCGCGAGAGGCCGGAGGCGAGCGCGTTCGCGCCGCCGCCGACGTCGATCCCGCCCGAGCCGCCGCCGCCGCCGACGCTCTGCGCGACGAGGTCGCCGCTGAACGCGCCGGTGGTCTGCAGCACGCTGGTGTTGTTGACGGTGACGTTGCCGCCGGCGCCGTTCACCGTGCCGTTCGCGCCGATCGTCATCGTCAGCGTCGGCGTCGTCGTCGAGGCGCCGGAGATCGTGACGCCGGCGTCGCCGCCGCCGCCGCCGACGCTCTGCGCGAGGAGCGCGTCGCTGTCGTTCCCGGAGGTCATCACGACCGTCTTGGGGGTCCCGCCCGTGTTGCCGCTGTCGAGCGTGACCGCACCGCCTGCGCCGAAGTCGCCGAAGGGCTGGTTCGGCCCGCCGGCGGCGCCGCCGCCGCCCAGGATCAGCGCGATCCCGCCGTGTCCGCCGAGGCCGGCGCCGAAGCCGAAGCCGCCGTTGCCGCCGCCGCCGCCCACGCTCTGCGCGACGATCGCCGCCGCGTCGTCGCCGCTCGTCCCGATCCCGGGGGCCAGGTCGTCGACGAAGACCGTCCCGCCCGAGCCGCCCGCGCCGCCGGATCCGCCGAAGCCGAGCGAGACGGCGGTGTTCTGGGTCAGCGCCGCCGCGATCGCGAAGCCCGCGTCGCCGCCGCCGGCCCCGACGCTCTGCGCGAGGATGGCGTTCGCGCCGCGCCCGGTCGTCACGATGTTCTTCGTCGCGAGGACGCCGACGCCGCCGCCGCCGCCCGCCGCGCCGCCGGCACCGCCGACCCCGACGTTGGCGGTGAAACCGCTGGCCGCGGCCGCGTTGATCGCGAACCCGCCGTCGCCGCCGCCCCCGCCGATGCTCGCGGCCAGGATGCCGTCGGCGAGGTCGCCCTTCGTTCCGATCGCGGTCTGCGAGGCGACGATCACCGTCCCGCCCGTGCCGCCGCCGCCGCCCGCACCGCCCAGGCTGAAGCCGAGCGCGTAGGTCGTCGTCGCGTTCGCGCCGACGGTGTATCCGCCGTCGCCGCCGCCCCCGCCGATGCTCTGCGCGAGGATGCCGTCGGCGTGCGCGCCGGTCGTGGTCAGCGTCCCGGCGGTGGTCGCGACGGTGACGTTGCCGCCCGCGCCGCCGGCGCCGCCGTTCGCGCCGAGCGAGAAGCCGAGCCCGGAGAGGTTCGACGTCGCGTCCGTGTTGAGCGCGCCGGAGATGCTGAAGCCGGCCTGCCCGCCGCCCCCGCCGATGCTCTGCGCCGCGATCGCGTCCGCGTCGGCACCGGTCGTGGCGATCGAGCCGGCGTTCGTGACGTGAACCGTCCCGCCGTCTCCGCCGGCGTCCGTCGACGCGCCGAGTCCGATCCCGAGCTTTCCGACGAGCTGGGTGGCGTAGCTGAAGCCGCCGTAGCCGCCGCCGCCGCCGATGCTCTGGGCCAGGATCCCGTCGGCGTTCGCGCCGGACGTGACGACCGGGCCGTTGCTGGTGAGCGTCACCGTGCCGCCGTTCCCGCCGCCGCCGCCGCTGCCGAAGCCGAAGCTGCCGGAGGCGCCGAAGCCCTGCGCGTCGCCCGAGACCTTGGCGCTGACGTTGAAGCCGCCCGCGCCGCCGCCTCCGCCGATGCTCTGGGCCGCGATCCCGACCGACGACGCGCCGGTCGTCATGATCGGGATGAAGCTGGTGACGGTCACCGCTCCGGCGTTGCTCGAGCAGTTCCGCTGCACGACGCTGTCGCTGCTGGGCCCGGTGTCGTTGCCGCCGCAGCCGCCCGAGCCGCCCATCCCGAAGCCGAACGACTGTCCGGGCGCGCCGAGGCCCTCGACGGCGAAGCCGCCGTTGCCGCCGCCGCCGCCCACGCTCTGCGCCAGGATGCCGTCGGCGAAGGCGCCCTTGGTGATGATCCTCGCCGTCGTTCCGGCGACGCCGCTGTTGACGGTGACGTTGCCGCCGATCCCGGCGTCGCCGCCGGAGCCGCCGATCGCCAGGGTCAGGTTCCGCTTCCCGAGCGTCCCGGTCGCCGCGACCGCGAACCCGCCCTTGCCGCCGCCGCCGCCGATGCTCTGCGCGACGATCGCGTTCGCGTCGTCGCCGCTCGTTCCGAGCGAGCCGTAGTCGTCGAGGGTCACGGTTCCGCCGTTGCCGCCCTGTCCGCCCGAACCGCCGAGGGCGAGCGTCCCGCTGAACGAGCTGCTGCTGCCCGAAACGACGCCCGCGATGCTGAAGCCGCCGTCGCCGCCGCCGCCGCCGATGCTCTGCGCCGCGACCGCGTCGGAGAGCGCGCCGGCCGTCGTCACGGTCCCGAAATCGATCGCCTCGGCGATCCCGCCCGAGCCGCCGGCGCTGCCGTGGCCGCCGATCCCGACGTTGATCGTCGAGCCGCCGCTGACGCCGCCGGCGATGCTGAAGCCGCCGTTGCCGCCGCCGCCGCCGATGCTCTGCGCCAGGATGCCGTCGGCGCTCGCGCCGAGCGTCGAGATCGAGCCGGTCGAGTTCCCGGCCAGCGCCGTGCCGCCGTTGCCGCCCGCCGCGGCGAAGCCGCCGAGCGAGAAGTTCAGGCTGCCGCTGCTGCTGTAGCCGCCCGCGACGTCGAATCCGCCGTTCCCGCCGCCGCCGCCGAGGCTCTGCGCGACGATGCCGGCCGAGTTGTCCTTCAGCGTGACGAGCTTCGCGCCCGTGCTGACCGCGGTCACCGTGCCCCCGTTGCCGCCGGCTTTCCCGAAGCCGCCGAAGCTGATGTTCGCCGAGCGCGAGGTCGTCGCCGAGCCCGCGATCGCCCAGCCGCCGTTTCCGCCGCCGCCGCCGACGCTCTGCGCGAAGATCGCGTCCGCGCCTTCGCCCTTCGTCTCGAGCGACGCGGTGTTCGTCACCGTGACGGTGTTGCCGTCGCTGCCGCCCGACGCGAAGCCGCCGAGCGAGGTCGACGAGGTGAGCCCGGTCGTGCCGAGGCCCTCGATCGCGAACCCGCCCGAGCCGCCGCCGCCGCCGATGCTCTGTGCGACGATCGCGCCGGAGAGGTCCCCGAGGGTCTCGATCGTCGTCGAGTTCGTGATCTTGGCCGTCCCCGCAGCTCCTGCGGCGCCGCCCTGGCCGCCCATCGAGAAGCCGATCGCCCAGCCCTTGGTGATCGCGCCGTTGATCGCGAAGCCGCCGTCGCCGCCGCCGCCGCCGACGCTCTGCGCCAGCAGCCCGTCGGCCTGCGTCCCGTTCGTCAGGATCGCGGCCGCCGTGCTGGTGAGCGCGACGTTCCCGGCGCTGCCGCCGGCGCCGCCGTTGGCGCCGAGCGCGTAGTTGAGGATCGAGCTGGCGGTCCCTTGTTCGAGCGAGAACCCGCCCTGGATGCTCCAGCCGCCCTTGCCGCCGCCGCCGCCGATGCTCTGCGCGGCGACGCCGTCGGCGTTGCCGCCCTTGGTCTCGATCGAGCTCGCGTTCGTCACGGTGACGTCGCCGGCGTTGCCGCCCTGGTCGCCGTGCTGCCCGAGATCGAGCCCGGAGAGCCCCGGGATGTCGGTGATCAGGCCGTTCGTCGCGCTCAGGCCGCCGAAGCCGCCGCCGCCGCCGACGCTCTGCGCCAAGATCCCGTCGCTGTTCGCACCGTTCGTGAGCAGCGTCCCGGTGCTCGCCACGGTGACCGCGCCGGCGTTCCCCCCGCCGCCGCCGCCGCCGAACTGGATCTGCGCGCCGGGGCCCGTCTTGTCGACGGTCGCCCCGATGGTGATCGCGCCCGAGCCGCCGCCGCCGCCGATGCTCTGCGCGGCGATCGCGTTCGCGTTGTCGCCGTGCGTCGTGATCGCCGCGAAGCTGGTGAGGCCGACCTCGCCCGCGTCGTCGGCGTCGCCGCCGCCGCTCCCCGGGCATTTCGTGCACGTGCCGTAGCCGAGGTTGAAGGCGGTCATCCCGAACTTCGCCGCGTCCGGCTGGCCGTCGCCGTCGCCGGTCGCCGACGCGTTCACCGTGAAGCCGCCGTTGCCGCCGCCGCCGCCGATGCTCTGCGCCAGGATGCCGTCCGAGGCCGCGCCCTTGGTGAGGATCACGACCGGCGCGTTCGAGGCGCCGACCGAGACCCGCAGGTCGGAGCCCGACCCCGCGCTCCCGCCGTTGCCGCCGAAGCTGTCGGCGAGCTGGAAGCCGGAGTTCGCAAAGCCCGCGCCGATGCTGAACCCGCCGTTGCCGCCGCCGCCGCCGATGCTCTGGGCGAGGATCGCGTCGGCGTTGTTGCCGGACGTCGAGACGTTCTGCCGGCTCGAGAGCAGGACCGCGCCCGCGTTCCCGGCGCTCCCGCCGTTCCCGCCGAGCGAGAGCGTCGCGTTCGTGCCGTTCGAGATCACGCCGGTCACGCTCCAGCCGCCGCTCCCGCCGCCCCCGCCGATGCTTTGCGCCGCGATGCCGGCCGACTGATCGCCGGTCGTCACGACGAGCGTGTCGGCCTGCAGCGACACTTGCCCGGCGTTCCCGCCGCCGCCGCCGAACCCGCCCATCGCGAGGCTCGCGCCGGCGCCGTTGTTCAGCGTCCCGCCGATCGTGAAGCCGCCGTTGCCGCCGCCCCCGCCGATGCTCTGGGCGAGGATGCCGTCGGCCTGGGCGCCGCTCGTGCCGATCCCGTTGGCCGTCTTGCCGCCCGAGATCACGCTGACGCTGCCGGCGTTGCCGGCGTCGCCGCCGAACCCGCCGAGCGAGGCGCTCAGCGACTTGCTCGTGCTCAGCGTCCCGGCGATGCTGAAGCCGCCGTTCCCGCCGCCGCCGCCGACGCTCTGCGCGAGCAGCGCCGTCGACTGCGCGCCCAGCGTGACGATCGCCGTCGCCGTGTTGTCGACGAAGACCGAGCCGCTGTTGCCGCCGGAGCCGCCGAAGCCGCCGACCGACAGCGCCGCGTTGACGCCGTGCGAGATCGTCCCGGCGATGCTGAACCCGCCGTTCCCGCCGCCGCCGCCGATGCTCTGCGCGGCGATGCCGTCCGAGCCGCTCTGGAACGTCGCGATCGTCGCGTCGTTCGTCACCGAGACCGAGCCCGCGGTCCCGCCCGAGCCGCCGAAGCCGCCGAGCGAGGCGCTCAGGCCGGCCCCGTTGTTGATCACGCCGGCGACGCTGAAGCCGCCGTTTCCGCCGCCGCCCCCGACGCTCTGCGCGAGGATGGCGTCCGACTGCGTCCCTTCCGTGAAGAGGGTCGGCTTGTTCACCGCAGTCTGCGTGTTCACGTCGGCGACGCTCACGTTGCCGGCCGCGCCGCCGCTCCCGCCGAGCCCGCCCATGGTGAGCGCCGCCGCGGCGCCGTTCGAGAGGTTCCCGGCGACGCTGAAGCCGCCGTTCCCGCCGCCGCCGCCGACGCTCTGCGCGACGATCCCGCCGGAGTCGTTTCCGCCGGTGCCGATCACGCCGACCGTCGCGACGGTCACGTTCCCGGCCTGCGAGCCGGTTCCGCCGAACCCGCCCAGCGAGGCCGTCACGCTCGCGCTGTCGCTGACCGCGCCCGCGACGCTGAACCCGCCGTTGCCGCCGCCGCCCCCGACGCTCTGCGCGAGGATGGCGTCCGAGCCGTTTCCGGCGGTCCCGATGTTGCCGATGTTGTCGACCGTGACGGCGGCGCCCGTGCCGCCGTCGCCGCCGAACCCGCCCAGGCTCAGGCCGACGCCCGGCCCGCCCGACAGCCCGGCGCCCACGCTGAAGCCGCCGTTGCCGCCGCCGCCGCCGACGCTCTGCGCGAAGATCCCGTTGGCCTGCGCGCCGTAGGTCACCAGGTTCCCGGCGGTCCCGACCGTGACGTTCCCGGCGTTCGCGCCGTGCGCGCCGAAGCCGCCGATCGACAGCGATCCGTTGACGCTGGTGCTGAGCCCGGCCGCGACGCTGAACCCGCCGTCGCCGCCGTTGCCGCCGATGCTCTGCGCGCGGATGGCGTTCGAAAAGTCGCCCGACGTGGCGAGCTTGCCCGTCGTGATGCTGCCGTAGTTCGTCACGGTCACGGTGCCGCCGGTCGCGCCGCTTCCGCCGAAGCCGCCGATCCCGGCTTGGATCGTCGGGCCGTCGGCGACCCCGCCCGCGATGCTGAAGCCGCCGTCGCCGCCGTTCCCGCCGATGCTCAGCGCGGCGATCCCGTCGGACCGCGCGCCGAGGGTCGTGATCGGCGCGAACGCCTTCGAATTGCCGTTGTCGACGGTGACCGTGCCGCCGGTCGAGCCGGCCCCGCCGGTCCCGCCGATCGCCAGGTTCAGCGCGACCGTTCCGCTGAGCCCGCCGCTCACGCTGAACCCGCCGCTGCCACCGCCGCCGCCGTTGCTCTCGGCGAAGATCCCTTGCGAGTCGTTCCCGGCGGTCGAGATCGCGCCGACGCTCGACACGAACACGCTGCCGCCGCTCGAGCCGCGCCCGCCGGAACCGCCGATGCTCAGCCCCGCCGCCGGGCCTTCGGCGAGCGAGCCCGCCACCGTGAAGCCGCCGTTCCCGCCGCCTCCGCCGAGGCTCTGGGCGTTGATCCCGACCGCGTTCTGGCCGTGGGTGGTGATCGTCCCGATGCTTTCGACCGTCACGGCGCCGGCGCTCGAGCCGTTCCCGCCGCTGCCGCCGACGCCGATCGAGGCGCTGAGGTAGTCCGAAACGCCGCCGGCGACGCTGAACCCGCCGCTCCCGCCGCCGCCGCCGATGCTTTGCGCGTTGATGCCGTCCGACGAGTCGCCGGCGGCCCCGCCGCTGCCGGCGAACGCGCCGGTCGTGATGTTGTCGGCGCTGGACACGAGGGCGCCCGCCGACGTCCCGCCGGCGCCGCCGTTTCCGCCCAGGCTCGCCGAGAGCGCCGCGCCGTACGCGACGCCGGCCGCGATCCCGAACCCGCCGTTGCCGCCGCCGCCGCCGATGCTCTGCGCGGAGATGCCGTCGGAACGTTCGCCGCCGGTCGTGATCGTCGCGATCTTCGGCGGGCAGCGGTTCCCGACCGAGCCGCCCGTCGCGTCGTTGCAGACGCCGGGGCCCGCGCTGCTCACCACCTCGGCGAACCCGGCGTTTCCGCCGAAGCCGCCGTCGCCGCCGAGCGCGATCGACGCGGAGGCCGCGCCCGCGACGCCGGCGCCGACCGTGAAGCCGCCGTTGCCGCCGCCGCCGCCGATGCTCTGGGCGAGGATCGCCGCCGAATCGTCGCCCTTGGTCAGGATCCCGCCGGTGCTGGATGCCGACACGGAGCCGCCGGTCCCGCCGGTCCCGCCCGAGCCGCCGAGCCCGACACCGAACGCGGCGCCGCCCGCCGCGCCGCCGGCGACGCTGAAGCCGCCGTTGCCGCCGCCGCCGCCGACGCTCTGGGCCAGCAGCGCGACCGCCGCCTCGCCGTTGGTCTGCAGCACGCCGGTGCTCTGAACCGAGACGGTCCCCGCCGAGCCGCCGGAGCCGGCGCCGCCGCCGAGGGCGAGGTTCGCGGCGACCCCGCCGCCGATGCCGCCGGCGATGCTGAAGCCGCCGTTGCCGCCGCCGCCCGCCACGCTCTGCGCCAGGATGGCGTCGGAGAAGTCCCCGCCGCCTTTCGTTCCGGTCGTGATGTTCGCGTAGCTGGTCACGGTGACGTTGCCGGCCGTGCTGCCGGCGCCGCCGGAACCGCCCATGCTCAGCCCGATCGCCGCGTCGCCGCCGACGCCGCCGGCGATGCTGAAGCCGCCGTTGCCGCCGCCGCCGCCGACGCTCTGTGCGAGAATCCCGCGCGCGTTCGCGCTTTCGGTGAGGATCGTGGAGCGGTCGTCGGATTCCCCGTTGGTGACCGTCACGTTGCCGCCGGCCCCGCCGGCGCCTCCGCCGCCGCCGAAGGACGCGTCGAAGCTGCCGATCCCGCTGATCCCGCCGGCGACGCTGAAGCCGCCGTTCCCGCCGCCGCCGCCGACGCTCTGCGCGAGCAGCGCGTCCGAATCGGTGCCCTCGGTGACGAGCGAGCCGATGCTGACCGTGGTGACGGTCCCGCCGCTCCCGCCGGTCGCGCCGTTGCCGCCGATGCTGACGCTCGCGTTCGGGCCGATCGACAGGCCGCCGGCGATGCTGAAGCCGCCGTTCCCGCCGCCGCCGCCGATGCTCTGCGCCTGGACGGCGTCGGAACGCGCGCCGACCGTCTCGACGGAGCCGATGTTCGCCAAACCGACCGAGCCGCCGTTCCCGCCGCCGCCGCCGGAGCCGCCGAGGCTCATCCCGGCAGTCCCGTAGAACGCCGCGCCGCCCGTCACGCTCAGCCCGCCGTTGCCGCCGCCGCCGCCGACGCTCTGCGCGAAGAGCCCCGCCGAATCGTTGCCGTGGGTGAGGATCGCGCCTTCGCTCCCGAGCGTCACCGCGCCGCCGTTGCCGCCGCCGCCGCCGCTCGCGCCGAACGAGAACCCGCCGCCCGCGGCGCTCACGCTGCCGGCGACGCTGAAGCCGCCGGTCCCGCCGCCGCCGCCGACGCTCTGCGCGATCGCCGCGTCGGCGTTCGACCCGAAGGTCGTGATCCCGGCGTTGTTGGTGAGGAACGCGGTTCCGCCGTTCCCTCCGCCGCCGCCGGATCCGCCGACGCCGACGCTGGCCGCGAAGATGCCGCCGCTCGCGGCGATCGCGAAGCCGCCGTTGCCGCCGCCGCCGCCGACGCTCTGCGCCAGCAGGCCGACCGCCTGCGTCCCGTGCGTCGTGATCGAGCTGCCGGCGGTTCGCAGGACGGTCCCGTTCTCGAGCGTGACCGAGCCGGCGGCGCCGCCGCCGCCGGCCGTCCCGCCGACCGAGAGCGCGCCGCCGACGAACCCTCCGGACGCGCTCACGGCGAAGCCGCCGTTGCCGCCGCCGCCGCCGATGCTTTGCGCCTGGATCCCGTCGGAGCGCGCGCCCGACGTCGTGATCGTGCCGCCGAACGACTGCGCGAGCACGCTGTTGCCGGTCCCGCCGACGCCGGCCGAGCCGCCGATCGCGGCGGTGAAGACGGTGCCCACGGCGACCGAGCCGCCGCCGTTGCCGCCGCCGCCGCCGATGCTCTGCGCGAAGATCGCGTCGGAGTCGGCCGCGTGCGTCGTCAGGCTGCCGGTGTTCGCGACGTCGACCGTTCCGCCGTTGCCGCCGCCGCCGCCGCTCCCGCCGACCGAGAACAGCCCGCCGCTGTCGCCGCCGTTGCCGCCGCCGCCGCCGATGCTTTGTGCGAAGATCGCCTCGGCGCCGAAGAGCGCGTTCCCGGTGAAGCCGCTCGCCGAGTTGGTGACGATCGTGCCGGTGTTGTCGACGGTGACGTTCCCGCCGTTGCTCGTCGAGCTGCCGTTTCCGCCGAAGGCCGCGATGCCGCCGCTGCTCCCGCCGTCGCCGCCGCCGCCGCCGATGCTCTCGGCGAGGATCCCCTTCGCCGAGGCGCCGTTGGTGGTGATCGCCGCGCCGTTGTCGACCGTCACCGCTCCGCCGAAACCGCCGGGCGAGCCGCCGCCGCCGAAGCCGACGAGGCCGCCGCCCGTGCCGCCCTCGCCGCCGCCGCCGCCGATGCTCTGCGCGACGATCCCGTTCGCGCCCGCACCCTGCGTGACGATCGTCGAGTCGGCGGTCGTCGTGACGAGCACGTTGCCCGCCGCGCCGCCGTTCGCGCCGTTCCCGCCGCTGCTGATGATCCCGGCCCCGAAGCCGCCGCTCCCGCCGAACCCTCCGATGCTCTCGGCGAGCACCGCGGTCGACTGGCTTCCGTACGTCGCGATGGTCGCGCCCGGCCCGATCGCGATCGTCACGTTGCCGGCCGCCTGGCTCGTTCCGCCGCTGCCGCCGCCGCCGAAGCCGACGTTGTAGCCGCCGTTGCCGCCGCCCCCGCCGACGCTCTGCCCGAACACGCCGAACGATTGCGCGCCCACCGTCGTGATCGCGTCGGCCGCCGTGATGCTGACGTTGCCGCCGACGCCGCCCTGGCCGCCGCTGCCGCCGCCGAACCCGCCGTTGCCGTTCCCGCCGTTCCCGCCGATCCCGCCGGCGCTCTGGACCCAGATCCCGGGCAGCTGCGTCCCGTTCGTCGCCAGCGCGAGCGCGGTCGGGACGACGATCGTCAGGTTGCCGCCGTTGCCGCCCTGGCCGCCGTTGCCGCCCGAGCAGATGCAGACGTCGGCGTCGCCGCCGTCGCCGCCCGTTCCGCCGGTGCTGCCGAAGAAGATCGCCCCCGGCGGTCCCGGGAACTCGATCGCCGCCGAGGAGCTGCTGAAGGTGAAGCCGAGGTTCGGGCCGTTGCCGCCGGGATCGCCGTCGCCCGGCGAGACGATGATCGTCCCCAGGTGGCCGCTCCCGCCGTTCGTGCCGCTAAGCTGATCGTCCGTCGGCGCGCGGAGCGGCGGCGGGTTCGAAGCGCACGAGATGTTCCAGCCGCCCGAGCCGTTCGGCGTGACCGTGCACGGGTTGGGCGCCGCGGCCGCGCCGCGGCACGTCGCGAGCACGAGCGCGAGGCCGCCGGCGACCGGCACGGCGCGGCGCGCCGCCGCCGACGAAAGCGAGAACGCGAAGGAAACCAGGCGCATCGGAACCAGCCGATCCGGCGTCCGCGAGAGCGGGCGCACGTGGAAACGATTCTCTCGCGAGCGCCGGCGGCGCGCGGCGTGACACCCCGAGGCGCGGCGTGCGCCGAAGCTCGGAAGGGTTGTATGGTAACGCCGCCGCGAAATCGCTGTCTACTCGCCCAGGCGAGACGAGCAGCAACGGCGACGTATCACGACGGGCATTTCGTGCTCCGGCGGAGCCGCCGGCGCCGGTAAGTGTGACGCGGCTCCGGGCAGGTACGCCGTGAGACGCCGCGTCACGGTATACTCCCGTGATGACGGCCGCGGAGGCATCGGAACGAACGCGCGCGCTCGGCGCGGTGCTCGCGGGCGGCGCGAGCTCGCCGGTGCGCGCGGGGCGGCGCGTCGGCGGCGCGCCGTTCGTCTGCGCGCGGGCCGAGGGCCCGTACGTCTTCGACGAGCGAGGCCGCCGCTACGTCGATTACGTGATGGCGTACGGTCCGCTGCTGTTCGGCCACAGCCCGCCGTTCCTTCGCGGGCTCGACGCGCTCGCCGCGCGGGGTGTCGTCGTCGGCTCGACCGTGCCGGACGAGCTCGCGCTCGCCGAGCGCATCCGCACGCACCTTCCGTCGATGGAGCGGCTGCGCTTCACGACGACCGGCAGCGAGGCGGTGCAGAGCGCGATCCGCGTCGCGCGCGCGCACACCGGACGCGACGCCGTCCTGAAGTTCTCCGGGAACTACCACGGACACTTCGATCTCGCGCTGCAGGACGCCGGCGCGTCGGCCGAGACGCCTGACGCGACGCGTTCCGGGATCCCGCGGGCGGTCGTCGGCGATCTGTCCGTCGCGCGCTACAACGACCTCGCCGACGTCGACGCGCAGCTCGCGCGGATCGGCGAGCGGCTCGCGGCGATCGTGGTCGAGCCGGTCTGCGGCAACATGGGTCTGGTCGAAACGGCGCCGGGCTTCCTCGAAGGGCTGCGCGCGCGTGCCGACCGCGCGGGGGCGCTGCTGATCTTCGACGAGGTCATCACCTGGCTGCGGCTGGGACTCGGCGGCGCGCAAGCGCGCGCCGGCGTGGTGCCCGATCTCACGACGATCGGCAAGATCATGGGCGGGGGCTTCCCGCTCGCGGCGTTCGGCGGACGCGCGGACGTCATGTCGGTCCTCGCGCCCGACGGCCCGTGCTTCACCGGCGGCACGCACGCGGGGATGCCGTTCGCGGTCGCGCTCGGTCTGCGCGTGCTCGACCATCTCGAAGCGCATCCCGAACTGTACGCCGCGATGGACGCGCGGGCGCGCCGGCTGGCCGCCGGGATCCGCGGCGCGCTGCGCGCGCTCGAGCTCGACTATGCCGTCGTGCAGCTGGAGTCGATCGTCGACTTCAAGTTTCGCCCCGGGCCGCCGACGCGCTCGTACGACGATCAAGGGCGCGACGACCAGCGCGCGTACGCGGCGTTCTATTGGGCGATGCGCGAGCGGGGCGTGCTGCTGCCGCCCTCGCACAACGAGGTGATGTTCCTCTCGACGGCGCACGGCGACGACGACGTGGCGCACGGCGTCGCGGCGATCGAGGAGAGCCTGCGCGAGCTGCGCGCGAAAGGGATCGTCTGATGGATCTGCCCGAGGGCTGGTCGAACGACGGCACCGCGCTGACGAAGACGTTCGACCGCGGCGACTTCGACCGCGCGATCGCGTTCGTGAACGAGGTCGCGGCGGTCGCGAACTCGCTGAACCACCACCCCGACATCGCGATCTCGTGGAGCCGGGTGACGATCCGGACGTGGTCGCACGACGCGAACGCGATCACGAGCCGCGACCGCGCGCTCGCCGAAGCGGTCGACGCGCTGGCCTGAGCGCGGTGGATCGCCGGAGGGTCCTCTTCGGCGCGGCCGCCGCGGCGCTGAGCGGCTGCGGGCTGCGCGAACGCGTCGCGGCGCGGCTGCACGGCTGCGTCGACGCGCCGGTGCCGTCCGCTTCGGGGTGCGCCGCACGTCCGGCTCGTCGTCGAGCCGGGCTGCCACGACGTCGGCTTCTGGCGCGCGACGGCGCCGGCGATCCTAGCGTTCCTCGGAACGCATCTGGCTAGCGCGCGGGCGTAGGAAAGACCGCGAGCGAGCGGTGGCCCTGCGCGTCGACGCTCTCGACGCCGAACTGCCAGTCGTCCTTCGAGTACGGAAGCGTCACGCGCGTCACGTCGCCGACGTCCTGCGCGTCGGTCCACTGCGGCTCGGTGGTGAGACGGCGGACGACGAGGTACCGCGCCGCGCGCGGGACGGCGTCCCAGAACAGCGTCGTGTCGTTGGTGAGCTGCTTGATGTCGACCTTCGCGTCGGGCGGCGCCGGCGCGAGCGCGAGTGAGGCGAGGACCGCGGCGTTGTAGCGCGCGACCTTCGCGAGGTAGTCGAAGTCGACGAACTGCAGCAGGTCGCCGTACTGCACGCCGTTCTCCACGCGGACGTCCTGATGCTGGTGCGCGAAGTTCTCGCGCGGCTCGGTGAAGCGCAGCGCGGCGTAGCCGTTCTCGTTGAACGACTCGTGGTCGCTGCCGCGCAGGAAGCGGTCGGCCCGGAACTCCAGCGTGCCGCGCAGGTCGTGCACGTACGCGTCGCCGGTCTCCTTCGCGTAGCGCGCCAGCTCGCGCGAAGGGGAGTCGTTCTCGGCGCCGATCGCGTTGAGCCGCGCGACGTTCGCGCCGGCGGGGATCGCCTCGGAGAAGATGCGCAGCACGCCGTCGCGCTTCACGCCGTCGTCGCCGACCGACGCGCCGACGATGTCGTTGTTCAGATCGGCCTCGACCGGAACGCCCTGTTCTTTGAGCACCTTGGCGAAGTGCGCGCTGCCCAGCAGCCCCTGCTCCTCGCCGTCGAAGATCGCGAAGACGACCGTCGCGTGCATCGGGATCGGCGCGAGCACGCGCGCCGCTTCGAGGACCGCCGAGGTCCCGGAGCCGTTGTCGTCGGCGCCCGGCGCGTCGTGCACGGCGTCGAGCACGTCGGTGACGCGCGAATCGTAGTGGCTCGACATCACGACCGTGCGCCGCGTCGGATCGTCGCCTCTGATCGTCGCGATCACCGACGACACCTGCACCGGCCGCGGCGCGCGCTTCTTCGGGTCCGGAGGCTGCAGGTAACCGTCGAGCGTCACCGTCATGCGGCCGCCGCTCGTCCGCGCGATCGCGCGCAGTTGGTCGACGAGCCAGTTGCGCGCGGCGAACACGCCGCGTCCGGAGATCGTCTCGCGATCCGAGAGCGTGCTCCGGGTGCCGAACGCGACGAGCCGCGTGTCGATCGCGCGCAGCCGCTGCGGCGAGATGTTCGCGATCGCCGCGACGATCGCGGGATCGAGCGGCGGCGCGGGGACGTCGGCGCGCGCGACCCCGCTCGCGACGATGAGGAAAGCGAGCGCGATCGCGAGCGTGCGGAACGACGGCATGGCGGCCGCTACCGCGCGGCGCGAGCGCCGCCCTGCGCGCCGCGCGCCTCGCTCAGCTCGCGAGCATCCGATCGTCGGCGTCGCGTGGTGCGACGGTGCGCCCGAGCGTCACGACGGTGCCGCGTCCGGGCGCGCTGTCGATCGCGATGAAGTGGCTGCACTGGCGCATGATCGGCAGCCCGCGGCCGCGCTCGGCGAGCGGCTCGGGGAGCCGCGGCTCGCGGAGCGTTTCGAGCGCGAAGCCGATCCCGTCGTCGGCGATCCGCGCGGTGATGCGGCCGCCCTCGAAGCTGCAGGCCAGCTCGATCGCGTGCGGGGTGCGCGAGTGCTCGATCGCGTTCGCGATCGCCTCGGAGACCGCCGTGACGAACTCGGCGGCGTCGTGCGGCCCGACCTCGTGGGCGAGCGCGAACGCCGTGACGCGCTCGCGAGCCGCCCGGCTGAAGCGTGCGTCGGGCGGGATCTCGAGCCGAAGCGAGCGCTCCGCCGGCGCCGTCAGCCCCCTTCCGTTCGTAGACACGATCGTCGCGGAAGGTACCCTGATTCCGCCTCGTTGCCTCGCGAAGCGGCGCGCGAACCTGACGAGGCCGTACGTTCGCACAGGGGTAAGGAACGCCGCGATGGCTACCTACACGAAGCCTGCGGGTGACGAGCTGACGCAGCTGGCCCGCGAGGCGAAGACCGCGCGTGCACGGATCAGCACGCCCAAGGGCGAGATCGTCTTTCGCTTCTATCCGGACGAGGCGCCGCTCCATTCGGCCGCCTTCATCAAGCTGGCGCGCGCCGGCTTCTACGACGGCCTGACGTTCCACCGCTACGAGCCGGGCTTCGTCATCCAGGGGGGCGACCCGAGCGGGAACGGGACCGGCGGGCCCGGCTACAACCTCGAGGCCGAGTTCAGCGCGATCCCGCACGTCGAGGGGACCGTGGCGATGGCGCGCGCGAGCAGCCCGAACTCGGCCGGGAGCCAGTTCTACATCGTCCTGAACGACGCGCCGTTCCTGAACCGGCAGTACAC
>Ga0209810_1003516_pt1 | contig 16323 bp, 22 predicted proteins | sample Coa_R1_7_FD_187159 | JGI IMG/M metagenome (GOLD analysis project Ga0209810, IMG submission 187159) | Surface soil microbial communities from Centralia Pennsylvania, which are recovering from an underground coalmine fire - Coalmine... | ecosystem: Environmental > Terrestrial > Soil > Unclassified...
TTAAACTGGCTTGTGAAGCGGTTTTAAGCCATACCCAAATTTTTTAAAATAATACCCAAATTTGGCAGCAATACCCAAAGTTGGAAGCACAAAAAAAGGACTCCCATTTCTCAGGAAGTCCCTAACCAGGCGCTTTACTTGTACGGATGAGTTACGGAATGGAGGAGGAATTAATTATTTTTGATTTTGTGTTTCTTTTTCCTCCTTTGTAGTTTAATCATAAGTAACTTTACTTTCTCCTTTATTAATTTCTTCTCTACAAGATTTGTGTACACGTCTATATCTACTGTTGATGTTATCACTCACTATGTCTTTACTTCTAAATATTTTACCACAGTAAGCACATCTATCTTTTTGTGTTGTTGTCATTTTTTTAATTTCTCCTTTAATGTGTGAACTTTGAACTAAATTAAATTCTGGTAAAAGGTGTTTTTTGTCCGTCTGTACTAGTCCAACTTTTCCAAGTGATACTATCCATGTCGATAGCTGTTTGATACTTCAATGCTACGAAGAAATTAATAATGTTACTTTGTACTTTGTGTTCCTGAATAACTTTGTTTAGTGCTTCCTGTTTTAACTTTTTGTAACCCTTCATTTTCAAATCTCCTTTAATGTGTAACGTTCTTACTAATTTAATTCTACCATGAAAATGAGGAAATGTCAAGAGGTTGAAGGAGGAATTATATTTTCTCAAAAGATATTCTATCAATTTTGTTATTATTGTATCTAACTTCTGTATGATTGCAAGGCAGCATTTCAGTTAAATAATCTGGTGTACTTGTTGGAAATTTAAATCTTTGTTCTGTGATGTGTACTTTATATTGCTGCTTACAATTTTCACAAGTGATTATTTGATTATCACTTTGAATGGTTATCATGTTTTAATTTCTCCTTCAATATCAATAAAGTCTATAAAGTTCAATCTTTCAGCAAGTTGGATAATAGTTACTCTGTCTCCATACGTATCATAGAAACCTTTACAGCACACATGTTTATTTTGTAAGGTAGCTTTATGACATTCAAAAAATGTTTCATTAGCCAACTTCAAACATTCATCTATGATTTCTTTTCTTCGATCATCTGAGACAATTTTATTTTTTGTAAAAAGACATTCCGAACATTTTTGACTGCAAACTTGAAATTTATGAGAAGACAAAATAAATCTCCTTTAAAGTTAAGCAGTCATTAAATTAGACTGTTTTATAATTTCTTGTAAATTTATTAAAGTTTGTTTTGTGTTTTCAGGATTAATAGCTTTAATTGCTTCTTGTTCAATGTTAGCTTTACCTGAATTAGCTATTATTTCTAGGGCAATTAAAATCAACGCTAGAACTAATATTATTCCTCCAATAGTTACTACCGTATCATTTAATTGCCCAGTTGCAAAAAAACTTTTTAAATCTTCATATGATATCTGGAATGTTCCTTTTTTTAATAATTCTTCCGGTATTTCTGTGCTGTTTGCAACTTGTAGCATTTCTGAAATTTGAGAAGAATATTTTTCAGTAAATTGGTTCATTAAACTTTGTGTTACAAAATCTTCATATTCTTGCCATAATTTTTTTTCTTCTTTTGATAACATACTAAGGCGTAACTGCTTACCTTTAAAAAGTAAAACTTGTTCCTTAATTAATCTTTGTCCTTCACTTGTTGGATATTTGGTTAATGTACCTCTAGCTACTGCTTTATCAATTGTTCCGTCATGTATTTTTAATTCTTTAGCAGCATCTATATACTTTATAGGTGTTATAAGCATTATAGCATACTCCTTTTCCAGTGCTTGACTTTTTTGTTACTATGGTGTATGATATCTGTTAGAAGAGTAGAAAAAAGTAAGTTATCTTCTACTCTCTAATAAGATTGTACCATAGCTGCCATAAAAAATCAATCTATGGCAAAAAATGATACAATCTTTGAAAAAATGTTAGTTTCACACTAAAGGAGAAAGAACATGGTTAAACGTAGTCTAAAAGAGATTTTTGCTGCAAACAATTTGGAAGTCCTTACTTATATTAATAAGAAGGATTTGGCAGACAACGGTGTGATATTTTGCATTCTAGATGCAAAAAAAGTTGACGTTCCTAATAGTCAATTCAACATACCAGAACAATGGCTACTTACCATTTTAACCCCCATTTCAAATGGAGAAGTTAGAAAGTTCTGGCTTGCTTTTGCTCCAAATGAAACAAGAGATGATTTCATGGAAGCAATCACAACCGGACTTGAACAAGCACATAAAGAAGGAATGAAAGCAGTTCATTCATGTGTGTTGAAAGCTATTCCACTTGCTAAGTATGACAATCCTTTTTATGCTATTGATTTTACTGAAGCTGATTGTCATTGTGGGGAAGATGAATAATAGCTTTTACACCGTCAACTAAGGAGGATAGGAGAAACTAAGTTTTATGTGATTCTTAGTTTCTCCTTTAATCATATGGAAAACCGTACTATTCAACAGTTTAACACACTACTCAACGAAACACAAGTATCTTTTCCTGAATTAAATATTTCTGAAATTTTAGATGATACCTTAGATAAAGTTCTAGGGTTTTTGTCATATGATGTTACTGAAGAAATAACTATTCCTCTTTATACTGCACTTCTTGATACTTTCCTCCAACAAAAAAGCATAAATGATAGTGTTAATATTATTTCGACATATCTTATTAATGATTTAAAGGAGCAAAGTATTGATATTCCAGATACGTTACATGAAGAATTAAGATTATCTGTACAGAAGGAATTAAAAAATCTTGCTGCAATGAATACCGTTACCTCCTCCAATAAGCTAGGATTTTTACCAGTTGATAAAGTTCCTAAAGAAAGAAATAAAAAGCCTCTTGTAGAAATCAGTGAAAACGCTATTCCTGTTACCCCATATGTGTACATTGAACCTGAAAAGGGGATATTTCGCATAAGTGCAAGAGGAAAACATAATATCATATGGAGTAAGGAAGAAATACCACAAGTTAAAACTAGAATTAAACATGTTGATAATGGAAAAGATAAGTATACCTATGTTTTAGTTATTCCTATTATGGGAGAAGAGGAAATTAAACTTACTAGTTACCAATTAAGAACAGGTTCATTTATGGATGATTTAGCAGACATTTCTAATATGGGAAGTTCTGTAAATCAAAAGGAATATGTAAATGTGATTAGAAAATTAGGTTCAATCTGTCAAACTGAAAAATATTATGGAACTTCTATAACTGGTATTCACTATGATGAAAAATCACAAACATATTTCAGATTGTTACCAAATGGAGAAGTACGTCATACATTAGACAATGCTCCTATGTATATGTTAACAGGAGAAATTAAAACTAATGTAAGTGTGCAACAATGGGAACGTAGAAATAAATATTCTTCCAATATATGCAAGGAGCAAGAAGTAACAGCACATGAATATTTTAAAAAGTTAACTCCTAATGGAGAAATACTTTTTATGATCATTCATGGTTTAGGGTGCCTTATCCGTTGGTTAGATAATCCTGATTATGCTAATGGTTATTCTCTTGTTATTAAAGCTGAAACTAATAGTGGTAAAACTGCATTAGCTAGGATAGCATTATCTGTTTTATATCCGCATGCAGAAACATTTAATGGTCAAAGCAATTTCAAAACTACCCCAACAAAAATAGAACAAATTGTAAAAAGACTTCCTCATACTCCTATTCTGATTGATGACTCTAATGAAGCAGCAAGCGATAAAATCGTAAAAGAAATTTTTGAAAGAATAGGACGTTCAACAGCTAATCATGATGAAGTGAGAGGAAGAAGTAACAGTAACTTAGATTTACCTGAAGGAACATATGTTAAAACTAATCCAATTTTCACCGTTGAAGAATTGCCTAAAGGCGTGATTAACTCTATGTTATCTAGACTTATGATTTTAGAATTAGAAAAAGGTTATATTAATATAGGTAAGCAGGAAATAACTATTAGAGACATTGATAAGCATATTCCGGTAGTGTATATGTGGGGGGATATGTTTGATATGTATTTTTTACAGAGAGTGAATACAGAAGGATATGAAGTCATTGTTGAAGAAGTAACCCAACTGCAAAAAGATTTTGTGAATGAAATTGAAGATAAAATTTCAAAACGTTGGAGTGCTGAAAATGGAAATATAATTATCAGTGAAATAAACCGTATTTCTCGCAATGGTGCGTATGTACTTATGACTGCACATTATTTAGATATTATCACAGAACATAAATTTAACTTTGAAGCTAGTATTAAAAAACTAATTTATGAAATGTTATTTAAACAATTGCAATTAATTGGATTTAAAATAACAAGTCAAGGTTTAAATCCTATTATTGAAGCGATTCAAGAAGTTTTTAATTTAATTGGAGAAGGACATAAATTTAATGGTAAGCATTATAGAATAGTTGATGCTAATACTAATCAATGTCCTAGAATTAGTATTGAAGGAGAAGAAATTTTAGTTTCACAATGGGGTTATATTCCTATTAAAAAAGGTGATGATAAAATTAGTTTTCCTAAAGATAGCGAACCGTTCCTTTATATTGATAATAACTATGTACTCCTTACGTCAAGCGGTAAAAAACTTTTACTTGAAACTGAAGTGATGAAAGAGTTACAAATTAACTCTACTCAAAAATTAACTAATTTAGCAGATAAAAGCGGATTAATTGTTGCAAAATCTAAAGGAAGAAACGATTATCAAGTTTTTCGTAAAGGTGAAACAATTAAAGGATTAGCATTAGATAGGAATAAAGTGTTAAAGGCATTGTTAGGAACAAACAAAATTGAAGACGCAAATAAACCAACAAACTTTAAAGAAATGTCCAATGATGAAGCGGTTGAAGAAATTTTTACAAGTTTGTCAGATGTAGAGGAGGATTAAATTATGCAAAACTTACTAGGATTTATGAATAATAAAAAGTTTCTCATTTTTGATTATGAAAAATCTAAAGTGATACATCACAATGGAAATTTTAGACATATTGGAGACGTGCAACAATTAGCAATTGAACACGGCGTAACAAATCTGTGGATACTTCCTAATTCAAATCTTGCTGCAAAATTTGAAATGTTATCCTTTATCACTGATGCATCAGAAAACTTTTCTAACTGTAACGTGGAACAAATACATGGTTATTATAATGTCTGGAAAAAATCAGGAACATATGAAGAAAGAACTTCAGTACATATAACAATTCCACATTTAACAAACTTTGCAGTGCTTGATATTAGTGCTAAATCATTTTGTAAGGCAGTTGTAGCACTATGGAAAGTATTAAAAAACGTACAACCAATGTGTGCTCCTGCCTATACTGGCAAACGAGAATTAGAAGATATGTATTCAAAATTTCCAAATAGATTAGCAAATAATCCTGATGATTTAATTCCAATTTTAAAATATAGACAAGCTGGTGAACTACATTGGAAAACGAAAACTATAAAAAAAGCAGGATTGTATGTACATGCATATGATCGAAATGGTTCTTATTGTGCTTCAATGCAAGGTTTAAAATTAGGCTTAGGAGTACCTAATCATTATGAAAAAGGAACAATCATTTTTGATAAAAAACTTGTGGGATTATGGAGGGTAAAAGCAAATAATAAACATAGTATCTTCACTGGTGAATATGCGCCTATGCCTTTTTTCCCTGTTCCTGATTTTGAACAAGAGGGTATTTGGTTGTGGACTCCTTCAATAAATGCTGCTTTACGTTGTGGGTATGAAATCGAAATTGAAGAGGCGTATATATGGGAACATTCACGCCCTATACTAGAGGAGTGGGCTAAATTTTTATATGATGGAAGATTTGAGTTACGAGAAATTTTAGAAGATGAAGACGCATTAGCACAAGCTTTAATTTGGATAAAAGCAATTCCAAATTTAACTATAGGCAGTTTCGCGCCAAATGATGAAACAATACACTCTGCTATAAAACGATATGATTTTCGGTCAATGGTTATTGCTGAAAATTATAATCGTGTGATGTTACCAATTGAAAAATTAGCAAAGATAGGGGAATATCCTATTATTGTGTATGTTGATGGAATATTCCTTTTGTCAGATAATCCTAATCCATATGAAGCTTACCCGATGTTATCAGGAGACAAAACAAAGTTAGGAGGGTATCGTTATGAAGCAAGCATGAAATGGGAAGATTTCAAAGAAGCTTTTGAAACCTTACCATTAACAGATTGCATATCTTTTTTCAATGAGAACTGCTATGAATATGAAGATATGCAACCTCAAACAGTTTACATACACTAAAGGAGAAATTAATCATGGCAGCAAAGAAACAAAAGACTCCTCCAATGAAAGTTATCATAAAATCGTTTTACGTTGAAACTGTAGAAAATATTTTTTACCATAAGTTTGATATCTGGCTTGAAAAGGATGAAAAAGGAGTACAAACTTATTCATTCTTAAATGATGATTTGTATGAAGAAATTGATAAGTGGTTAGATTATGCTGGCGCATGTGGATTAGTGTTAGATTATAAAATTGAACGTTCATAGAAGGGAGAAAAAAAATCATGGCTACAACTGGAAAGAAAAAATTAAAAGATTTTCGTACTGATGCTAGATGTGAGGGAGCAAGTAAAGACGAAAATCATTTAAAAAATGCTGCTATTGATTTTATCAATAACCGTTATCCTGTTCCATCTCTTAACGATTTGAGAGAACATTATAATGATGATTTAAGCCGTATGGCAAACGAATTAAATGCAGCTTCAGATAATCCTATTTTGTACAAATCAATGAGGGATAAAATAACACGTTGGATAAAAGGTACACAGAAACCTAGTAAGGCAATGATACGAACATTTAGAAATCTGCTTATTGGAGACTTGGAACGTGGTATCACAGTAAGATTTGAAGGGTGCGTTAAAGTCTCCAATGATACCAGATATAGACCACTTACAAGCGTTAGAATACCACGTGAATTTACAAATATATTTTTAGCCATAGCAAGAGAAGATAATGCACGTGGTTGGAGATTTGTAACAGGAGCATATGAAAACATGGTTGGAGTGGAATTAGACAAGTATATTTTTCTCTCTAACATTAAAGTGAACATTAGCTTTTAAAGGAGAAAATGTAGAAAAATGTGGAAAGTCAGTAGAAAATCATTCTACATTGAGCTTGAAAATCAATATAGAATAAGCTTCTTTCCAGTTTCCACATTTTTCTACACAGGAGGATTTTAAACTATGGACGCACAAGAAATTATTTTACAATTAGAGTCAACTGGTATTTCTTTAAAGAACATTCACGAATTGACCGGTATAGGCTTGTCAAGCTTATACGCTATCAAGAATGGGAATAGGAGTGGTGAAACATCACTTCCTGTTTTAAAGCGTCTATTAACCTCTTCACAGTCATATATAACACTTCCTGCTATGCCACAAGAAAGAATTGTTGAAAGTACCCTAGCATCAAATGAAAAACCAACTTCACAAAATTTAATAGTACATTCATATACACATGAAATATCTAATAATGAACGTCAAATTAGAGGAATTGAGTATAGACAAAGTAGAAATAGATATAATGTTACTCCTGATATTTTGATGGAAGAACTACAAAATTTACGTTATGAAATTTACCAGCTTAGGCAGGAACAATTAATACAACAGAAAGAAAAAATAAATAAAGCTAAAAAAGATAATAATGAAACTTTTGAAAATTATTCACTACTTAATTTATTAGCAATAGGTATAAATGATTTTGTATTTCCATTATTAGAACAAGCAAAAAATAATCAACAATTTGAACGAAAACAAATACAACAAGAAAATACATTTTATCCTGTACGTATTGAAACACCTATAAATAAACCTGTAAATATTCCTGTTCCATCTCAGCATGTACACAGAAGGGGTATTTATGGACTGCCTATGTCAAGGTATATAGAGCAAGAAAAATCACCTTCATTTATGCAAAAAGTAAAAAAGTTTATAGTAGGAAAATAGATTTTAAAGGAGAAATTAAAAGCTATGGTTAAACAAGTAGTTAGAGGAGATATCATAGTTGATAATATCATTGTTAATCAACAGTATCCCATTATGAATAATGGTCAAGTTTTTATTTGGGATACAGAAACACATACAGAAATACCCCAACGTGCTAAAGTTGCATTTGGAATGCTTATAGATTTACGAGAAAAGATTGATAATCCTACACAGGTACAAATTAAACAAAAAATTGCAGCACACTATGATTTAAATGAAAATGAATTAGCCAGATTAAAAAGATATTGTAAGAAAAAAAATTTTACTTTGATATCAGGAGATCAATTTAATTTATTGCTGCTTAAACTTGCTTCCAATGGAGTTATGATTTGTGGTCATAATATCCCATTTGATATAGGAGCAATCGGTTATGATTTTGAAGTGTTACCAGATGAAGGAGCATTTAGAATAAAAATTTGTTCCTGTGGTGAGGAAACTATAAAGGAGGAAGAACGAACACATAGTAAATTGTGTTATTCATGCTCCATTCATCCAACCATTATTTTAAAACAAGTAAAAACAAAAAAAGTTCTTATGTACTTTGAAACAAAAAATTATGCTGCAATTATTGATACTATCACACTTGGAAATGCTCTATTAGGTAACGGCGCTTCAAGTCTTGATTTAATGGTAAAACGTTATGGAATGAAAGATAAATTTAAAGCACACGTTGATTATGATAAGGAGTATGGATATAGAATGTATATCTATGCAGTCAATGACGTAGAACTAACATGCATGCTTTTATGTGCTGAGTATCAACTCTATTTAAAACATGGCTTAAAACGTCCATTCCATACACTTATGAGCGAAGCATCAGTAGGTAAAGCATATGAAGAATTAGCAGGAGTCCCCCCATTTAAAAAAAGTCATCCTGAAATAAAACCGTTCCTTTATAGTATTGCTAATGCTGCTTACTATGGAGCAAGAAGCGAAGCACATATTAGAAAACAACCTGTATTAATTCGCTATTGTGATTTTAAAAGTCAATACCCGCTTGTGAATGCTCTTTTAAACACACAACAATATTTATTAGCAGAATATATACATGTAGAACGTAACATAGAAAAAGCACAAGATTTACTTGATAAAATAACATTGGAGGATTTAAATAACAAAGAACTATGGAAACAGTTTTGCATATTAGTAAAAATAAAACATAACGGTGATATCCTACCAAATAAACATATTGAAAAAAATATAACAGTGTTTGGAATTAAAAAATTAATCACTGGTGAAAGTTGGTATTCAATCACTGATGCTATAGCTTCTAAGATGTACACAGATAAAACACCTAAAGTTATTGATGCATTCTTTTTAATTCCATCTAAAAGACAAATAGTAACAAATAAATTATTTTTGTTTGGTGATAAAAATTTTGAAATTGATTTAACAAAACATGATTTTTTTGTAAGAGTTATTGATTTAAGAGATAGTGTTAAAAAAGAAAAAAAATTGTTGGAGTTACAATTAAAAGAAAAATATAATGAAGAAATTGAGCAGAGAATAGAATATTTATCAAATCTTCAACAAGCTTTAAAACTTATTAGTAACTCTACTGCTTACGGTGAAAAAGTAGAAACAAGAGAAATAGCAGGAATGGATATAGCAGGAAAATATAATGCTATGCCATTAGGTGTACATATCACAGGAGGAGCAAGGCTTTTATTAGCCATTGCCGAAAAATTAGGGCTTGAACGCGGTTTAACACATGCATTCTGTGATACTGATAGTTTCGCGTATGCTTTACCAGATGGAATGCAAAAAGAAGATTTTTATAATCGTGTAAATGAATGTATACAATTTTTTGATAAACTTTCTCCATATCAAAGTGAAGCTAGTATTTTTGAATTAGAAGACTACAATAAATTTGAAAATGAATATGTTGATTTATATGCTTATTGTGTAAGCACTAAAAGATATGTTCTTTTTAATATTGTTGATGGAAAACCACGTATTAGAAAATTTACAGAACATGGAATAACTAATTATAACTTTGATCGAAATATTAATTTTCCATCTGATGTTTTACAACCACTTTCAAAATATTGGAGACGTGAAAGATATATGATGTGGTATAGAGGATTAGAATTAATTTTAAAAAATGAACTTCCTTTTATTCCACAAAATGAAAGTTGGAGTATACAAAAATGTTATAAACAAACTACTATTAGCACTCCAAATATTTATAATCCTTTAAAGCATTTGACAATAAGACCGTTTTCATTTTTTGTTGTAACTCCTCACTCAAAAATAAAAAGAAATAAACAGAGATTTTATTTTCCAATTGTAGAAAATGAGGAGCAATTAAAACAATATATTAAACATGGAAAAATTAGAAATTTAGAAACAAATGAATCTTCATTTTCTCCATATTTTGAAATGTTATATGAAAGATACAATGATTTTTTCAATAATAAAGAAAAGAAATTTTCAAATGGAACTGAACAAGGAATTATGAAAAGAATTGAAATTTCAGTAAATGAAACAGAGTCAAGATTAAGGAGTGGTAAAAAAATAAAATCACTGTCAATAACACAACTAGAATTATTTTAATATTTATGACAGTTTTACTAAATGTGTGGTATACTATTGTTAAGATAAAATTGAAGGGATGTAGATACAATGACTTGGAGTAAAGAACAAAGAAGAGAGTATATGAGAAATTATATGCGTGATTATAACGCAAAAAAACGAGCAAATAATTTTGAAATTGAAGAGGAAGTAAATACAGAAAATGAAACAACAAGTGTACGTGATTTTATTGTGTTTGGAATAACTGTAACTTTAGTTTTAGGGGGATTGTTTGGTATTCCTTTAATGATAAATTATATTGAAGGTAAAAATAGTGTAAAAGAAAAACTAGAAAATACAGAAGAAATTAATTCAAATGAGAATAATATGTAACAATTCTAAAATTAATTTCTCCTTTTGAATTATGGATGTAAAAAGCTCCTATCAAATGTTATCAGCACATTGATATAACTGGAAATTTGTAAAACATGCATTAGTATTATTCACAGTTATAAAAAACACAGTTTGGTTATTATAAATTGGCTTTACAAGCCATTTTATACTATCCCTTCTGAGAAGGTCAAGAGAGGCTATTGCTAGCTAAAAAGGTACAATGTTACCAGTGACTTATCATAAGGCACTCTGTAACGTCTCTGTGGCGTATAGAAGCATGTACGTACAAATTTGAGGTTTAAGACCTTTTCAGCAGCTAACAATTATTTACATATCATTGGTAACAATTGCCAATTTTAGAGCAAATTAACATAATCTATATACGTGCATTAGCAGCATTCACAAGCTATTCACCTGTTCACAAGTTATTCACCACAAAAGATATAAAAGTGTATTATTCACTTTATATTAAAAAATAGCAGTTTCGGTTATATTCTGGTGAATTGTGGTGAATATTCACAGAGTAAAATATGTGGTATAATAATGAAGGAAGTGAATAACTTCTAAATATAAAGGAGAAATTAATACATGATGTTAGATAAAAAAATAACTTATGCTTTAATGTGTCCAGTAACAAATAATATATTTTATGTTGGTATAACATCAGAACATAATTTTAAAAATAGAATGAGCAAACATTTATCAGATGGAAAATATAAAAAAGATAAAGTAAATTTGTATATTAATTTTTTATTAATTAGAAATTTAAAGCCAATAATAATTATTTTAGAAATTTGTTCATTGAATAAAAGTGGAAAATACTTAACAGATTTTGAAGTAAAGTGGATACAATATTTAGAAAATAATGGACATGTTATATTAAACAAAGTAAGATATAAAAAACTTACAATTTCAAATATAGAAGAACAAATTAAAAATATATTGCCAGATTTTTTACAGAATGAAAAAGCAATAAAGTCTAATGGAAAATTAAATAGAACATTGTTACAAGATATGTTACAGCTTAATAACAAGGAATATAAGTTAATACAACAATATTGTAACGAACATGACATATAAAAAAATTAGGACTAGATTAATTCTAGTCCTAACTTTTTGTTTTGTTGGAGAAGTTATTTAAAGTTCGTTTGAGTTGAGTAACTTCTCTAGCAATTCAGGATTTTGCTTTAACTTTTTAAGGAGTTGCGCTTTTTTTGCTTGCTCCTCTTTTTCCTTAGCCCGCTTTTCCTTTTCTCCTACTTTGTTAATCATTTGAGGAATTAATTCCACAATTGACTTCTTTTCAATTAACATCGTTGTACCGATACGAATTGCTTTAAGTTGTGTTCGGTAAGCAAGATAGTTAACTTTAGAAGTAGTAACATCACTGTTAATTGCTTCAGAAATCATTCTTGCCGCTTTATCTGTAGTCACATATCCGTCAATTTCATCTCTTGTTTCAATGTTTTCAGGAGATGCTTTAACACTCATGTTTGCAGTGTTATTTGACTCTTCAACAAATGACGTTTGTTCTACAGTGTTCAAAGCTTCTTGTGTTTCGTGCTGTTTTGCCATGATTAATTTCTCCTTTAGTGTTAATGTTCTATGAGGCTTTAACCTCTTGACTTAATTCAAGTATACCATATAATTTGATAGAATACAATACTTTTTAAAGCAATTTTACAAATGTCTTTAAAATTAGACAAGATTTATAATCCATATTTGTCACACACTGGCATAATATACTTTTGATATTCCTTAGTATTATATCCCAATTTTTGTTGCAATTTTGTTCTAATGATTTTTCCGTTACCATTTATAACCCCTTCTTGTTTCATTGCTAAGGCAGTGCTAATAATTAAATGTTCTGTTATAACTGGTATTCCTAAGCTAGAAAGTGTATGCTCCTGTTGAAGTGCAGTAGCTTCTATATTATCTAATGGATTAGGGTTATCTGCATTTTCAGGAGGGTTAACAGGATGAGAAGGAGCATTTAATAGCTTATCATTTCTTCCTGTTAATTCTTTTTGATAGCTAGGAATATTATACATAGTGTATCCTGTAAACCCTTGCTCCAACATACGTAAAACTAAAGCAGAATCATTTTTAACACCTAAAGGACTAACTAACATTTCAACTTCACTAGTAGTATCTTTTAAGAAAAAATGTCCTATCTGTAACTTTGTTGTTTTACTTGAATATGATCTATCTAATAATTTAGAACTTATTCCACTTTCTAATTTGTGAACAATTGATGAATGCATGCTATCTCTTAAAGCGTTACCTCCTGCTAATGAAGCATTCCAGTTTTGACTACCAACTATTGCATACATATTGTATCCACTTCCCATATTAGCAATTCTTAAAAGCATAGCTGCAATTTTTTTCATTAAAGCAGGATTAACTGATAATGAAGTCCATTCATCAATAACTAATACTTCTATGTTCCATTCTGATTGAGGAATTGAACCCCCCATTCTTCCATCAAGTTGATTTTCAAATTTTTCTGTTACTTGTGCTATTTCATTAATGTTACGCCCTAATACAACATAACCAGCTTCTATTAATGGCAGTAACAAATTAGTAAATGATGAAGGTTTCACCCAATTAGTATCACATAAATATACTTTTGCATGACTAAGGATAGCCTGAATAACAAGGCAAAACATAGTTACTGTTTTACCGAAACGGCTTTTACCTCCAACTGCACAAGTTCTAATATCTTCAAATGTTCCTAATCGGGGTATAACTTCTCCATTATATTTTCTAAATCCTAATAACATTTGTCCGTTTTTTATCCACTCTAAAAGTTTTCCTGAAAGTAAAAGCTCCTTCAAAGTTGGTATAATGTATTCTTCTTTAATTTTTTCTGGTATTTCTTTAACAGTTCTACCAGTTAAAGGAGCAAGAGGTTTAAACGTTGTGCCAATTTTATAATAATTGCCGTATTGTCCTATCTCAATATTTTCTTGTGGTACAAGTTTACTATGGAGGAATAACACAGTAAAGCAAATACCAGCTAAAGTTATTACAATCACTCCAACAATAAGGCACAAAATAAGAACCGTACCTAATGGAGCTAATAAATTTCTAGCAAAGTATACAGCAATTCCAATAATAAAAAGTAACGCTAAACTTACTGAGTATGTTACTGCATTCTTTAAGCCGTTCATTTTTTTTATTAGCTCCTTTAGTGTGTGCTATGTTATTTTAATACTATTCCCTCTACATCTCTTAAAGAAATTTCTCGTCCTAATTTATCAGATAAAGCTTTTAAAACTTTACCAGCAATAGCCGGACGTACAGAGATACCATTTTTTAAATTGCGTAGGGAATTGAGAGATACATCAGCAGCACGCGCTAGCTCAGTATCACTAAACATTGCTTCCGCTTGCAATTCTCTAACTGTTTTCATGAAAAAATGCACTCCTTTAAAATGAAGGTGTCTTTTTCTAATTATAACATATTTTAATGTTTTTTAATAGGTTGTTACAATATGAAAGCAAATTTAATTTATTGGATAATGGCAGCATATAAAGGAATGGATAACCTTAATACTGTCTGCTAGATGTGGTATAATAGAGTTAATCCTTTAGTGTAAAGAATACCCGTTCTAGTGGCAGCATATGCCAATTGAACGGGTATTCTTATTTTATCAGAAACTATCAAAATCTTGTAAAAATGACTAAATTATGGTATGCTATATAGGAACGGTAGTATATAGTGCGTATCCCCTAACACAAGAAGGAATAGCACTTATAAGGAGTAAGTACATATGTGGACTTTCTTACTCTGTGTGATTGCTGCAATAGTTCCATGTATAGCGTACATTGTTAGTGCTTCAAAAGATAAATCATTTGAGCATTATATAAAGGAAGTTTCACAATCTGATAAGGAGATAGCAGCATGAAACAAGTTGATATCATTCAATGGATAGAAGAACAATTTGAAATTTCAGCACAAAAAGTACAGGAAACAAAGGAGGAATTAGGAAAAGAAAATAGGCTTTCTGGTGAACACACACGATTTTACAATCATTATTTAGATGATTTAGATGAAACAGTAACTACACTTAACGGTGTGTATCCTTGTAAGGAGTAAAAAAAATACTCCAACAATTTAAAGGAGAAATTAAAAAAATGAACCAGCAAGAAAAACATGACAAAATTGAAACTATTGTAACACGTATAAAGTATAACTTAGATAATGCTCCTTCTGAATACGCAAAAACACAAGTTATAAAAAAACTTGTGGAACAATTATCAGATGAAGCTATTTTTATGTTAGCTTTTGCTATAGAAATGACTCCAACTTTAGAACAAATAGCACAAGCTAAATCAGAACAAGAAAAATTTAACAGGAAATAGAACTAAAAAAGTTTTGAAGAGGCTAGTACCCCGTTACCCTAAAAGGAAGAAACAATTAACATTAAAGGAGAAATTAACATGAAACATCGTACATGGAAATTTGCAGTAACAACATCTTACGGTATCTATTTCGGTACACTAGAAGGAATACAAGAAAATAATGAAAGTGATAATGATGCAATGAAAATTGTATCTAACACTGTAGTTACTGCTATGAAACGTCAAATTTCAGATATTGATATTTTAGCGTGTTTTGTATCAGATAAGGAATTATATATTAGTGCTGAAAGTGGAACGCTTATTAATTTCAACATTAAATTAGATTTTTAGAAAACAAAAGTAAGGAGTATCATACTCCTTACTTTTCTTATTAAAAAGGAGAAATAATCATGTTTAAAAAAATTTGTATTTGTGGTTCAATGAGATTTTACACCACAATGATTTTACAAGCTGAAAGATTAACTTCTGAAGGTTATATAGTGCTAATGCCATTTTTAAAGAAAGATGGAACTAATGATATTCAATTAGACCTAATGCACAAACAAAAGATAGATATGTGTGATGAAGTTCTTATAGTAAATACCAATGGAATAACAAAATATATAGGTCAATCCACTTTAGACGAAATAGCTTACGCACACAAACAAGGAAAAGAAATTTTTTATCTGGATTTAATTTTAGCATCAAAAGGAAAGAATTAACTTTCTTTGTCTGGAAACTTGGAAAGTTGGAAATTTGAGCTTAATTTTTGAGTACATACCTAAATTAACATACACTTGGAAACAAACACTAAAGAAGGAAACAATCATGGAAGATTTTTACACAACGTAAATGTAAGAATTGTAAACAAGTAACAGAACATAGGCAGCACAAAATAACTATTAACTTTAAACCTCATATAACATACACTTGTAAAAATTGTGGTGCATATCAAACAGTAAAGTATAAGTTAAAATAATTTCCCCTTTAACCTCTTGACATTTCCTCATTTTCATGGTAGAATTAAATTAGTAAGAACGTTACACATTAAAGGAGATTTGAAAATG